>Ga0213827_1000911_pt1 | contig 18998 bp, 18 predicted proteins | sample MC6MC0898MG_FD_180669 | JGI IMG/M metagenome (GOLD analysis project Ga0213827, IMG submission 180669) | Enriched soil aggregate microbial communities from Iowa State University, Ames, United States - MC6-MC0898-MG | ecosystem: Environmental > Terrestrial > Soil > Unclassified | place: USA: Iowa...
TCTGATCTCGGTGTCTGACACCCGCTGCGAGGCCGCCGCGAGTTGACGATCGTCTCACCAGGGTGTCAGACACCTGCCGCAATCTGATCTCGGTGTCTGACACCCGCTGCGAGGCCGCCACGAGTTGACGATCGTCTCACCAGGGTGTCAGACACCTGCCGCAATCTGAACTCGGTGTCTGACACCCGCTGCGAGGCCGCCACGAGTTGACGATCGTCTCCCCAGGGTGTCAGACACCTGCCGCAATCTGATCTCGGTGTCTGACACCCTCTGCGAGGCCGCCGCGAGTTGACGATCGTCTCACCAGGGTGTCAGACACCCGCCGCAAGCCGCCGATTGCTATTTGGGTGGCAGCGAGCCCGCCGGGTCGACCGCCTGGCCGTCGTAGCGTAATTCGAAATACAGGCCGACCTGCTTGCTGTCGCTGTTGCCCATTTCGGCGATCTTCTGGCCTTGCGACACGCGCTGGCCTTCCTTGACCAAGAGCTTGCTGTTGTGCGCGTAGATGCTAAGGAAGCTGGCGTTGTGCTTGACGATGACCAGATGGCCGTAGCCGCGCAGGCCGCTGCCAGAGTAGGCCACCGTGCCGGGCGCGGCCGACACGACGGGCGTGCCTGCGGAATTGCTGATGACGATGCCGTTCGAGTGGGATCCGTCGTAGCCGCGTGTGACCTTGCCTTGCGCGGGCCATACCAGCGAGATCGCGCCCGGTGGCGCGGTGCGCCGCTTGCCGGATGAGGCGGTGGCGCGCGGGGCAGGTTTGGGGTTGGCTTTGGTGCTGGCCTTGCTGGGCGGCGAGGTGCGCGCCTGGCCGGCAGGCGGCTCGACCCGCAGCAGCTGGCCGACTTCGATCGAGTTGGAGTTCGACAGCTTGTTCCACCGGACCAGATTGCTGACGGTCGTGCCTTCCTTGCGCGCAATCTGATAGAGCGTGTCGCCCGATTCGACCCGGTAATAGCCCGGCTGGACCTTGGTCGTTCCGCAGGCGGTCAGCAACACCAGCAGCGCCGCCATCATCGCGCCCAGCCATAGACGGGCATACGGTCCGGCGCGTTCAAGTCCGGCGTGTCCCCGCCTGGCGGGCCGGGAGGCAACGGCCAAAGTCGAAACGGGCGAGGTGCAATCGGACGCTGTCGAACGGGATGAGTTCGAAACGGACAAGGTCGAAACGGACACGTTCGAAACGGACAAGGAAAGCTCTGAAACCTGGGGCACGGGATCGCGTGTCGGAAAGAAGTGCGTTCAAGGGTACCAAGAAATTGGGAACGCTTGGCATAGAATGCCTGCATGCCTTCGTCGACACGCCTCCTGTGCACGCTGCGCGCCCTGCGCGCCGAGGGCGTGCTTTGGCTGGCGATTCTGGCATTGGCGCTGCGGGCACTGGTCCCCGCCGGCTACATGCCGGACACCCGCGCGCTGCATGATGGCCGGCTCGAGGTCACCTTCTGCTCGGCGGCGGGCAACGTGTCGTCGTTCAGCGTGGCGCTGCCGTCCGATGATGGGGGTAAGGCCCCGCACGACAGCGCCAACACCGGCGCGCAATGTCCCTTCGGCCTGCTTGTGCACGTCACGCCCGCCACCGCGCCGGCCATGACGCCGCTGCTGCTGTCGGCCGCCGGACATCCCCCGTTCCCTCCCCCACTGCGCGCCCTGCCCGCGCAGCCCGCCCACGGTCCGCCGCTGGGTTCGCGGGCCCCGCCACCGCTGGCCTGACCTCGTCCAGGATCGCCCCCGCCCCTTACTACTAATTAGTAAGACGCTGCGGACGGCACTTGCCGCACGGCCAGTCCGCGCGGCCGACTCGTCAATCCAGAGGTTTCAATGAATTCCTTTTTCTCGCGCACGCCCGCCGGCGTGACGCGCGCCGCCCCGACGTCGGGCGCTCCCGACCCGCGCCGGCGCCTGCTGCTGTCGACGCTGGCCCTGCTGCCGCTGGCCGGCTGCGGCCCCGAGGTCCCGCCGCTGCACGGCATGGACCTGTCCGGCATGACCACCGGCGATTTCCAGTTGCAGGACACTGACGGCAAGACCCGCAGCCTGGCCGACTACCGCGGGCATCCGGTCATGCTGTTCTTCGGCTTCACTCAATGCCCGGACATCTGCCCGACGGCACTGACCCGGGCGGTCGAAATCAAGACGCTGCTGGGCAAGGACGCCGACAAGCTGCGCGTCCTCTTCATCACTGTCGACCCCGAGCGCGACACGCCCGAAATCCTGCGCGCCTACACCCAGGCCTTCGACCCCGGCTTCGTCGGCCTGCGGGGCACGGCGGAACAGACCCGCGCCGCCGCCCAGGCCTTCAAGGTGTTCTACCAGAAAGTCCCGACCGGCTCGTCCTACACCATGGACCACACCGCGCTGACGTACCTCATCGACGCCGAAGGCAAGCTGCGCGTGGCGCTGCGCCATCAGCAGAGCGCGCAGGAATGCGCGCAAGACCTGCGCACCGTGCTCTGAACCCAGTCAAGGAAACCCTCATGAAAAAGCTTTCGATCAAACCCCTGGCCGCCGTCTTCGCCGTGGCCCTGGCCGGATTCAGCCATTCCGTGCTGGCACAGGACGCCGGCCTGACCGTGCAGGACGCCTGGGTGCGCGCCACCGTGCCCAACCAACACGCGACCGGCGTGTTCATGCAACTCACGTCCAAGGAAGCCGGCCGGCTGGTCGGCGTGGAATCGCAGGCGGCCAAGCACGTGGAAGTGCACGAGATGGCGATGCAGGACAACGTCATGAAGATGCGCCAGGTCGCCGGCGTCGACTTGCCCGCTGGGCAGGCGGTTGAGCTCAAGCCCGGCGGCTACCACGTCATGCTCATCGACCTGGCCAAGCAGATCGTGCCGGGCGACCACGTCGCCCTGACGCTGATCGTGGAGGACGCGGCTCGCAAGCAACGGCGCGTGCCGATCGACGCGGTGGCCCGGCCGCTGAATGCGACCGCCGCGCCGGCCGCCGGTCACGGCCACTGATGGCGGGCGGCAGGCGCTCATCGCGCGCCTGCCGCGTGCCGCCGGAGCGCACATATGGGGGACACATTGACCCGCCGCTTGACAGCGCTGCCCTCCGATTCACCATACAATGCCTGCACATCCGACGCCCGCGCCTTCCGGCCCGGGCTGCCGCCGGCCACCGCCGCCGCGCTCCGGATGCCAGCGTTCCGCGCAGCCGGGCGTTCGTAACTGCCGGCAGGCTGGCCGGCGCCTCTGTATCTGGATATGCCCGGTAGTTCCGCCTTTTCCTTCCTGCGTACCCTCTGCAGCCTGCGCTGGCTCGCCATCGCGGGCCAGGCCGCCACCGTCCTCGTCGCCAGCAGCGTGCTGGGCCTGGATCTGCCGCTGGAACCGCTGTGGCTGGGCGTGGGCCTCCTCATCGGCTTCAACGTCTACGCCAGCCTGCGCCTGCGCCATCCGCGCGACCTCTCCCACGCCACCGCCTTCGGCCACCTGTTCATCGACATGGCAGTGCTGGCCTGGATGGTGGGCTGGAGCGGCGGCATCAGCAACCCGTTCGGGACGATGTTCCTGATCCTGACCGCGCTGGCCGCGCTGGCGTTGCCCCGCAACTGGGCGCTCGCAGCGGCGCTGGCCGGCGTGCTTGGTTACGCCGCCGCCGCCATCTTCGGCCAGCCCCTGCGCGGCGACGTAGACCCCCACACCCTGCTGCTGTGGGGCCTGGGCGCCAATTTCCTGATTTCGGTGGTGGTGGTGCTGGTGTTCTCGACCCGGCTGGCCGCCGACATGCGCGCCCGCGAGCGCGAGCTGGCCCGCCTGCGCGAACGCTTCACCCGCAACGAGGGCATCGTCGCCCTGGCGACCCACGCCGCCGCGATGGCGCACGAGCTGAACACGCCGCTCGCCACCATGACGCTCCTGACAGACGAGATTGCCGCCGAGGTCCAGGACGACGAGGACCTGCGCGAAGACGTCACGACCCTCAGCCAGCTTCTGGCCCTGTGCCGGGAACGCATCCGCAATCTGGCGGTCCCAACCGCCGTGGATCTGGTTCGCGTCGTGGGGCAATGGCGCCTGATCCGGCCGACCATCGACCTGCAACGCTCGGGCACGCTGCCCACCAGCCTGCGCGTCGATCCGGCCATCGCCCACCTGCTGCAGGCGTTGCTGAACAACGCCGCGGACGCGGGGGAATCCGCCGACGCGCCCCGCGTGGACCTGCATCTGGAATACGGTTATGGCGCCCTGCGCGGCGAAGTCCGGGACTACGGGCAGGGCTTCGACCCCGACCATGCCGTGCTGCCGGCGACCAGCCTGTTCAACAGCGGCAAGCCGGGAGGGCTGGGCGTGGGCCTGGCCCTGTCGCACGCCACCGTGGAACAGATGGGCGGCGAAATGACGATGACCGCGGCCGAAGGCGGCGGCACCCGCATCCGCTTTTATTTGCCTCTCGGCAACCCCGGGACCTGAATGTGATGAATGCAAACGATCTTGGCCTGCTGATCGACGACGACGAACTCTACGTGCGCACCCTGCAGCGCAGCCTGTCGCGCCGGGGCCTGGAAACCCGAACCGCCACCGGCATCGCCGAGGCGCTGCGCGTGGCCGAGGAAATCCGTCCGGCCTTTGCCCTGGTGGACTTGCGCCTGGGCGAAGATTCGGGCCTGACCCTGATCCGCCCGCTGCGCGCCCTGCGCGAGGACATGCGCATCCTGCTGGTCACCGGCTATGCCAGCGTGGCGACCGCCGTGGAAGCCATCAAGCGCGGCGCCGACGACTACCTGCCCAAGCCAGCCACGGCGCCCATGATCCTGCGCACGCTGGGTCTGGTGAAGCCAGAAACAGTTACGATCGAAACGACCATGACGCCATTGCACCGCCTAGAATGGGAGCACATTCACCAGGCCCTGCACGAGACCGGCGGCAACGTTTCGGCCGCGGCGCGGCTTCTGGGCATGCATCGGCGCTCGCTTCAACGCAAGCTGGCCAAAAAACCGGGGCCGGAACGCGAGGTTCTCCCGGAATGAGTTGTGCGGGGCGACACATCTTTACAACACCCCCATGTGCACGTGCGACATATCGTCGCACCCCCTCCCTCCCCTCGGGGCTTCTGCTCCCCTAGGAAAACCCTGAATCCGCCGCCATTGGGACGGATTCCTCCCAGGCAATGCGACCTTTCGTCGCAGGCTTGACCCAGATCAAACCGATAGGATGGACGTTGCTGCCTAGCAGCATTCCAGTCTGCTGCTTTGCAGCATTTCCCACCTTCCATCCAAGGCTGTACGTGAAACACCCCCTCCTTGCGACCCTTACGCGCATATTTGGCGTCGGCGCGGTCATGCTGCTTGGCGGCTGCAACATGGAAATCCTCTCCCCCAAGGGAGATATCGGCATCCAGGAAAAGACGTTGCTGCTGACGGCGACCGGGCTCATGCTCCTCGTCGTAATTCCAGTCCTCATCATGATCGTGGCGTTTGCCTGGAAATACCGCGCTTCCAACACCAAAGCTGATTACCAGCCCAAGTGGGCTCACTCCACGGCAATCGAAGTCGTGGTCTGGACCGTCCCTTGTATCATCGTGGCGATTCTTGCCGTGATCACCTGGCGCTCCACGCACGCGCTGGATCCCTACAAGCCGCTCGTGTCCGATCACAAGCCGGTGACCATCGAGGTGGTTTCGCTGGATTGGAAGTGGCTCTTCATCTACCCCGAATACGACATCGCCACGGTCAACGAGATCGCGTTCCCCGTGGACGTTCCGGTCAACTTCCGGATCACGTCGGCCTCGGTCATGAACTCGTTCTTCATTCCCCAGCTCGGCAGCCAGATCTACTCGATGGCCGGCATGGAGACCAAGCTGCACCTGAACGCGCGCGAAATCGGCACCTACGCCGGCATTTCGGCCAACTACAGCGGCGGCGGCTTCTCGGGCATGCGCTTCAAGGCGCACGCCATGTCGCAGGAAGGGTTCGACAACTGGATCAAGGAAGCGAAGGCTGCTCCCACCGCGCTGACCCCCGATGTCTACGCGGAACTGACCAAGCGCAGCGAGCGCAACCCGGTCGTGAAGTATTCGTCGGCGCCGCCCGCCATGTTTGATTTCATTCTGGGCAGCACGATGACCAAGATGGCCGGCGTGGACTCCGCCACGTGCACCTCCACGTCGAATAATCTGATCGCAGGAATCAACTAACAATGCTCGGGAAACTCACCCTCGAGGCCATTCCGTACCATGACCCCATCGTCATGGTTACGCTGGCCGCCGTGTGCCTGGGAGGCCTAGCGGTCTTCGGCGCCATCACCTACTTCAAGAAGTGGCAGTACCTGTGGACGGAGTGGCTCACCTCCGTCGACCACAAGCGCATCGGCGTGATGTACATCATCGTCGCGCTGATCATGCTGCTGCGCGGCTTTGCCGACGCCATCATGATGCGCACGCAGCTTGCCGTCGCGTCCGCGGACTCGGCGGGCTTCCTGCCTCCGCACCACTACGACCAGATCTTCACCGCCCACGGCGTCATCATGATTTTCTTCATGGCGATGCCCTTCATCACCGGGCTGATGAACATCGTCGTGCCGCTGCAGATCGGCGCCCGCGACGTGGCGTACCCGTTCCTGAACTCGTTGAGCTTCTGGCTGTTCGCCGCTGGCGTCGTGCTGATGATGCTGTCGCTGTTCGTGGGCGAATTCGCCGCGACCGGCTGGCTCGCGTATCCGCCGCTGTCCGGGCTGGACTACAGTCCAAGCGTGGGGGTGGATTACTACCTCTGGGCGCTGCAGATCTCCGGGCTAGGGACAACGCTTAGCGGCATCAACTTCATCGTCACCATCCTGCGCATGCGCGCACCGGGCATGACCCTGATGAAGATGCCGATCTTCACGTGGACCTCGCTGGTCACCAACGTCCTGATCGTCGCCGCCTTCCCCGTGCTGGCTGCGACCCTGGCGCTGCTGACGATGGACCGCTACCTGGGCACGCACTTCTTCACGAACGATGGTGGCGGCAACGTCATGATGTACGTGAACCTGATCTGGATCTGGGGTCACCCCGAGGTCTACATCCTGGTGCTCCCGGCGTTCGGCGTGTATTCGGAAATCGTTGCCACGTTCGCCCGCAAGACGCTGTTCGGCTACAAGTCCATGGTTTACGCCACGGCCGCCATCGGCGTGCTGTCGTTCCTGGTCTGGCTGCACCACTTCTTCACCATGGGCGCGGGGGCCAACGTCAATGCCTTCTTTGGCATAGCGACAATGATCATCTCGATCCCGACCGGGGCCAAGATCTTCAACTGGCTGTTCACCATCTACCGCGGCCGCCTGCGCATCACGACGCCGGTGCTGTGGACGCTGGGCTTCATGATCGTGTTCGTCATCGGCGGCATGACCGGCGTGATGCTGGCCATCCCCGGCGTGTCCTTCGTGCTGCACAACAGCCTGTTCCTGATCGCGCACTTCCACAACACCATCATTGGTGGCGTGGTGTTCGGCTGCATCGCCGGCATGATCTACTGGTTCCCGAAGGCGTTCGGCTTCACGCTGAACGAGCGTCTGGGCCGTTACTCGTTCTACTGCTGGTTCGTCGGTTTCTTCATGGCCTTCATGCCCCTGTACATCCTGGGCTTCAAGGGCATGACGCGTCGCCTGAACCACTACGACAACCCCGAATGGCAGCCTTACCTGCTGGTCGCGCTGGCTGGCGCCGCGCTGATCATGCTGGGCATCTTCTTCCTGCTGCAGCAAGTGTTTGTCTCCGTGCGTCAGCGCAAGCAGAACCAGGACGTCACCGGCGATCCGTGGGATGGCCGCACGCTGGAATGGTCGATTTCCTCGCCCGCGCCTTTCTACAACTTTGCCCACGTTCCTCACGTCGATGAGCTGGACCAGTTCTGGGAAGACAAGCAAAGCGGCAAGGCGTACAAGCGCCCGGCCAAGTACGAAGACATCCACATGCCGAAGAACACCGCCGCCGGTGTCTGGATTGGCGCCTTTGGCCTGGTCATGTGCTTTGCGCTGATCTGGCACATCTGGTGGCTGTCGATCGCCGGCCTCGTGGGCATGATCGGTTCGTTCATCGTTCGCGCCTATGACCGCGACGTCGACTACTGGGTCCCGGCCGCGGAAGTCGAACGCATCGAAAACGCTCACTTTGACAAAATGCAGAAGGCCGCCTGAGCCATGATTCAAGCCGTAGCCACTCACCCCCACGCGGGTCACGACGATCACGCGCACCACGACGATGGATCCAAGACCGTTTTCGGTTTCTGGGTCTATCTGATGAGCGACTTGCTGATCTTTTCGGTGCTGTTCGCCACGTTCGCGGTGTTGTCCAACGCCACCGCGGGCGGTCCGTCCGGCAAGGAACTGTTCGACCTGAACTTCGTCCTGGTCGAAACGCTGTTGCTGCTGGTGTCCAGCTTCACCTTCGGCATGGCCAACCTGAACGTGCACGCCAACAACAAGAGCCGTGCCATGGGCTGGTTGATGGTCACGTTCCTGTTCGGCGCGGGCTTCATCGCGATGGAAATCTATGAATTCCATCACCTGATCAGCATCGGCGCCGACCCGGGCCGCAGCGCCTACCTGTCCGCGTTCTTCACGCTGATCGGTACGCACGGCCTGCACGTGACCTTTGGCCTGATCTGGATCATCGTCATGCTCGACATGATCCGGCGTCATGGCCTGGACTCGATCAACAAGCGTCGTCTGGCGTGCCTGAGCCTGTTCTGGCACTTCCTGGACATCGTCTGGATCTGCGTCTTCACCTTTGTCTATCTTCTGGGAGCCCTCTGATGTCGCACTCCGCTGCGGCCGCACACGGCCACGACGATCACGCCGCCGACCATGGCAGCCTGAAGTCCTACATCATCGGTTTCGTGCTCTCGCTGCTGCTCACCTTCGGCTCGTTCGGCCTGGTGATGCACGGCGCGCTGTCCCACAACGCCACGATCATTGGCGTGGTGGCACTGTGCATCCTCCAGCTGCTGGTTCAGCTGGTGTACTTCCTGCACATGGGCGCATCGAAGTCGTCCCGCGACAACCTGGCCACGTTCGTCTTCACCGTGATGATCATCTTCATCATCGTCGGTGGTTCGGCCTGGGTGCTGTACAACATGAACGTCAACATGGGCCACGCCATGTAATGACGGCTTGCCGATCCGGCAAGTAAAAACAGGCACCTTCGGGTGCCTGTTTTTTTTGGGGGAGCCGGATCAGCGCGGCGAAGCGGGCGGCGCCAGGTCCACCTCGGCGCGCCGTGCCAGTTCGGTGGCCGTCACCCCCACGAACGGCTGCACGCGCGACGTCTGGTTCAGATCGCATCCGGCCGGGCCGGCAGCCGCATCGAGCACCTGCTTGATCGCACGTCCGCCCATCGGGCTGACCGGACCATTGTTGCCAAGCTGCCAGGCCAGCACGTCCGCCACCGCCATGCCGCAACGGGCCGGCGTCTTCGGCGTGCCGCCATGTTCGAGCAGCAGCCGCACCTTGTTGTCCATGCCCAGGTTCAGCATCGTCACCAGCGGCAGTACGTCCGCCGCCGCGACGCCCTCGATCCGCATGTCGGAATCGCTCCGGTCGGTCGGGTCCGCGCCCGCCTTCAGCCAGGCCTCGTACAGATCATCGGGCAGCCACGGCAGGCTGAGCGGCGCGATCCGGTTGCGCAGCGGTCCCGCCGTGCCGGCCGGCGCGGCCAGCGGCACCCCCGCGGCCACCAGCCGGTCCGCAGTGGCGCGCAGCCGCGCGCGCTGGCCGTCCCACGCCGCGCTGTTGCCGTCGGCCGCCGCGCGTTTCTCCATGTGATTCCACGTAGACAGCAGACTGGACAACGGCTCTGTCGAAAGCGGCGCCTGCGGGGGCTTGGCGGCCTGCACCAGCTGATCGATCAGGCCGGGTTGCAGATAGCGGACCGCCAGCGACAGTCCTTCGTTCAGCCCGTTGCGGTCCGGCGCTTCCTTGCTGGCGCCGTAGCCGCCGACTGCGGGATCGGCGCCATGGGCCAGCGCAAACGTCACGCGCTCGGGCACCGCATAGGCCGCCGTCGGCGTCAGATCGCCGCTCGGCGATTCGCGCAGGGCCTCGAGCAGCGGCGTTTCCCACATGGGGCTGTTGCCGTAATACATGCGGGTGTAGGCGGCATTGATGTCCGCGCCGCGCGCGAGCAGCTTTTCGGCAAACCAGAAATTCTTGGGCGTTTGCAGCGCCGCGTGCAGCGGCGTGCGCCCGTTCTTTTCGCGCGCGTTGGGATTGGCGCCCTTCTCCAGCAGATAGACCAGGTTGTCGCGGTTTTCGCTGTAGTAGGAGATCCGGCGCATCAGTAGCGGCGTGCCGTTCGAATCCAGCGCATCCACCGGCGCGCCCGCGGCGATCAGGATGTCGGCCAGCGCATAGCGCTCCGCGGCTGGGCGGGTGTCCTTGACGTCCGGCAACGCGCTGGCGACCAGCGAGAACCCGTCGTCGGGGCCATCCGCCTTGGCGCCCGCGTTCAGCAGCACGCGCACCATTTCAAGTTGCTTGCGCGACACGGCCACGGCGAGTGCGGACCTGCCGTATTCGTTCACGCCGTTCGGATCCTGTCCGCCCGCGAGCTGGGCCCGCACCGCGTCCAGATCGCTCGCCTGGATCGCCTGAAAGATGGCCAGGCGCGGACGGCAGACCTGCGCATCCAGCGCGGAGACTTCCAGCGCCGCGCCGATGCGCGACGCGATGTTGGCCGGAATGGTGTCCTCGGCGGCAAGGCGTTTTGTGCAATACAGCCGGTAGTCCTCGCGCGCCAGCGCCTCGTAATAGGCCCGCTGCTCACGCGATTTCTCGCGCTGTTTCCAGCGGGCGTCGGCGCGGTTCAGATAGGCGGCGGTGCGCGACGGATCGCGCCGCAGCACGTCGGTCAGGATGCGTTCCGCCTGCGCCGTGTCGCCCGATTCGGCCAGCCAGAAGCCGTAATCGTTCAAGGCGGTCAGCATCTCGGCGTCCTTGCCGCCCGGATCGATCTCGCGATAATCCTGCGCCATGACGAAACGGCGCAGATCGGCCAGCGCACGGTCGAACTCCGCGGTCTTGGCGCGCGGAATGGCCCGCGCCACTTGATGCAACGTGCGGAAGGTGGCCGTCACGTCTGGCGCGGTCTGGTGTTCAAAACGCACCTGCGCGGGAAACGCGTTCAGCCGCGCGGGATAGTCGCGCAGCGCGGTCTGCAACGTCGCCAGCGCCTGCGCCCGGCGTGCCTCGTCCCACGGCCGGCCGCTCGTGACCACGGCAAGCTGCGTGTCGGCATTGACCGAAGCGGCCTCGCCTTTGTCGTCCACCAGGAAACCCGTGGCCTTGCCGGTGCTGGCGGCGCGATCGGCATAACCGACCCAGTAGAAGGCCTCGCCCGTGCGGGGGGACCGGACGGCCACGTTGTCCTCGCGCGACGCCTTCCAGCCTTCCGGGTCGATCACCAGCGGCTGCGAACGGAAATCCAGCTTGAATTCCTTGGCCCCCTCGCGCACGTACCGGTACAGGTAGAGCCGGTTTTCCATCTGCCCGACGAGGACGGCGTCCTTGACGTTTTCGGTGCCCCAGACCCGGCGCTCGGGTTCGCGCAGCGGATAGCGGGAAAGACGGATCGAGTCGATCACCGCCCCGACGTCGAAGGCCAGTGCGGGCGGTGGCGATGCCGCCATGGCGGCCAGCGCCAGCGCGACGGCGCCGAACAGACGGGTGACAGCGGGGCGATAACGGCGCGGCATATCTTGGGAAATCAGGCAATGGGAAGGACGCCGATGATACCTGTCCCCGCTAAACACCCTGGGGTATGTCCCAACGCAGATTCCTGGCATATGGCAGAAACTCGCCGATTTTTCGTTATATATTCGCCCCTACACTGTTTAGTTAACAGCTTAATAAAACCGTTACCGCATTAAGAATCATGATGGACGCCGTGCCCGTGCCGCCCTTTATTTCCGACGCCAGCATTATTGATCGGGCCCAGCGGTTTGCGCATGCCTTGCTGCGTCACGCACCGCCCGTTCATCCCGACGCCGGCTTTTTCGCGGCCGTCATCGGCACCAGCATCGCCCACAACGACCTCGCGCGCAGCGGCTTGTCGCCGGCAGAACTGCACGACTTGCTCGACTATCTGTTCCCGGGCGCCCTGACCGGCTTCGACACATCCTTGTCCGCGCTGCGCGAGCAATATGCCGCCTACGTCGGCACGGGCACGATCGATCCACAGCCCGGCTTCACGCTGTTGATGCGCGTCCTGCTCGACGCCTACAGCGCACCAGGCCCCGACACCACCCCATGGGTCAGCAGCATCCTCGCGCTCGCGTGCCTGCGGCCCGACCACCTGTGGCGCGATCTGGGCCTATCAGGACGCGAAGACGTCACCGTGCTGCTCGCGCGTCACTATCCGGGGCTGGTGAGCCGCAACGTGGACAACGTGCGCTGGAAGAAATTCCTGGCGCAATCCGCGTGCGAACACGCAGACCTGCCCGCCGCCGCCGCACCGGGATGCAGCGATTGCGAGGACCACGCGTTCTGCTACCCCGCCGCCGCGTAGGGCGCGTTAAACGCCCCTTTCAGAACCGGTAAGTCGCCCCCACACCCACGCCCGCATTCCGTCCCGGCGCCGGTTCGTAATAACGCCCATTGCCTTCGTTGACGATGACCGAGCCCGCATAGTCGCGATCAAACAGGTTGTCGACGCGGGCGTAGGCGTTCAATTCCCATGGCCCCGCGCGCTTGATGTAGCCGATGCTGGCGGCCGCCACGAAATAGGCGGGCGCGTCGCCGTTGTTGGCGTCGTTGACGTAGATCTTGCTCAGATAACGGCCTTCCACCCCCGCCTGCCAACCTTCGGGCGGCGCCCAGGCCAGAGACGCGTAGGCCGCCTGGCGGGCAATGCCGGGGATCTTGTTGCCCGCGCGGATATCGCCGCTGCCGTCGTCGGCGTAGCGCGCGTTGAGCAGCGTGTAGGCAACCTGCGTGCGCCAATGCCGCGCGAATTCGCCGGACCAGCTCAGCTCCAGGCCATCGCGGCGGGTGCGGCCGGCGTTCTGGTAGCTGGTGCGCCCGCCCAGGCTGCCCGCAGACACGATCTCGTCGTCGGTGCGGGTGCTGAACACCGCGGCCGTCAAGAGGCCGCCCGCCATCCGCGCCTTGACGCCGGCCTCGACGTTGGTGCTGACCGAGGGCATCAAGCCGAAGTTCAAGCCCGGCTCACCGCCGGGCCGGTACGAGATCTCGTTCAGGGTTGGCGTCTCGAACCCGCGTCCGTATGAGGTGTAGACGCTGACATCGTCGTTGACGGCATAGCGCAGCGCGGCCACAGGCAAGGCTTTGCGGTAGCGCGCGCCGCCGCTGTCGTCGGTGTTGCCGGCGGTGATGTAGTGGTCGTCGGAGTCGAAGCGGACGGTGCTGTAACGCAGGCCGGCGTCCAGCGTCCAGCGATCGGCAAAGTTCCAGGAGGCTTGCGCGTAGGGATCGGCGTTGTACACGCGATTGGTTTCGTCCCGCCGCAGCGCGCCTTTCACACCCAGTTGCCGGCTTGCGCCAGAACCGATGAAATTCTCAAAGCCCTTGCGGTCTTCCTGCATGGTGTCGTACGAGAAGCCGCCGATCACGGTCAACGCGCGGCCCGCCAGGGTCAACTCCGAGGTCCAGCGCACGTCCGCCCCGCCGTACTGACGCTTCAAATCAATTACGCCGCCGGCTTGCGTGGGCGGAATCTGCACGGCGGGCGGGATCGATTGATATTGCGTCGTGTCGCGCTGGCCGTAATAAACCATCACGCGCAGCGCGTTGCGGCCGTCGACCTGGTGATCGAACACCAGCCCGCCCTGCGTCTGCTTGACCGTCTTGCGGGTGTTGTACTGCTCGGCCAGCGGCGCGCTGCGCGGGTCGTCCTGGAACTGCTGGTAGGTCAGGCCCAATGGATCCTGCGCCTTCAGGTCGACGCTGTTGACGACGAGTGTCAGGCGGCTGTCGTCGTTCAGTTGCAGGCCCAGCTTGGCGTTGCCCAGATTCTTGCGCGCGGCGCTGTGGTCGCGATAGCCGTCGGTGGTGAAACGCGAGAGGTCCAGCACGTAATCGAGCTGACCCGCGCCCATACCCGTGACGCCGCTTGCCTGGGCCCCATAGCGCCACGTGCCGTAGCTGCCGCCCCAGCCGCTGGCAGTGATTTCAGGCGGATTCGCGCCGTCCTGCGTGAACACCTGGATGACGCCGCCAGAGGAGTTGCCGTACAGGGCGGAAAACGGTCCGCGCAGCACCTCGACGCGGTCGATGGAGCCGATGTCGATATTGGAGGTCTGCCCCTGGCCATCGGGCATCGTTGCAGGAATGCCGTCCACATACAGGCGCACGCCGCGCACGCCGAACGTGGACCGCGCACCGAAGCCGCGGCTGGAGATCTGCAGATCCTGCGCGTAGTTCTGGCGGTTCTGGATCTGCAGGCCAGGCACGCTGGCCAGCCCTTCGGACAGGTTGATGCCGGGCTGCTGCCACCGCATGGTGCGGCCCTGGACGACATCGACGGATGCCGGCGTGTCCAGCACGGCGGTGCCCAGCCGCGTGCCGGTCACCACCACCGGGGCCAGCGTGTCGGCTTGCGCCAGCGCGGTGGCAGCCGGTGCAAGCGCCAGGATCGTGCTTGCCGTCCACCGCCACGTTCCGCTGCCCCGCCATTGCCGCTGTACCAAACTTCTCTCCTGTGCTTGGGCGGGAATGGGTTCTAATACCCGCCATGGAAAATACGCAAGACATCGAACGCCGGCTGATGGACCTGGAGGTCAAAGCCAGCTTCTCGGATGATCTTCTGGAGCAGTTGAACCAGATCATCGTCCGCCAACAACAGCAGATTGACCGGCTCATGCGCGAGGTCGCTGACCTGCGCCAGCAGGCCCCCGAGGGGGCAGCCCCCTTTCGCAGCCTGCGCGACGAACTGCCGCCGCACTACTGACCGCTAATAGTGATAGCGCAGCAGCCTGGTCATACTACCCAACGGCTCGACCCGGCGCATCAGCCATAACGCCGCCTGCGCCGGCAGCGAATACCGTGCCCGCTGCGCGGCGTCGTCCGTTTCATACCCGCCGCGCACCGCGCGCAACCGCAAGGCGGGCACCTGCGCCTCCAGATCCTGCGGGCGCCTCAGGCTCCAGCGCGTGACGGCGCCCGTCGATTGGATCATGCGGTTGTGCGCCACCCAGCTCAAGCCCAGGCGGTTGTAGGCGTCAAAGACGACCTCGCCGGACGGAAACCGCGCCGTCACCGCGCGCAGCAAGGTCAGCAGCGCGTCTTCGGGCAGATAAAGAAAAAGCCCTTCGGCCACGACCAGCGTCGGCTTGCCCGCCGGGATTCGCGCCAGCCAGTCCAGGTCCGTGACGGGCGTGCCCACCAGCGTGCAGCCCGGCCGCGGCGGATACAGCTTGCTGCGCAGTTCGATGACCTCGGGATAGTCGACCTCGTACCAGCCGATGCCCGGTGGCGGATCCACCCGCTGCACGCGGGTGTCCAGCCCGCAGCCCAGATGCAGCACGGTTGCCTCGCCGTGCGCGGCGATGAATTCGCGGGCCCAGCCATCCAGCGTGTGGGCGCGCATCGCCAGACCGACCATTTCGTCGCGGCGCATGCGCAGGCGGGAAAAATCGTAATCGATGCGGGCGACGGCATCGGCGGCGTGATGGTCCTGCAACACGGAATTGGGCAGCCGACTTTCTCGCGCCTTGGCGTACAGCGTGATGAGAAGCGTGGCCTTCTCTCGGGTGAGGTCGATTTTTTCCATGCACAGTCCTGTCGGTCCACCCCGCTTCGGCATTCCAAAAATGGTGACTCAATAGAAATTGAAGCCGCATTTTCCCATTGATGGAATTATCTTTTACCGATATCCGGGTTTATCCGCATTCTAGATCGGCGCAAGATTCAAGCCATCGGGAAACAGCAACGAACCACGACGGAAAGGCCGCCGGATTCGCTCCCAGGCTCTAGAAATCGGAGGTTTACCATGAAGACCCTTGCTACCGCTTTGATGTTCTCGCTGACTGCACTGAGCGCCGGCGCCTACGCCTCGCCCAACATCGAACCCAACAACGTGCCCTTCCAGGGCGTCTACGGCACGCCGTACGAAGGCCCCACCCGCGCTCAGGTGCAGGCCGAACTTGCTGCCGCGAAGGCCGCCGCCAAGGCTGCCGGCATCAACACCAACGCCGAACCGAACAACACGCCGTTCCAAGGGGTTTACGGCACGCCGCACACCGGCAAGACCCGCGCCGACGTGAAGGCCGAACTGGCCGCCGCGAAGGCCGCCGGCCAGGTGTCGAACGTGGAACCGAATGACATGCCGTTCGCCGGCGTTTATCACGGCAACTGAAACGGAAACTGAAACGGCAACGGGGCCCGCAACGTATAGGGCAGCCCGGCCGCGCGACGATTTACCCTCCCCTTGTTGTAGCTTGGCCGCCCGATGGGCGGCCTTTTTTTGGCGTACTATCGGCTCAGATTCACGCTGCAGACTCGCTTACCGCCACATTGGCTGTTCACATCAGGAGCCCATCTTGAAATACCCCCGCGTTCTTGCCGCAGTGCTTCTGTCCGCCGGCATGGTCTCGGCGGCGGTCGCCGCCCCGGCCGTCATGCTCAACGACGCCCTCATCACGCAAATCTTGCCGGCAGACCGCGCCTCGTTTCACGAGGCCGTGGCACAGGCGCTGAACAGCTCGGCCGACGGCCAGAGCACAGAATGGAAAAGCACGCACCAGCGCAAGAAGGCCGCGCCGATCACGGTGCAGTTGACGCCCAAACAAACCACCAATGCTGGCAATGACCGTGTCTGCCGCTTTTTGGTCGGCAATTTCGCGCGGACCACCACGACGGAAACCTGGCAGTTCTGGTTCTGCAAGCAACCGGACGGCACCTGGAAGGCCAGCGCGAACTAAGCCTGGCCGCTCACTCCCAAAAAAATGCGCGCCGGCTCCGTGAGGAGCGGCGCGCATTGTCTTGTCCGCGCGGTTCGCGCGGCAGGCTGGAGGGCGCTCAGGCGCCTTCGATGCGGTTGGCGTCGAGCACCGTCATGGCCGTCATGTTGATGATGCGGCGCACGGTGGAGCTGTTGGTCAGGATGTGCACGGGGGCATTGGCGCCCAGCAGGAACGGACCCACCGCGACGTTGCCACCCGCTGCCGTCTTGAGCAGGTTGTAGGCGATATTGCCCGAGTCAACGTTCGGGCACACCAGCAGGTTGGCTTCGCCCTTGAGCGTGGACGACGGCAGGATGCGCATGCGCAGGCCCTCGTCCAGCGCGCAGTCGCCGTGCATTTCGCCGTCGATTTCCAGCTCCGGGGCCGCTTCGCGCACCAGCTCCAGCGCGCGGCGCATCTTCTCGCCCGAGGCCGAGCTGCCCGAGCCGAAGTTGCTGCGCGACAACAGCGCGACCTTGGGCGCCAGATTCATGCGCGCCATTTCCTGCGCGGCCATGATGGTGAATTCAGCGATCTGCTCGGCGGTGGGCTCGTCGTTCACGTGCGTGTCGACCAGCACCACCGTGCGCTCGTCGAGCAGCAGGATGTTCATGGCCGCATACACGTTGTGACCCGGACGGCGGCCGATGACCTCGTCCACGAAACGCAGGTGATCGTGGTAGGCGCCGACCGTGCCGCAGACCATGCCGTCGGCATCGCCCAGGTGCACCATCATCGCGCCGATCAGCGTCAGGCGGCGGCGCATTTCCACGCGCGCCATTTCCTTGGTGATGCCACGGCGGCTCATCAGCTCCCAATACGTCGTCCAGTATTGGTGGAAGCGCTCGTCGTATTCGGGGTTGGTGACTTCGACGTCTTCGCCCAGACGCAGGCGCAGGCCGAATTTCTCGATGCGCGACAGCAGCACGGCGGGACGGCCCACCAGGATCGGACGGGCCAGGCCTTCGTCGACGATCACCTGCACCGCACGCAGCACGCGTTCGTCTTCGCCTTCGGTAAAGACGATGCGCGCCTTGCCGCCCGAACGCACGATCCGCTTGGCCGCCGAGAACAGCGGCTTCATGAACGCGCCCGAGTGGTACACGAACTGCTGCAGTTGCTCTTCGTACGCTTCCAGGTCCGCCAGCGGACGCGTGGCAACGCCACCTTCCATTGCAGCCTTGGCCACGGCCGGCGCGATGCGCACGATTAGGCGCGGATCGAAAGGCTTGGGGATCAGGTACTCGGGACCGAACGAAATGTCATAGGTGCCGTAGGCGGCGGCCACGACTTCGTTCTGCTCTTCTTCGGCCAGATCGGCGATGGCATGCACCGCCGCCATTTCCATTTCACGCGTGATGGTCGTGGCGCCCACGTCCAGCGCGCCGCGGAAGATGTACGGGAAGCACAGCACGTTGTTGACCTGGTTCGGATAGTCCGAACGGCCCGTGGCCATCACCACGTCGTCGCGCACGCCGTGCGCCACTTCCGGCAGGATTTCCGGCGTGGGGTTGGCCAGCGCCAGGATCAGCGGACGCGAGCCCATGGCGGCGACCATTTCCGGCTTGAGCACGCCGCCGGCCGACAGGCCCAGGAACACGTCGGCGCCGGGAATCACCTCGGCCAGCTTGCGGGCGTCGGTCTTTTGCGCAAAGCGCGCCTTGTCCGGGTCCATCAGCGTGGTGCGGCCTTCGTAGACCACGCCCTCGATGTCGGTCACCCAGATGTTTTCCAGCGGCAGGCCCAGATCGACCATCAGGTCCAGGCAAGCCAGCGCCGCAGCGCCCGCGCCGGACGTGACGACCTTGACCTGTTTGATGTCCTTGCCCACGACCTTCAGGCCGTTGATGAAGGCCGCCGACACACAGATCGCCGTGCCGTGCTGGTCGTCATGAAAGACCGGGATCTTCATGCGTTCGCGCAGCTTGCGCTCGACGGTGAAGCACTCCGGAGCCTTGATGTCTTCAAGGTTGATGCCGCCGAAGGTGGCTTCCAGGCCGGCGATGATCTCGACCAGTTTGTCCGGGTCGGTCTCGTTGATTTCGATGTCAAAGACGTCCAGCCCGGCGAACTTCTTGAACAGCACCGCCTTGCCTTCCATGACCGGCTTGGAGGCCAG
>Ga0213827_1000912_pt1 | contig 18997 bp, 21 predicted proteins | sample MC6MC0898MG_FD_180669 | JGI IMG/M metagenome (GOLD analysis project Ga0213827, IMG submission 180669) | Enriched soil aggregate microbial communities from Iowa State University, Ames, United States - MC6-MC0898-MG | ecosystem: Environmental > Terrestrial > Soil > Unclassified | place: USA: Iowa...
CTGACCCTGCTGGGCGTGGCCGGGATCAACTTCATCATGGGCATCCCCGGCTCCGACGACATCATGCTCAACTACCAGACCACCTCCTTCCATGACGCCCTCTACGCGCGCCAGACCCTGGGCTTGAAACCGGCCCCGGAATTCGAGGCATGGCTGGCGAACATGGGCATTTTCACGCAGGGTGACGGCAAGGTCCGGTTCGGCAACAACCTGCCGCCGGCCTTCCGCCAGGCCCTGGCGCAACTGGGATGAATGAGGTGCTTATGGAACAACCACCGATCGACCCGCAGAACCCCTGGCTGGAACTGCGTCGCCTGACCCCTGCGCGCATCGCCCTGGGCCGGTCCGGCACCAGCATGCCGACCGGCGCCCAGCTGGATTTCCAGTACGCCCACGCCCAGGCCCGAGACGCCGTGCACCTGCCCTTCGATCACGCCGGGCTGAGCGCGCAACTGGCCGAAGCCGGACGCGCCAGCCTGCTGCTGCAGAGCGCCGCCAGTGATCGACATAGCTACCTGCAGCGCCCCGACCTGGGGCGCAAACTCTCCGAGCACTCGGCGCAGACCCTGCGCGACTACGCCGCAGCGCACCCCGGCGGGGTCGACCTGGCCGTGGTGGTCGCCGATGGCCTGTCGGCACTTGCGGTACATCGGCACACCCTGCCCTTCCTGGCGCGCATGGAAGAACAGACCGAGGCCGAAGGCTGGTCCCTGTCGCCGGTGATTCTGGTGGAGCAAGGCCGGGTCGCCGTGGCAGACGAAATCGGCCAGTTGCTGGGGGCAAAAATGGTGGTCATCCTGATCGGCGAACGCCCCGGCCTCAGTTCTCCCGACAGCCTCGGCCTGTACTTCACCTACAACCCCAAGGTCGGCCTGACGGACGCCTACCGCAACTGCATCTCCAATGTCCGCCTGGAAGGCCTGAGCTACGGCATGGCCGCCCACCGCCTGTTGTACCTGATGCGCGAGGCCTGTCGTCGGCAGCTATCGGGCGTCAACCTGAAAGATGAGGCGCAATTGCAGACTATCGAGTCAGAAAACGACGCACAAACCAGCTCCAATTTCCTGCTAGGCCCGCAGAATCCTTGAGTCCACTGCGCATTGCGTTTTAGTCAAGCTTTGAGGCAGAGTCGACGAACGGCTGCCCGAGTGATGGATCAATTGCCGTCAAATCCACTGGAAACTGCCGTCATATCTACTTGAAGTTGAGGCCTCTCGCATGCGGATTATTCAAGCTACTCTCGAGCACCTGGACCTGCTGACGCCTCTGTTCGTCAAGTACCGCGAGTTTTACGGCTCGCTGCCTTATCCGGACTCCTCCCGCGCGTTCCTGGAAAAACGCCTGCGCCGCAAGGAGTCGGTGATCTACCTGGCGCTGCCGGATGACGACGATGGCCGACTGCTGGGCTTTTGCCAGCTGTACCCGAGCTTCTCGTCCCTGTCGCTCAAGCGGGTATGGATCCTCAACGACATCTACGTCGCCGAAGACGCCCGCCGCCAACTGGTCGCCGATAACCTGATGCGCACCGCGAAAAAAATGGCCAAGGAAACCCAGGCCGTGCGCATGCGCGTGTCCACCAGCAGCGACAACCTGGTGGCGCAAAAGACCTACGAGTCCATGGGCTTTCGTGAAGACAGCGAGTTCAAGAACTACATCTTGCCGATCAGCGACGAACTCTGACAGTTGCGATGTTTCCAGGTGGCGAGGGCGCACGCTCCCGCTGGGGGTGCATTGCGCCCCTGAAACCTGAACCCAGGCTGAACCCGATGCACTGAGTTGCTCTGGTATCCGTCACCCCGTCACCTTCGTAATCCCTCGCTACAAAACCCACACGCTTTTCACTTTGCTGTCCGTATAATCGCGATCTTTATCGGCCGTAGGAAACAGTCTGCGGCCTTGTAGCCATTTTTCAGATTTTCCGCGCAGGCTTGCCGAGTCGAGCCGCCACACAGGTGCCCTCCATGGATTTCAACCCGATCGACCTTGTCCTGCATCTCGACGTGTACCTCGATATGCTGGTCACCAACTACGGGCCATGGATCTACGCCATTCTTTTCCTGGTGATCTTCTGCGAAACCGGCCTGGTGGTCATGCCCTTCCTGCCGGGCGACTCGCTGCTGTTCATCGCCGGTGCCGTCGCCGCCGGTGGTGGCATGGACCCCGTACTGCTGGGCGGGTTGCTGATGCTGGCGGCGATACTCGGTGACAGTACCAACTATGTGGTCGGTCGAACGGCCGGGGAAAAACTGTTCAGTAACCCCAACTCGAAAATTTTCCGCCGCGACTACCTGCAACAAACCCACGACTTTTATGAAAAGCACGGCGGCAAGACCGTGACGCTGGCGCGCTTTCTGCCGATCATTCGGACCTTCGCACCCTTCGTTGCCGGTGTCGCCAAGATGCCCTATCCGCGCTTTTTCGCCTTCAGCGTGTTCGGCACCATACTCTGGGTCGGCGGCCTGGTGACCCTGGGTTACTTCTTCGGCAACGTGCCCTTCATCAAGAAGAACCTGTCGTTGCTGGTAGTAGGCATCATTCTGCTGTCGCTGGTGCCGATGATCATTGGCGTGGTCCGTAGCCGCTTCGGTGGATCGAGTTCCAAAGCCCAGTCGCGCTGATCGACCATGGGTTTGTTCAGCACCTGGCGTCGCCAACGCACCCTGGCCAAACACCCCGTTGCCGATGAAACCTGGCAGCGGGTCCGGCAGCACCTGAGTTTTCTCGACGGCCTGAGCGAAGCCGAGGACCAGTGGCTGCGCGAGTCGTCCGTGCTGTTCCTGCAGGACAAACACCTGACCTGCCTGCCCGGCGTCGAACTGCATCAGGAACAGCGTCTGCTGCTCGCCGCCCAGGCCCAACTGCCGCTGCTGCACCTGGGCGAGCTGAACTGGTACCAGGGCTTCCACGAGATCGTGCTGTACCCCGATGACTTCCTCAGCCCGCAGCGCCATCGCGATGCCAGTGGCGTCGAGCATGAGTGGGACGGCGAACACAGCGGCGAGGCCTGGCAGCAAGGGCCGATCATCCTGGCCTGGCCGGGAGTGATGGCCAGTGGTGGCTGGGAAGGCTACAACCTGGTGATCCACGAACTGGCGCACAAGCTCGACATGCTCAACGGCGACGCCAACGGCCTGCCGCCGCTGCACAGTGACATGCGGGTCTCGGAGTGGGCGCAGGTGATGCAACACGCCTACGACGACCTCAACCGGCAGCTCGACCACAATCCCGACGCCGACACGCCGATTGACCCCTACGCCGCGGAAAACCCCGCCGAGTTCTTCGCCGTCACCAGCGAATACTTCTTCAGCGCCCCGGATTTGCTGCACGGCAGTTATCCACAGGTCTATCGGCAATTGCAGCTGTTCTACCGCCAGGATCCCCTGGCAAGGCTTGCGCAGTTGCAAGCCGAACATCCGGCGTATCAGCCACACGACTAAGGTCTACGCGACTTCTGGTACGTGGCATAGGCTCAGGAATATGCCTATAATCGCCGCCACTTTTTGGTCAATCCGGCCAAGTCATTTGGCCACTAACGGGGGCACCGCCCAATGAGCTACAGCAAGATTCCGGCTGGCAAAGACCTGCCGAACGACATCTACGTCGCGATCGAGATCCCGGCCAACCACGCGCCGATCAAATACGAAATCGACAAAGACAGCGATTGCCTGTTCGTTGACCGTTTCATGGCCACCCCAATGTTCTACCCGGCCAACTACGGTTTCATCCCCAACACCCTGGCTGACGATGGCGATCCCCTCGACGTGCTGGTTGTAACCCCTTACCCGGTTGCTCCAGGCTCGGTCATCCGCGCCCGTCCAGTCGGCATCCTGAACATGACCGACGACGGCGGCGGCGATGCCAAAGTTATCGCTGTGCCACACGACAAGCTGTCCCAGCTGTATGTCGACATCAAGGAATACACCGACCTGCCAGCCCTGCTGCTGGAACAGATCAAGCACTTCTTCGAGAACTACAAGGATCTCGAAAAAGGCAAATGGGTGAAGATCGACGGTTGGGGCGACGCCGAAGCTGCGCGCGCTGAAATCATGAAGTCGGTTGCAGCCTACAAAGGCTGAGACGGCATTGGCCTGGCGCCACTGACGGCTTGAAAAACCCCGGTTATCCGGGGTTTTTTTATAACTATGAAAACATCAGACAACAATCTAATTAATACAATTTGGAAGGATGTTTAGTTGTGTTTAGCGGACACTTACACGCCCTTGCAAAACTACAGGATATTCCTGCATAAATTGTTCGGTTTGTTTATTCAATCCCGTTAGTTGACTGAGTAAAATCCGCGTTTATGAAAAAACACAAATGCGGCCCACGCTTCAAGGCACTCCTCAAGGAGGTGAAAATCACCCCCTCGGAGTTTGCTACCTTCTGCAACGTCGAGCCCCAGCACATCAACAACTGGTACATCCGCGGCGTGCCCTACCCCCGCGTCGAAGAAATCGCCCGCTTGCTGAGCGTCAACAGCCAATGGCTGATCAACGGCGAAGGCCCCAAGCATCCCGTCATCGGCCAAGCGCCCGAGCAGGCCGAGAAGCTGTTGGACACCCAGGAGTCCCGCGAGCACTACCACGTCTGTGTCGACTCAGCCGACATCGAACTGCCCCTCTACAAAGAACTGCCCAAAGCCCTCGGCTCCAGCGACACCCATGTAGTGGAAATCCCCGGCGAAGCCGTTCGCCTGCCCCGTCAGTACCTGGAGAGCCTGGAAGTCGAACCCATCCACGCCATCTGCGTGCCCATGGTCGGCGACAGCATGTCGGAGAAAATCCAGGATGGCTCGACCCTGGCCATCGACCGCAGCCTGACCCAGATCATCGACGGCCAGATCTACGCCCTCCAGCACGACGGCATGCTGCGCATCAAATACCTGCACCGCCTCCCCGGTGGCGCCCTGCGCTTGCGCAGCCACAACAGCAGCGGCTACCCGGACGAAATCTTCAGCGCCGAACAAATCGAAAAACAGAACATCGACGTCCTCGGCTGGGTGTTCTGGTGGTCCACCCTCAACAAACAAAGACCACCCGTACCCTTTGCATAACCAGCGCAACGCCCTGCAATACACATCGCACTGGGAATTCTCCAAAAAAATCAGTATGCTGCGCCCCACATTTGCATCGACCCGCCCCGCGCCGGTCCGATCGCACCGACAAGGCAGATGACTTTCTCGCCAAGTCCCACAGCCGGACGCAAGATCCGGGTGTACGTTTTGAAGGCTGGTACGGTTTACCAAAAATAAACCAAGCCAGTCCCCGAGAAGCCGGCCACAAGCCGGCTTTTTAATGCCCGTTAACAACCCCCGCTACGCAAATCACTCCTCCCCAAACACCACCGCCTGCATCGGCGCTGTATTCACCTTCAACTGAAACACCTCCGGCCGTGAATAATGCCCGCACACGTCAAAATCAAGGTTGCTGGCGCGGCCGATGGACAGGTCGATTTCGGCGTACAGGATGGTTTCCTGATCAAACACCGGCCCGGCCAGCACTTCCCCGGTCGGGCTGACGATCATGCTGCCGCCGTGCATGATGTAGTCGGCGTCCTGGGCCAGGAGGTTGAAGTCTTCGCGGTAGCTGGCCGGGTATTCGGCCAGGGTGATGGCCTGGCAGGCGGACAGGACGTGGACCCGGCCTTCGAGGGCGATGTGCACCATCGATGAGGCCCAGGTTGGGCGGTCGTCGGCGGTGGGGGCGCAGTAGATTTCGGTGCCTTGGGCGTACATGGCCTGGCGCAGGGCGGGCATGTAGTTTTCCCAGCAGATGACGCTGCCCAGGCGGCCGAAGGGGGTGTCCACCGGGGCGATGGTCGAGCCATCGCCGAAGCCCCAGATGATCCGTTCCTGGCCGGTGGGCATCAGTTTGCGGTGATACCCGGCAATGCCTTGGCCCGGGGCCAGGGTCACGGCGGTGCAGTACAACGTGCGGCCCAGGCGCTCGATGATGCCCATGACCACATGCAGCCCGGTTTCATTCGCCACTTCGCTGAGGCGGGCCAGTTCCGGGCCGTCCAGGGTGACTGCGCCGTCCATGTAGCGCTCGAAGTGCGCGCGGCCGGTGGCATTGCGGCTGCCGATGACCGTGCCGAAGGCGGCACCCTTGGGGTAGCCGCCGAGGAAGGCCTCGGGGAACACCGCAAGCGTGGCGCCTTGGGCGGCGGCCTGGCGAATCAGGCCGGCTGCTTTCTCGGCGCTCAATTGCGGCTCGAACGGAATGGACGACGCTTGAACTACAGCTGCTTTAAACATGAGCCTTGCCTTGTGTCTGAAGAGGATGGGGGATTAACCGCGGGTGATGTCGCGGTCCTTGGTTTCCGGCAGCAGGAACCACAGCACGATGAAGCAGGCCAGCGACACGCCGGCCAGGTACACGGCAGGAATGTTCGGGTTGTGGGTGGCCTGGATCAGTGCCACGGCAATGAACGGACCCGGGCCAGCCAGCAGGGCCAATGCCACGTTGTGCCCGACTGCGGCGCCAGTGGAGCGGATCGACGCCGGGAACACTTCCACCAACAGCACCACGTCCATCACCGCCGTGATCGCCACCAGCACCGCCATGATCAGCAAGCCCAGGAGAATTGCCCCGTGATGGCCGGTGTTCATCAACAGAAACACCGGGTAGGCCAGTACGGTCAGGCCGAATGCAGCGCCCAGGACAAATGGACGACGACCAAACCGATCGCTGAGACGCCCGACAATCGGGTTGAGCACGGTGTAGATCACCAGGGTCAGGCTGCACAACCACAGGGCCGTGGATTTGCTCAGGCCAACGGTTTGCGTCAGGTGGGTGTTGGCGTAGGTGATGAAGTAGTACAGCGACACACCGAACAAAGCAGAGAACGCGAAGGAAATCACGAACGCGCGCCATTTAGCCCGGCTCGACACGATTTCCAGGGTGTTGTTGGCCCGCTTGCGTTCAAGCTCCTCGTAGACCGGGGTGTCACCCAGTTTGCGGCGGATGTACATGGCCACGCCCGCCATGACGATGGAAGCAACGAACGGCACGCGCCACCCCCACTGAGCCACCGCCTCTTCGGACATTGAACTGGTGATGATCGCCGCAATAGCCGTACCGCAGAGAAATGCCGCGCCCGCCGTGCCGGTAATCACGCTGGCAGCGGTCGCCCGGCGATTGGCTGGGGCACTTTCGACGATATAGATCCCGGCACTGGACCACTCGCCACCGACCATCATCCCCTGCAGGAAGCGCAGGGCTACCAGCAATATCGGCGCAGCGATGCCGATGCTCGCGTAGTCCGGCAGCAGGCCGATCAGCGTGGTCGCCAGGCCCATGCCGAACACCGTGATGATCAACACCGCGCGTCGCCCCAGCTTGTCGCCAATCGGCCCCAGCACCACGGCACCCAATGGCCGGGCGAGAAACCCCACGGCGAACACCGCCAGCGACGACAGCAACGAGACCCCGGGCTGGGTGGACGGGAAGAAGATCTGGCCGATCACGGCGGCGAAGTAGCCGTAGATCGCGAAGTCGAACCACTCCATGAAGTTGCCGATACCAACGGCCACTGCGCGTTTACGCAGCTCCGCCGCGGCGCTGGAGGACGCTATGCCATCAGGTTGATCCGTTCGCGCTATCGTCTGTTGCATGCTGAGGTTCTCGATTGTTGTTGTGTTTGCCTGGGTTGAGATTAAGAATCCGCAGGTAAATTAATCAAACGAATACTAGAGATACCCATGATTAGGATTTCTAATATCAGCAGGGTCGACCTCAATCTGTTAATCATCTTCCAGTGCCTGATGACCGAGCGTAGCGTGACCCGCACGGCTGCCGTACTGCACGTGACCCAAGGGGCGGTGAGCTCTTCGCTCAAGCGGCTGCGCGAACAGTTTCACGACGAACTGTTTCTGCGCACCGGCACCGGCATGGTGCCGACACCCCGAGCACTGGAGATCGCCCCCAAGGTGATGGAAGCGCTGACGGCCGTCAGCGCGATTGTCGACCGCCAGCCGCAGTTTTCTGCCGAGTCATCCAGCCGGGTGTTCAACATCGCCCTGTCGGACGACATCGAAAGTTACCTGTCTCCCAGGCTGGTCAACGAGGCCAAGGCCCGCGGTTTGTCAGTGAGCTTTGCCTTTCACCAGACCAACAGTTCATTGTGGAAAAACGCCCTGGCGGACCCGGCCATCGACATGGTCCTGTGTTCCGAACCCAAGGAAGTCACTTCGCACTACTCCTCTCAGGTACTGTTCTCTTCGTCCTACTCCTGCCTGTATGACGGACCACGTCTAAACCTGCAGAGTCCTATCAGTCGCGACGAATACCTGCGCCACGAACATGTGCGGGTGTCCTTCGATGGTCGCCGTGGATTCGTCGATGACCTGCTGGAAAGCGAAGGCATCCCGCGCCGGGTTTCGGCATCCTTTACCCACTTTTCCGGGGCCCTGGCGACGCTGGTCAACAGCGATGTGATTGCCACCCTGCCAACCTTCGCGGCGCTGTCCTACGCCCGGATTGCCCGACTGACGGTCAGCCCGGTACCGATTTTTGTCCCGGCCTTTCGTGTATTCATGGTCTGGGACGTGGAACACAACGACGACCCGCACAACCGCTGGCTGCGTAATTTCATTATCGACACCACCCAGGAGTTGCAGCGGGGATCGTTGACGCCGACCTGAGGCATCAAGTCGGCAATCAGGCCCTGAGTGCGTTCAGTCAGGTCATGGCCAGCAGAGCAGCGGCCCTGAATGTCTGATTCCGCGCCAGGCAACTGGACGCTGAGCCCAATAGCGCAATTAATCGGCTCAATCCATGAGCCGATTAATCCTCGTATTCGGCTCACGCCCAATAACCGCAGACCTGCTCATTTGCCCCACACCCCCCTATCTGCTAGTGTCGCGCCGGTTCAAATGTCACCTGGATAGCCGCCATGGCCCGTAAAAAAGCTGCACTGGATTTCGAACAATCCCTCGCCGACCTGCAAACGCTGGTTGAGCGTCTGGAGAACGGCGAGCTGTCGCTGGAAGACTCGCTGACGGCCTTCGAGCAAGGGATCGGACTGACCCGCGATTGCCAGGCCGCACTGGCACAGGCCGAGCAGAAGGTCCAGGTGCTGCTGGAGCGTGATGGCGAACTGGCCGAGGCGCCTTTCGACGCGGAACAGCCAGAATGATCGCGGCGTATTCGGCCAGCAGTCAGGCCCGGGTCAACGCCGCGCTGGAAAGCCTGTTCGTCGCGCCAAGCCCGGAGCTTGCGCGCTTGTACGAAGCCATGCGCTACAGCGTGATGAACGGTGGCAAGCGCGTGCGGCCGCTGCTGGCTTACGCTGCCTGCCAGGCCTTGGGCGGCGAGGCTGAGCAAGCCAATGGCGCGGCCTGTGCGGTGGAGTTGATCCACGCTTACTCGCTGGTGCATGACGATTTGCCGGCCATGGACGATGACGACCTGCGTCGCGGCCAGCCCACCACCCACAAGAAATTCGATGAAGCTTGCGCGATTCTCGCCGGTGACGGCCTGCAGAGCCTGGCTTTCAGCGCCCTGCTCGACCCGCGCCTGAACACTGCCGACGCCGAGATCCGCCTGCAAATGGTCAGCGCCCTGGCGTTGGCGGCAGGCCCGGCCGGCATGGTCGGCGGCCAGGCCATCGACCTCGGTTCGGTGGGCATCAAGCTCGACCAGCAAGCCCTGGAATATATGCATCGGCATAAGACCGGCGCGCTGATCGAGGCCAGCGTCAAGCTCGGTGCCCTGGCCACTGGTCGGGCCGAGAAGAGTGAGCTCAAGGCGCTGCAGACCTATGCCCAGGCCATCGGCCTGGCGTTCCAGGTGCAGGACGACATTCTCGACGTCGAAAGCGATACCCAGACCCTGGGCAAACGCCAGGGCGCCGATATTGCCCGGGACAAACCGACCTACCCGGCCCTGCTCGGCCTCGAAGCGGCCAAGGCCTATGCCCTGGAACTACGCGATCTGGCCCTGCACGCGCTGCGACCGTTTGACGCGTCGGCCGAGCCGCTGCGCGATCTGGCCCGCTATATCGTCGACCGTCGCAACTGATCCGGCGCACGCTGCCCAGCAAGTTCCGCGCTCTGCGTGGGCAGCGTGCGTTGCATCAGGTAAACTGCCGCCTCTTTTATACCTATAACGATTCGCCTGATGCCCACGACGTTTCATGAGATTCCCCGCAAGCGCCCGACCACGCCCCTGCTCGACCGTGCCAACACGCCGGACGGCTTGCGCCGGTTAGGCGAAGCCGAGCTGGAAACCCTGGCCGATGAGTTGCGCCTGGAATTGCTCTATACGGTCGGTCAGACCGGCGGGCATTTCGGTGCGGGCCTTGGCGTGATCGAGCTGACCATCGCGCTGCATTACGTATTTGACACCCCGGACGACCGGCTGGTGTGGGACGTGGGTCATCAGGCTTATCCGCACAAGATTCTCACCGGTCGTCGTGAGCGCATGGGCACCCTGCGCCAGAAAGACGGGATCGCCGCCTTCCCGCGCCGCGCCGAGAGCGAATACGACACCTTTGGCGTCGGCCACTCCAGCACCTCGATCAGCGCAGCGCTGGGCATGGCCATTGCCGCCCGCCTGCAGAACAGTGATCGCAAGGCCATTGCGGTGATCGGCGACGGCGCCCTGACCGCTGGCATGGCGTTCGAGGCGCTGAACCACGCGCCCGAAGTGGACGCCAACATGCTGGTGATCCTCAACGACAACGACATGTCGATCTCGCGCAATGTCGGCGGGCTGTCGAACTACCTGGCCAAGATCCTTTCCAGCCGCACCTATGCGAGCATGCGCGAGGGCAGCAAGAAGGTCCTGTCGCGCCTGCCCGGCGCCTGGGAAATTGCCCGGCGCACCGAAGAGTATGCCAAGGGCATGCTGGTCCCTGGCACCCTCTTCGAAGAGCTGGGCTGGAACTACATTGGCCCGATCGACGGCCACGACCTGCCGACCCTGATTGCCACCCTGCGCAACATGCGTGACCTCAAGGGGCCGCAGTTCCTGCACGTAGTGACCAAAAAAGGCAAAGGTTTCGCCCCGGCGGAGGTCGATCCGATCGGCTATCACGCCATCACCAAGCTCGAACCCCTGGATGCCCCGGCCGCCGCGCCGAAGAAGGCCAGCGGGCCGAAGTATTCCGGTGTGTTTGGCGAATGGCTGTGCGACATGGCCGCCGCCGACCCGCGCCTGGTGGGCATTACCCCGGCGATGAAGGAAGGCTCCGACCTGGTGGCGTTCAGCGAACGCTTCCCGCTGCGTTACTTCGACGTGGCGATCGCCGAACAACACGCGGTAACCCTTGCCGCCGGCATGGCCTGTGAAGGCGCAAAACCGGTAGTGGCGATCTATTCGACCTTCCTGCAGCGTGGCTACGACCAGCTGGTGCATGATGTGGCGGTGCAGAACCTCGATGTGCTGTTCGCCATCGACCGCGCCGGCCTGGTGGGCGAAGACGGTCCAACCCACGCCGGCAGCTTCGACCTGTCGTTCCTGCGCTGCATCCCCGGCATGCTGGTGATGACCCCAAGCGACGAGAACGAACTGCGCAAGATGCTCACCACCGGCCACCTGTACAACGGCCCGGCGGCAGTCCGCTATCCACGCGGCAACGGCCCGAACGCGACAATCGACAAAGACCTGGAGCCAATCGAGATCGGCAAGGGCATGGTGCGCCGCCAAGGCCGCACAGTCGCCCTGCTGGTGTTCGGCGTGCAACTGACCGAAGCGCTGAAAGTCGCCGAGACCCTGGATGCAACCGTGGTCGACATGCGTTTCGTCAAGCCGCTGGATGAAGCGCTGGTGCGCGAGATTGCCGCCAGCCACGAGCTGCTGGTGACCATCGAAGAAAACGCGATCATGGGCGGCGCCGGTGGTGCGGTCAGCGAATTCCTCGCCCGCGAGAACATCCTCAAGTCGATGCTGCACCTGGGCTTGCCAGACGTTTACGTCGAGCATGCCAAGCCGGCGCAAATGCTGGCCGAGTGCGGGCTGGATGAGGCGGGGATCGAAGCGTCGGTACGTCAGCGCCTGCAACTGCTCGACCTCTAACTACCAGACAGATGTAGAACCCTGTGGGAGCGGGCTTGCTCGCGAAGACGGAGTGTCAGTCGACATGACCATTGACTGATCGGCCGCCTTCGCGAGCAAGCCCGCTCCCACATGGGTTGTATGAACCTACCCAAGTTGTGTTCGCCCAACGTGCCAATAGACAGCCCATGAATCTCCCCCGCCTCGCCCTGACCCTCTCGCTGCTGCCTACCGCCAGCGCCCTCGCCGACACCTTCGAGCGCGAACAGGCCCTGAAGCTGCCCGAAGTCCTGATCAGCGCCAATCGCCAGGTCGAAGCCCGCAATGACAGCAGCGCGGCCAACACGGTGTTCACCCGCGATGATATCGACCGCCTGCAACCCTCCAGCGTCACCGACCTGCTGAGCCGGGTACCGGGGGTGCAGGTCACCCAGGCGGGCGGGCGGGCGCGGCAGCCTGCCGGGGATTTCCATTCGTGGCACCAAGTCCGCGCAAAGCCTGGTGCTGGTAGACGGCCAGCGCATCGGCAACTCGACCTCGGGCGACAGCAACCTGCAGCACATCAACATCGAACAGGTCGAGCGCGTGGAAGTGTTGCGCGGCTCACGCTCGGTGATGTATGGCAGCGATGCGATTGGCGGGGTGATTCAGATCTTCACCCGGCGCAGTGCCGAGCCGGGCCTGCAGCCACGCCTGCACATGGGATTGGGCAGCAACCAGACCTGGGAGCGCAGCCTTGGCCTGTCCGGTGGCGATGAGAAGACCCGCTTCAACCTCGGTGCCAGCCTGGATGAAACCGCCGGGATCGACCGCACCCACCAGTCCTATCCCAGCGATGGCGATCACGATGCCTACCGTAACCAGTCGCTGAGCCTGAGCCTGAGCCATGGTTTGAGTGATGACCTGGAAGTGGGTTTCAACCTGCTGGATAACCGCGGCAAGAGCGAGTTCGATAGCCCGTTCGGTCGCTACGACTCAAGCACGGGGCAGAGCTACCAGCAAAAGCCCTACAGCGATTTCAACGTCAGCAGCGTCAGCGGCTATTTCGATGCCCGCGTCAACCAGGCATGGAAGACTCGCGTCGAACTGGGCCACAGCGAGAACCGCGAACAAACCCGCGACAAGCTCAGCGCTGAAGACTCGGTGTTCAACACCTACCGCGACTCCGTGAACTGGCAGAACGACCTGACCCTCAACGAGCAGAACAGCCTGATCCTGGGGGGTGACTGGTACGAAGATCGGGTCAACAGCGACTTCGATTACTACGGTGCGCGCACCGCTTTAGGTGAAGACAGCCGCTGGAACCGCGCCGCGTTCATTCAGCATCATTTCGCCGCCGAGCACTTCTCCACCGAGCTGGGCCTGCGCCACGACGACAATCAACAGTTCGGCAGCCAGAACAGCTGGAGCGGCACCTTCACCCTGCCGCTGAACGCGGACAATGACCTGTTGCTGACCTACAGCGAAGGTTTCCGGGCGCCGACGTTCAACGACCTGTACTACCCGGACTACAACAACCCAGGCCTGAAACCTGAAACCTCAAAGAGCTACGAACTGCAATGGCGCAGCCAACTGACTGACAGCAGTCGACTGGAAGCCTCGCTCTACCGCACCGACCTCGAAGACGCGATCATCTATGGCAGCCGCCCGGAAAACGTCGCCTCGGCGCGGATCAACGGTTTCGAGGCCGCCCTCAAGCAGGAGCTGTTCGGCTGGCAGAGCAATCTGGGCGTCTCGATCATCGATCCGCGGGATCGCGACAGCGGCCACACCCTGGCCCGCCGCGCCCGCCGCACCTTGAACCTGGACCTGGACCGGCAGTTCGACCAGCTCGGACTGGGGGCGACCTGGCAAGCGGTGAGCAGCAGCTACGACGACGAGAAAAACCTCCAGCCCCTGGGCGGCTATGGCCTGCTGAGCCTGCGCAGCAGTTGGGCGGTGAACCACGAAGTCACCCTGCAGATGAAAATCGACAACCTGCTGGACAAGGACTACAGCCGCGCGCTGTACCAGTACCAAGGCGAGCAGTACGGCTATCGCGAAGAAGGCCGGGCGTTGATGTTTGGGGTGACGTGGATGCCGCAGCTATGAACTGAGATCAGCGGTGTTGCGGCCATCCCTTCGCGAGCAGGCTCGCTCACACAAAGGCTCGATCCCGTGGGAGCGAGCCCGCTCGCGATAGCCGCACCTAGGTCTTACTGACCCGGCGCGATCAACCGGCACAACACTGCCGTCGCGTCGATCATCTGCCCGCTCGGCCGCTCCAGTCCGTTGTCGGTCACCCGCAGCAATTGCCCACGACTCACCGCCGTGACCTGCGGCCAGGCTTTCCAGGCGTCCAACTGGGCCTGGCTGCTGGCGAGGATCACCTCGGGATTACGCGCCAGCACCGACTCGATGCTGACCTGCGGCGCCGGCAGGTGCAGGTCGGCGAACACATTCCGCGCGCCACACACCTCTAGCGCGTCGCTGATGATCTGCCCGCCGCCCACGGTGTACAGCGGCTGGTCCCAGACCTGATAGAACACCCGCAGCGGCACGTCGCGCCGGTAGCGCTGGCGCAAGGCGTCCAGCTGCCGACGCAGGTCGGCCGCCAGCACCTGCCCGCGTTCGGCTCGGCCCAGTTGCCGGGCAATGTCTTCGATCTGGGTGGTCAGTTGGTTGAGGCTGTGGGGTTCGGCGACGTAGGTAGGGATGCCCAGGCGGCTCAGTTGCTCGCGCTGCGCCGGGCCGACACTGCCGGGCCAGAGCAGCAACAGATCGGGTTTGAGACTGAGCAGGCGCTCCATGTCCAACTGGCCATAACGCCCCACCGATGGCACGGATTCAAGGGCTGGCGGACGCTCGCCGGCATCGAGTACGCCGACCAGCAGGTCGGCCGAGTTCAGCTCGACAACGATCTCCGACAGGGACGGTGCCAGGCTGACCACCCGCTCCACGGCAGCCGCCGGACCACTGAGGGCCAGCAGCAAGGCCAGCCAGCGTCCCATCAGCCGAGTTGACGCGGAATACGGTAGAGGTAGAACAGCACGGCGGTGGCCAACCCCAGCAGCACCAGAGGCACCGCCTCCAGGCCGACGAACACCGCCAGCGCGCCGATCCAGGCGGGCAAGGAGGCCACCAGCATGGCGCTGCGGCGCTGAGCGGCCAGGGCGATCCAGGCCGCCGGTTCATCGGCGGTATCCAGGGCTTTTTTGGTGGCAATCAGACTGTGCTTGTAGCCACCAAAAAACTTCAGGCTGACGAACATTGAGGCCATGCCGGCGATGAAGAACGGCATCGCCAGGATCGGAGCCAGGGCTTCACCCTCGCCAAACAGGCCATTGATCACCAGCAACGGCAACAGGGCCAGCGCGAAGTATTGCCACCAATTGACGGACAGGCGCCGCCGAACCTGGCCGCGGGTCACGCCCGGTCTGCCTCGCCCTGGTGCTCGTTGCCCATCATGTGGTCGAGCTTGCTGGCCTTGGTCGCCAGGTAGAGTTTGTTGTGCGGGTTGTGGCCGGTGTGCAGCGGCACACGCTCGGCGACCACGATGCCCATGTCGGTCAATGCCTTGACCTTGCGCGGGTTGTTGGTCATCAGGCGCAGGGCTTTGACGCCCAGGTGCTCGAGCATCGGCAGGCACATGGCATAGTCACGCTGGTCAGCGGCAAAACCCAGGCGCTCGTTGGCTTCAACGGTGTCAGCACCGCCATCTTGCAACTCATAGGCGCGGATTTTGTTCAGCAGGCCAATACCCCGGCCTTCCTGGCGCAAGTACAACAACACGCCACGGCCTTCGCGGGCGATGGCCTGCAAGGCAGCTTCCAATTGTGAACCGCAGTCGCAACGCTGGCTGAACAAGGCATCGCCCGTCAGGCATTCAGAATGCAGCCGGCCGAGTACCGGGGCACCATCGGCCACATCACCCAAGCTCAACACGACGTGCTCGCGGCCAGTGGACTCATCGAGAAAGCCATGCATGGTGAATTGCGCAAAAGGCGTTGGCAGCTTGGAAGCGGCGACAAAAACGACAGGCACCGGTGTGCTCCTGATCTATGTACTGGAGATTCGCAGAGGCGGCATTGTAACAGCAGGTTCCGAACCACGCTTAGGCTGAATTATCGGCCATAACGATCAAATAGTTTGATCACTGGCCGGTGGGCGCCAGATTGCCCTCGAACGGATACGGCTGTTTCCAGTGTTCGAAAATTGGTTTCAGCCCACCGTTGCCGACCAGCAGGGTCATGCGCTGATCATACAGCTTCATCAGCGACCTGGCCTGGGAGGTATCGGCAAACCCCAGGAACAGCGGCAGTTCGACCAGGTGGGTATTGCGGAACTGCTGCGAGTCGACGGCGCTCTTGAGCACCGCTTCGACCTCGGTCCGGGCGTCGATGTAATAGTCCGCACGGCCCTGCTGGAGCATCGGCAGAATGCCGTTGCGGCGCTCGATCTGGTTATAGCGGCGTACATTGGGCAGGTAGTTTTCATAACGATAGCCGCGCACCCAGGCCAGGCGGTACTTGCCCAGGGTGGCCAGGGTCGGTATCGGATTGCTCGCCAGGCCGAGGGCATAGATGTGGTCGGAGTCAAAGTTCCAGTGTGGGTACAGCACGCCCTTGGCCTCGTCCCGGTAGGACCCGACCAGGGCATCGACTTCCTTCAATTGCACCAGGCCGATCGAGCGGGTGTACGGCACCGTGCGGATCTGGAGCTTGACCCCGGCCGGCTCGAACACCTCACGCAAGATGTCCCAGGCCAGGCCGTGCCCGTCGGCAGCGGTGTAGTCTGCCCAGTCCTCGCTCGCCAGATTGATCACCGCAGGTGCAGCGGGTCCTTCCACCGCACGGGCGACCGAGCAGACCATAGCCAACAGCAGAATCCAGCAGCTGCGACGCACCATTCCCTAGCCCCTCGAACAGTCCCTCAGGTGAAATACCAGACCAGTCCCTGCATCCCCAGCCAGGCAAAGACCCCCGCCAGCACGTCATCGAGCATGATGCCGACGCCGCCGTGCACATGCCGGTCGATCCAGCGAATCGGCCACGGCTTGAGGATGTCGAAAAAGCGGAACATCAGGAACCCCGCCAACAACCAGTACCAGCCCTCCGGTACCAGCCACAGGGTAATCCACATCCCGACCATTTCGTCCCAGACGATGCCCTCGTGGTCGTGTACGCGCAAGTCGTCGGCAACCTTGCCGCACAGCCAGAAGCCGAACAGCATGGTGATGCCCAGCATCAGCCAGTAGCCCCAGTCGGGCAGCATCTGCCACAACGGGATGAAGGGTAGCGCAACTAACGAGCCCCAGGTGCCGGGTGCCTTGGGCAAGGTGCCCGAGCCAAAGCCGAAGGCCAGGAAATGCCAGGGATTGCGCCAGACCGATGGCGGCACGAACTCTGCCGGGACCTGTTTGGGATGATCTGTCACGGTGTCTCCTGGAAATGTTGATAACCCCGGATGTTCGGGGTGATGTCCTGTCCATTGGCGTCCAGCAACGTTACGCCCTGCCCGGTCACGACCCGGCCGACCACGTGGATCGGCCAGCCCTCGGCCAACAGGGTCGGCAAATGAGCCGGCGGCAAAGTGAATGCCAGCACGTAGTCGTCACCGCCGCTGACCGCTGCCACCCGGGCCGCATTCTCGCCGAGAAACCCCAGCAGTGCCGCCGATAGCGGCAGTTTCTGGTTCTCGATCAGCAAGCCGACAGCCGACGCCTTGGCGATATGCCCGCAGTCGGCGAGCAGGCCATCGGAGATATCCAGCGCCGCGCTGGCCTTGCCGCGCAATGCCTGACCCAACGCCAACTGCGGCTGCGGCGACCAGTAATGCGCCAGCAATGGTTCGGCGATCGCTGCCGGCGCCGTACGCTGGCCGAGCACCAGGGGCAAGGCCCCGGCGGCGTTGCCCAGGTCCCCGCCAACACACAACAGGTCGCCGACCTGCGCACCGCTGCGAGTCAGGGCCTGGCCGGCCGGGACGCGGCCGAACACGGTCACGGTCAGGCTCAGCGGGCCACGCGTGGTATCGCCGCCCACCAGCCGCACGCCGCAGCCCTGCGCCATCTGGTTCAAACCACGGGCATAGGCATCCAGCCAATCGGCGGTCACCGTCGGCAAGGTCAGGGCAAGGGTAAAGGCAACGGGGGTGGCGCCCATGGCAGCCAGGTCACTGACGGCCACCGCCAGCGAACGCTGACCGAGCAAAAAAGGGTCGCAGGGATCTGCGAAATGCACACCGGTCACCAGGGTGTCGGTGGAGATCGCCAGCTGTTCCCCCGCGGGAACAGCGAGCAAGGCGCAGTCGTCGCCGATCCCCAGCGCAACGCCATCGCCCGCCTGCGCACAGGGCGCAGCGGCGAAGTAATTGCGGATCAGCTCAAACTCGCCCATGAGGTCTCAAGCGCGTATCAGCGCTTGAACGCCTTCACTTCAGCTTCACGCAGGCGCGGGGCCAGCTTGTCGAGCACGCCGTTGACGAACTTGTGACCGTCGGTCGAACCGTAGACTTTCGCCAGCTCGATACCTTCGTTGATCACTACGCGGTATGGCACGTCAACGCGCTTGAGCAGCTCCCAGGTGGACAGGCGCATCACGCACAGTTCAACCGGGTCCAGCTCTTCGAGGGTCAGGTCCAGGCAAGGCGCCAGGGCCGTGTCGATCTCGGTCAGGTTGGCATGCACGCCGTGCAGGATGTCGTGGAAGTACGGCAAGTCGGCGAAGGTAAAGTCGTTGTCGACGCGAAACTGCGCTTCGATTTCGTTCAGCGAGGTACCCGCCATCTGGCGCTGATACAACGCCTGGGTCGCCAGCTGACGGGCAGCACGGCGCTTTTCGTTCTTCGATGGCTTGCCGGCGTCTGCAGGACGTGGCTCACGCGGGTTGAAACGATCGCTTTCGTCGCTAATCACTTGGCCTCCAACTGTGCCAGCAGGCTGACCATTTCCAGAGCGGACAGGGCAGCTTCGGCACCTTTGTTACCGGCCTTGGTGCCGGAACGTTCGATGGCTTGCT
>Ga0213827_1000918_pt1 | contig 18915 bp, 16 predicted proteins | sample MC6MC0898MG_FD_180669 | JGI IMG/M metagenome (GOLD analysis project Ga0213827, IMG submission 180669) | Enriched soil aggregate microbial communities from Iowa State University, Ames, United States - MC6-MC0898-MG | ecosystem: Environmental > Terrestrial > Soil > Unclassified | place: USA: Iowa...
AGGCGATCCACACCCACGCCTACCAGTACTGCATCGAGTCGCTGGGCATGGATGAAGGCGAGATCTTCAACATGTACCACGAGATCCCGTCGGTCGCGAAGAAAGCCGCCTGGGGCCTGAAGTACACCCGCGCCATCTCCGATCCAGAGTTCAACACCGGCACCGTCGAAACCGACAAAGAGCTGCTGCGCAACCTGATCGCCTACTACTGCGTGCTGGAAGGCATCTTCTTCTACTGCGGCTTCACCCAGATCCTGTCCATGGGCCGCCGCAACAAGATGACCGGCGTTGCCGAGCAGTTCCAGTACATCCTGCGTGACGAGTCGATGCACCTTAACTTCGGTATCGACGTGATCAACCAGATCAAGATCGAGAACCCGCACCTGTGGGATGCGGCTATGAAGGAAGAAGCGACCCAGATGATCCTGCAAGGGACCCAGCTGGAGATCGAATACGCCCGTGACACCATGCCACGCGGCGTACTGGGCATGAACGCCGCGATGATGGAGGATTACCTCAAGTTCATCGCCAACCGTCGCCTGACCCAGATTGGCCTGAAGGAAGAGTACCCGGGGACCACCAACCCGTTCCCGTGGATGAGCGAGATCATGGACTTGAAGAAAGAGAAGAACTTCTTTGAGACGCGCGTGATCGAGTATCAGACTGGCGGGGCTCTGAGCTGGGACTGATAGTCCGGGCTGAGAAACAAGAAGGCTGCCGATTGGCAGCCTTTTTTATTGGTCCCTGCAGCATCGTAAAACGCCAGAGTCCACCTTCGCCTCTTCGACGACCACTGCATCCGCAAACTCGACCCGGGCCAGTACCGCAACGTGCACCTGCAGCGCTACGGGCATTACAAGGAGGCCATGATCGTCAGCGAATCCGGGACCTATACCTTGTGGGCGCATCACCACATCCCGGAGAACGTTTCCCACCAACAACGGACCTTATACAAGCCATACACCTCTTAAATTCTTCTTCATAAAGCACCTTATAAGCATGCTTAAAGCACTTAAGCATGCTTATAAGACAAGCTAACGACTAAGGTTTCGATCAGCTCGTTGACGGCCTCGACCACGCAGGGATGCAGGAGAGCGGGAGCTTTCATGATACGTCTGTTAGCGCGCTCGGGGCCGGTCACCCGGTTTTATGGCAAAAATAAGTAGTGCTATAGTCATGCTTATCTAAGATAAGAATACTTATAGAAGATCTTAAAATGATCGTTTTTCCCTTGATGTGTGCCGACCGGCTGACAAAAATCGGGCTTCTGATTAAAACCAGACGGCTTGAACGGCGAATCCGTCAGAAGGATCTTGCGACGCAATCCGGCCTGTCTACCGCGACCCTGAGCAAAATCGAAGCCGGTACTCCCACAGTGGAGATGCGCAGCTACATGACCGCCTTGTGGTACCTGGGCCTGCTTGACGAGGTTTTCAAGGAAATCCCTGAGACCTCCCCCGCGCCCTACACCACCGAGCATCGCGTGCGGCTCAAGCGCATGTCTGAGGATGATTTCTGATGCCTTCACTGTACATTTACATCCAGCAACCCGGCTCGCTTGAGGTCACCACTTTAGGGCGCCTTACCATAGAAAAGGGTGTGGGTGAGTTCGTCTACAGCCCTGCCTATTACAAGGCGGGGGGCTGGGTGCCTGACCCGCTGCACTATCCCTTGCGCGCGGAGCCCTACACCAACATCACCAAGAACGGTGGCCTTCCCGGCTTCATCAGGGATGCGGCGCCAGATGGCTGGGGCGAACGGCTAGTCATCCGCGAGCATGGCGGCGAACTGGACGCGATCGGTTACCTGCAGAAGTCACCCAACCATGATCGCGCCGGTAGCCTGATGGTAGGCAGCAGCAAAGTGGCACCTGAAGGTATCGGCCAGGCAGGTCTGGGCACACTCACTCAACTCGATGCGTTCATCCAGTTTGCAGACGGGGTCCAGGGCGGCTTCCCACCAGGCATAGATAAAGCCACCAAGGCCACATTGCAGCAACGCTCCTCGCTGGGTGGGGCTCGCCCCAAATGTACCTTGGTCGAGGCCGACCGGCTTATCCTGGCCAAGCCTCGAGATCGCCACGACAACTACGACATTCCTTCGCTCGAATATGCGTGCATGACTTTCGCCGCCAGCAAAGGCTTGAATGTTGCCAACGCTCGCTTGCTCAAAGGGCGAGTCAACACGTTGCTGGTCGACCGGTTTGACCGGGCCCCGGCAGGCAACGGCCAATACACACGCGTTCCGATGCTAAGTGGCTTGACCTTGCTCGACAGCGACTGGCTCGGGCAGGGGGATTGGAAGAAATGGCATTACGGGGTTCTGGTAGACGAAATGAACCGCCGTGGCGTGCCGGAAGCGGACCGTCAGGAGCTGTTCAAGCGGATCTGTTTCAACATACTTGTCGGGAACGATGATGATCATCCGAAGAATGTCGCCGTACTGTTTACGAACGGCTGCTGGCAACTGTCGCCGATGTATGACGTAGTGCCGACTACCGAGGGAGCCCCGCCTTCACGGCTGGCAATGGCGATCGGGAGTTATGGGCATGAAATCTCACGACGGAACCTGTTGAGCCAGGTTGAGCACTATGGACTGTCGCGGGCGCAGGCCAGTGAGGTAATTGATGAAGTGGCGAGCTGGGCGGCTGATCTCGAGGGATATTATCGTAGCAGCCTCGAACCGCAGGAGCGGGACCTTGCCATAATGGCCATGGGTGCAGATAAACTGCTTGAATGACCTAATAGCGCAGTTTTCATTGTCGGCAGGGGGCGACAACTGAACAAGGAGGGGCGTCGCGCCCCCCGACAAGGGAAAGAAGTGTGCCCGACATAGAACTAGCCAGTCACGTGGTCGAGCAAGGCAGCTTGCGGGAGCCGCCAAGCGGCTCCCTTGTAGATCGTCAGGCAATGACTGCGTTTTCGGCCGGCACCTGCGGCGCTTCGAGCAGGTTATGCAGGGTATTGAGGAATAGATCAAAGCTCATGATTCCGCTGCCCACGGTTTTCAGCACGACCTGCCCGCTCTCGTCCTTGAGCACCACCAGTTCACTCCACGCACTGAGATCGATGCTGCGCAGGCTTGCCATGGGCACCTTGCGGCCTTCCACTTCAAGGGCGTCACGGGTCACGATGATAGGCTTGGTGGTGATGTTGATGAAGTTGCCGCTGACACGCTTGCTCCACACCTGACCAGTGCCTATGTAGCTGAACTGCACTGCCCCACCTTGCTCGAGCGTGTTCATGACGGTGGGCAGACGTTCGCTCAGGTGAAGGTCACGCACCAGCTCGATAAAACCATACAAGTCTTTGAGGTGGGCGTTGACGCGGCGGAAGGGTTCGCTGTCATTGCGGCGGTAGGCCAGGTTGTTGATCAGGCCGGCGGCGGCAGTCTGGCCCGAGGCGAACAGGTACAGGTCGTTCATCTCGCTGAAGGGCACGTAGTCGCGCTCGGTACCGATGATCTGGCAGATCCCTTTCTCGTAGACCTCATAGCGGCCGATGCGCAGCTTTTTCTGCCACAGCGCCAGGCCGAACATGCTCAAGCCCAGCACCAGCAGCAGGCCGATGGTGAAATTGAATAGCTGCGCAGGGCCGCTGAAGTTTACGGCGACGCCGCGACTACCGGTGACACTGGTTGGGCCAAGTGCATCAGGCGCGACGATCGTGCTCAGGTAGCCGACGAAAGCGGCAAGCCCTACGCAGATGATCCCAAGGGTGATGAGGACGATCATCAGCGCTTTGCCATAACCGTAAGTGCCGAGCAGCTTGCCGGTGGACGTGGGTGGGGTGGTTTGCATGGTAAAGCCTCCTTGCCTTTGGGAATGAAACGTCATGTCTCTGGTGGCAATAGGACATGTGTTACTTCGAATGGTTCAAGGATGGTGGGGACGCTTGGTGCGACCTTAGTCGTAGTATGTCCTCAAAAATAGCTTGAAGCCCGAGCTAGAGCTGCTATTGCTTACAACGTGCGCTTTGAAGGCGTTACCTCTCGAACTGATTGCGCCTGCAAGCGTTGACATCACCGACACCGCTTGATAAAAATCGCCAAAGTTGTACGACAACACATAACAAAAACAACAATCAGCGGACGATCTCCCATGTCGACATCCATCGCGCTACAGCCACGCCTCTCGCCTCCCCTCATTAAATCGCTGACGGCCACCTAGTGCCGTAACCCTGCTTCCCCCCTGGCCCTGACCGGCCCGTTACTCACCCGCCCCTGCCGCAGGCCGCTTGTGCGTGCCCGGTGGACGGGCTGCCACACCCTTTTGTGGAGCACAACAATAATGAAAATCTGCCAAACCCTCCCCTTTGCCCTGCTGAGTGCCGGCGTGCTTGCGAGCCTGCCGGGCACCAGCGTTGCCGCAGGCTTCGTCGACGACAGCAAGGCCACCCTGGGCTTGCGCAACTTCTACATCAACCGCAATTTCACCAACCCCAGCAACCCGCAGAGCAAGGCCGAGGAATGGACGCAAAGCTTCATTCTTGATGCGCGTTCGGGCTTCACCGAAGGGCCGATCGGGTTTGGCGTGGATGTGCTGGGGCTGTGGTCGGTGAAGCTCGATGGCGGTGGTGGCACCTACGGCACCGCGCTGTTGCCGCGCCATGACGATGGGCGGCCGGCGGATGACTACGGGCGCCTGGCGGTGGCGGGCAAGGCGCGGATTTCGAAGACCGAACTGAAGGTCGGTGAGTGGATGCCGGTGCTGCCGATTCTGCGCTCCGACGATGGCCGCTCGCTGCCGCAGACCTTCCGCGGTGGGCAGGTGACGTCCAACGAAGTTGCCGGGCTGACGCTGTATGGCGGCCAGTTCCGAGGCAACAGCCCGCGCAACGACGCGAGCATGGAGGACATGAGTTACGGCGGTGGGGTGTCGGACCGGTTCAACTTCGTGGGCGGCGAGTACAAGTTCAACCAGGACCGCACGTTGGTCGGGCTGTGGAACGCGGTGCTGAAGGACGTCTACGAGCAGCAATACCTGCAGCTGAGCCACAGCCAGCCGGTGGGCAGCTGGACCTTCGGCGCCAACCTGGGTTACTTCCACGGTGGCGAGGACGGGTCCGAGAAGGCCGGGAAACTGGACAACAAGACGTACTCGGGGATGTTCTCGGCCAAATATGGCGGCAACACGTTCTGGGTGGGCCTGCAGAAGGTCGATGGCGATACCTGGATGCGGGTCAACGGTACCAGTGGCGGGACCCTGGCCAACGACAGCTACAACTCAAGCTTCGACAATGCCAACGAGCGCTCGTGGCAGGTGCGGCATGACTTCAATTTCGTCACCTTGGGCGTACCGGGGCTGACCTTGATGAACCGCTACATCAGCGGGCAGGACGTACACACCGGGGCGGTGACCGATGGCAAGGAGTGGGTGCGGGAGTCGGAGCTGGCGTATGTGATCCAGAGCGGAACGTTCAAGGATTTGAGCGTGAAGTGGCGTAATTCGAGCATTCGGCGGGACTACAGCAACAACGAGTTCGATGAGAACCGGCTGATCTTCAACTACCCGTTGTCGTTGCTGTGACGGGTGAGTCGCCAGTATTGGGGCCGCGTCGCGGCCCATCGCAGGCAAGCCAGCTCCCACAGGTTATTGCGCAAGCTTTCGGGATTACTCAGGACAGCGTGGGAGCGGGCTTGCCGGCGATCAGGCCATCAGCGTCACCGAATTAACATTGACAACCCCGGAAGCCGCTACCGATAATCAACACAGTCATACGACAACTTACAACAACTAACAAATAGAGCCGGCCATGACCACTACCCCCCTCAATCGCCTGCTGCTCACCGGAGCCGCAGGCGGCCTGGGCAAGGTCCTTCGCGAACGCCTGCAAGGTTACGCCGAGGTACTGCGCCTTTCCGATATCAGCCCGATGGCGCCCGCCGCGGGCCCGCATGAAGAGGTCGTGGCCTGCGACCTTGCCGACAAGGCAGCGGTACATGCACTGGTGGAAGGCGTCGACGCCATCATCCACTTCGGCGGCGTCTCCACCGAACACGCCTTCGAAGACATCCTCGGCCCCAACATCTGTGGCGTATTCCACGTCTACGAGGCGGCGCGCAAGCATGGGGTCAAGCGCATCATCTTCGCCAGCTCCAACCACACCATCGGCTTCTACCGCCAGGACGAGCGCATCGACGCCCATTCCCCGCGCCGCCCCGACAGCTACTACGGGCTGTCCAAATGCTACGGCGAGGACGTCGCCAGCTTCTACTTCGACCGCTACGGCATCGAGACCGTCAGCATCCGCATCGGCTCGTCGTTCCCCCAACCGCAGAACCCACGGATGCTCTGCACCTGGCTGAGCTATGACGACCTGGTGCAGCTGATCGAACGCGGGCTGTTCACGGCCAACGTCGGCCACACCATCGTCTACGGCGCCTCCGACAACCGCACCGTGTGGTGGGACAACCGCCATGCCGAACACCTGGGCTATGTGCCCAAGGACACCTCAGAGGTGTTTCGCCAAGCGGTAGAGGCCCAACCGGCACCTGCCGCCGATGACCCGAGCATGGTCTATCAGGGCGGCGCCTTCGCCGTGGCCGGACCGTTCAACTGACACCCGCGCGCCAGGAGGCACAGCCATGAACTGCGAACTGATCGTCGACGCCCGCAACGGCACCGGCGAAAGCCCCGTGTGGCACCCCACCGAACAGGCCCTGTACTGGGTCGACATTCCTGCCCGCCAGCTGCATCGCTGGCAGGATGGCGCCCACCAGACGTGGCAAGGCGATGAAATGCTCGCCTGCATCGCCCGCACCGAACACGGCTGGGTCGCCGGCATGGAAAGCGGCATTTTCCAGCTCGAAACCCAGGCCGATGGCCGCCTCGACAGCCGCTTGCTCACCGCCGTGGAGCATGCCCAGGGCGGCATGCGCTTCAACGATGGGCGCTGCGATCGCCAGGGCCGCTTCTGGGCTGGGACGATGTTGATGGACATGCCGCAAGGCGCCCACGTCGGTGCGCTGTATCGGCACGACGGCGAAGGGCAGTTGCACCTGCAACAGGACGGCATGATCGTGCCCAACGGCCTGGCCTTCAGCCCCGACGGCACGCGCATGTACCTGTCTGACTCGCACCCCAACGTGCAGAAGATCTGGGTGTTCGACTACGACATCGACAGCGGTACACCGCACAACAAACGGCTGTTCGTCGACATGCGCGCCTTCCCTGGCCGCCCCGACGGCGCCGCCATCGACCAGGATGGCTGCTACTGGATCTGCGGCAACGACGCCGGCCAGATTCACCGGTTCACCCCCGACGGGCGCCTCGACCGCTCACTCAACGTACCGGTGAAAAAGCCCGCCATGTGCGCCTTCGGCGGCGCCAACCTGGACACCCTGTTCGTCACCTCTATCCGCCCTACTGGCATCGACCTCAGCGACCAGCCCCTGGCCGGCGGGGTATTTGCTTTCGAGCTAGGCATCAAAGGCCTGGAGGAGCCTGCGTACCGGGGCTGAACACGACACTGCCGCACCTGCACCGACACGACCGAAACCAGATAATAAAAACACGGAGTTTCATCATGACGTTCAAACGCAAGCTGCTTCTTGCCGCACTCCCGTTCGCTTTCAGCCTCGCCCTGCCAGCCCACGCGCTGGACATCAAGTTCGCCGAGATTCACCCGGCCGGCTACCCGACCGTGGTTGCCGAACAGAACATGGGCAAGAAGCTCGAAGCCGCCAGCAATGGCGAAATCACCTTCAAGATGTTCGCCGGTGGCGTACTTGGCTCGGAGAAGGAAGTGATCGAGCAGGCGCAGATCGGCGCCGTGCAGATGACCCGCGTGAGCCTGGGGATCGTTGGCCCGGTGGTGCCGGATGTGAACGTGTTCAACATGCCGTTCGTGTTCCGCGACCATGAGCACATGCGCAAGATCATCGACGGTGACATCGGCCAGGAGATACTCGACAAGATCACCAATTCCGAATTCAACCTCGTGGCGCTGGCGTGGATGGACGGCGGCTCGCGCAGCATCTACACCAAAAAGCCGGTGCGCAGCCTGGAAGACCTCAAGGGCATGAAGATCCGCGTACAGGGCAACCCGCTGTTCATCGACATGATGAACGCCATGGGCGGCAACGGCATCGCCATGGACACCGGCGAGATCTTCAGCGCCCTGCAGACCGGCGTGATCGACGGCGCCGAAAACAACCCGCCAACCCTGCTCGAACACAACCACTTCCAGAGCGCCAAGTACTACACCCTCACCGGCCACCTGATCCTGCCGGAGCCGGTGGTGATGTCGAAAACCACCTGGAACAAGCTCACCGCCGAGCAGCAGGCTTTGGTGAAGAAGGTCGCCCGCGAAGCGCAGATGGAAGAGCGTGCGCTGTGGGACGCCAAGTCCGCCGCCAGTGAAGAGAAACTCAAGGCCGCTGGTGTGGAGTTCATCGCTGTCGACAAGAAGCCGTTCTATGACGCCACCGCCCCGGTGCGCGAGAAGTACGGTGCGCAATATGCCGACTTGATGAAGCGTATCGACGCGGTCCAGTAATCCGGCCCCCTTCAAGATGACCTCGGCAGTGCGACGCCCGTCGCCCTGCCGCTTTGGTGATGCCTATGAAAACGCTTTTCCTGCGCGTCAACGACACGTTGTACCGCGGCTGCATCTGGGTCGCCGGCCTGTCGATCCTGACCATGTCGCTGATCATCCCCTGGGGCATCTTTGCCCGCTACGTGCTCGGCACCGGCTCCAGTTGGCCGGAGCCGGTATCGATCCTGCTGATGGTGCTGTTCACCTTCGTCGGCGCCGCCGCCAGCTACCGCGCCGGAGCACACATGGCGGTGGGGATGATCACCGACCGCTTGCCACCGCTGCAACGCCAGCTGGTCGCACTGCTGGTGCAAGTGCTGATGATTTTGGTGTGCGTGTTCATGACCTGGTACGGCACCAAGCTGTGCATCACCACCTGGAACCAGTCGCTGGCTTCTTTGCCCGGCGTGCGTGTGGGCATGACCTACGCACCGATCCCGCTCGGTGGCGTGCTGACACTGATTTTCGTGCTGGAAAAACTCCTGCTGGGCGATCAGAGCAACCGCAAGGTGGTGCGCTTCGACCTGGCGGAAGAAAACGAAGGAGCTGCGTAAATGGATGCGTTCATTCTGTTGGGCAGTTTCATCGTGCTCATCCTCATCGGCATGCCGGTGGCCTATGCGCTGGGCTTGTCGGCGCTGATCGGCGCGTGGTGGATCGACATTCCGCTGCAGGCGATGATGATCCAGGTGGCCAGTGGGGTTAACAAGTTCTCGCTGTTGGCGATCCCGTTCTTCGTGCTGGCCGGGGCGATCATGGCCGAAGGCGGCATGTCGCGGCGGTTGGTGGCCTTCGCCGGGGTGTTGGTGGGCTTCGTGCGTGGCGGGCTGTCGCTGGTCAACATCATGGCCTCGACGTTCTTTGGCGCAATCTCCGGCTCCTCGGTGGCCGATACCGCATCGGTGGGTTCGGTGCTGATCCCGGAAATGGAGCGCAAGGGTTACCCGCGCGAGTTCTCCACCGCCGTGACCGTCAGCGGCTCGGTGCAGGCGCTGCTGACCCCGCCCAGCCACAACTCGGTGCTGTACTCGCTGGCAGCGGGCGGCACGGTGTCGATTGCCTCGCTGTTCATGGCCGGGGTCATGCCCGGGCTGCTGCTGAGCGCGGTGATGATGGGGCTGTGCCTGATCTTTGCGAGAAAGCGCAACTACCCCAAGGGCGAAGTGATCCCGCTACGCCAGGCGCTGAAGATTGCCGGTGAAGCGCTGTGGGGGTTGATGGCCATGGTGATCATCCTCGGCGGCATCCTTTCGGGCGTGTTCACGGCCACCGAGTCGGCTGCGGTGGCGGTGGTGTGGTCGTTCTTCGTGACCATGTTCATCTACCGCGACTACAAGTGGCGCGACCTGCCCAAGCTGATGCACCGCACCGTACGCACCATCTCGATCGTGATGATCTTGATCGGCTTTGCCGCCAGCTTCGGCTACGTGATGACCCTGATGCAGATCCCTTCGAAGATCACCACGGCGTTCCTGACCCTGTCGGACAACCGCTACGTGATCCTCATGTGCATCAACTTCATGCTCCTGCTGCTGGGCACGGTGATGGACATGGCGCCGCTGATTCTGATCCTCACACCGATCCTGCTGCCGGTGATCACCGGCATCGGCGTGGACCCGGTGCACTTCGGCATGATCATGCTGGTCAACCTCGGCATCGGGCTGATCACGCCGCCGGTGGGTGCGGTGCTGTTCGTCGGCTCGGCCATCGGCAAGGTGACTATCGAGGCCACGGTGAAGGCGTTGCTGCCGTTCTACCTGGCGCTGTTCCTGGTGCTCATGGCCGTGACCTACATCCCGGCGATTTCGCTGTGGCTGCCGAGCGTGGTGTTGTAACAGACCTAATCTGGGGCCGCTATGCGGCCCATCGCCGGCAAGCCGGCTCCCACAGGTACAGCGCCGATCTGATGGATCATGCGAAACCTGTGGGAGCTGGCTTGCCTGCGATGGGCTGCGCAGCAGCCCCTGGACACTCCTGCAAATGGACTCTGCACATGGCTGTCGCTGTTTCTGCCTCCCTGTTCCCGCGCAAGCTGGCGGTCGCGCTGCTGGCGCTACTGGCCTGCTCGTTCGCCGGCAACCACATCGCCGCGCGCATTGCCTTCGATGACGACACCGGTGTGCTGTTGGCCATCCTCTGTCGCTCCGGTATTACCTTTCTGGTGCTGGCCAGCCTTGTGCTGTGGCAGCGCCAGCCGCTAAGCCTGCCGACCGGTGCACGGCGCTGGCAACTGCTGCTCGGCCTGCTGATCGCCACCCAAAGCCTGTGCCTGTACTCGGCGGTGGCGCGTATCCCGGTGGCCCTCGCGTTGCTGGTGGGCAACACCTTCCCGATGCTGTTGGCATTGCTCACCTGGGCACTGGGTGGAGCCCGCCCGACCGGCCGCACCGTGCTGTTCATGGGCCTGATCCTGTGTGGCCTGGTACTGGCGCTGGACGTGCCCGCACACCTGGCCGACAACGGCGAGGCAAACCCGCACTGGCTGCTGGGCGTGAGCCTGGCGTTTTGCGCCGCCTGCGTGTTTGCCTGCGCGCTGTGGATCACCGACCACAAATTGGCCGCCGTGCGCGGCCCGGTGCGCAGCCTGCTGACCTTGCTGATCGTGTTCGCCAGCATGCTGGTGGCGGGGGCCAGCGGTGTGATGCCGTCAGGCCTGGCGTGGCCCGCCAGCGGCAGCGGCTGGGCGGCATTGGCCAGCCTGGTGGTGCTATATGGCGTGGCCTTTACCTTGCTGTTCGTCTGCGTGCCGCGGTTGAACATGGCGCAGAACGCACCGGTGATGAACGTCGAACCCATCGCCACTCTGCTGCTGGGCTGGGCATTGCTCGACCAGCAACTCAGTGGCGTGCAACTGCTTGGCGGCGCCGTGGTGGTGTGCGGCATCGTGCTGCTGACCTACCGCCGGGCGAACTGAGCCCCTTCTGAAAGGAACCCTTGATGGCTGTCACCCAACTGCACCTGCAAGACCGCCTGACCCGGCTGAGCCTGGCGCCCGAATTGGGCGCCAGCCTGATCAACTGGGAGGTCACGGCGACCGGGCAAGCCCTGCTGCGCCATAGCGATCAGGCGGCCCTGGCCAGCGGTACGCCGCGGCAACTGGGGTGCTACCCGTTGGCGCCCTGGTCCAACCGCATTGCCGAGGGCGGTTTCGCGCGGCCCGAAGGTTGGCTGCCCTTGGCGCCCAACACCGCACACGACCCCTACCCGATTCATGGCACTGCCTGGCAGCAGGCCTGGCAGGTGGCCCAACACAGTGAACAGCATGCCCGGCTGACGCTCGACAGCAAGGTGCCGTTTGCCTATCGGGCTGTCTTGGATGTGCACTTGCATGAAGGTTGCCTGAAGCTTGATCTGCAGGTCACGCACCTGGATGAGGCGGCTACCTGGTACGGGCTGGGGTTGCATCCGTATTTTCCGCGCTATCCCGATACACGTCTGCGGGCGGCAGCGCGGCATGTGTGGCTGGCTGAAGCGGGACGGCTGCCGTCGTACCAGGCAGACATTCCTCAAGACTGGAGCTTCGAAGCACCAGGCCCACTGCCGACGGATGTGGTCGATCATGCCTTCGGCGGTTGGGCTGGAGAATGTGTCATCGAGCAGCCCGGCGCGGGCTATCAGCTGGAATGCAGTGCCAGTGGTACGGAGCATTACCTGTTGTTCTGCCCCCAGGACAAGCCGTTTTTCTGTTTTGAGCCGGTCAGCCACCCGATCAATGCGCATCACCTGCCTGGGCGACCGGGGTTGCGGTTGCTGCAGCAAGGTGAGGCGATGAGCCTGGGGTTCACGATGGTGTATCGGGCGCTGTAAGCGGGTTGCCTGTATGGGGCCGCTGTGCGGCCCCGCGATCTCAAGCGTCAGACCATTACTTCGCCGTTGGCCGCAGCCGGGCGCTCATGCGACTCACCGCGCACCTCCCGCGCCACCTTCCACACCAACACTGCCGCGACGATATCGAATGCTGCCAGCACCACGAACAACGGGCTATAGCCGACCTGCGTCACCAGAATGCCGAACACCAGGGTAAACACCGCCGCGCCCAGGTACCCGCACATGCCGCCCATCCCGGTGGCCGTCGCCACCTGATCCTTGCTGAACGAGTCCGAGGTAATCGAGTAAAGCGCCCCCGACAGCGTCTGGTGCGCAAAACCGCCAATGCACAGCAACAGGATCGCGGTGTAGGGGCTTTCCACCAGGCCGATGCACGCCGGGCCGATCATGCAGCTGGCACCAAACACCAGCACCATCTTGCGCGAGGTGAACAACGACACGTTGAAGTAACGGTGGAACAGCGGGCTGAGGTAACCGCCGAGCACGCAACCGATGTCGGCAGCGAGAAATGGCAGCCAGGCAAACATCGCGACCTCTTTGATGTTCATGTGCCGCTCGGTCATCAGGTACAGCGGAATCCAGGCATTGAAGGTCTGCCAGGCCGGCTCCGAGAGGATGCGCGCCGAAGCGATGGCGTAGAAGTTGCGGGTCTTGAAGATACGTTTCCAGGCGCCCTTCTCACGTTTCTCCTCCTTGAAATGCGCTTCCTGCCCGGAGAGGATGTAGTCACGTTCTTCTGCACTCAGCAGTTTCTGATCGCGCGGGTGCTTGTAGAACAGCATCCACAGCACCGTCCAGACGATGCCGGAAACCCCGACGATGACAAAGGCCAGTTGCCAGCCGCTGTGCAAGATCGCCCACACCACCAACGGCGGCGCCAGCAAGGCACCCAGCGAGGAGCCGATGTTGAACCAGCCGATGGCGACCGAGCGCTCCTTGGCCGGGAACCACTCGGTGGTGGCCTTGACCCCGGCGGGCAAGCCAGCCGCCTCGGTCATCCCCAGCAAGCCGCGCATGAACGCCATGCTCTGCCAGCCGGTAGCCAATGCCGCGCCCGCGCAAGCCACCGACCAGGCCATTGCGAAGACGGCAAAGCCCAGCTTGGTGCCGATGAAGTCGATGAACCAGCCGGCGATAGGCTGCATGAGGGCGTAGCACACCTGCCAGGCGGCAACGATCTTGGCGTATTGCTCGGTACTGATGGAGAGGTCGGTCATCAAGGTGGGGGCAGCCACCGACAGCGTGTTGCGGGCGAGGTAGTTGACGACGAGCCCAGCCGTGACAAGGCTGACCATCCACCAACGGATGCCTTTCATCTTCATGGTTCACCTGAATATTATTTTTAGAGGTGCGGGTGATTGCCTCAAGCGCCGGCAGGGCTAATTGAGACAAATTGTTTCAGGCGAAGATTGCCACGTCATAGGTCGTCGTACAACACAAATTATTCACCCATGATCTCATGGGCGCTTCCTAATAAAACCGTCACATTGAGGCAATCAGGATGTAGTACGACCTAATCGAGTGATTGGGCGCGTAGCTCATGCGCCAGCAGGTCGACAAATGAGCGCACCTTGGCCGAGCCGTATTTGCTCTCCCGGTGCAGCACGTGGATCGGCCAAGGTGCTTCCTCGTACTCGGCGAGGATCACCTGCAATTGGCCGTTGGCAATCTCGTCGACCACCTGGTAAGACAGCAGCCGGGCAATCCCCAACCCGCCCACTGCCGCGGCGATGGCGCCATCGTTGCTGGTCACGGTAAGCCTCGGTTTCATGCGTACCAGGGTCGGTTCGTCCGTCACTCCGAAGCGCCAACCCGCCCGTGGCGACAGGTTGGTGGTGGCGATCACCGCATGTTCCGGCAAGTCTGAAGGGTGCTGCGGTACGCCATGCCGCGCCAGGTACTCGGGGGAGGCACAGAGCATGCGCCGCACCTTGCCCACGCGCAGTGCCTTGAGGCCGGAATCCGGCAGCGGGCCGATGCGCACGGCCACGTCCATGCCCTCCTCGACCATGTTGACGATACGGTCGAGGAAATAGGCAGACACGTCCACCTCGGGGTACTGCTCCAGGTAGCGCACGATGCATGGCATGACGAACTTCTTGCCGAACAGGATCGGCGCGGTCACCGCCAGTTCACCCTTGGGGGTGGCGTTGATGCCAGCGGCGGCCTCATTGGCTTCGGCGATGCTGGCGAGGATATGGCGGGTGTCTTCCAGGTAGCGCCCGCCCGCCTCGGTCAGGCGCACGCTGCGCGTGGTGCGCAACAGCAGTTTGACGCCGAGCTGGTCTTCGAGGGCGCTGACGGCACGGGTGACTGCTGCTGGTGAGATGTCCAGGCGGCGGGCGGCGGCGGCGAAGCTTTCCAGCTCGCCGACGGCGACGAACACCTTCATCAGGTGGATCTGGTCCATGCCGGCTCCTGGGCATCGTGGGTGGGGGGAGTATCGGTTATCTGCAGGATTTGTGCTGCCTGTGCGGGCCTCTTCGCGGGTAAACCCGCTCCCATAGGAACCGCGCAATTCAAGTGTCTGTGGGAGCGGGTTTACCCGCGAAGAGGCCGGTACAAGCGAAATCAAAGCTCCAGTACCAGCGCCTGCGCGCCCTCCTCCACCTGGGCCGGCACAGCACAGCAGATCAGCACCGTACCGCTTTCCGGCATCTCTGCCGGCGGGTTCGGGTAATGCACCTGCCCACTCACCACCTTGGTCTTGCAAGTACCACACGAACCACCGCGGCAACTGAAGTCCGGTGCCAGCCCACGGGCTTCGGCAAGCTCCAGCAAGGTGCCACCGCCCGGCGCCCAACGCGCCTCCTTGGCGGAACTGGCAAAGTACACCGGCACCGGTTCGCTGGCTGCGGGAGGCTGCTGCAAGGTGGGTTGGTTGTCGTCGGTATGGCGCCTGAGCGTCGACGGGCCGAAGGCTTCGGCATGGATGCGTGCATCCGGCACGTGCACGGCGCGCAACCCTTCGTACAGGTCCTGGGTGAAGCTGGCCGGGCCGCACAGGTAGAAGTCGTAATCATCCAGCGTCAGCGTTGCCTTGATCTTTTCGATGCCGAGGCGGCCGACATGATCGAAGTCGCGCCCTTTCACAGCGTCGGCCTCCGGTTGGCTCAGCGAGCGATGCACGCTCAACAGGCTACCGGCTTGCCGGCTCAGGTCGGCCAGCTCCTGCTGGAACGGCAACTCGGCGAGGCTGCGGGCGCCGTGAAACAGGTAGATACGCCGCGCCTGCTGCCTGGCCAGCTGTTCACGCAGCATGGCAATCAGCGGGGTGATGCCTACACCTGCGCCAATCAGCACGATGGGCCGCTGGCTGTCACCTTGCAGCGTGAAGTTGCCCATGGGCAGGCGCACGTCGAGGAGATCGCCCACGCCGACTTGCTCATGCAGGTAACGTGACGCTGGGCCCTGAGCCTTGACGCTGATGCGCAGGTGGCCGTCCGACGGCGCGCAGGACAAGCTGTAGGTGCGAATCAATGGGGTACCGCCACCCAGCGGGATCCGCACGGGAATATGCTGCCCCGGGGCGAATGTCACAGGTGCATCAGCCGCGAGATAGAACGAGCGGATATCGCGGCTTTCCTGCTCCACTCGCTCCACCCTCCAGCTCAGCCACTGGCGCTGCCGCTCACGCTGTAGCAGCCGCTGCTCGGCCTCGGCCCAGGTGCCGGTCATCAGGCTGGTGGGCGCGTACTCCTTGAAGGCCCAGCGCAGGGATACGCCGGCACGGCGCAACACCACCTGCTCCACCTCCAGCGTCCACAGCCGCTCTGCACCTTCGAAGGCGTTGATCAAAGGGCTGTCGAGCACCACCTCGGCACGCCCGGTCACCTGCAGCACGTTGCCGTTGCTGAAGTCGACGAACAACAGGCCTGCCCGAGGGTTTTCCAGCAGGTTGCCGAGGGTGTTGAAGTGCAGGTTGCCGGCATAGTCGGGGATGGTCAGGCAATTACCTTCGACCCTGACGAACCCGGGCCGGCCGCCGCGATGCGAGACATCCACCGAGCGATGACCATCCTCGTGGTCGACGTAGCTGGCGACAAAGAAGGTGTCGGCGCTCTCGATCATTGCCACCGCAATGGCATCCAGCGTGACCGAATCCTGCCGCCCCTGCGCCGGTTCGTCGACACGGGTGTAAATGCGCTGCTGGATGTATTGCGGGCAATTGCCGAACGCGTGCTCCACCGTCACCGCCAGCTGGTTGCCAGACGCCTGGTGAATAAGCCCGTTGATGCGATTGCGGCGGCGGCTGTGCAGTTCGATGCCGAGCAGGCCGATGGCCTCGCCCGCAGCCATGCCCGGCGTTGCCGGGTCGTCGCTGGCAAGGCGGGTGTCGATCAGCAGTTGCTGCGGGTCAGGCGAGCTGACAAAGCCTTGCGCACCTTCAAGCAGCGTCGCCCAGGGTTTGCCATTCGCGTCCACTGCACCCGCGACCATAAACGGCAGTTGCCGGTAGAAATCGCGGTGCTGGTCGGGCATGTATTCACGGATGACCTTCTGCCCGAACACTTCCATGCGTTGCGCCACGCCGGCCTGCTCCTGCAGCCGTTTCTCGCCAGCGTGCCAAGGCGAGGTGCGATGGTCAGGGAGTTGTTGCATGGCGGCATTCCTCGGTTGGGGTGCGGCTCAGGCGCTGGCCTGCAGGCCCACGGCGGTACGTGGCATGGCCACGAAGCCTGGCAGCGCTTCGACACGCGACAGCCATGCGCGCACGTTGGGGTAGGGTTCGAGCGAGACGTTGCCCTCGGGGGCGTGGGCGATGTACGAGTAATTGGCGACGTCGGCGATGGTCGGCTCGTTGCCCACCAGGAACGGCGACTTGGCAAGCTCGGCATCCATCACCTTGAGCAGTGTGTGAGCGCGGCCGATGACCTCGTCGGTGTTGAACGAAGCACCGAACACCGTCACCAGCCTGGCAGCGGCGGGGCCGAATGCGACTGGCCCGGCGGCGACCGACAACCAGCGTTGCACACGAGCGGCGGCAAGCGGGTCATGCGGCAGCCAGCGGCCGCTCTTGTCGTAAGTGCTGGCGAGGTAGACGAGGATGGCGTTGGAATCGGCGATGACGGTGCCGTTGTCATCAAGAACCGGCACTTGGCCGAACGGGTTCAGGGCGAGGAATTCCGGCTGTTTGTGCGCGCCCTTGGCCAGGTCGACGAACACCAGCTCGGTGGGCAGCTTCAACAGTGACAGCATCAGCTCGATGCGGTGGGCGTGGCCGGACTTGGGGAAGTTGTAGAGTTTGATCATGGTGTGCGCTCCAGGGGTGGCACCGGGGTGGTGCTGCTGGAACACATCCTGCGCTGATTCGGCTGGCAGCAGAATCAGCGCAGAGGGGAGATCATAATTTCGCTGGGCGAAACAATTGCTGCATTTAAAATTAGTGGCGTTGCTGTTTCTGGTACTGGTACAGGCCCTTGGCCGCCTCGACTACCTGCGGCACACACGCCTGCAGCTCATCGAAACTCATGGTATCGAGCAACTCGAAGTTGTCCTCCAGCCCATGCAGCGATATAGCCTTGAGCAGTTGGTCCTGCTCCGGGGGCAGCTCGTCCCATTGCGCGACCTGGGTACCACGCATGTAGCCAAAGCACCACTCTTCCATGATGATCGCTGGCCCTTCCTCGGCTTCACTTTCTTCAAACAGCGGCTCAAAACCGTCCAGGTTGCCTGCCAGCTGTTCCGCCACCTGGTGGGCATAGCGCAGCATCAGCGCCGTGTAGGCTTCTTCATGGGCAGGCTTCTTGAACTTCGGCACCTTGCCACCGGCAACCGTCGGCAGCCATTGCTCGGGATTGACCTTGACCGGGGAGCTGGCCAAGGCGGTGAAGAAGCCGTTGAGTTCGGCCAGGTTCAGCACCGAATAGTCGTTGCCGTAGGTGATCAGCAGGTCTTCGAGGCGGTCGAGTTCTTTGTCGCTGAGCGCGGGGAGCATGTGCGGGTGTCCTGGGGTGAAGATTTGCGTGCACCCTAGCACATGGGGGGAATGGATCGAGGGATTTGTTGTTTGCAAAAAAGCAATCGCCAGCAAGGCAGCTCTCAGAGGTTCATCACTGATTTTGAGTTCAGTGGTGCACCTGTGGGAGCCGGCTCGCCGGCGATAGGGCCTTCAGCGTTTACACCGCCAGCGCGCGCTCACGCAGCTCGCTGTTGAGGATGCGGTCGTTCTCGCTGTAGTCGACCGGGCAGTCGATCACGTGCACGCCTGGGGTCTTGATGCAGTGCTCGAGCAGCGGCAGCAGGCCTTCGGCGCTTTCGACGCGGTGGCCATTGGCACCGTAGGCTTCGGCGTATTTGACGAAGTCCGGGTTGCCGTAGTCCAGGCCGAAATCGGTGAAGCCCATGTTGGCCTGCTTCCAGCGGATCATGCCGTAGCCGTCGTCACGCAGGATCACCACGGTAACGTGCATGCCCAGGCGTACTGCGGTTTCCAGCTCTTGGCTGTTCATCATGAAGCCGCCGTCGCCGCACACCGAAATCACCGGGCGGTCCGGGTACACCAGGTGCGCGGCCATGGCCGATGGCAGGCCGGCGCCCATGGTCGCCA
>Ga0213827_1000924_pt1 | contig 18810 bp, 18 predicted proteins | sample MC6MC0898MG_FD_180669 | JGI IMG/M metagenome (GOLD analysis project Ga0213827, IMG submission 180669) | Enriched soil aggregate microbial communities from Iowa State University, Ames, United States - MC6-MC0898-MG | ecosystem: Environmental > Terrestrial > Soil > Unclassified | place: USA: Iowa...
TCAGCACGTGGCTGATGCGCTCCACGTCCAGGCCACGGGCGGCCACGTCGGTGGCCACCAGGATGTCCAGCTTGCCTTCCTTGAGCATGCCGATGGTGCGCTCGCGCTGGGCCTGCTGCATGTCGCCGTTGATGGCGGCCGCGGCCAGGCCACGGGCCTGCAGCTTCTCGGCGAGCTCTTCGGTGGCCGCCTTGGTGCGCGAGAAGATGATCATCGCGTCGAACGGTTCCACTTCCAGGATGCGGGTCAGCGCGTCCAGCTTGTGCATGCCACTCACCCACCAGTAGCGCTGGCGGATGTTGGCCGAGGTCGTCGTCTTGCTGACGATGGTGACTTCGGCCGGGTTCTTCAGGTAGGTCTGCGCGATGCGGCGGATCTGCGACGGCATGGTGGCCGAGAACAGGGCCACCTGGCGGGTCTCCGGCAGCTTCTTCAGCACGGCCTCGACGTCGTCGATGAAGCCCATGCGCAGCATTTCATCGGCTTCGTCCAGCACCAGCGTCTTCAGCTCGGACAGGTCCAGGGTGCCGCGGTCCAGGTGGTCGATGACCCGGCCCGGGGTGCCCACGATGACGTGCACGCCACGGCGCAGCGCCTGCAGCTGCTGGCCGTAGGGCTGGCCGCCGTACACCGGCAGCACGCGGAAACCGGGGATGCCCGAGGAATAGGTCTGGAACGCCTCGGCGACCTGGATGGCCAGTTCGCGGGTGGGCGCCAGCACCAGCACCTGCGGCTTGGTCTGGTTGAAATCGAGGTTGGACAGCACCGGCAGCGCGAAGGCCGCGGTCTTGCCGGTGCCGGTCTGCGCCTGGCCGAGGACGTCGCGGCCTTCCAGCATGGCCGGGATGGTGGCCGCCTGGATCGGGGACGGCGTTTCATAGCCGACGGTGGCGACGGCCTGCATCACAGCGTCGGACAGGCCGAGGTCTGCGAACAGCAGCGGCGCGGAGGTTTCTTGGGACATGGGGAACTCCAAAGCACTGCCGATTAAAGGGGGCAGTGAGATAAAAAAGGGGATGGTCCGCGCTTTGGGCGCCCTTTCTTATCGCGTGCCCTGGCGCTGCTCGGTCGGAGGAGAATTCACTCGCTCAGGGCGCGATGATACCGCATCGTTCCTGAACAACGTGTACAGATTCCCGCCGGGATGCCGTTTCTGGCGCGTGCTGACGCACAATACGCGCCCTCTTCCGGCCCGGGCCCCCTCCGCGCCCCTTCCCAGGATACCCGCTCCATGCAGACCCTCGAATTTGAACTGGACAGCGACTACGTCGAGCTCAAGCAGTTGCTCAAGCTGGCCGACCTGGTCACCAGTGGCGGCGAGGCCAAGACGGTGATCGCCGATGGCCAGGTCCTGGTCGACGGCGAGGTCGAACTGCGCAAGGCCTGCAAGATCCGCGGCGGCCAGGTGGTGCAGTTCGCCGACACCACCATCAACGTCATCGCCGATACCGACGCCCCCTGAGCCGGGTCAGGCCCGCGCCTCGCGCTGGGTGAGGTGGGCGGCAATCAGCTGGCGGAACGGGGCCACCCCGTGCGCCAGGCGCAGCCCGGCCTTGCGCAGCACCCGTGCCGGCAGGCGGTCATCGGTGTACAGCGTGGCGATCGCATTGGTCGCCTCGTACAGCGGCCGCGAGGCCAGCCGGTGGCCGCGCTCGTAGGCGGCCAGCCCGGCCGGCGCGGCGATGTCGCCACCGCGCGCCGCCGCCCGGGCCAGCACCGTGGCCAGCCGGTGCTGGCCGAGCAGGCCCAGGTTGAACCCATGCGCGGTCACCGGATGCATGCCCACCGCGGCATCGCCGATCAACGCGCAGCGATCACCCACGAACGCATTGGCATACACCGCCACCAGCGGATAGGCCGACGGGCGTGCGAGCGGCCGCATCGCGCCCAGCCGGTGCTCGAAGAACGTGGTGATGCTGCGCCCGAACGCGCCCTCGTCCTGCGCCATCAGCGCCTCGATCTGGCGTGGCGGCAGGGTGATCACCGCCGAGGCCTGCGCGCCATTGAGCGGCAGCAGGGCCATCGTGCGCCCATACCCGAACCACTCCCAGGCGGTGTGCTGGTGCGGCACCTCGATCTGCATCCGGCACACCAGCATCGACTTGCCGAAGTCGCGCAGGCGCGCGCCGATCCCCAGCATGCGCCGGGTACTGGAGAAACGGCTGTCGGCCGCCACCACCAGCCGCGCAGCCAGGCGGCGGCCATCGGCCAGCGTCACCACGCTGCGTTGGGCGCCGGCCACCACGCTGGCCACCCGCGCCTCGTCCAGCACCTGCAGGCCGGGCTGGCCCTGCACGCTGGCCCAGGCCGCGCGCCGGATGAGGTGGTTGGGCACCAGCCAGCCCAGGTCACCGCCGGTGCGCTGCGTATCGGCGAAGGTAAGCGCGAACGGTGAGCCGCCGTCGAGCACCTTGGCATCGCGTAGCGGGGAAATCTCGGCCGGGTCCAGCCGCGCCCAGATGCCCAGCGTGTCCAGGATCTGCCGCGAGGCATGGGTCAGCGCGATCTCGCGGCCATCGGCGGCAGCCTCCGCCAGCGCCGCGCGCGGCTGCTGCTCGACCAGGGCGACGCTCAGGCCACTGCCGGCCAGCGAGCGGGCAAAACACAGCCCGGTCGGCCCAGCCCCGACCACCACCACGTCCACCGTCTGTTCCGTCATGCACTGCGCCTGCGCGCGTCCGTCCGACATGTCCCATCCTGCGGTTGCTCGTCCGGGCCAGCTTAACGCCGCTGCCCGCGCCGCTGCCTTGATCTGGATCAGCAGGGTCGGCGCCGGTTCACCGCCGCCTAGCGCAGCGACCAGGCCAGCAGCACGATGCCGACCAGCGAGGCCAGCCATACCAGGCTGCGCACGTACGGCACGCCGGCGGCATACAGCGGCAGGTAGACCACGCGCGCCCAGAAATACAGCTGCGCGGCCAGCGCGGTCAGTCCGTCCTGGCGCTGGGTCAGCACCACCGCCAGGACCGCGGCGGCGAAGAACGGGAAGGTCTCCATGAAGTTGGCCTGGGCCCGCTGCAGGCGCCCGGTCAACGGCCGCACGGGCGGATTCTGGCCGTCGCGTGCCGAGGCGTTCCACTGCAGGCCGCGCTCCCGGGTGACCGCCGTGGACGCGGCGAACAGATGCACCAGGCCCAGCACGATCGACCACACCAGCATCTGGATCTCGATACCCATGGCGGTTTCCTCAGGGAGTGGCGGCGCGCACGCTGTAGCCGGCCAGGCGCCAGACGCGGTCTTCATCCAGGCGGAAGGAGACCAGCTCGCGCACCGGCTGGGCGCTGTTGGCGAACCGGGTGGGGAAGCTGACGTTGATGTACAGCCCCTCGGGCACGGTCGCGCCCGGCGCGTACTTGACCCGGGTCACCACCGGCTGGCCACGCGCGGCCAGCGCGCCCAGGCGCTTGCGGTCGGCGCTGATCTGGGTGACGAACGCCTGCTCGGTGACCGACTTGCGGGCCACGGCCGAGGCGCCCTTCCATGCCTCGGCGGCGCGGTTGCCGTCCACCAGCTGTGCCACCTGCAGGGCCGCCGCACTCATCTCGGCGTCCTGCTTGTGCACCTGCGCCTGCTGCGCCGGGGTCAATGCCGGGCGTGCCGCCGGCGCGGGCGCCACGGACGGTGCCGGGCGCGCCGGTGCCGGTGCCGGGGTGGCAGGCGGCGGGGTCTGGGCCTGGGCGACGGCGGCAAGCAGGAACGAGGACAGCAGCAGCGGAACACGCATCAGGGACACCGTTGGCTGGAAATAACCGCCCCAGTCTACGGGAACCCCGTGAGTGGTCCGTCAGTTGCGCTCGGCGGCGTCCGGCGGCGGCTGGCCGGCGTCGCTGGCGGTCCGCTCCACCGGCGGCTCACGCGACGGCGGCGCCTGCGCCGGCAGCAGCGTGGTCACGTCGATCTCCGACAGCGGGCTCTCGTCGGGGCAGCTCGCGTCGGGGAAACCGTAGCGCTGCTTGAGCGTCTGCCCGCAGCTGTTGACCGCTTCCAGTTCGCTGCCGTCGCGCTTGCATTCCTGGTCGAAGGCAACCAGGAATGCATCCTTGCGCCGCACGAAATCATCGCCGCATTTGCGCATCTGCTTGATCCGCTCCAGATCGTCCTGCACCGCATTGGTGCCGTCCAGGCCGAACTGGCGCAGCTCCTCGCTGCTGAGCAGGCGCAGGCTGCGGTTGGGCACGGTCATCATCAGGTCGGCCACGCCCACCGCCACGCCATTGCGCTGCAGGTAGTCCTTGACGTTGTCGTAGACCTCGTGGAGTTCGCGGTTGAGTTCGGCGCGCGAGGTCGCCTTGGAGCTGATCCGCATCATCCGATGGATCCCGACCTTGCCGGCGACCAGCCGGTTGTCGCCGGCCGCCAGCACGAACACGCAGGCGCTGTGGCAGACCGAACCCTCACGGATCCAGATGGTCCAGTTGGATTCGCCGATGCGGTCGCCGGCCACGATTGCCGCTTCGACCTGCCCGCCACTGGAGTCCAGGTCGAGGATGCGCTTGGAGATGCGCTGCGCGTCGGCCACCATCGCCAGCCGCGCGACCAGTTCGGAAAAACCGGGATTGATCTTGCCCACGTAGCGCACGCGCACCAGGCCGCGGTCGGCGCAGGGCGCCAGCGCCGCATCGATGCTCGCCCGATCCAGTCGTTCCAGCGCGAGGCCGTCGCCGGCCTCACCGGCGTAATCGGTATCGCAGCTCACCCAGGCCTTGCCGTTCTCCAGCGCCGCCTCCGGCCACCCCTGGTCGCCGCGCTTGGGCGGCGCGGGCACCGGCGCCGGGGCATCGGCGGCGTTGATCGACACCATGTGGTCGCCGTCGGCGGCCTGCGCGCGCACCGCCTTGTCGGCGGCGGTGACATTGCCCGGATTTTCCAGCTGGCTGCAACTGGCCAACCCCAGGCACAACAGCGGCAACCACCACGACTTGAGCGACATGAACAACCCGGTACCCGTACAGAGGAGCGTGCGCAGCGGCACGTGTGCCCACAGTCTAGTGTGCCCGGCCAGCCCGGCGGCAACCTGCCCTGAACCACGCAGTCCCGGCAGCGCATTGATGTCCGAATATGGCGAGCCTGGCCTGCGCCCCGGGCATAGACTGGCCGCCATGGAGACCGCCCTGCCCCTGGACTACGCCGCTTGCGAAAGCGCCCGCCTGGCCCGTGATGCGCGCTTTGACGGCGTGTTCTTCACCGCCGTGCGCAGCACCGGCATCTACTGCCGGCCGGTCTGCCCCGCACCGCCACCGAAGCCGCGCAACGTCGATTACTACCCCACTGCCGCCGCAGCCGCGGCCGCCGGGTTCCGGCCTTGTCTGCGCTGCCGCCCGGAACTGGCACCGGAGGCGCAGGATGCGCTCAGCAGTGAAACCCTGCAGCGCGCCCTCGCGCTCATCCACGACAGTTTCCTGCAGGATGCGCCGGTGGCCGAGCTGGCCGCGCGGCTCGGGCTGAGCGCGCGCCAGCTGCAACGCCTGTTCGTGGCCCGGCTCGGTGCCGCGCCGGCGCAGATCCACGCCACCCGCCGGTTGTTGCTGGCCAAGCAGCTGCTCACCGAGACCGCGCTGCCGATCACCGACGTGGCCCTGGCCTCGGGCTACAACAGCCTGCGTCGCTTCAACGCCGCCTTCGTCGACGGCTGCGGCATGCCGCCCACCGCGATCCGTCGGCAGCGCGGCACCCTCGACGCCGGCGCGTTGACCCTGCGCCTGGGCTACCGGCCACCGCTGGACTTCGCGGCGATGCTCGACTTCCTGCGCCGCCGCTCGATCCCGGGCATCGAGTGCATCGGGCCGGACAGCTACCAGCGCGTGATCGGGCCGCCCGAGCGCCCCAGCGTGATCCGGGTCAGCGCCGACCCGAAGCGATCCGAACTGCTGCTGCAGCTCGGCCAGGTCGACCCGCGCGCCATTCCCGGCATCGTGCGCCGGGTGCGCCGGATCTTCGATCTCGATGCCGACCTGCGCATCGTCCACGCCGCGCTGGGCAAGGACCCGCTGCTGGCGCGTGGCATCGCGCAACGCCCCGGGCTGCGCGTGCCCGGCGGCTGGGATGGCTTCGAAGTGGCGGTGCGTGCGGTGCTGGGCCAACAGGTCAGCGTTGCGGCGGCCACCACGCTGGCGCGCCGCGTGGTCGATCGCTTCGGCGGCGCCCTGGACGGCATGGCGGAGGGCCTGGACCGCCAGTTCCCCACCCCGCAGGCACTGGCCGATGCGCCGCTGGAAAGCATCGGCCTGCCCCGCACCCGCGCGGCCACGGTGCGCGCAGTGGCGGCCGCCGTGGTCGATGGGCGCCTGGATTTCAGTGCCGGCCAACGCCTGGAAACCTTCGTCGCACGCTGCGTGGCGCTGCCCGGCATCGGGCCGTGGACCGCGCACTACATGGCGCTGCGCGCGCTGGCGCTGCCCGATGCCTTCCCCGCCGGTGACCTGGTACTGCAGCAGGTGCTCGGCGGCGACACGCGGCTGAGCGAGCGGGCCACCGAAGCGCGGTCGCACGCGTGGCGGCCGTGGCGTGCCTATGCAGTGCTGCACCTGTGGTACCTGTCCGCCCCCTCTCCTGGAGACCGCCCGTGACCCTGCTCTACGACACCTTCGACAGCCCGATCGGGCCCCTCACCGTGGCCGGCGACAGCCAGGGCATCCACCACATCCTGTTCGAGAACAACCGCTACGACGCCAAGGGTCGCGAACACTGGCAGCGCGATGCGCATGCGCTGCGCGATGCGCGCGGCCAGTTGCTGGCGTACCTGGCCGGGCAACGCCAGCGTTTCGAACTGCCGCTCGCCCCGCACGGCACCGACTTCCAGCTGCGCGTGTGGAAGGCACTGGCCGACATCCCGTTCGGGCACACCTGGAGCTATGTCGACCTGGCCCGCCATATCGGCCATCCCACCGCGAGCCGCGCCGTCGGCGCCGCCAACGGGCGCAATCCGCTGCCGATCGTGCTGCCCTGCCACCGCGTCATCGGCAGCAGCGGTGCGCTCACCGGCTTCGGCGGCGGGCTGCCGACCAAGGCCGCGCTGCTGCAACTGGAAGCGCGGCGGGAATCGCTGTTCGCCTGAGCGCACGCCTGCCATGCGGTGTCTTCGCCGCGTCACCGCCGCGAACTATCATGGCCGGATGATTTCCGTCCGCCTTTCGCTGGCGCTCGCCGCCGCCCTCGCGCTGACCAGTTGTGCCAGCGTTTCCCCCACCCCGCCGCGTGATCCCGGCGCGCCCGTTGCCGCGGCCGCCGCGCCAACCCTGTTGCTGGTCTCCATCGACGGTCTGCGCGCGGACATGCTCGATCGCGGCATCACGCCCAACCTCTCTCGCATCATCGATGGCGGCGTGCGCGCGCGCTGGATGACACCGTCGTACCCGTCGCTGACCTTTCCCAACCACTACACGCTGGTGACCGGCCTGCGTCCGGACCACCACGGCATCATCCACAACAGCATGCAGGCCGAGGAGCTGGGCACGTTCCGGCTGAGCAAGCGCGAAGCGGTAACCGACCCGCGCTGGTGGGGCGGCGAACCGATCTGGGTGGGGGCGGAGAAGGCCGGCGTGCGCACGGCCACCTGGTCCTGGCCAGGGAGCGAGGCGGCGATCCAGGGCGTGCGCCCAAGTGCGTGGCGCGTGTACGACGCGAGCGTGCCGCTGGACGACCGCGTGGACCAGGTGCTGGCCTGGGTCGGGCGCAGCGACGCGCAGGCACCGCGCCTGGTCACCCTGTACATGGAACAGGTGGACCATGCCGGCCACGACCACGGCCCGGATTCGCCCGCGTACGCCGCGGCCGTCGTCGAGGTGGATGCGGCCGTGGGGCGGCTGCTGGACGGCCTGCAGGCCCGCGGGCTGGAGGCGCGGACCAACGTGATCGTGGTGTCCGACCACGGCATGGCCACTGTCGCCGAAGGCCACACCATCGCCGTCGAGGACATGGTCGATCCGTCGATCGCCAAGGACGTGTCGGTGGGGCAGTCGATCGGTTTCGCGCCGTTGCCGGGCAAGCGCCGCGAGGCGGAGAAGACCCTGCTCGGCGCGCATGCGCAGTACGATTGCTGGACCCGCCAGACCCTGCCGGCACGCTGGCACTACGGCAGCAACCCGCGCATTCCGCCGATCATCTGCCAGATGCACGAGGGCTGGAACGCGCTGAGCCGCGCCAGTATCGCCAAGCGCACGCCCGGCAATCGCGGTTCGCACGGCTACGACAACGCGCTGCCGTCGATGCGTGCGGTATTCATTGCACGCGGTCCGTCGTTCAAGCAGGGCCAGACGTTGCCGGGGTTCGACAACGTGGATGTCTATCCGCTGCTGACCCGCCTGCTCGGCATCCCCGCTGCGCCCAACGACGGCGACCCGCAGACCCTGCTGCCGGCGCTGCGTTGATCGCGCACGAGGCGCCGCGACTGCGCTGGGGGCCGTGATCCGGACCTTGATCCGGCCCTGGAAAAACGGCAAAAAAAAACGCGGCGCAAGCGCCGCGTTTTCTTCGACCCGCCAGGCGGGATCAACCGGCCTTGGCGACAGCCTTCTTGGCAACGGCCTTCTTTGCCGGTGCCTTGGCAACGGTCTTCTTGGCGACCGGCGCAGCTGCGCCCACGGCCACCTTGCTCACCGCGTGCGAGCGCGAATTGCCGTAGCTGGCGTTGTAGCGCTTGCCCTTGGCGGTCTTGCGGTCACCCTTACCCATGTCGTCAACTCCTTAGTCTGAAATCTGATAACCCCGTACTGACACGGGTTCGGCGGGGCCGCCCTCTCAGGCGCCCCCGCGCACGATCTGAAAGCCTACCACAGCGCCTCAATGCGCACAGCTGGCGTCATGGATGTGGCCGTGGTTCAGGCGCAGGTTCACCAGGTGGGCCACGCCCACCAGCACGCCGCCGAGCGTCATCACCACCGCGTGCGGCACGGCTGAATGGTGCAGCGGGTCATATAGCAGCCCGGCCCACAACGCGACCAGGCCGGGCACCAGGAAGCCCAGCGCGCGCAGCGCGCCGTGGCGCCGATAGCCCCAGACCAGGCTGAACAGCCCCAGCAGGGTCACGAAGCTGACCAGCGCCAGTTCCACGCCGTCGCCCAACCAGACCGACAGGCCCAGCGATGGCGCCGCGGCCAGCAGGACCGGCAGCAGGGCGCAGTGCACCGCGCACAGCAGCGAACCGGTGGCACCGAAGCGATCCAGCAGATGACGGACTCGAGCGAACAGGGGCATGACTTCCAGCAGGGTCGGCGAAGCATTATGGAATAATATAACATCAATCCCGCGCGCACTCCCGCACTCCGCTCCTCCCCCCTGTACCCCCGTGTTCAGCCCCACCCGATGGGATTCGCGCGCCCCACCATTGATACATTGTAACAATTGACGACGGATCCTCTGCCCATGCGTTCTTCCCGCTCCCTCCAGCCCCACGCCCTGTCCTTGGCACTCGCCGCCGCGCTTCTTCCTTCGCTGGCGCTGGCCGCCGACGACGCGGACGGCACCCGCGACCACCACCTGACCGAGCTGTCCGCGGTGAAAGTCACCGCCTCGCCGCTGCAGGGCGATGCCGAATCGCTGGCGCGCCCGGTCGACGTGCTTGCCGGCGAACGCCTGGACGAGCAGAAGGCGGGCACCCTGGGCGACACCGTGGCCAAGCTGCCCGGCGTGCAGAGCACCTTCTTCGGCCCCGGCGTCGGCCGGCCGATCATCCGCGGCCAGGAAGGCCCGCGCGTGGCCGTGTTGTCCAACGGCATGGGCAACATGGACGCCTCCACCGTGAGCGCCGACCACGCCACCAGCATCGAGCCGTTCCTGGCCGACCAGATCGAAGTACTGAAGGGGCCGGCCACGCTGCTGTTCGGCAGCGGCGCGATCGGCGGCGCGGTCAACGTGGTCGATGGCCGCATCGCACGCGAACTGCCCGACCGCCCGCTCAGCGGCCGCGCCGAACTGCGCGGCAATTCGGTCAACGACGAGCGCAGCGGCATGTTCCGCCTGGATGGCGTCAACGGCAACTGGGTGCTGCATGTGGACGGCCTGGTGCGCAATGGCGATGACTACCGCATCCCCGGTTATGCGGTGATCGATGGCCTGGAAGACCACAGCGGCCACGACCATGAGGAAGGCGACACCGATGAACCGCGTCGCGGCCGCCTGGACAACAGTTCCGTGCGCACCCGCGCCGGCGGCGTCGGCGCCACCTGGCTCGGCGAAGGCGGCTACTTCGGTGCGTCGGCCAGCACCTACCGCACCAACTACGGCATCCCCAACGGCGCGCACGTGCATGCCGACGACGACCATGACCACGATCATGACCATGGCGACGAAGAGGAAGAAGGCGACGAGCACGACGTGCGCATCGACATGGTGCAGAACCGCTTCGAAGCCAAGGGCGGCATCTACAACCCGACCTCGTTCCTGAAGAACATCAACCTGCGTACCGCCTACACCGACTACGAGCACGTGGAACTGGAGGCGGGCACGCCGTCCACGCGCTTCACCAACCGCGGCATCGAAGGCCGCCTGGAAGCGGTGCAGCAGCAGATCGGCGGCTGGGACGGCGCGTTCGGCCTGCAGTTCGGCAACGGCGATTTCGGCGCCAGGGGCGAGGAAGCCTTCGTGCCGGATACCAGTACAAAGAACATCGGCCTGTTCGTGCTGCAGGAAAAGCAGTTCGGGCCGTTCAAGCTGGAACTCGGCGGCCGCCACGACCAGGTCAAGCTGGACCCGACCGGCGACTACCGTGCGCGGACGTTCGATGCCACCAACCTGTCCGCGGCCGGCATCTGGACGCTCAACGACGCCGTGGACCTGCGCTTCGGCGTGGACGGCTCCGAGCGCGCACCGACCAACGAGGAGCTGTACGCGGCCGGCGCGCACATCGCCACCCGTTCGCTGGAGATCGGCGACGCCGACCTGAAGACCGAACGCGGCCAGCGCGTGGAACTGGGCATCCACACGCACAGCGACCGCGTGGAATTCTCCGCCTCGATCTACCAGACCACGTTCAAGAACTTCATCTACCTGGCCGACACCGGCGTGGTCGAATTGCTGCCGGTACGCCTGTGGACCCAGCAGGACGCCACTTTCAAGGGCGCCGAGGCCGAAGCGGTGTTCCACCTGTTTGAAGGCGTGGCCGGCGACTGGGACCTGCGCGTGTTCGGTGACTACGTCAAGGCCGAACTGGACGGCAGTGGCAGCCGCAACGTGGACATCGCCGTACCGCACGGCGACCACAACCACAACTACACCGTGGAACTGGCCAACACCGGCTACCTGCCGCGCATCTCCCCGGCCCGTGTCGGTGCCGACCTGCGCTGGTCCCGGGACGGGTGGCGCGCGTCGGTGGGCGCGGTGCGCTACAGCAGCCAGAAGGACGTGGCCCAGAACGAGGAGCCGAGCAACGGCTACACGCTGGTGGACGCACACCTCGCCTACCGCTGGGACCGCTCGGACAGCAACAGCTACGAGGTGTTCCTGGACGGCAACAACCTGACCAACCAGGAAGTGCGCCCGCACACCTCGCTGCTGCGCGACTACTCCCCGCTGCCGGGCCGTGGCGTCGCCTTCGGCATCCGCGCCTTCTTCTGATGTTCTCTCCAACACTGGGGTAGTCGCATCACCCCCGGGGGGCCGAAAGGCCCCCTTTTTTTGGGTCCCTCCATGCTTGGCGGGAGCGCCTCTGATCGGATCTGTCGCGCCGCAAGCCGAGCCCGGTGGCGGCCGGCAGGCCCTTGGGCAAAACAAAGGAGCGGGGAACCGGCTTTTTCTGAGGGCCATGGTGGCCCAGCGCCCGGCCCACCGACGCTGCCTTGACCACTTGCGTGCATATACACGTATGATCGGCCATCCCATCCGGCCAGCCCGCCATGGACCCGCTCAGCGCCAGCCCCTGCACCTGCTTCCGCCTGCGCCGTGCCTCGCGCCAGCTCTCGCAGCTCTACGACGCCCACCTCGCGCCGGCCGGGCTCAGCCTCAACGCCTATTCCATCCTTCGCCGCGCCCCGCAGCCACGCCAGCTCGGTGAACTTGCCGATGCACTCGGCATGGACCGCACCACCCTTACCCGCAACCTCAAGCCCCTGCTCGCCGCCGGATGGCTGGAGGCCACGCGTGGCGACGATGCGCGCCAACGCCTGATTGCCATCACGCCTGCCGGCAAGGCCGTGCTGCGCCGGGCACGCCCGTTGTGGCGGCGCGCGCAGGACGCCGTGGAGGCCACCTTCGGCCCTGCCCCCACCGCACGCCTCAACGCTCTCCTCGACCAGCTCGACCACGCCCTCCCCGCCGGAGAACCCGCATGAGCGCCCTGCCCGCCGCACCGCCCGCCCCGCGCATGCATTGGGGCCTGCTCGTCGCCGCCTCCGCCATCCTCATGGTCACCATGGGCGTGCGCCAGACCTCCGGCCTGTACCTGGACCCCATCCACCGCAGCACCGGCGTCAGCATCGTCGAGATCAGCTTCGCCCTGGCCATCGGTCAGTTCGTCTGGGGCGCGGTGCAGCCGGTGTTCGGTGCCGTGGCCGACCAGCGCGGCGCGCTTCCCGTCCTGCTGTTCGGCGGCGTCCTGCTGGCCGTCGGGCTGCTGCTCGCGCCTTACCTCACCAGCCCGCTCGGCCTCAGCGCCAGTCTCGGCCTGCTGATGGCCGCAGGCGCCGGTGCCGGCAGTTTCTCGGTGCTGATCGGCGCCACCGCCCACCGCCTGCCCGCCGAGAAGCGTTCCTTCGCCGCTGGGCTGATCAACGCCGGTGGCTCGCTCGGCCAGTTCGTGTTCGCCCCGCTGGTGCAATGGATCATCAGCAGCGCCGGCTGGGCACGCGCCATGTCCACCATGGCCGCCATCACCCTGCTCTCGTTGCCGCTGGCCTGGCCGCTGCGGCGTCAGGCCGGGGATCACGCCGCGGCCGCGCAGGCCGGCGATGACGGTGGGCTGCGGGCGCAGCTGCGCGCGGCCCTGCGCGACCGCAGCTACTGGTGCCTGCACCTGGGCTTCTTCACCTGCGGCCTGCACATCGCCTTCCTGGTCACCCACCTGCCCGGCGAAATCGCGCTGTGCAACCTCTCCCCCACCGTCGCCTCCACCTCGATCGCGCTGATCGGCCTGTTCAACATCGCCGGCAGCCTCATCGTCGGCGCGCTTGGCCAGCGCTACCGCATGAAGTACCTGCTGTTCTGGATGTATGCCAGCCGCGCGCTCATGATCGGCGTCTATCTCGTCGCACCGCCCACTCCGCTCACCTTCTACGTGTTCTCCGCCGCGCTCGGGTTCACCTGGCTGGCCACCGTGCCGCCCACCGCCGGCCTGGTCGGCAAGCTGTTCGGCCCGCGCTACCTCGGCACGCTGTTCGGCCTCACCCTGCTCTCGCACCAGCTCGGTGGCTTCTTCGGCGCCTGGCTGGGCGGGGTGGCGCTGGCGCAGTCGGGCAACTACCTGTGGATGTGGTACGCCGACATCGCGCTGGCCGCCATCGCCGCACTGGTCAACCTGCCCATCCGCGAGGCGCGTTACAGCTGCCATGGGGTCGCGGCCCGCGGTTGATTTCACCGCGCGTTGATGTTCCCCAGCCGCCGCCGACCGACGGCCCATGCGGACGCGCACGGCACTTTCCTCACGGACATGATTGTCCGATCATGTCCCATGACTTCCCAACGTGCCGATGCGGCAGCCCGCCGCGCTCTCATCCTGGACGCCGCCGATGCGGTGTTCGGCCAACACGGCGTCACCGCCCCGCTCGACCTGGTGGTCGAACGCGCACAGGTTGGCCGCGCCACGCTGTACCGCAATTTCCCGGATCGCACGGCACTGGTGGAAGCGCTGTTGCAACGCACCGTGGCCCGCATCCAGCGGCAGGTGACCGCCCTGGGCGAACGCGACGACGCGCTGTTCGAGGTGCTGGAGGGCATGGCCGCCCGCATCGTGCAGTCGCCGGCGCTGTCGGACTACTGGCGCGCGGTGGACCCGGACGACCCGGCCATCAAGGCCGCCCGGCAGACCATCTGGGCCCTGCTGGACGCCCCGATCCAGCGCGCGATCAGCGCCGGCCTGTGCCGTCCGGACCTGCAGGCGACGGATGTTTCACTGATCTCGGGCATGCTGGGAGCCGCGTTGCGTGGCAAGTCCCGGGAAGAGCGCGCCAAGCTGGTGGCACGCGCCCTGCAGTTGCTGCGTAGTGGATTGCAGGGACCCATCCGCCCGGAGGACTGATGCCGCAGTACCTCAAACCCATCCCGGACTGGGAAGAGCACGAGAAACCGACCCTGCCCGGCTCGGCGTCGATGCCGTGGCATCCGCCGCATCGGCGCGTGGCGTATGCGCTGGTGGCGTTGCTGGTGGGCATCACCGGCGGCCTCGGCAACGCGCTGGTCACGGCCAACCTGCCCTTCATGCAGGGCCAGCTCGGGCTCACCCCGGCGCAGGGCAGCTGGCTGGTGGCCGCGTATGCGATGGTCAACGTCACCGCCAACCTGCTGGCCTTCAAGTTCCGCCAGCAGTACGGCATCCGCCTGTTCGCCGAGATCGGGCTGGGCCTGTACGCGGCGCTGGCGGTGCTGCACCTGTTCGTCGGCAGCTACGAAACCACGCTGCTGACCCGTGCGGCCAGTGGTTTCGCCGGCGCGGCCTGCAGCACGCTGGGCACGCTGTACATGCTGCAGTCGTTGCCCCGCCGCTACACCGGCAACCTGCTGGTGATCGGCGTGGGCATCTCGCAGCTGGCGGTGCCGCTCGCCTGGCTGGTGTCCCCGGGCCTGGTGGACACCGGCCAATGGCACAACCTGTACCTGTTCGAGGCCGGCCTGGCGCTGTGCGCCTTCGCGGCGGTGGTGCTGCTGAAGCTGCCGCCAGGGGTGCAGATCAAGGCCTTCGAGCCGCTGGACTTCCTCACCTTCGCGCTGCTCGCCCCGGCCGTGGCCTTGCTGGTGATCGTGCTCGCACAGGGCTACGTGCGCTGGTGGCTGGACACGCCCTGGCTGGGCTGGGCGCTGGTGGCCTCCATCGCGCTGGCCACCACCGCCTTCGTGATCGAACACTACCGGCGCAACCCGCTGTTGCAGACGCGCTGGCTGGCGAGCCTGCCGGTGCTGCACTTCATCGTGGGTGCGTTCCTGATCCGCTTCCTGACCACCGAACAGTCCTATGGCGTGGTCGGGCTGATGCGCCAGCTCGGCATGGGGCCGGACCAGATGCGGCCGCTGTTCGGCGTGGTGTTGGCCGGCGTGGTCACCGGCATCGCCGCTGCCTCGCTCACCTTCGGGCCGAAGCGGATCATCGCGCAGCTGCTGATGGCCATCCTGCTGCTGGGCAGCGCGGCGCTGCTTGACCAGCACCGCACCAGCCTGGACCGCCCGCACGATTTCTACGCCAGCCAGTTCCTGGCCTCGGTCGGCGCCGGCATGTTCATGGGGCCGCTGATCATGCTCGGCATCACCCAGGCCCTGAAGCAGGGCGTGGACCACATGATCACGTTCCTGGTCACGCTGTCGATCACCCAGACACTGGGCGGGCTGGCCGGTTCGGCCGTGCTGGGCACCTACCAGCTGCATCGCGAGCAGGTCTATTCCAGCGCCCTGGTCAGCCAGCTCGACCCCGCCGACGGCGTGGTGGCACAGCGCCTGAAGCAACAGCAGCAACTGTACGCCGGGCTGCTCACCGACCCGGTCCAGCGCAGCGCACAAGGCACCGCGCAGCTGGCGCTCACCACCCGCCGCGAGGCCAACGTGCGCGCCTTCAATGACGTGTTCAGCCTGAGCGGCACCGTCGCGCTGGCCTTCCTGGGCTGGCTGCTGCTGCTCTCGGTGCGCACCGCCGTGCGCAAGCAGTGGCGCAAGCGCCATCCGCCCACGTCCTCCCTTCCTGCCACGGCGCCGTCCACCGCGCCGCCCCGATGAGCCCTGCCATGCCCACCACGCCACCTCGCGACGACAGCGCGCCGGAGAACGTCAATCCGGCCCCACCCACCGATGCCGCCCCGGCCGCCACCAGTGCGGCAGCGGCGCCGGCCAGCGTCCCCAAGTACCTCAAGCCCAGCACGCGCAGCGTGGTGCTGATGGTGGTGGTCGCCCTGCTCGGCATCGCGCTGATCCTGCGCGCCTGGTCGCTGTGGCCGTTCGACAGCACCCGGGTCAGCACCGACAACGCCTATGTGCGCGGGCAGATCACCGTGCTGGCGCCGCAGGTCAACGGCTACGTCACCGAGGTGCTGGTCAAGGATTTCCAGCACGTGACCCGGGGCGAGCCGCTGGTGCGCATCGACGACCGCATCTACAAGGAAAAGGTCGCCCAGGCCCAGGCCGACCTGGACAGCGCCCAGGCGTCGCTGGCCAACTCCGACCAGGCGCAGGCGCAGAACCGCGCGCAGATCGGCGCCGCGCAGGCCAATCTGGTCGCCGGCCAGTCGGAGTTGGCGCGATCGCGCACCGAGCTCAAGCGCTACGAGGAGCTGGCGGCGCAGCAACTGGTCGCGCTCAGCGACCGCGACAAGCTGCGTACCGGCGCGCAGTCCGCGCAGGCCGCCGTGCTGCAGTCACAGGCGCAGATCCGCATCGCGGAAGAAACGCTCACCTCCACCCAGGTGGCGCGCAGGAGCCTGGAAGCCAAGGTGGAAACCGCGCAGGCGCAGCTGGAACTGGCCCGGATCGACCTGGCCAACACGGTCATCCACGCCCCGCGCGACGGCCAGGTCAGCGAGGCATCGGTGCGCCTGGGCCAGTACGTCACCGCCGGCTCGCAGCTGTTGTTCCTGGTCCCGGACACCCTGTGGGTGGTGGCCAACTTCAAGGAAGGCCAGACCTGGAAGATGCGCATCGGGCAACCGGCCTCGTTCAAGGTGGACGCCTTCGACGGCGAAAAACTGCACGGCCATATCGAACAGATCGCCCCGGCGACCGGCTCGGAGTTCAGCGTGCTGCGCCCGGACAACGCCAGCGGCAACTTCACCAAGGTGGTGCAGCGGCTGCCGATCCGTATTTCCATCGACCCGGACCAGCCACTGGCCAAGCGGCTGCGCCCGGGCATGTCGGTGGTGGTGAAGGTGGATACGGCGGCGGACGGCAGCGACGCCGCCGCCGAGCGCCGATGAAGTTCACCGCGCTGGCGCAGAAAGCGGCCAAGGGCAGCGCGCCCGCGGCCTATGGCGGGGCGCTGGAGGTGGAGCACCTGATCGCCTTCGCCATCGAGCATGGTGGCGCTGGCGCGGCCGAGATCGAACGCGTGTGCGTCCTGCACGGGTGGCTGGACGACGGTCTGCTGGCCGACGGCACGCGCGTGGTGCCGTTCGCGCGCTGGGCCAGCGCCTGCGCGGCCTATGCGCGCGAGGGCGTAGCCGGGTTACGCCCCCTGCTGGAGGACCCGGCGATGGCGACCTTCGCCATCGGCGTGCTTGAACAAGTGCGCAACCGCGATGCCGTCGCCGCGCTGCTTGCCTGCTGCGAGCGTGCCGACTGGCGAACGAGCGATGCCGATGCCGCGCCGTGGAGGGCGCTGACTGCCTTGAACATCCTGCTTTCCTTCGACGACAGCGTGCCGGTCGATGAGAGGCTGCAGCGCGCGCTGTACGAGACGGTGCGGAAGGCATGGAGCGCAACCTCGCCTGCGCACCTCAAGGCAACGGCGCTGTATGCCTTGCGCGGTGCCCCGCTTGCTGCGTCGCTGGCATGGGCCGACGCGCTGGCAGTGGACGATGCGACGCTCGTGTCGGCCAGGAAGATCGTCCTCAAAAGCCTCCAGCGCCGCCTGGCACCAGGCTATGCAGCGCCGAGTGCGCGCAACAGGCGCGAGATGGCGAAGGCACGCGGTCGGGCCACCTGATCGCACGGGTCGCCCGCGCACGGCGTGGCTCCACGAGCACGTTCGGCCCAGGCAGCGGTCATCGCAAGCAACGCGCCCCATGAAAAAGCCGCGCAATGCGCGGCTTCATTCCGTCAGGACCGGGGCGACCTGGGGTCGGCCCCGTCGTCGCCAGCGCGGCTTACCCCGCGCAGCGCGCGCACAGGCCGTGCACTTCCAGCGTCTGCGCCTGCGGCTGGAAGCCCAGTTCCTTGGCACGTTTTTCCAGCTGGCTGACAATCTCGCGGTCTTCCAGCTCCACCGCGCTGTGGCAGCTGTTGCAGATCAGGAACGGCACCGAATGCTGCGCGCTGCTGGGGTGGTGGCAGGCCACGAATGCGTTCACCGATTCGAGCTTGTGCACGAAGCCGTTGGCCATCAGGAAATCCAGCGCGCGGTAGACGGTGGGCGGCGCATCGGCACCGACCCCCTTTCCATTGCGCACCCATTCCAGCAGCTCGTAGGCCTTGACCGGCTTGCCGGCCTCGGCGATCAGCCGCAGCACGTTGGCGCGGATCGGGGTCAGGCGCAGCCCGCGTTCCGAGCACACGCGCTCCACCACCTTCACGAAGTCGGATGCGTCGTGGACGTGGTGGTGCGGGGCGGTACAAGCGGTTTTGGCAGGCATGCGCGGTCTCCTGTGGTCAGGCCGTCGGTACTTTAGTGAGTGCGACGTCGATGCGTTTCAAGGCCTCTTCACGCCCGGCCAGGAACACGGTCTGGGAAATGTCCGGGCTGACCTGGGTACCGGTGATGGCCACGCGCAGCGGCTGGGCGACCTTGCCCATGCCGATCTCCAGCGCCGTGGCGACGTCGTGCAGGGCGGCCGAGACGCTCTCCACCGTCCACTCCCCGGCGGCGCCCAACAGCTCGCGGGCCTTGCCCAGCGCCAGTTCCGCGCCCGGCTTGAAGTGCTTGGCCACCGCCGCCTCGTCGTACTCGGTCAGCGGCTGGTACCAGACCACCGCCTTCTCAGCCATTTCCTTCAGGGTCTGCACGCGGTCGCGCAGCGCCAGCACCACGTCGGC
>Ga0213827_1000925_pt1 | contig 18745 bp, 16 predicted proteins | sample MC6MC0898MG_FD_180669 | JGI IMG/M metagenome (GOLD analysis project Ga0213827, IMG submission 180669) | Enriched soil aggregate microbial communities from Iowa State University, Ames, United States - MC6-MC0898-MG | ecosystem: Environmental > Terrestrial > Soil > Unclassified | place: USA: Iowa...
ATTTGGTGTCAATTCCGCCAAACTTATAAAGTCCGAATTCAACTCCTTAAAAAAACAAAAAAAGTGCCGAAACAGCAGGAACACCCTACAAATTTCGGCACTTCTTTACAACTTATGCATTTACGGTACTTTTGTCATCAATTTGCTGTTTCATTCTTAAGCGATCGCGCTCAAGGATTGGCTTCAAGTATTTTCCGGTATAAGACTCGGGAGTCTCTGCAACCTTTTCCGGTGTTCCCGTTGCGATAATTGTTCCGCCTTTGTCGCCGCCTTCAGGGCCGAGGTCGATAAGGTAATCGGCGGCTTTGATGACGTCAAGGTTGTGCTCGATGACCAGAACCGTATCACCGTTTTCTACCAATCGCTGCAATACAACCAGTAAACGGGAAATGTCATCGACATGAAGACCGGTCGTCGGCTCATCCAAAATATAGAATGACTTGCCTGTTGAACGACGGTGCAGCTCTGAAGCAAGCTTTACACGCTGGGCTTCTCCTCCGGACAACGTTGTCGCAGGCTGGCCGAGTTTAATATAGCCAAGTCCGACATCCAAAATCGTCTGCAGCTTGCGGCTGATTTTTGGAATGTTTTCGAAAAACTCAACCGCAGCTTCGACAGTCATATCTAAGATATCGGAAATGTTTTTCCCTTTATACTTCACTTCCAGTGTTTCGCGGTTATAACGTTTGCCGTGACATACCTCGCAAGGAACATAAACATCAGGTAAAAAGTGCATTTCAATTTTGATAATCCCATCGCCGCGGCAGGCTTCACAACGGCCGCCCTTCACATTAAAGCTGAAGCGCCCTTTTTTGTAGCCGCGGACCTTTGCCTCATTCGTAGCCGAAAACACATCGCGAATATCATCAAACACACCGGTATAGGTTGCCGGATTAGAGCGCGGCGTCCGGCCGATTGGTGACTGATCGATATCAATAACTTTTTCTAAATAATCGATTCCTTTCATACTTTTGTGTTCCCCTGGCTTTGTTTTCGCTTTATGAAGCTTTTGCGCCAGCGATTTATGAAGAATCTCGTTAATTAGTGTACTTTTTCCAGAACCAGACACGCCGGTTACCGCGATGAACATGCCAAGCGGAAACTTTACATTAACATTTTTTAAATTATTTTCCGATGCTCCCTTGATTTCTATATAGCGGCCATCCGGCTTGCGGCGTTCCAATGGTAATGGGATAAACTTCTTCCCTGATAAATATTGACCAGTTAGTGAGTTCGGATCCGCCATTACTTCAGCAGGTGTTCCAGCGGAGACCACTTCACCTCCATGGACACCGGCACCGGGGCCAATATCAATCAAATAATCGGCAGCAAGCATCGTATCTTCGTCATGTTCCACGACAATCAAGGTATTGCCGATCTCGCGCATACTTTGGAGTGTTCCGATTAAGCGGTCATTATCACGCTGATGAAGACCAATTGACGGCTCATCCAAAATATATAGAACACCTGTTAAGCGTGAACCGATTTGCGTGGCCAAGCGAATCCGCTGGGCCTCCCCGCCCGAAAGCGTACCAGCCGTTCGGCTAAGGGTTAAATAATCAAGACCGACATTAATTAAGAAGCCAAGACGTTCACTGATTTCGCGAAAAATCAGCTTGGCAATTTGCATTTCTTTTTCAGACAGCTTTAATTCAGCAAAAAATTGATGTGCTTCCTCAATGGAAAGGTCAGTCACTTGGGCAATATGGCGACCGTTAATCAAAACTGCTAGTGTTTCCTTTTTCAGACGGAAGCCTTTACAGGTTGGGCATGGCTGCTGTGCCATGTATTTTTCCATTTGTTCACGGATATAATCAGAGCTTGTCTCCTTATAACGGCGCTCGACGTTGCGGATGACACCCTCAAATTCAACATGTCCCTCGCGGATTTGACCAAAATCATTCTCATAGCGAAAATAAATTTTTTCACGACCGGAACCATAGAGCACTTTTTCCAAAAGGTGTTCCGGAATGTCCTTAACAGGAATATTCATATCTACCCCGAAATGATTGCAAACAGCCTCTAAAAGCTGGGGATAATATTGTGAACTTGTCGGCTCCCATGGGGCTATCGCATGTTGCTTTAACGTTAAGTCCTTATTTGGAATGACAAGATCAACATCGACTTCGAGCTTGGAGCCAAGTCCATCACACTGTGGGCAGGCACCGAATGGACTGTTAAAGGAAAACATCCGCGGCTCGAGCTCTCCGATGGAAAAACCACAGTGCGGGCAGGCATGATTTTCACTAAATAGCAGTTCTTCCTCACCGATGACATCGACGATGACTTTTCCTTCGCCAAGTTTCAAAGCCGTTTCAAGTGAGTCAGCGACCCTGGCAGCGATTCCTTCTTTGACGACAATCCGGTCAACGACCACTTCGATCGAGTGCTTTTTATTTTTTTCAAGTTCAATCTCATCACCGAGATCCATCATTTCACCGTCAACACGTACCCGTACAAAGCCTTGCTTCTTCACATCTTCGAAGACCTTAACATGCGTTCCTTTTCTCCCGGAAATAACCGGGGCGAGGATTTGCATTTTCGTTCTCTCCGGATATTCAAGAATCCGGTCGACCATTTGCTCAATCGTTTGTGAGGAAATTTCTATATGGTGAATCGGACAGGTTGGATGTCCAACTCTAGCGTATAATAATCGTAAATAATCATAGATTTCTGTCACCGTCCCGACCGTCGAGCGGGGGTTGCGGCTTGTTGTTTTTTGATCAATCGATATCGCTGGGGATAGGCCCTCAATCGCATCGACGTCTGGTTTATCCATTTGACCGAGGAATTGCCTTGCATAAGCCGAAAGTGATTCTACATAACGGCGCTGTCCTTCCGCATAAATGGTATCAAACGCTAGTGAGGACTTCCCTGACCCGGAAAGTCCCGTCAAGACAACAAGCTTATCTCGCGGAATCGTGACATCGATATTTTTCAAATTGTGGGCTCTGGCGCCTTTCACGATCAGTTTTTCCATTGCCATGTGTATACGTCATCCTTCCGCTTTCAACTCTAATAGTAAATCTCGAAGCTCTGCCGCCCGTTCAAAATTAAGCGCTTTGGCTTCGGCCTTCATTTCTTTTTCCATTGTGGCAATCAATTTATCTTTTTCCTTTTTACTCATCTTGCTAAACGATGCCGCTGGTGTGTACTCTTCCTGTTCCTCAGCCGCATGGGTAGCGCGAATGACATCGCGGATTTCTTTTTGAATCGTCTGAGGGGTGACACCGTATTTCTTATTATAGTCCTCTTGGATCTCACGGCGCCGCTTCGTCTCACTGATTGCCTTCTCCATCGAATCAGTCATTCGGTCGGCATACATGATCACGTGTCCATTGGCATTCCGGGCGGCCCGTCCGATGGTTTGGATTAACGACCGTTCCGAACGAAGGAAGCCTTCTTTGTCCGCATCGAGAATCGTAATGAGGGAAACCTCTGGTATATCAAGACCTTCCCGGAGCAGGTTAATGCCGACAAGAACATCATATTTGCCAAGGCGGAGCTCGCGGATAATTTCAATGCGTTCGAGTGTTTTAACCTCCGAATGTAAATATTGCACCTTAATGCCAATTTCTTTCAAGTAATCTGTTAGGTCCTCCGACATTTTTTTCGTTAACGTAGTGACGAGGACACGTTCATTTTTCTTAATCCGCTCCTGAATTTCACCAATCAAGTCATCGATTTGTCCTTCAATTGGACGGACTTCGATTGTAGGGTCGAGAAGCCCCGTCGGCCGGATGATTTGCTGAATCATTTCTGGCGTATGCTCCATTTCATACGGACCGGGTGTAGCCGAAACAAAAATGGCATTGTGAACATGCTTTTCAAATTCATCAAAGGTGAGCGGTCTGTTATCCAGTGCTGACGGCAGACGGAAACCGTGGTCCACAAGTACCTGTTTCCTCGCTTTATCCCCATTGAACATCCCTCTTACTTGCGGGAGGGTAACATGCGACTCGTCAATAATCAGCAGGAAGTCTTCCGGAAAATAATCGAGCAAGGTATATGGAGTAGAACCGGCAGGTCTTAGTGTCAGATGGCGTGAGTAATTCTCAATCCCTGAACAGAAGCCCATTTCACGCATCATTTCTAGGTCGTAGCGTGTCCGCTGTTCAATCCGCTGTGCTTCGAGCAATTTATTGTCAGCCCGGAGGACAGCAAGTCGTTCCTCCAGTTCCTTTTCAATATTCTCGATCGCAACACGCATTTTCTCTTCTCGTGTTACAAAGTGGGATGCCGGGAAAATGGCCACGTGCTCACGTTCGCCGATTATTTCTCCTGTAAGGGCATCGACTTCGCGGATGCGATCAATTTCATCACCGAAAAATTCGACTCTCATACAATGTTCATCACGTGAAACAGGGAAAATCTCCACGACATCGCCGCGGACACGGAATGTACCCCGCTTGAAATCAATATCATTACGTTCATATTGAATATCGACGAGGCGGTGGAGCAGCTGATTACGCTCGATTTCCATCCCTGTTCTTAGTGACAGGACCATCTCGCGGTATTCTTCAGGCGAACCGAGACCGTAAATGCAGGAGACACTGGCGATGATAATGACATCCTTCCGCTCAAATAAAGAAGACGTGGCCGAGTGGCGCAGTTTATCAATCTCGTCATTGATACTGGCATCTTTTTCAATGAATGTATCTGTCTGTGGAACGTAGGCTTCTGGCTGATAGTAATCATAATAACTGACAAAATACTCCACCGCATTGTTCGGAAAAAAATCCTTGAACTCACTGTAAAGCTGGCCGGCAAGTGTTTTGTTGTGGGCAATGACAAGGGTTGGTTTGTTTACCTCTTTAATGACGTTTGAAACGGTAAATGTCTTACCCGTACCAGTGGCGCCAAGGAGCGTTTGATGGCGTTTATTTTGCTTGATGCCTTCAACTAATTGGCGAATGGCCTCTGGTTGATCTCCTTGTGGCGAGTACTTTGAAACTAAATCAAATTGGTCCTTCACAATGGTTTCCTCCCGTTAAAAAAAATCACTTTACAGCTTGAAAAACTCAGTTTTGGACGGGATTAGGCTGAAAAGTGTAGTCTCTAAAATTTCATATTAACATTCTACCACATTCCCCCAAAAACAAACCAATAATATGCGAACTAGTATTCGATTTTTTTTTATTAATGGATTTCATAACAGGATTTTTGTATTTTTTAGAAAAAAAAAGCTTCTCAACAATTTTTGGTTTCTTTCGATGACAAGAATATTTGTTTTGGATCATTTTTTTGAACGATTGGCTCACTTTTATCGTGTATTGGCTCATTTTTCATGAGTATACCCTTTTTAACATTTTATACCAATCACATGAAAGAGATTTGTATCTACAGCAAAAAAAAAAGCCCGCCATAAACTGGCAGACTTACGATTTTTAACTTTTTTTCACTGCTCGCGGTTTCATTTTTGCCGCCAGCCAGAAGCCTGCGGTTAATGAGAAGGCATCAATTACAATGAGCAAGATGTTGTTGGTATAACCTTTATAGGCAGATGCAGCAATAAGTGCAATGGTTAAGACAAGACCGATAATACGATTGTACGTGACACGTGCAAAAAGTAAGACTAGTAACCCTGGCAAAATAAACGCCGATAAAAATTGAATAACCCCTATCAATGGGCTCCCACCTTATTTAAAGATTTCTATTAATTCATTCTAGAAATTTATCCATATAATTGCAACAAAAACATAACCAGTGCTTGTCTACTTTTCAATTTTTAGATAACGAGCAGCTTCTTTTTGATGAGAAAATAAGCTGACCACTACAAATCCAATGAATGCAAGCACAATCGGCATGACAACCGTATGAAGCCCGAATGCATTTGGATAAAAACGATCTAATAAAATATAAGACCCCATTCCTAAAATCATAGATGTGATGGCCCCGTATTTATTTCCTTTACTCCAATACAATCCCAAAATGACTGGCCAGATAAAGACTGATTCTAGACCACCAAATGAAAATAAATTTAGCCAGACGATTAAATCAGGCGGACTCAACGCCAGAAGAATCACAAGGATGCCAATAATAGCCGTTACACTAAAGCTTATCTTTTTTACTTGGTCATCGTCGGCATTCGGCTTGATGTAATTTAAATACACATCCTTAACTAGTGCAGAGCTCACCAAAATCAGCAGAGCATCGACCGTCGACATGATGGCCGCCATTGGTGCAGCGAGGACAATACCAGCAACAAATGGAGGCAGCACCTTCATAGATAACAAGGGCATGACGGTATCACCGATTTTTATTCCCGGAAGCACTGGTCTTGCGAAAACACCAATAAGGTGCATTCCAAGCATGATGAATCCGACAACAATCGTTCCAATAATGATGGCGCTGTGCATTGCCTTAGAATTTTTGTAAGACATCGCTCTTACCGTTATTTGCGGAAGCCCAACCACACCGATCCCAACTAAAATCCAAAAGGAAGAAACATAAGCTGGAGTGAGGTTTCCCTCTGCACCAAATGGACTGATCAAGTTCGGATTTTCCGCTGCTAAATTGGAAATTATCTTCGGGATTCCACCGCCTGCTTTAATGGTAGCTATCAGTAGAATCAACGTTCCCACGAACATAACGACACCCTGTACGGCATCTGTTAGGGCCACGGCCCGAAAGCCGCCGACAATGACAAAGACAAGGACGGAAAAGGCAAAGATTAATAGAGCTGTAGTATACGATAAGCCTGTAAGCGATTCAACCAGCCGCGCCCCGCCAATCCATTGGGCGGTCATCGATGAAAAAAGAAAGATAATGATGCTTGCCGCAGATACGATCACAACAGTTTTACTTTTATACCGCTCTTTAAGAAAGTCAATGAGGGTAATGGCCTTATATTGACGTGCGACAATCGCAAATTTCTTTCCTAAAACCATTAACGTAAAATAACCGGTTGCGAGCTGGGCCATCGCAAGCAGCACCCATCCTAACCCTTGCGTATAGGCGATACCTGGGCCGCCGATAAAACTGCTAGCACTGCCATATGTTGCCACCATAGTCATCGCCAAGATGAACCCGCCCATTTGCCGCTCACCTAGAAAATACTCCTCGAGGAACGAATTGGATTTAAGGACAAATTTGTTTGACCAAAATCCTACAGCAAAGATAATAAGTAAGAAAATGATTAATGGGGTAATAACGGCCCAATTCACTTGATGTCCCCCTCTTCCTCGTCGAAGGGAACATCTTTAAACAAGAATTTCACCGTCAGAATAACAAGAATAACCATGACTACAAATCCTGCGATACAACTGTAAAAGAACCATGCAGGAAAACCAAATATGTATGTATAATTTTCAACTTTATCCGAACCGAGACCATAAGCAAACCCATACCACCAGATAAAATTGATGATAACGAGGACAACTCCTATTAGAGCTTCCCTATGTGCGATTTTGAAACGCTTGTCCAGCGGATGAACTGTGTGTTTCAACAGTATTCCTCCTCAAATTGTGGTTACATTATTTTAAACTAACAATGAACATTTTACCAAACAAACTCGAGAGATAAAGAAAAATGCACAAAAAAACTTTATCACAATGTATAAATGATTCAGCACTCTTTATCATTCTATGGCAAGATTCCTGCTTTAAGAAATTCAACAGCTTCTAATGGTAAAAACCAATCTATCGTATTTTGAGATAGTCCCATTATTTTTAATTGAAAATGTCACTCATAATCTTCTATCACATAATACATTTCTATTAAGAATATATTTGAACAGAATTATGTATCTATTTTTCATTCTTAACTTGGCTAAGATTTTTGAAGATAACAATTTAGAGTAGGGAGAGAAAGAGATGTTATATACAGACGAGTTTATGGAAAGTTTACGGATGGAAGGCGATCCGATTCCTGATCATATTATTGAAGAATTATTTCAGAACAGTCAGGTTGGTACAGTAAACGCTTTGTTAAGACAACTAATGAACAACGATCAGTCTTACCCTGAGGAGTTACCCGACAACATTGAATTTTGGCTGAAGGATACAGCCTGTTGTCCAGATGGGGTTGACTGGGCTCGAATGAGAAATGCAGCTGACTTATTTCAGGAACACGGTATTGCCATCACCCTCCTACTAGCAACAAGCTCGCTTGTGCATTGTTATGCAGCACGTAAAGGTGTTAAGGTCCTTACGTTTAGTTATCGATTAGGGCAAAATGCCTACCGCAGGATAGCAGAAACAGGACAATTCGTCCTTCAAATCATGGCCCCAGGGGGACTTGAATCAGGAGGTCAAGGAATCAAAGCGATTCAAAAAGTCCGTTTAATGCATTCAGCTATCCGGCACTTGATTCAAAAAACAGGCAGATGGGACGAAAAGGAACTCGGTATCCCCATTTGTCAGGAGGATTTACTTGGTACTCTATTAACCTTTTCTAGTGTGATTATTGATGGTCTTCGCCGTTTAGGTATGAAAGTAACAGAAGAACAGGCTGAAGATTATCTATACTTTTGGAAAATTGTCGGCGGCATGATGGGGATTCGCGAGGATATTATTCCACAAACCATGGAACAGTTTACTATATTAGCAGAAACAATTGGAAGGCGTCACCATGGGCCTTCTCCCGAGGGGGTACAAATGACTCGAGCTCTTCTTGAATTTCATGGTGACCTTATTCCTGGTCAGATATTTGACAACATTATCCCTGCTCTGATTAGAGAATTAGTGGGGGACGAAATAGCAGATTGGATGGATGTTCCCCGCTCTGATTGGCAAAAGTTAATGAAGATCAAAGAACTAATGGGTTTATTTCTGGATTCTGATTATACAGGTGTTTTAGGAAGTATGACGAATCGGCTTGGGCTGGCATTGTTGCAGCGTCAGTCACTTGCTATGACAGATTATGAATATACCCCGTTTCTCATACCAACAGAACTTCGAAAGGTATGGGGGATTTCTGGAGATGAGGAAAAAGGGGTGTAAAAAATAAAAAAACCAGTGCGTGTTCTCATACTTGGCGGAGGAGCATCAGACTATGGCAAGGGACATCCGAAATTGGTTCCCACATCCTTTAGGAGGCAGCTGTCCACCCCATCGGTTGAAAACAACGTTATCTGTTTTAAATAAATTAGCGACTGAAATAAAAAAGGGGGATACGTTTTTTCATAAAAAAACGTATCCCCCTTTTTTAATATGAACTAGTTACACGTCCCATGCGGGCATGGGCAGCCGTTTGTTTCTTTTTCGACTTGGATGGTGCTGTGTTCGATGTGGAATTCGTCATGAAGAATCCGCTGCGACTGTGATAGGATTTCATCATGAACTCCTTCATCAGATATGGTAATATGGCAGCTTAAAACAGGATATCCGGAGGTAATCGTCCAGATATGGAGGTCATGGACTTCCTTTACGAGCGGAATCCTGCCGAGCGCCGCCTTTACTTGATTCATATCAATTTGCGTTGGGGCACCCTCCATTAAAATATGGAAAGAGTCCTTTGTTACTTGGAATCCGCTAACAAGGATCAAGACAGCAACGATGACGCTGGCAATCGGGTCTGCAATACCCCAGCCGAAAAACATGATAAGGAGTGCCGCAATAATCGCTCCGACCGACCCGAGCATATCACCGATGACATGTAAAAAAGCACTTCTGACATTCAGGTTTTCATCTTTGTCACCATGCATTAAAATCCAGGCAGCAATGATATTTACTACTAATCCCGTTACCGAAATGACCAGCATCCCCGTACTTTGCACTTCCGGGGGAGCGAAAAAGCGCTGGATGGCTTCATAAAAAATAAATAAGGAAATGACTATCAGCGTTAATCCGTTCAGTGCTGCTGCAATGATTTCAAACCGTTTATATCCATAGGTTTTTTCTTGTGAAACCTTCTTCTCACCGAGCTTAATCGCGAAGAAGCTTAGCCCAAGTGCTGCGGCGTCACTAAGCATGTGACCGGCATCAGACAATAGTGCCAAACTGTTTGTCAGTAGTCCTCCGATTACTTCGACAATCATAAATGCGGCAATCAGAATAAAGGAACTCAATAAAGCTTTTTTGTTCCCTGTATGTGAATGACCATGTGAGTGGCCGTGTGAATGGCCATGGTGGTGGTGACCCATGTTTATCCCCCCAAGAGCCCCATGGTTGCGGCTCTTTTATTTTTCTCTTTCTAAAACGAAATTGTTACGAATAAGGCTAGTTTTTTCAAAAGTTTTTGTTTCGATTCATGGAGTGGATTAAAACGGCAAATCTAAATCGTAAATTTCTATTAGGAAAAAAATCAAAATATAAAAATATGGACTAGTTTCGCTAATAAACTCGTGAAATTCGCAAATAAACGGACTGCTTTCGCAAATAAACATGCGATATTAGCAAATAAGATCGTTTTTGAAACAATCAATGCCTCTGAAATTCATTTTATGAGCGAAAATTGATGGTTTATCAGCGAATTTATACAATTTATCAGCGAATTTTTCATTTTATCAGCGAAACTTCATAATTTATCAGCGAATCATTAAAATAACTGCTATTCTTTTACCCGCAACAGTCTTAACCCATTGAACGTGACGAGTAATGTTACCCCCATATCGGCAAAAATCGCAATCCACAAGGTCAGCCAGCCTGGAACGACGAGCAAAAGTGCCGCTAGTTTCACAACAAGTGATATTGTGATATTTTGCTTGATGATCCGGAGGGTTTTCCGGCTTAGTTTAATCGTAAACGGCAGCTTTTTTAAGTCGTCATTCATTAAAGCAATATCCGCTGTTTCTAAAGCAGTATCCGTTCCGGCCCCGCCCATCGCAATACCGACTGACGCTGAAGCAAGCGCCGGTGCATCATTAACACCATCACCGACCATCGCAACCCTGCCAAATTGAGCTTTTAATTGTTTGATAAAATTCAATTTATCTTCTGGCAGCAGCTCCGCTTCAATTTCGGTCACGCCAACATGACGGCCAATTGCTTCAGCAGTGGCTTGATTGTCTCCTGTTAGTAAAATGGTGTGTTCAATGCCAAGTTGCTGGAGCCGTTTCATTACATGACGGCTGCTTTCACGGACTTCGTCAGCTACCGCTATTATGCCCAGGATTTCTTCCTCCGTTCCTGCAATCATCACGGTTTTACCCTCATTTTGCAGAACAGATATTTGTTCAATAACTTCTCCCGAGATGTTATTAAACAATTTCTTATTTCCAACTCGGTACTCTATTCCGTTAACCACTCCATTGATGCCCTTGCCGGTCATCGAGGTAAATTCCGAAACTTCCACATCCATAGCAGCATACGCTGCTTTTTTGATAATGGCACTGGCAAGCGGGTGCTGCGACTTGCTTTCAAGTGCGGCAATAATGGAGAGCAGATTCTCATCACCGCTATAGTTAATGAAGTCTGTCACAACCGGAACCCCTTTTGTCAGCGTGCCTGTTTTATCAAAGGCAATCGCCTTCACCGCTCCTAATTCCTCTAAATAACTGCCACCCTTAATCAGCACACCATTCCGGGCCGCATTTCCAACCGCAGTAACGATAGAAACTGGGGTAGAAATGACAAGGGCACATGGACAGCCGACGACCAAAACGGCGAGACCTTGATAAACCCATTCCTGCCAGCTCCCCGCAAACACCAGCGGCGGAACAAGGGCAACCAACGCCGCAACTGCCATAATCGCTGGAGTGTAGTACTTAGCAAAACGGTCGACAAACTGCTGGGATGGCGCCTTTTCTGCCTGGGCTTCCTCCACTAAATGAATGATTTTCGCAATAGCTGTATCATCCACGAGCCTGCTGACTTTTATTTTTAAAAATCCTTCTTCATTTAACGTGCCTGCAAACACCTCATCGTTGACAGCTTTTTCAACAGGCACGGATTCTCCGGTTATCGCCGCTTGGTTGACAGAGGAATGTCCGTCGACAATAATTCCATCCATTGCAATCATTTGACCCGGTTTAACAATCATTAAATCGCCAACTTCGATATCTTCAGCCTTTAGAAGCATTTCTTCGCCATTCCTAACAACAAGTGCTTCCGTAGGTGCCATTTCCATCAACGAGCGAATTGATGCCCTTGCCTTATCCATTGAATAGCTTTCAAGAACTTCACTAATAGCGAACAAGATAACAACGACTGCCCCTTCGCTCCACTCGCCAATAATCGCAGCGCCGATAATCGCAATTGTCATTAACGTTTTCATATCAAAGTCAAGACGGATTAAATTTTTCAAGCCTGTTTGAAAAAGAGGAAATCCTCCTAGTAAAATTGCTGCTGCAAATAGAATGTTGTTCGAAAATATATATCCGACAGCGAGAAATAACACTGACAGTCCCAGCAACGAATACCGTTTCCAAAAGGGTTCCTTTGGGATCACAGGCTGCTTTTCTTTTTCCGGAAAAATCGTTAATTTTTCAAAGGCTCCTACTTCATGCAATTCTTCTAAAGTGGCACTACCGTAAACTGTCAGCTTCGAGGCACCAAAGTTTACTTTTGCTTCAACAACACCATCCAGGTGCTGTACGTTCTTTTCGAACTTTGCGGCACAGCTTGCTCAGGAAAAGCCTTGTACACGATAGACTTGTTTTTCAATCGCTTCACTCACGGCTTGCCACCTCCTCTTGATGGGTAACTGCGATATGGATTAATTGTTTTACATGATCGTCATCAAGGGAATAATAAACAAGCTTACCCTCTTTGCGATATTTCGCGAGGCCGAGGCTTTTTAAATGTCTTAGGTGATGGGATGCTGTCGCTGTAGTCGCCCCAACAATATTGGCAACATCACAAACGCATAGCTCCTCTTCAAGCGTAAGCGCATAGGCGATTTTCATGCGAGTTTCATCCGACAATGCTTTAAAAAGCTTTGTCACTTCGGTTATGTTTTTATCTTTTTCCAATTGCTGCTGTACTCGGGTAGTTTTTTCGTTATCCACACAGGTAATCTCGCAAACATCATTCTCTTTCATATTGGTCACTTCCTTCATTCAAATGTTCGTTTGATTATATAATATTCAAATGAGCATTAGAATGTCAATGTTTTTTGTATAAAAAAAAGGAAACACATTTGGTCTCCTCAATGCTAATTATATTATATTTGCTAACCACTTTTTTGCCTCTTCAACTCGAATCGGCATTTCATCTTTATTCCCTTTCCAAATGGCTGTCATCAATTCAACAATCGGCGGCAGTGTCAAATTTGCCTGTCTCATAATATCATGGCGCCAGAAAAGGGCTCCTGCTTGAAATGTCCCTAAACACTGACCTTGATGGATAACAATCACATCCTCCGCCCACTCTGCAACAAACTGCATATCATGAGTGGTCACGATCACCGTTTTCCCCTGCTCCTGCAACAGCTGCAAAATCGATGCCATCCGTTCTTTGCCATAGGGGTCAAGAAATGCCATAGGCTCATCCAAGATAAACACATCTGTCTCCATCGCAAGCACCCCGGCAACTGTGACATGCTTTTTTTGCCCATAGCTTAGCTCGGATGGATTGTCTGTCAGTAAATGCTCAATTCCTAATAGATTGATATATTTTTCTACTCTTGTCTTAACATCCGCAGCGGATAATTCCATTTGAACAGGTCCAAACGCAATATCATCTGATACCGTTAATGAAATGAGCTGGTCGTCAGGGTCTTGAAAGACGATGCCAACATGCTTATATAACTCTTTTCGTAACTTCTTATCAAGCTTCTGATTTCGGAATAAGATATCCCCTTGCTGCTGAGTATACAACCCATTCAAATGAAACAAAATCGTCGACTTTCCTGCTCCATTCGCTCCGACAATTGCTGTTTTCCTGCCCTCGCGTATCGAAAAGGAGATGTCACGCAATATCGGCTTGTCCTTCGTAAATCCATACGAAACCCTGTTAAATCGAAAAATATCCATTATTGTTTTCCTCCTACAAAAAACAAGCAAAGAACGCATCCGACCCACAGAGCACCATGCAGCCACTCATATGCAGGGACAAATTCTGTTTTCATTGCCTTTCGTTCCCCTTTATAGCCCTTGCTTAACATCCCTAAATAAATCCGCTCCGAGCGTTGAAAGGAGCGAAGCAGCAGGCTTCCTAACAGCCCGCCTAATACCCGGTATTTTTTTACTCGAAACCATTTTCCTGTATAAAAACCTCTGCTCTTCAGACTTAACAGCATTTGCCGTACCTCACCTCGAAACACGTCCATAAATCGCAATGTAAACATGATGAGTTCTATAAAAATCGATGGCAGCCGAAGTTCAGCTAACACTTGTAAAAATGGGATTATACCCATACGGTAAAACAAAAAGGTGAGCACCTGGGCGACAAACAGCAAACGTCCACTATATTGAAGCGCCTTAATCCAGCCATGTCCCCCTTCATAAAGCGGAAAGAATAGAAACGTAAACAGCATAAAGAAGGCAATGGGTTTTAGCTGCTTGAAAAACGCACGAAGCGGAATTCGATAAATAAGGAGAAGCAGTGTACCTAAGACGAGATTTCCCCCAATAATCACAAGATCCTTCGGTAAAACACCTAGAATGATCATGAAAAGGGACATCACCACTTTTACCCTTGGCTTCGGCAGTGCGATCATCTTCGTTTTCCAGCCAATTTTCCAAGCAAGAGAAAGATGACAAACGTTAACGCCACCCCAATGATACCAGCAAGACTTGATGACACCCATGAATCCACACCTGGAATAGCGTAATCAGGAAGCGGGGAGTGAAGATACGATGTCGCTCGTTCAATAAATCCCAGCTGTTCGCCTGCTTTTTCGTAGCCATCCGGATGCTCGGAAGCAAGTAAAGATACAGCACCGGCAATAAATAACGATACCGTGATCCAAAGAAATATCCGTTTCTTCATCGTATTCTCTCCTCTCTGCCACCAAGGAAAAATGATGAGCGGCGGGCAAACGGAACGACTGCTCCTGTTATCAAGCCTTCACCTATACCAATTATCGCATGCCACAGAATAAGTGTTTGTAATGCCAATTGATAGGAAACAACATGTGACGCTCCGAGCTGAATGGCGGCAAATGCTGCTGTGACGACTACCGACACCCAGCCAGCAATAAATACCATTACCGAAACAGGCACCTTACTGTTTCGTAAAAGTTTATAAACAACCGAAGCAGCTAACGGCGCAATGATTGCCATATTTAGGATATTAACACCAAGCACGCTGATGCCTCCATCCTGGAATACGACTGCTTGGATCGTAACCACGGTTGTCATAATAAGTGTTGTCGGCCAGAAGCCAAACAGATAGGCAGCCAGCGCTCCCCCAATCAAATGTCCGGAGGCTGCCGCGCCTAATAGTGGAAAATTCACCATTTGTGCAGCAAAAATAAAGGCCGCCATGACGCCCATAATCGGAACAGCTGTTTGTTCAAGGTTCTTTTTTGATTCTTGAACACTCTTGGCAAGGACGACAACCGATACAACTGCACCTGCTGCTAAAATAGTTGGACTTAATATCCCATCAGGAATGTGCATAACACTTCTCCTTTTCATGATTTTTCTTTTTAACGAAAAACGCAAATAAGGTTTCAGGCCATCATCTACTATGAAACTACAATTTATTCAAAGAACCAACCTAACATAATAAAGGCGGTGTGAGCAGAGCGAGCTGTTTTTGCGGCGCTCCGTCCCTTTTCCATACAAAATATTTATGATATCGTTACGATATATGGAAGGAGGCAACCTACTTTGACTTCAAAGAACTTAAGTCGGTTTGGGGTATCTATGGAAGAGAGCTTACTCGAAAGCTTCGACCAATTAATCGAAGAGAAAGGGTATAAAACCCGCTCTGAAGCTGTTCGTGATTTAATCCGCGAAAAGTTAGTCAAGAATAAATGGGAACAAGATGAACATGAGGTTGCCGGATGTCTCCTTATCTTTTATGATCATCATCACCGCCACCTTATGGAAGAATTAACAACGATTCAGCACGATTACCATGATGCGATTCTAGCGACGACTCATTTTCACCTTGATCATCATAATTGCCTCGAGATGATTGTCGTTCGGGGGAATACCAAAAATATCCGTACTTTACGAGATAAAATACTTAGTTTAAAAGGGGTAAAGTATGGTCAACTGTCCGTTTCCCCTGTATCCGAGCCTTAATCGTGTTACTTTTTAATTAAATCGTAACACCAACAACTGTTATTGAATTATGCTATATGTGTCAATTTTTAAAATTATAAAAGGAGAGCCCTAAATTCGAGCTCCCCTTTTTACTGCACTACTGTATTTATTTACGCAGCACCTATATTATTTATTCACCGCATCATCTTTCGGTGCAATCCAGAACGCAACTAAGATGGAAGCAATAAGCACAAGAAATGGTGCATAAAACATCAGGAAATTATCTAACAATTTTTTCCCTCCCCTTAAGCATGGTCATCCCGATCGCCTTGTACATATGCTTTATTAAACAAGAACAGCCTGAGCAAAAGATACAGCGACGGCAGGAGCAAGCAAAGGCCGGCAATAAACGCAATCACCAACGCAGTGGCCATTGCTTGGTTCGTAAAGCTGTCATAGATCGTTAAATACGGATACATTAAATAGGGATAATGAGAAATTCCATAGGCCAAAAAGGCGAGTGTAAATTGCCCCACCAACAACCAAAAAGCTAAGCCATAGGCAATCCGCTGCCAAAGTAAATAAACAGTCCCCGCGAAGAGAATTAATGATAGTCCAAAAAGCCACCAAACATCGACTAATCGCTCATAATGTTCCGGATTATGATTCTTCATTTCCACAATAATACCGGCAGCGGTGATGATTGCCGGTACCGCCCATACAAGTGCATATTTCCGCAGCAGGTTAGCAGCCTGCCTGTCTTTCGCTTTTTGAGCATACCAGGTTAAAAACACGGCGGAAATATATAAGACAGATGTCAGACTGAGAACAACAATACTCCAAGATAATGGGCTCGTAAACAAAGCCCAATAATCGAGTACTGGTCCCGAATCCTTCATGGTGACAAAGCCGCCCTCAGAAATCGTCAAAACGATTGATAAAGAGGCTGGAATAAATAATCCCGTTAAACCGTACAGAATGGTGTAGCGTTTATGCTTTAATCCCCCATAGGTAGTAAACGCATAATACGCACCGCGGATCGCCAGGAGAATGATGGCGATGCTCGCTGGTACAAGTAAGGTTGAGCCATAATAATAAGCAGTTTTCGGAAAAAATCCAACAATCCCGACAAAGAAAAAGACGAGAAAGACGTTTGTAACTTCCCAAACAGGTGATAAATAACGTTGAATCACTTTCGTTAAAATATGACCTTTGCCTGTTAACGTACTGAAGGCATTAAAAAACCCTGCGCCAAAGTCAATCGATGCAACGATAATGTATCCAAATAGAAAAACGCCCAACACGGTAATACCGAGGATTTCAAGTGTCATTTCGTGTCACCAGCCTTATCCGCTGCCCGATCAGCTAATTCCTGTTCTACCGGATTACTGCGGAACATCCGCCATAATACGAACACACTGCCAATACCAAGGAGGAGATATAATCCGGCAAACAGCCATAGCATAGTATCCACTTGTCCGCTTGTCGTGGCAGCATCCTTTGTCCGCATAATCCCGCGCAATATCCACGGCTGACGCCCCACTTCGTCGAGCCACCAGCCCGCTTCAATCGCGATAATCGCCAGGGGACCGCCGAGCACCATCAGCCAGTTAAACCATTTTGCTAAAATAAACCGCCACTTTCGCCATGTACCGAAAACATATACCAATGATAAGGCAGTCAGCCACATCCCGATTGTTACCATTAAATCAAACAAATAATGAATATAAAGCGGCGGCACGTCAGCCTTGTTAAATTGATCTAATCCGATAACTTCCGCATTTAGGTTGCTATGTGCTAAGAAGCTTAATCCAAATGGGATTTTAATGGCATACTTCACTTCCCCATCATCAAGGACTCCATACAAAATCAAAGGTGCGCCTTTTTCAGTTTCAAAATGCCACTCCGCAGCGGCTAATTTTTCCGGTTGATATTCAGCTAAATACTTTCCGGAAAAATCGCCAAGCACCGTTGTGGCAATCGAAAAAATAAGCCCGAGCTTCATTGTTAAAAATAACGCCTTTTGATGGTACACGTGATTGGATCCCTTCAGCAGACGAAAAGCGCCGATGGAAGCCAGTACAAAGGCCGAGGTCATATAGGCTGTTACTACGACGTGGGCCACCTTTGTCGGCATCGCCGGGTTAAACATCGCTAAGAGCGGGCTTACATTCACCAGTTCCCCGTTAACCAGGTCAAAGCCTTGCGGTGCATTCATAAAAGCATTCACAATTGTGATAAAAATGGCAGAAAAAGAGGCACCCAACGCAACGGGAATCAGGAGCAGTAAATGCTTTTTCTGATTCTCAAAACGATCCCAAGTATATATGTATATTCCTAAAAATATGGCCTCAAAAAAGAAGGCGAAGGTTTCCAAAAATAATGGCAGGGCAATCGTATTTCCCGCCAGTTCCATAAAATTTGGCCATAACAGCGAAAGCTGCAGGCCGATTGCTGTCCCGGTCACAACCCCAACCGCCACGGTAATAACGAACCCCCGCGTCCACCGTCTCGCCAGTAAAATATAATGCTCGTCGTTTTTCTTAATCCCGACCCATTGGGCAATCATAATCATAAGCGGTATACCGACACCAATGGTTGCATAGATGATGTGGAAGGATAAGGTCAATTCTGTTAACACTCGGCTTAAAAAAACTGTTTCTTCATTTCCCATTACCTGCCCCCCTTAATTTGCGTGCCTTCCAG
>Ga0213827_1000926_pt1 | contig 18713 bp, 15 predicted proteins | sample MC6MC0898MG_FD_180669 | JGI IMG/M metagenome (GOLD analysis project Ga0213827, IMG submission 180669) | Enriched soil aggregate microbial communities from Iowa State University, Ames, United States - MC6-MC0898-MG | ecosystem: Environmental > Terrestrial > Soil > Unclassified | place: USA: Iowa...
TTCGCTTTCGCGCAGAGCAGAGCTTCCTGGGGGCGTCCGATGAGCCGCTTCACTCGCGTTGCTCGCTCCAGGGTCTCGGGCCAACATGATGTTGGTCACGAAGGCGTTATCACAGGACGTGATGCTCTTAGCCTTCGTTCCTCTATCGCTGATCCCCAAGGAGTCGCCCAGTCTCCACTCCAATCAACTTATATACAAGGCATACGTCTTAACAAATGTCACCCACAACTTTGGGTGATGAGCCATTTAAATCAAGCTTAAAATCTGCTCATCTTCTGCAAGTATGCTCTTACGTTTCACATTACTAAAATAAAGAATACTATTTGCAGAAGATTTGCAGATTCTATTTTATTAATCAACTAATATAAAATGAGCTTTGCCAAAACGATCTGATAATACTACTAAACGATCAGCTGGTTTTAAATCAGATGGTTGAATAACTTTACCAGCTTTAATAAGCGTAGCTTGGTTAATATTCATATCCACCATTTCCCCTGCTTCATACCATCGACCATTTTGCCATTGACTAACGCTCTTCACATTAATCGTAGCTGGATATGTCGATTTTACTGACTGTAGTTTACCAGTTAACATCAATGGTGCAACAGGCTTAGCTTTATTCAGAATATGAAGGGCCTGTACATGTCCATCTTTCACATAGAAATAACCATATTCACCTTCAGATAAATGAAGCTCAATATCAGGGACTACACTATATGTTTTGTTGCCATCATCGACCATTGCCTTCGTTGAATTACTAACTGACAGTACAGTACGATCTGTTTTCTTGAAAACATTTGACTCGATCTTCATTGCGTCATCAATTTCAATTAAATAGCCGTCCGCTTGTGATAAACGTCCATAATATAATTCATGCCCTGCTAAGTTTGGTGACATAAAGCTGTCACTTGTTACTTGTACAACTTGTGCATAATGATCACGCGCAGCGCCATCTGAAATAACAAACGCCGTACCATAAGCCATCAATCCAGTAGGCTCAATTAAACGACCATTTCGAATTAATATCGTTCCATCGTGGAAGTACAATGTACCTGCCGATTTAAGTTTTAATAATTTATATTCTGTATCTACAGAAAGCATAGGCTCATAATAAGTACGCTCGTTATTTTTCAAAACAACAATCTTCTCAATGACTTCTTTGCCGAATTGTTTAACGGTCGCATAGTATGCTTCACTGCCAATATAATTTTTCAGTTGGCCTTTTTCAATCTTTGTATTTCCAACATAAATCGGTACCTTTGATGTAAAATCCATCGTTGATAAAGCTGTTGTTGTGCTTGAGCCAAATTGCCAATTTACAAATGCATGTTGATTTTTTACAGTTAACTTATTTGTATTGGCATTAACTGCTTGTATTTCACCTTTATATAGGTTTTCAACTAATGTACCTGTCTCACTAATTTCTATTTTTGTGACAATGGATGTGTTTTGGTTTTTAAGATTAAGCTTTACACGATCCCCTACGTACAGTGCACTAATATCGACAGCTGAAGAGTTCTTTTGATAGCTTGTATCTTTATTGATATAGTAGGTTGTTTCCTCCCCAATATCTGGCTTCAGCGTAATGAATAACCCATTTGGATCGATACTTGTCACTACTCCAGCAAGTTTTTTAGTATTTTGTACACCTGGTGTAGATTCTGTTTCTTTTTCTTTTTCTGTTGTGGTATTGGAAGTACCTCGTAGCTCAACAACACTTCGAAGGGAAATATCCGCTTCTACTTTCATACCCATCTTAAATCCTTCAATTGTTGTTACTGTATTATTAATATACAGACGGGCATTATCATTTATATTGTATGTAACTGTACGACCGCTATCATTTTGCAAAGTAATTTTACTAAGCTTTTTTTCTATTACTCCATTAGAATTTGCATATTCTGAAAATGTTACATCAACAAAAGTCCCAGTTACCATTTGCGCAGCATGAGCTGTTTGATTTGATGAAAATCCGAGAATCGTTAGTAATACAATCAGTAGTATGTATGGAATTTTCTTCAACAAATCCCGCCTCCTTTAAAAGTTGTTATTTATAATAGTATATCGTATTATTGGTAGTTTTTCCTATTTAAAAAGTTACAAATTAGCATATTGTCCTTTTTTTATAACAGCTACCATTAGATATAAAGATAGAGGTAGCTTCTCACTTCAAGCTACCTTTTCCTTCATCACACTTGAATGTCAATTGTATGTCCAGATGTCGGATGTGGAGCATCTAACATTTCAACTAACTGTTCAGAATTTTGTTGCTGCATGTCCATAGCTTGCTTTGTTACAGCTAGCGATACATTTTGCATTAAAGTCGCTTGATTCATTGCAATTGATAAAGCCGCGATATCCATATAGTCCACCTCCTATCTGATTTATCGGTCAAATGTTTCAATCATCAAGCGATTTCCCCTTTTTTCTACATAATTTTCTGTTGCTCTCGCTACTGGGAACCTCCACAGCTTTCGTAACATAAAAAAACATCTACTGTCCTAAATATTAGACGCAATAGATGTTTTTTTTATCTTCATTCAGCAGATCTTTTCTGTGCGAAAGCGAAGCGACAGCAACAAGATCTTTTCTGTGCGAAAGCGAAGCGACAGCAACAAAATGTTTTAGTAGCAAAAGAAAACGTCAGTTACAGAGGACTCCTACCTTTAAAGGTGGTAAGTTGAAATGCTGATGTAGTTCCTTTTTCAGTGGGTGTCCAAACACTACCGAATGAAGATAAATATCCTCTGGAGGATGTCATTACATTTTATTTTCGATAGTACGCCAAGCTTCTTCAAAGCCAATTCCTTTTTCTGAAGAAAAAACAATAATTGGATCATTTTTCTCCATATCTAGCGTTTCTTTCACGATTTTTTTATGCTTATCCCATTTACCTTTTGGAATTTTATCTGCCTTTGTTGCAATGACAATACAAGGAATATTGTAATGCTTTAAAAAATCATACATCAAACGATCATCAGCTGTAGGGGGATGACGTAAATCAACAATTTGTACGACTGCCTTTAATTCATTGCGCCCTGTAAAATAGCGCTCGATCATTTTTCCCCATGCTTCACGCTCAGTCTTTGAAACCTTTGCATAACCATAGCCCGGAACATCTACGAAAAACAACTGTTCTTCGATTTTGTAAAAATTAAGCGTTTGTGTTTTTCCGGGTTTAGAAGAAATACGTGCTAAAGCTTTACGACCGATCATTCGGTTAATGAAGGAAGATTTCCCTACATTTGAACGACCGGCTAGTGCAAATTCTGGCAGTCCATCTTCTGGATATTGGTCTGGTCTTACAGCACTTATGACCATTTCGACATTATGGACTTTCATGTTCTTAAAAACCTCCGTCCAGTGCATGGGCCAATACTTCGTCAGCCGATGACACTAGTTTAAATGTTAGTTGTTCGCGTACACTTTCAGGAATATCTTCAATATCTCGCTCATTATCTTTTGGACAAATAATTGTTGTTAATCCTGCTCGATGCGCACTAAGTGTTTTTTCCTTTAAGCCACCAATTGGCAGTACACGACCACGTAATGTAATTTCACCTGTCATGCCAACCTCGCGGCGTATTGGACGATGTAAAATTGCGGAAACAATTGCGGTTGCCATTGTAATACCTGCTGAAGGTCCATCTTTTGGCACAGCTCCTTCAGGAACATGAATATGAATATCTTGTGTTTCAAAATATTCAGCATCCACTTTGAGCTCGTCCGTCTTTGTACGAACATATGATAAAGCCGTTTGAGCAGACTCCTTCATGACATCTCCTAGCTTCCCAGTTAGCTGCAATTTCCCTTTACCAGGTGTTAATGATACCTCAATTTGCAATGTATCACCACCCACAGTTGTATAAGCAAGCCCAGTAGCTACACCGACTTGATTTTCTTTCTCTGCTTGTCCATAACGGAAGCGATGTTTGCCAAGTAACTCTTCTAGTGACTTTGAGCTAACTGTTACTCGTTTCTTCTCACCAGAAACGATGATCTTAGCAATTTTACGACATAGTGTTGCGATTTGACGCTCTAGTCCTCGGACACCCGCTTCACGTGAATAATAACGAATAATATCTATTACCGCTTCATCTTTAATAATAACTTGTGTTTTTTTCAAGCCATGCTCTTTTAATTGTTTTGGTATTAAATGATTTATTGTTATTTGGACCTTTTCAATTTCTGTATAGCCAGCAATTGAAATTACTTCCATACGATCTAGTAACGGTCCAGGAATTGTACTTAAATCATTGGCAGTTGCAATAAATAATACATTTGATAAATCGTAAGGTTCTTCGATGTAATGATCGCTAAATGTATTATTTTGGGCTGGATCTAAAACTTCAAGCATTGCTGCTGCAGGATCTCCCCTAAAATCATTAGACATTTTATCAATTTCGTCTAGTAAGAACACGGGATTAATCGTCCCGGCCTTTTTCATACCTTGGATAATACGACCTGGCATTGCCCCAACATACGTACGACGATGACCACGAATTTCTGATTCATCACGTACCCCACCTAATGAAATACGGATAAATTTACGATCCAAGCTTTCCGCAATAGATCGAGCTAGCGACGTTTTACCGACACCTGGAGGGCCAGCTAAACATAATATTGGTCCACGTAACGAGTTTTTCAACTGTCGTACAGCCAAATATTCCAATACACGTTCTTTTACTTTTTCTAATCCATCATGATCACGATTTAAAATGTTTTCTGCATGTTCGATATTCATACGATCCTCAGTCGCATTTGTCCATGGTAGCGCTACAATCCAATCAATGTAGTTTCGGATTACGCCACTTTCTGCACTAGCTCCTGGTAACTTTTCATAGCGATCTAACTCTTTAAGCACTGCTTCTCTCGTTGATTCAGGCATTCCTGTTTCGTCAATACGCTTACGTAATTCAGCTACTTCGCCAGTTTTTCCTTCACGATCCCCTAGCTCTGTTTGAATAGCTTTCATTTGTTCACGTAAATAATATTCTTTTTGCGTACGTTCCATAGATTGCTTAACTTTTGTATTAATTTTCTTCTCAAGATCAAGCACTTCTTGCTCGTCGTGCAAACGAATAATTAAATGATCTAGACGTTTTTTGACACTGAGCATCTCCAATACTTCTTGTTTATCAGCAATCTTAATTGGCAAATGTGATGCAATGATGTCTGCTAAACGACCCGGCTCTTCAATGTCTACCACAGTATTAATGGTTTCAGTTGTAATCTTATTAGAGGCTTTCGCGTATTTTTCGAAATACGTTAACAACGTGCGCATTAAAGCCTGTGTTTCAACATCCTTATCGATTGGTTCATCCTTAACATCGATGTCTACAACCGTATATTTTTCCAACGCTTGATAGTTACTCCACGAAGCACGGGCTACACCTTCCACTAAAATACGTAGTGTTCCATTTGGTAATTTTAGCATCTGCTTAACATATGCAATCGTGCCAATTGTATATAAATCTTGTTCATCAGGCTGTTCATCATGCATTTCTTTTTGTGTTACCAATAATATCAATTGGTCCTCTAACATTGCCTGTTCTAGCGCTGCTACAGAACGATTTCTACCCACATCAATATGTAACACCATCGACGGGTATACTAAAAGTCCACGTAAAGGCAATAATGGTACATTTGTTGTTTTTTGTATTGTCACCATGCGGGTATTCACCTCCGTCAAAATTTTCTTATTCACATCCCGCGCTACTAGTATGTGTCTAAAAAGCCGATTCACACTAGTTTATCAAGCGAGCCAGAAATTTCATTTTTTATAGCCGGCTTTATGTATGAATGAATAAAAAGCTGACTATCGATATGTGCGAATATTGCACAATCGAAGTCAGCTAAATTACTCTTTATCTCATAACAATAGACAGCCACGCTGTTCGTTATGCTGAAGTTTTTGTGTCGCTACCTTCATCGAGTTCCGTGCCATCTTCAAGAAGCAATTTCGGTTTTTCTTTATCCGTAATTGTTTTTGCAGTAATGATACATTTTTTCACGTCTTCACGTGAAGGTAATTCGTACATTACCTCAAGCATTGTTGACTCAATAATTGAACGAAGACCACGTGCACCCGTTTTACGTTCAATTGCTTCTTTTGCAATTTCCGCAAGGGCACCTTCATCAAACTCAAGCTCAACACCATCGAGTTCAAGCATTTTTTGATATTGCTTAGCTAGTGCATTTTTAGGCTCTGTTAAAATTTGAACAAGCGCAGCCTCGTTTAATTGCTCTAGACTTGCAAGTACTGGTAATCGACCGATGAATTCTGGTATAAGACCAAATTTCAACAAATCCTCTGGAATCAGCTTTGCCATTATTGAGCCTTCATCCACATCGATTTTGTTTGGATCTGAACCAAAGCCAATTACTTTTTCACCCTGACGACGTTTAATAATGGATTCTATTCCATCAAACGCTCCACCCACAATGAATAAGATGTTTGTAGTATCGATTTGTAAAAACTCTTGGTGAGGGTGCTTACGTCCGCCTTGTGGTGGGACACTCGCAACTGTTCCTTCTAAAATTTTAAGAAGGGCTTGTTGTACACCTTCACCTGATACATCACGTGTAATAGATGGATTTTCAGATTTACGCGCAACTTTATCGATTTCATCAATATAGATGATTCCTTTTTCAGCACGCTCAATATCGTAATCTGCCGATTGAATTAATTTTAATAAGATATTTTCAACGTCCTCACCTACATAGCCAGCCTCTGTTAGAGAAGTAGCATCCGCAATAGCAAAAGGAACGTTTAATATACGCGCCAATGTTTGAGCTAATAAAGTTTTACCGCTACCAGTTGGGCCGATTAACACAATGTTCGATTTTGCTAATTCTACATCATCAATTTTACTATTCGTATTAATGCGTTTGTAGTGATTGTAAACCGCAACTGCTAAAGCTTTTTTAGCACGTTCTTGTCCAATTACATACTCATCTAAAATCGATAAGATTTCTTTCGGTTTCGGAATATCTTGGAATTCGATTTCCTCTTCAACGCCCAGTTCCTCTACAACGATTTCTGAACAAAGCTCGATACATTCATCACAAATATAAACACCAGGACCTGCAACTAATTTACGCACCTGTTCTTGTGGCTTTCCACAGAATGAGCATTTTAAATTGCCTTTTTCATCATTAAATTTGAACAATATGTTTCACCCCTATTCAAGCAACAATCTTACAAGATTATTGAATCTTTATCAAATAAATTGTCTGCACCCATTTACACCACGGCGTTTATGGTCCGAGATTTTAAAATATGTTTACGACATGCAAAGTGCGGAAACACTGATATTTACCGTAAAGCTAGTAATTATTTAACTTGATGAATTTACAATTATACCTTTTATTTCCACACATGTGTAACAATTCGTTCTTCAGAAACTCTTAGCAACCAAAGAACTTACGCTTTTCTTAAAATCTTTTACATTTGCCAGAGGCTTAACTTCATTCAGAAGAGGATGTATTTGCTATAGTGTTTAAAACTTCAGAGCATTGTTTCTCAATTGGAAGAGTGAGACATTTTTTATCTTCATTCAGTAGATGTTTGGACATCCACTGAATGAAGATAAAAAACTAAGCTCTGCTCTGCTGAATGAAGTTAAAATTTAGCATCGTGTGAAAAGTCAAACAATACTATGTATAAGAGAAGTGTAAAGGCTCTGCTTATCCCCTCTTCAAAAAAGTACTTCCTTTGGGAGAATGCTTTTTGCGGTGAAAATAGTCGTAACATCCATTAACTATGTCCAACCAAACCTATGGGGAATCTGGCTTAACCTAAACAAAATATATGTGATAAAACAAGGCACGGTTTAATGCCGTACCTTGTTTTCATTTATCTATCCAGTTACAAAAAAATCCTATTCAGTAATTTTAGCGTTTTCTACTAAAAATTCAACTGTTTTTTGAATTTTAATGTCGTTTTCAAGAACTGTAGTACCACCTAAAGCTCCTGTAATTTGCTCTTTTGTCATGTTGAATTGAGCAGCCATTTTTTCTAATTCAGCTTCGATATCAGCTTCAGTTGCTTCAATTTTTTCTGCTTCAGCAATTGCTTCAAGTGTTAAAGATACACGTACACGGCTTACTGCTTCTTCTTTCATTTGTCCACGTAAATCTTCTTCTGATTGACCTGAGAATTGATAGTAAAGGTCTAAGTTCATACCTTGCATTTGTAAACGTTGACCAAATTCTTGTAACATACGATCAGTTTCAGAGTTAATCATACCAGCTGGCACTTCGAATTCTGCATTTTCAGCAGCTTTTTCTACTAATTCATCACGAAGAGTTGCATCTGATTCTGATTGTTTTTGGTTAGCAGTTTGCTCTTTGATTTTAGCACGTAAAGCTTCAACGCCATCAACTTCTGGGTCTACTTCTTTAGCGAACTCGTCGTTTAATTCTGGAAGAACTTTTGTTTTAACTTCTTTTACAGTTACTTTGAAAGTAGCTTCTTTACCAGCTAATTCAGCTGCATGGTATTCTTCTGGGAAAGTAACAACTACGTCTTTTGATTCGCCAGTTTTCACACCTACAAGTTGCTCTTCAAAGCCTGGGATGAATGAACCTGAACCAATTTCTAGTGGGTAGTCTTCACCTTTACCACCTTCAAATGCTTCTTCACCTACGAAACCTTCAAAGTCGATAACAGCTGTATCGCCTTCTACGATTGCTTCGTCTTCTTTAATTTCAAGCTCTGCTTTACGAGCTAATTGTTCTTGAATTTGCGCTTCTACTTCTTCATCAGTAACTTCTACTGCTAGTTTCGCAACTTCTAAACCTTTGTACTCACCAAGTTTTGGCTCTGGTTTAACAGTTACTTGAGCAGTAAATGCGAAATCTTTACCATGTACAAAGTTTTCTGTACCAGAAATCTCTGGGTAATCAACTGGCATAATACCAGCTTCATCGATAGCTTTTGCATAAGCATCAGGAACGATGATTTCTAATGCATCTTGGTATAAAGATTCGATACCAAAGCGTTGTTCAAACATTTTACGAGGCATTTTACCTTTACGGAAACCTGGTACGTTAATTTGTTTTACAACTTTTTTGAATGCTTGATCCATTGCTGCGTCTACTTCTGCAGCTGGTACCTCGATTGTAAGAGTACCGATATTACCTTCTTGTTTTTCCCATTTTGCTGACATGTATAAATACCTCCAAATAAATAATCAAGTTTAAAATGTTAGACAATTCATTCGTAACTACGATTTTGACAACCATTTTAGTATAACATAGATGCGTATAGTTTCAACTTATTTCATACTTCATGTAGTTCCGTTAGTTTTTCTAACATTTGTAAAAAGTCGATGATTTCATAGTCCATTTCCTGCACTTTTCCAAGCATGGATTGTACAAAATCAATATAACCATAGGCAATATCATCGGCTTCGAATGAGTGCCATTCATACGGATACGTCACAATGGCATGCTTTGCCATTAAATATTGTACCATTTCCTGCGTCGATGGGTCTTGCTCTAATTTACTTTCAATTATTTTTTTTACTTCCCCATACTGTGGCAATTGATTTGGTAGTACTAAATTAATAGGATTAATAGTCATTGTTTTATTAAACTTTGAAACAGTAATCTCAATTGAGACTTCTTGTTCCACTAATAATATTAGTGCTAAGCTCTGGACGAATGGATGGATCGTTGGACATTCAATAATAGCTTTCAATGCCGTTTTTAATTGTCGTACATTCGTATCCATTAAGCGATGTAATCGAATAGATTGTTCGTCTGGTGTTAATGCACTAAATTCCGACAGTTCGAATTCTTGCTCTTCTAACAATCGTTGTGCATCCTCTTTTTTTTGGAGATTCTTAGCTACTTCTTGATTCAAGCTTCTCAAACGTTCAAATTTCTCTAGCTGATCTATAGGAAATGCATTTTCTTCAATTAATGTCGTAATTAACGACTCTACTTGATGGAATTCCTTTAGCTGCATACATACAGTAACATACAGTTCCATTACTTCCACATATAATGTCGTTCCCATAGCAAGCAATTGCTCACAAACATTTTTAACTTTATCGTATGCCTTTAATTCGTATAAAGCATATGCATAGGCACTTAATGCTAATTCATCCCCATCTTCATATAAAAATGCTTTTTCAAAGCTTGCCACTGCCTCTTCATATTGATAATTTTCCGCATACATATGTGCTTCACGTATTAATGTTTGAAAAGCACCAGGAAATACAACAATATTGTCATGTTTTACAACATGTCGTTTTCGTTTTGTCATTCCCCTCACCTCTTTACTACTATTTTCTTATAAGGTCTTATACTAGCTCATCACCTTAACGTAGGGTTGATTGACTCAAAGAGTCACAAACTCTTCACTCCAATCAACTTACACGGCATTCATTTTAACAAATGTCATCTTCAACTTTCGGTGATCAATCTAACCCCTGTTTATTTTTAACGAAAAGTCATTGCTCTAAGTATCGACAAAAAGATATGCAACAAATCATACAGCACTATTAACCGAATCTTCATTATAGTAAATGGCTGTTCAGTATAAAGTCAGCCGTTATATTGTAACCAGGATGAGACATACTTAAATAGGTATGTCTTGCTATTGTGCAATCCTTCATAAGTCTATCCCTTTTTGTTGCTTTTCTATCATATCAACTTTATATAGATTCTGGAATTCCGATTATAAATATACTCCTTTATCACTAGAAAACTTCACAATTCAGCAAACTTGTCTTTGAAAGGCTATAATGAAAAGACTTAGCTCCATAGTAAGCAATTTTAAAAAAAGTAGTTGCAAAGACAAGTGATCTTTAAGGAACACGTAATAAAAATTGCTCTTATAGAGAACCTAACTTAACTTTCGGGGGAATTATATATGAATATCAAAAATGCATTACAATCATTTTCAACTATGACACATTCAGCACGCCACCAATTTATGTTACAAGAAGGCGATTGGTTGTTACAAGAAATGTTAACGCACATCGGTTCACCAGATGCAGAACTACGAGACCAATTAATTTATCGTACTTTTATTGATTTACTCAGTGACAATTTACTGAGCACCCAACAGCTACAAAATTTATTTGATACAACGACAAGCGACGATTTTTTATATAGAAACATAGGCGAAGAAATGACAGATAGTGTCTTTACACGTTCGTTTTCTGCTTTACTTGTAGCAAATCTTCTTGCAAAGGATGCCGAACTACTGATTTTAAATGATGATCGTCTACAAATTTTCTTCCAAAAGATTGGTCGTTATTTATTATTGGAAAAAGATACGAGAGGTCATGTTCAAGACAAGGGGTGGGCGCATAGTATTGCACATGGTGCCGATTTAGCAGCAATGACAATTAAACATCCGAAGTTTGATTTACAGCATGCACCTTCAATCTTACATGCATTGAAACTTGTTTCGTGGAAAGGTACTGTCTTTGTCAACGATGAAGAGGAACGCTTAGTTAATATAGTTGAAGCGTTATTGACTTGTGACTACTCCGAGGAAGCATTAATAGAATTTATCGAGCAAGTATTCGATAAATTTGAATTTCATTTAATGACACAAGGCTATAACGAATCCTTTTTTAGTGGACGTACATGCACATTAAATTTAATGAAAACATTGTATTTTGCCTTAAAAATGAATAACCTAGCCCCAAAACTTCAAAATACTATCTATGGACAAGTAGCAAAATGGCTAAAGCTAGGGGCATAGAAATTCACTTTCTTTCTGCTTAGAACATCTATTTTCGTCCTCATAACCTAAATTTAGCAAACTAGGAATATTCTTAGTTTGCTTTTTTATCTTAATACATTTTTTCACTTTCAGATAAAACATATCACCCCTAATATATGGTATTAAGTAGTTATATTAACATAATTAATACCAGTTTCCAAAAACCCCCTTTACAATCATTCCTTACATTGAGAATATATCCTGATATACCCTTTTTATCGCCTTTCATCTACCCCTTTTTTTTAGAAAACGCAACAAAAAAGCATTCAATCCCTTAAACTAGCGGTGATTTTATTACAAATTGACGTCTAAAATGTGAAATGATATTTTCACAAAAAAAACTATTTACTTAGTTAAAGATGATAAACTCAGTATTTTCAACGTTTTAACAGTGTTTATTTTATAAAACACAATAATACCAATATTGAAATAACATTTTTTGTTCAAAAAATGTTCATATTCATCCCCTGTTTGCTATTAATTCGATAACAAAATAATTTTTTTTCTTCGAAACGAGGCGTATAATCACTGTTGCAAACATCAACATTTGTGTCTCTCGATTTTGACAACATAGTCTAAAAATCGTTGCACAGATTAATAACTTTGCGAACGCTTGCACTAGACCAATCAAATACTAGATTCAATGTTTCATATTGAACCATATCATTGTAAGTATTTCTGATTATTCGATTGGTACAACTACTTAAAAGAGGTGACCTTATTACCCACTATTTGTAAATTCGAAATCTATATTCAAACACATGCAATTTATGAATAGCCGTTTTATAGAAAGGAGTCAAACATGAAGAAAAAGTTAAGCTTAATGTTTATTGCATTTGGTGCGTTAGCAATTCTTACTGGCTGTGAACCATTAACAGTCTTTGATACAAAAGGACCGAATGCCAAAACATTATCAGACACAATTATTTTATCCATTATTACAATGGCCTTTATATTACTAGTCGTGTATGTGCTTTTAGCATTTATGCTAACTAAATACCGTGCTTCAAAGGCACCAGCCGATTACGAGCCTCCTCACGAAGAGGGTAGTCATCTACTTGAAATTACATGGACAGTTATTCCGATTATCATCGTAGCATTCTTAGCTGTTGTTACTGTAAAAACAACAAGTACAGTAGAGTCTCAACCTGAAGGTTATGACAATAAAGAGCCACTTGTTATTTATGCATCGTCTTCTAACTGGAAATGGCACTTTAGCTATCCAGAGCAAGGGATCGAAACTGTTAACTATGTTAATATGCCTATCGACCGTCCAATTGAGTTCAAACTTTACTCATTCGGACCAATCACAAGTTTCTGGATTCCTCAGTTAGCTGGTCAAAAATATGCGATGAGTGACATGTTAAATACTATTCACCTTGCAGCAGATGACATTGGCTCATTCATGGGTCGTAACTCTAACTTCAGTGGTCGTGGTTTTGCTGAAATGGAATTTGAAGCACAAACGATGACACAAGAAGACTTCGATAAATGGGCTGCCGATGTAAAGGCAAACGAAAAACCATTAACAGAAGAAAAATTTGATGAACTATTAAAAGCAGAACATGTTGGTCGTTCAAGCTATTCATCTACACACTTAGAATTTAGCCCTGCTCCAATGGAACACAGTGAGCACATGAAAATGGGCGATATGGATCACAGTGACATGGACATGTCTGAAGATGAAATGGATCACTCTGAAATGAATCATGAGGATCATTCACAAGAAAAATCTGAAGAAACACATTCACATTAATTTTTAAACTTGAAAGGAGCGCATCCAATGAGCATGGAAGAAATTTTCCATCCCCTAAAAGAACCGATGATTTTGGGAGCAGCTATTAGTATTATAGTTGGAGCAGTGGTTATCGCAGTTGGCCTTACTTATTTCAAAAAATGGGGCTATTTCTACAAAAACTGGCTATCAACTGTTGACCATAAAAAAATCGGTATTATGTATATCGCCACAGCACTTTTGATGCTATTCCGCGGTGGTATCGATGCATTGTTAATGCGTGCACAAACGGCAGTTCCTGATAATGGACTTCTTGATGCACAACACTATAATGAGATTTTCACAACACACGGTATAGTCATGATTTTATTCATGGCAATGCCATTCGTAATTGGTTTAATGAACATTGTTATCCCACTGCAAATTGGTGCACGTGACGTTGCCTTCCCACGTCTGAATGCAGTCAGCTTCTGGTTATTTGCAGCTGGTTGCGGTTTACTAAACCTATCATTTATCATTGGTGGTTCACCAGATTCTGGTTGGACAGCCTACTTCCCACTAGCAGGGACAGAATTTAGTCCGACTGTTGGGAACAACTACTATTCTTTAGCTTTACAATTATCAGGGATTGGTACGTTATTGACTGGTGTTAACTTCATCACGACAATCATTAAAATGCGTGCACCTGGTATGACATTAATGAAAATGCCAATGTTTAGTTGGTCAATTTTAATTACAAACGTTATTATCGTATTCGCGTTCCCAGTGTTAACTGTAGCGCTTGCATTAATGATGTTTGACCGTCAATTCGGAACACAATTCTTTGCAATGCAAAATGGTGGTATGGACATGCTTTGGGCCAACCTATTCTGGGTTTGGGGACATCCTGAAGTTTATATCGTTATCCTACCTGCTTTCGGTATCTTCTCAGAAATCATTGCGACATTTGCACGTAAAAACTTATACGGCTATAAATCAATGGTTATGAGTATGGTTGTTATTTCGTTACTATCATTCTTAGTATGGGCCCACCACTTCTATACAATGGGTCACGGCGTTATGGTAAACAGTTTCTTCTCTATTACAACAATGGCGATCGCTGTTCCAACAGGGGTTAAAATATTTAACTGGTTGCTCACAATGAGGCACGGTAAAATTCAATTTACAACTCCGATGCTTTATGCACTTGGATTTATTCCAATCTTTACAATTGGTGGGGTTACAGGGGTAATGCTAGCAATGTCTAGTGCGGACTATCAATATCATAATACGATGTTCTTAGTTGCCCACTTCCACTATGTATTAATTCCAGGTACAGTATTCGGTGTACTTGCAGGTTACCACTACTGGTGGCCAAAAATGTTCGGTTTCCGATTAAATGAAAAACTAGGGAAAGCTGGTTTCTGGTTTATCGCAATTAGCTTCAACGTAGCTTTCTTCCCTCTATTTATTTTAGGTTTAGATGGTTACGCTCGTCGTATGTACACTTACTCTGAGTCAACTGGCTATGGTCCATTGAGCATGGTATCGTTCATCGGTGCACTTGGTCTTGCTGTCGGCTTCGCGTTAATTGTTTATAACATTTACTACAGCTGGAAACATATGCCACGCAACGAAAAAGCAGATGTTTGGGATGGTCGTTCGTTAGAATGGGCTACTCATTCTCCAGTACCTGAATACAACTTTGCAGTAGTTCCGACTGTTTCACGTTTAGACGAATTCTGGTTCGCTAAAAAAGAAGGTCGCGATATTACAGCAGGTAAGATCGAAAAAATTCATATGCCTAACAACACTGGCGCACCTTTCTGGATGAGTGGATTCTTCTTCCTTGCAGCATTCTTCGCTGTATTTAGTCTATGGACTCCAGCCATCATTAGTATGCTTTGTGTATTTGGCTTTATGATACATCGTTCATTTGAAGACGATCATGGTCGTTACATTTCAGTTGAAGAAGTTATGGCAACTGAAAAAAGCTTGAGAGGTGATAAATAAAATGAAAATCGATTCTTCACTTCCATTAGAATATAGTACAGAGGAAAATCGCCTGAAAATCTTTGGTTTCTGGATTTTCCTTGGTGCCGAAATCATGTTATTCGCCACACTATTTACAGTGTATTTCACACTTGAAACACGTACTGGTAGCGGCCCAACTGGCTCAGAAATTTTTGAATTAACTCCAGTATTATGGGAAACATTCTTATTATTATCAAGTAGTTTCACAATTGGTCTTGGTGTTCATGCAATGCGCCTTGGCAATAAAAAAGCTATGATGACATTTTTCATCATCACGCTTATTTTAGGTCTTGGCTTCTTAGGCATTGAGATTGATGAGTTTGTCACTTATGTTCATGAAGGTGCTACAATTCAAACTAGCGCATTCTTATCTGCATTAATGACTTTACTTGGTACGCACGGTGCCCACGTAACATTTGGTTTCTTCTGGGGCGTTGCAATTTTAATCCAAGTAGCAAAACGTGGTTTAAACCCACAAACGGCTAACAAAGCGTTTATCTTCTCACTGTACTGGCACTTCCTAGACGTTGTTTGGATTTTCATCTTCAGCTTCGTCTACTTGAAAGGACTGATTAGCTGATGAAGGATTTATTCCCAAAACAACATGTGATGGGCTTCGGCTTCTCACTATTACTAACAATTGTAGCTTTATCTGTTGTTAAATTTGATATGTCATTTAACATGGCATTTGGTATTTTACTAGTGACGGCTATTGCACAAGCAACTGTACAATTAGTATTATTCATGCACATCGGTGAATCTGAAGATAAGAAAACGTTATATACAACGATTTTATATGCAGTATTCGTAGGTGTTGTTACTATCCTAGGTACATTATTCGCAATGATCTGGGGCTATAACTGATATAAAAAGTCGAGAAAATGCTATCATTTTCTCGGCTTTTTCTTTTCTGAAAAATAGTATTTTCATTAAATGAACAATATCTCCTACTCTACATGCAATTATGCCTCGAACACTGGATCAACACTAAATACTGAGCTCACCTATTCAAATCATTTGAAGCCTATAGCAAGAAACTGATCTACTAGCGATTTGTATCAGCACTATTGCAATACAAAGCTAAATGAATTTTTAAAACAACACTATTATTCATGTACTATTTTTTCTTGTATCTAGTGTGCAAGAAGGCCATATTAATAAAGGTATACATTAGGTATTTACTATTATTTTAATATTATAATAGTATTTTTTTCAAAATAACGAAACTTTTCCTTTTATAGTAATGTATACTAATAGATATTGTTTTTTATTAAGAATAGGAGATGAAATTAATGAAGAAAGTTTTTAAAGTTTTAAGTGTTGGAGCACTAGCACTAACACTAGCAGCTTGTAACAGTAGCGCTACCCCAACGAAAGACACATCTAAAAAAAGTGATCTCACTTTAGAGCAAGTATATGACAAAGCGGTAGAACGCCAAGCTGACATTAAAAGCGTAAGTGCAACAATGGAGATGTCTCAAAAAACAAAAGCTGGATCAGGTGATCAAGCTATGGAGATTGCCATGGATTCAAAAATGGAGATGGATGTAATTTCTGATCCACTTGCTGCGCACATTACAGGATCAATGACAGTGCCTGATATGGCTAGTGAAGATAAAAAAACTATGGATATGCCGATCGATATGTACATGAAGAAGGAACAAGGCTTTTTCATGAAGGATCCAACAACTGAAAGCTGGTTTAAATTACCAAGCGAACAGTTTGATGCAATTTTAGAGCAAACTGCATCATCTGCAAACGCTAAAGAACAATTAGAACAGCTTAAAGAGTTTATTGGTGATTTCAAATTCGAGCAAAATGATGATGCATATATTTTAACTTTAGACGCAAAAGGTGATAAATTTAAAGAACTTATCGATTCTGAAATGCAAAAGTCAATGAAAGACCTTGGTCTTGAAGAAAATCCACTTGATAACATAACAATCGATAAAATAAACTACGTTCTACAAATCGATAAAGAAACTTTCGATACTGAAAAAATGGATATGAATTTTGATTTGAAAATGAAAGTTGAAGACCAAGAAATATCAACTTCAACAAAATCAGTTGTAACTTATACTGAATTCAATCATCTAAAAACAATCGACATTCCACAAGACATTATCGATAACGCAGCAACAACACCACAATAATTAAACATAGTGACTTCAAAGTCTATAAAAAAGAAATCTGCGTGCTTCTCTACAGGAATGCACGCAGATTTCTTTTTACTTGGAATGCCATTTCAATTTAAGAATTCTTATATCTTAAGTGTAAAATTTAAACACCCTTTTTATAACCTTATTATCGAACAATTAGAACGTCGCATTTAGCGTGTCGGACGATTCTCTCTGCAACTGAGCCTAGTACCATTTTCTCCATCCGATTCAACCCTGTTGCGCCACATACGATTAAGCTAACACCAGGTAGTTCAGTTAAAATCCCTTTCGGAGAACCAGTTACTACAACTGCTCCTACCTCTTTTACTCCTGCTGCTAAAACTTTCTTTTTTAGCTCTTCCATTTTATTTGAGTTTTCGTTTTTTAATTCCTCAGCATATTTTAAGTCATAGGCTGAAATTGCCCCAAAGGACTTTGTATCAATAACGTTAACTAATTCTAAAGCGGCATCATACTGTAAAGTTAATTCAATAGCTTGTTCCAATGCTTTTAATGATTGTTCTGAAAAGTCAATTGCCACTGCAATTTTTTTATAATTTGTAGTCATAGTAGATCTCCTTGTCCATCAACATAATTGAATGTTATTTATTTCATTATATCACAAATGGAATACAATACAGTTATTGTCATAATCTACCCTAACGTAGCCCTAGTTTTATTATTGGCCGTTGTAAAGAGCTGAGAAACCATCCCTTGCCGTTTTTCGCTACCATCAATAATCGGCCTTTCACTTTAATACAGAGCATCCTACGAACAGCAGCATTGTTAGCCATTTCGAGATAACAGCTTTCTTCACCCTTTTCATTTAACTCCAAAAGAAAAAGACGTCACTTAGACGCCTCCCCTACTATGCTTTCAAACTCTAATATTTCACCTTTAGCCTTTGTTTTTTCCAGCACCTCTAAATATTCTTCTTTTCGATTGATGAGTCGTTCCTGCTGCAATTTTTGGTATGAATTAAGAAAATCATAACTAGCTGCTTTTTCCATTAACTCACCTCATAAAGTATGTTTTATTTTCACTATTATAATGTTGG
>Ga0213827_1000928_pt1 | contig 18693 bp, 20 predicted proteins | sample MC6MC0898MG_FD_180669 | JGI IMG/M metagenome (GOLD analysis project Ga0213827, IMG submission 180669) | Enriched soil aggregate microbial communities from Iowa State University, Ames, United States - MC6-MC0898-MG | ecosystem: Environmental > Terrestrial > Soil > Unclassified | place: USA: Iowa...
GACGCCAAGGGCCTGCTGATCGCCTCCATCGAAAACGATGACCCGGTGATCTTCCTCGAGCCTAAACGCCTGTACAACGGCCCGTTCGACGGCCACCACGACCGCCCGGTAACCCCGTGGTCGAAACACCCGGCCGCGCAAGTACCGGACGGCTACTACACCGTACCGCTGGACGTCGCGGCAATCACCCGTCCGGGCAAGGATGTGACCATCCTCACCTACGGTACTACCGTCTATGTCTCCCAGGTGGCGGCTGAAGAAAGCGGCATCGATGCCGAAGTCATCGACCTGCGCAGCCTGTGGCCGCTGGACCTGGAAACCATCGTCAACTCGGTGAAGAAGACCGGCCGTTGCGTGGTCGTCCACGAAGCCACCCGCACCTGCGGTTTTGGCGCCGAGCTGGTGGCGCTGGTGCAGGAACACTGCTTCCACTACCTGGAAGCGCCGATCGAACGTGTGACCGGTTGGGACACCCCCTACCCGCACGCGCAAGAGTGGGCGTATTTCCCAGGGCCGTCCCGTGTGGGCGCGGCGTTGAAACGGGTCATGGAGGTCTGAATGGGCACGCACGTTATTAAAATGCCGGACATTGGCGAAGGCATTGCAGAAGTGGAACTGTCGGTGTGGCACGTCAAGGTTGGCGATATGGTGGTCGAAGACCAGGTGCTGGCCGATGTGATGACCGACAAGGCGATGGTCGACATCCCTTCGCCGGTGCATGGCAAGGTGATTTCCCTGGGCGGTGTGCCCGGTGAAGTGATGGCCGTGGGCAGCATCCTGATCAGCATCGAAGTCGAAGGCGCGGGCAACTACAAGGAATCCGCACAGCCGGCGGCCGTGGCCGAGGTCAAGGCCGAGCCCGCCAAAGCGGCGCCGGCGCCAGCCGCCAAGGTCGCGGCCGTGGCACCCAGCCAACCTGCGGCCGCTTGCCGTGCAGCGCCCCAGGCGCCGGTGGCACGCACCGCCGACGAACGTCCGCTGGCCTCGCCGGCCGTGCGCAAGCATGCCCTGGACGCCGGTATCCAGTTGCGCCTGGTTCAGGGCAGCGGCCCTGCCGGGCGGATTCTCCACGAAGACCTGGACGCCTACCTGGCTCAGGGTCCGGGAACATCCAGCGCAGTCGGCAATGCTTACCGCGAACGACATGACGAAGAGCAGATCGCGGTCATCGGCATGCGCCGCAAGATCGCCCAGCGCATGCAGGACGCTACCCAGCGTGCGGCGCACTTCAGTTATGTCGAAGAAATCGACGTCACCGCCGTGGAAGAACTGCGTGCCCACCTCAACGAAAAACACGGCGCGAGCCGCGGCAAGCTGACCTTGCTGCCGTTCCTGGTGCGCGCCCTGGTGGTTGCCCTGCGCGACTTCCCGCAGATCAACGCGCGCTACGATGACGAAGCCCAGGTGATCACCCGCCTTGGCGCTGTGCATGTGGGGATCGCCACCCAGGCTGACATCGGCCTGATGGTGCCCGTGGTGCGCCACGCCGAAGCCCGCAGCCTGTGGGACAGCGCCGGGGAAATCGCCCGCCTGGCCACGGCCGCGCGCAACGGCAAGGCCAGCCGCGACGAACTGTCCGGCTCCAGCATCACCCTGACCAGCCTCGGCGCCCTGGGTGGCATTGTCAGCACCCCGGTGCTGAACCTGCCGGAAGTGGCGATCATCGGGGTCAACAAGATCGTCGAGCGGCCCATGGTGATCAAGGGCCAGATCGTGATCCGCAAAATGATGAACCTCTCCAGCTCCTTCGATCACCGGGTGGTCGATGGCATGGACGCAGCACAATTCATCCAGGCCCTGCGTGGTTTGCTCGAACAACCCGCTACGCTGTTTGTGGAGTAAGACATGCAGACTCTGAACACCACGCTGCTGATCATTGGCGGCGGCCCTGGCGGTTATGTCGCGGCCATTCGTGCCGGGCAACTGGGCATCAATACCATCCTGGTCGAAGGCCAGGCACTGGGCGGCACCTGCCTGAACATCGGCTGTATTCCGTCCAAAGCGCTGATTCATGTGGCCGAACAGTTTCACCAGACCCGCCAGCACAGCCAACACTCGGCCCTCGGGATCACGGTTGCCGCGCCGAGCCTGGACATCGGCAAAAGCGTCGAGTGGAAGGACGGCATCGTCGATCGCCTGACCACCGGCGTTGCGACCTTGCTGAAAAAGCACAAGGTCCAGGTCATCCATGGCTGGGCCAAGGTGGTCGACGGCAAGACCGTGGACGTCGGCGACACCCGCATCCAGTGCGAGCACCTGCTGCTGGCCACCGGTTCGACAAGTGTCAACCTGCCGATGCTGCCGATTGGCGGGCCGATCATCTCCTCCACCGAAGCCCTGGCCCCGAAAAGCCTGCCAAAACACCTGGTGGTGGTCGGCGGCGGTTACATCGGTCTGGAACTGGGCATTGCCTACCGCAAGCTCGGCGCCGAAGTCAGCGTGGTCGAAGCCCAGGAGCGCATCCTGCCCGCCTATGACGCCGAGCTGACCCAGCCGGTGCACGAAGAGCTGAAAAAGCTCGGCATAAAGCTTTACTTGAAACACAGCGTGCAAGGCTTTGATTCTGCATCAAATACGTTGCAGGTTTCAGAGCCGGACGGCGGCACCCTGAGCCTTGCGAGCGATCGGGTACTGGTGGCCGTCGGGCGCAAACCCAACACCCAGGGCTGGAACCTCGAGGCCCTGAACCTGCAGATGAACGGCGCGGCGATCAAGATCGACAACCGCTGCGCCACCAGCATGCGCAACGTCTGGGCGATCGGCGACGTGAGCGGCGAACCGATGCTGGCGCACCGCGCCATGGCTCAGGGCGGGATGGTCGCCGAGCTGATCAGCGGCAAAACCCGCGAGTTCAACCCAACCGCCATCGCCGCCGTGTGCTTTACCGACCCGGAACTGGTGGTGGTCGGCAAGACCCCGGACGAAGCCAAGTCCGCCGGCCTGGACTGCATCGTGTCGAGCTTCCCGTTCGCCGCCAACGGCCGGGCGATGACCCTGGAATCGAAAAGCGGCTTTGTGCGGGTCGTGGCACGCCGGGATAACCACCTGATCCTGGGCTGGCAAGCAGTCGGGGTCGGGGTCTCGGAATTGTCCGCCGCGTTCGGCCAGAGCCTGGAAATGGGCGCTCGCCTGGAAGACATCGCCGGCACCATCCACGCCCACCCGACGCTGGGTGAGGCGGTGCAAGAGGCTGCATTGCGGGCCTTGGGGCATGCGCTGCACCTGTGATTCAGGGCGATTGCTGGCGGCTGTGCTGGCCCCATTGCTAACAGACTAGCTCCCACAATTGGAATGCGTTCTCCTGTGGGAGCCAGCCTGCTGGCGATTTCTTCAGGCCAACACGATTAATCTGCCGATCACCCGATAGTCTGGGATGCGATTTAGCCCAAGAATGAAGTATTGTTGTGCCCATCCAGAAAAACGTCAGAAGCCTTGAACCGTTCAGGCGATTGTTAAGTGATAGAGGGTGTCATGGGTAACGAAAGCATCAATTGGGACAAGCTGGGTTTTGACTACATCAAGACAGACAAGCGCTATCTGTCGCACTGGCGTAACGGCGAGTGGGACGCAGGCACCCTGACCGAAGATAACGTGCTGCACATCAGTGAAGGCTCCACCGCCCTGCACTACGGCCAGCAATGCTTCGAAGGCATGAAGGCCTATCGCTGCAAGGACGGTTCGATCAACCTGTTCCGTCCAGACCAGAACGCCCTGCGCATGCAGCGCAGCTGCGCACGCCTGCTGATGCCTTTCGTCGAAACCGAACAATTCATCGAAGCCTGCAAGGCCGTGGTCCGTGCCAACGAGCGTTTCATTCCGCCCTACGGCACCGGCGGCGCGTTGTACTTGCGTCCGTTCGTGATCGGCGTGGGTGACAACATCGGCGTGCGCACCGCCCCCGAGTTCATCTTCTCGATCTTCGCCATCCCGGTCGGCGCCTACTTCAAGGGCGGCCTGACCCCGCACAACTTCCTGATCTCCAGCTTCGACCGTGCCGCCCCGCAAGGCACCGGCGCGGCCAAGGTCGGTGGCAACTATGCCGCCAGCCTGATGCCCGGCTCCCAGGCCAAGAAGGCGCACTTCGCCGACTGCATCTACCTGGATCCGATGACCCACTCGAAAATCGAAGAAGTCGGCTCGGCCAACTTCTTTGGGATTACCCACGACAACAAGTTCGTCACGCCGAAGTCGCCTTCGGTGTTGCCGGGCATCACCCGTCTGTCGTTGATCGAGCTGGCTCAGTCACGCCTGGGCCTGGAAGTGGTGGAAGGTGATGTGTTCATCGACAAACTGGCGGACTTCAAGGAAGCCGGCGCCTGTGGCACTGCCGCGGTGATCACGCCGATCGGTGGCATCAGCTACAACGACCACCTGCACGTGTTCCACAGCGAAACCGAAGTCGGCCCGATCACCCAGAAGCTCTACAAAGAGCTGACCGGTGTCCAGACCGGCGACATCGAAGCGCCAGAAGGCTGGATCGTCAAGGTCTGATCCAGCGTTCCAGGCACTGAACAGGCCCAGCCGGCGTTAGCGCGTCGGCTGGGCCTTTTTTGTCGGCGCCGATCCTGCGGACTGGGCGCGCAGCCATGCCACGAACACTTGCGTCTGCTCCGTCACCTGCGGGGCCAGCCCGTAGTAGTAACGCGGCAACGGTATGCGCAACGTGGGCAACGGACAGATCAACTGCCCACTCGACAGATAGTCGCCCAGCAGCGACGTCGGACACAACGCAACACCCTGCCCCTCCACGGCGGCCTCCAGCACCCGATGCATGTGCTCGAACTGGCGTGTCAGTTGATTGGCCGATTGGGTCTGACCGAAGTGCATGGCCCAGTTATGCCAGTCTTCGCGCCGCGCCTTGGCGATCAGCAGCCGATGCCCAGCCAGCGCCTCGAGGTCATCCAGGCCCAGGCGTTCGATCAGCGAAGGCGCCGCCACCAGCAGCAACTCATCCTCGAACAACGCCTGCGCCGCAATGGCCGGCGCCCAATCGTCACGCCCGCGGCGAATGACTATATCGAAGCCGTCCCGCGCCTGATCGGGTGCCTGGGTCTGGGTGACCACCTGCAGTTCGATCTGCGGGTACTGGGCGCGGAACTCAGCGAGCCTGGGGTTTAGCCAGAGCATGGCGAAGGACGGGCGCACGTTGATTTTCACCGCAGGCAGCGAGGCCTGTCGCTTTAGCTCAGCCGCGGCGCTGGCGATCAACGCCAGGCCAGCACTGACCTGTTCATAGAAATGCTGCCCGGCCGGCGTCAGTAGCGACTGACGGATGCGGCGCTCGAACAGCAGCACACCCAGGTGCTCTTCAAGCAACTTGATGTGCCGGCTGACGGCGCTGTGGCTGACATGGAGCTCCTCGGCCGCCAGGCTGAAGCTCTGGTGACGGGCGGCAGCGGCGAAGGCGCGAACAGCGTTCAAGGGTGGGAGTTGACTGATCATGTGTCTAATTTAGTCACATATGCGCGGCAATTAAAGCGTTTGTCACGTGCTCCGCGTCACGCCAACCTTTGCCCACCCAGCCGACACCTTCGACGGAGCACGACATGCACACCTATGGACTGTTTTTACTGTTCGCCACCCTGACCATCCTGAGTCCCGGCCCGGGTGTGCTGCTGACCCTGTCCAACGCCTTGCGGCACGGCTGGACTGGCGCATTGCCGGGTATTCTGGGGATCGCCTCGGGGGCCTTCGTCGTTGCTTCAATCAGCGCCACCAGTGTCGGCCTGATTCTCAGCACCTCGGCGCAGGCCTTCAGCGTACTGAAATATGCAGGGGCCGCTTACCTGTTGTACCTGGGGTACAAAAGCTGGCGTTCCGACGGTTTCAGCACGCGGCTAGACACCGCCCCTGCAAGTCCCGGCTATCGTTACCTGGAAGCGGCGTCGATCCAGTTCCTCAACCCCAAGGCCGTGTTTTTCTTTCTCGCGGTGTTCCCGCAGTTCATCGATCCCGCTGCGCCCTTCTACAGCCAGTTCTTCAAGCTGGTCGCGTCCTACGGCGCGGTGGTGATCCTCGTACACACCAGCTATGCCCTACTCGCCAGCGCCGCCAGAGGCTGGTTGTCGAGCCCGAAAGGCGCCTGGTTGACGGCCAAGATCTCGGGCGTGACCTTCGCCGGGTTCGGCGTGTTGATGGCGTCGAGCAGCCGCTAGAGCCCAGGGCTGACGAGCGCGCGGCGTGGGCTTTTGCGAGTCTCAGGTGACGCTGGCGGCAACTGGGCCGGCAACTCGACTCCGAACCGGCTGCCGAGTGCTTTGCGCCCAGTGGCGGTCAATGCCAATGCCCGGCTGTCCAGGTCCTGGGTCAGCCATTTGCGTTGCAGCGCCGTAGCCAGCAAAGCCGCGCCCAGTGCTCCACCCAGGTGCGGGCGGCGCATGCTCCAGTCCAGGCACGGGCAGGCAAACCGTCGACGCAGTGCGCTCAGCTCACTGACCTCAATGCCCAGTTGCTGAAACCCCACCTCGCCGCTCGCGCTCAACCGATACGACTGCGGCTCGGTCACCAGCAGCCAGCCGGTTTCGAGCATCCGATCGTGCAGCAACACCGCCAGGGTGCCGGCCATGTGGTCGTAGCAGGTGCGGGCAAATTGCAGGCGATCCGGGGTGCGTGGGGTGAAGGTCGGTGCGGCGTTCTGGCCGATCACCATCAGTGCCTCCAGGGCCTGGGCGACCTGCTGATCGGCAAGACTGTAATAACGATGCCGGCCCTGCACGTGCAGTCGCACCAGCGCCAGTTCCTTGAGCCGCGCCAGGTGGGCACTGGCCGTCGACGTGCTGACTTCGGCAATGCTCGCCAGCTCCGTGCTGGTGCGGGCATGGCCATCCATCAACGAACAGAGGATTTTGGTCCGAGCCGGCTCGGCGATCGCGGCCGCCACCTGCGAGACACCGACGTCGTGTTGGTCTGCACTCATATTTCGCTCCCGGACGAATCGTCGTCCTGCCGAACCCCGGATAGTAACAAGACTGACCACTACCCATAAGGCCCCGTCCCATGGACCCGATCATCGCCGCGACTCACGCAGATCCCTACCCCTACTACGCCAGCCTGCGCGCCGCAGGCGGGTTTGCCTTCGACCAGGACCTGGGCCTGTGGGTGGCCAGCAGCGCCCGGGCGGTGGCTGCTGTACTGGCCCATGCCGACTGCCGGGTGCGCCCGGCACACGAACCGGTGCCCGCTGCGATTGCCCAGGGCGAGGCCGGCCAGGTGTTCGCACGCTTGATGCGCATGAACGAGGGCGAATCCCATCGCTGCCCGCGCTCGGCCATGGCGCCGGTGCTAGAGCGGATCGACACCGAGCAGGTCGGTGAACGGGTGCGTTCGCGGCTGATCACGGCAAACACCGAAGGCCTGCACCAGGCCATGTTCATGGGGCCGGTGTGGGTGGTCGCCACATTGCTGGGCTTTGCACCCACCGAAGGCAGGACCCTCAGCCAGTTGACCGCAGACTTCGTCGCCTGCCTTTCGCCCCTGAGCACTGCCGCACAATTGGTTGCGGCCCATCAGGCTGCCGAACAATTGAAGGGCTTTTTCCTTGAGCGGCTGAGCGCCGAAGCCCCGCAAAGTCCCCTGCTGGAAAGCCTGTGCCAGGGCCTGCCTGATCGCGAAGTCCTGCTGGCGAACCTGATCGGCCTGCTCTCACAGACCTATGAAGCCAGTGCCGGCCTGATTGGCAACGCCGTACTGGCGCTGATACGCGAGCCGTGGCTACAACGTGAAGCCGGGCGCGTCGACGAACTGGTGGCGGAGGTTCAGCGCTTTGACCCTCCAGTGCAAAACACCCGGCGTTTTGTCAGTGCGCCCTGCGAGATCGAAGGTGTATGCCTGGCCCCCGGCGATACGGTGCTGCTGTTACTCGCCTCGGCCAACCGTGACCCGCTGCTCAACCCACACCCCGAACGCTTCGTACTGGAGCGCCCGGCCCGGCGCAGCTTGAGTTTCGGTGCCAGTCGCCACCACTGCCCCGGCCAGGCACTGGCCATGAGCATCGCCAGTGCCACGCTGAGTGAGCTGCTGGCGCACAGGAAGCACTTCGACCGACTAGCCTGGCACTACCGCCCCTCGCTGAACGGGCGGATCCCATTGTTCAGCGAAAAATGAGTGCCCCTCAGTCGTCCCGCGTCAGCACTTCCAGCAGTTCGATCTCGAACACCAGGTTGGAATTGGGCGGGATGCTGCCCATGGTGCGCTCGCCGTAGGCCAGGTGCGCAGGCACCCGCAGCTCGCGCTTGCCACCGACTTGCATGCCGATGATGCCCTGGTCGCAAGTACTTTATAAGTAACACAGAATTCTCAGTCCTCCCCTAGCGCTTCCAGCTCAAGGAAGTGCTCCCGGCCCAGTGGAGTGAGATCAGCGTATTGAAAACCGTAAGAACCACGGGCGGGGCGAACAAGTCCAACTCTTGCGAGGTGGTCTAAGGCATTCTGTGTGGCGATTCTGGATAAGCCAGAGTTTCTAAGCACATCGTCAAATCCAAACTGACAACCTGCCTGAATGGCATTTCCCACAACAACGAATACAAGGGTTTGGTCATCTGTTAATGGCGAACCGCTCGGAGGCTCAACCTTTTCATACCGGGAATATACCAGCGCTAAAACGGGCAACAACAGTAGCAAAATCAGTATGAGCAGGATCATCACCACCCAGAACGGCAGAGAAACATCTCTCGCAAACCAACTGCCCACACTCCCCATCCAGCTCCACAGGCCAGAGATTGCCGGACTGAAAAAAGACACGTCGTAGTACCCTTCAACGAATTTGGTAGCCGGAACTCCTAGACCGGGAACTAGCGCCCATGCTCCAAATGTTTTGATCCACTTGAATTTCAGCTTTTGCTTCGCACCGTCCTGCGGCATATTTTCACCCCTAGTCATCTGAGATGCCGGATATTACCAGAGCAGCCCTATGCCATGACTCCGACTGAACCTCTGGACTGTCCCCAGAACACCGGAGCGGGTGAGCACTGCGGAATGATAAATCTTAGACATCAACACAAAAATCACACAAACAAAAAAGGCCACACATGGCGGCCATTGGGGTGTGACAGTCTATCCATCAGTCAAACTTGGTTAGCTTTTCACGTGCTCTGATAAGGTCATTCGTCACCCGGTCAAGCTCAGCTTTAAGCTGGTGCTCTTGCTCTTCAAGGTTGGTGATGAGGGCTTCGATACTCTTCTTGTAGGCTGCTTCTACATCATCCAGCGTGGGGCCAATGTGGATTGGTGCCTCTGTGTGTGTTGGTGTGTGCGTAGGTGTGCTGCTAATACTCTTTGGGGTCGCTGGATTCAGCCAGCGTTCCAATCCGCCATAGGTGATTTCTAGCTCAGTCCCTTTGATACGTTCGTGAAAGCTCTTACGTGACTCGTTGTTAGCCTTAGCTTCGTGCCATGCTGCAATGATTCGTGCCTTTAGCTCTGGGGATTTTGCCTGTGCCATAGAAAAAGCTCCTGTGAGTGTCACACCAAAATGTTGTGCGAGGCGACTGTAACACACAAAATTGTACACGCACAAATCGAAACCCTCAGCAGCACACTCACGTCAACCTTCCGGCGCTGTAGAAACAGGAGTGGTGAACCCTTTATACCGAACGCCCTGTGCACGCTCAGCACGTCTGACAACCAACCTAGCCTCAAGGGACGGGTGCTTTCGTTCGATACTCTCTTCATAGATGTAGTTGGTGTCTTCCCAAAAAAGACAAATCTTGTCCACAAAATCCTCTAACATCTCTCTAGGGATTTGCATTGACTGCACTGGCGGGGGGTGGTCTGCCAATGTCGAGTGTAAGAACGTGTTATCAGGATCGTGGTACATAGGCCACAGATCAGAGCGAACGCCCCACAGTCTTGCACTGGAGCTGCCATCGCCATGACGGCACACATTGCCTACCAACATAAGCAGGTCAAGTGACTCAAATGATGCGAATGAAGGTAGAGAGATACTCCGCAGCTTCTCAAAAACTGCATTCAGTTCATCACCCCAATACACAGCCTGAACAGAGCTCGCACCCCGGCGATTGGATACAGGGAACGGATTGATGCCCAACTCCTGCTGGCAACCTGCTAAGTAAGTTCGTATCTGTTGTTCCCAGAGAGACTGGATTGAAAGACAGAATGCCATCCGTGTTTTGTAGATCAGCTCATTGAGGTCAGAAATGATGAATCCAGAAACAGGGTCGTCAGACTCCTGCCAGTGCTTCACCTGAGCATCAAGAGCATCTAGTGACGGGTTTACAACCAGAGATAAGAAGTCCTTTGCAATCGGCCCATACCGATATGTGTAAACATCGGCCACGCAATTCTTCCATGTGAAAATCTCAGGCATCATCACACCCTCCGAAACTGACTGTCACAGCCTAAATGGTATTGTTGAAGGTACGATCTTCTCAGCCAAGGCCAGTTTCCCCTTTTGTTGTAGGAGTCTTTTAACAGAGTTTGCAGCTATGACAGTAGAGGTGGTTGGGCCAAGGATGATCCTGTCAATGATGCCCTCTAGGGACAGGTGCTCACCAAACAAACCCTCAAGAGGCTTCACCTTGAATTTTAACTTTGGCTCAACTCCCCGTGGAGTTATTGCATACCCCAGCATGTCTTTGAGCTTGCCTTCCTTGTCTCGCTCATTCATGTAAACAATCCGCCACTCTTGTTCTTCATGAAAGCCTTTATGCTTGGTAAAGAGTGAAAAGACTTTGAGCCGTTCGATCCAATGATATGCGATACAATACAAGTCTCGGTCAGTGGGCGCTGTACCAGTCACTACCTCCGCTATTCTCTTGATCTTCGCAGCTATCCACTCCAAACGATTTTCGGTTGTCTCATACCGCACTGCACCGATGATAAAGGGTGAATCGTCGGTGGCACTGATTTTAGACGTATCGAAAACAATAGCCACACCACTTCCACCCGCACCATACCCACGCCACATTGAAAGTAGCCCATCTCGGTCTTCAGGTTCATGCTTCGCTAAACACATGACATAAGTGTCAAACACGTGATTTAGATCGAACTCTACGAACAGATTATTGAAGTGAGCTATCAAATTATCGTATAGCTGATCATCTGTGAGCGCAGCCTTCAGCTCAGCACTGTTTCTGAAAGCGTTAGCACCTTCAATCATGCCAAAACGAAGCTCTTCTAAATCATTCATGTAGAGCGGATGAGAGAACCAAATCTCATCATTAGCCATCATCCCTTCCAGCACCGCGACAGAAGTGTAGTGAGACAGGAGAGGACGCTGGGCAGGGAAATCACCCTCCGCTTCAAGATCACCCCACACCACTGAGTAGATATTATCTTCGATACTCATTTGTAACCCTCCTTGATTAATCTGCCCCTTCAATCGCGGGCAAATTCGTGATGATGCAGCGCCCTAGCGACTTTGATAGCCTTCGCAGCAAGGTCTATGGAGTGGAATACTCCGAGCTGAATCTTCCTACCATTCACGCCGATAACTGCCCGCCAAGCATTGCTTGACTTGTGCCAATGCACACCTTTGACACCAGATTTATTATTAGTCCTGATAGACTGGTTGTAGGTATTCTGCATTTGATTCGACAGCCGCAGATTCGAAAATCGGTTATCCAATCTATCAGTGTTGATGTGGTCAATCTGCTCATCCGGCATAGCACCTGTCATGGTGAGCCATGCCAAGCGGTGTGCACGATATGTTTTGTAGTTAACTCTGATAACAATATAACCTGCGGGATGAAGCGTTCCTGCGGGCTGTCCTATCTTCCTTTGCCCTTTTGAAACAAGCCAAGTGAATACCCCGGACTCGCTGTTGTAATGAAGGATGGCGTCCAATTCCGCTTTGGTCATATTGCTCTACTCATGCAGGGAGTTGCCTAGGATTTTACTCCTATTCTCGAATAGCAACACGCGGGCGTACAGACGACACAATGATTAGCCATTACCCCACCCCGCCCGCCGCCAGACGGGAATCACTTTTCAAGGGGCGTTTTGATACGCCAGACAGGAAATAAGCAGGGGCGTTTTCCACACAGAAACCAAACCCGCCCAAAATTTTTTGGGCAGCATTCTCTGTGAGCTTGGATTTGCACGTGGAAATACAAGCTGGAGGGGTTGTGATGGGTGGTGTGGGTGTTGGAAAAGCCGGTTTCAAGCGAGAGGTATCAAGCAACACGCGAGAGGAATCGTTCTTAATCTTAAAATAAACCTATGACTTCCTGAAAGCCTGCCCACGCTTAGCCTTACTTGAATTCGACTCCCAGAGCCAGCATCAAGCGACGTACTGTCGTAGGCGACCACAGGCCACCACGTGAGGTGTGCTTACCCTTGGCATTCAGGCAGTCAGAGAGAGACTGAAGCGTGTTGATGCCTTCATACAGACACGACTTCACATGAGGTGCAATGTCGAAGTGGTGGCTGTTTGATGTGACAACTGAATCGCCCCGGATTCTCTAGACACCTTGCTTGATCAACCCTTCCTCTACAGCAACCAGCAGCTTGCCAAAACCACCGGCCTCCTTGATGTGCTCACCATGGAAACCGCTCTTGCCTAGGTCAGAAAATTTAAGCTCTGAAGTACCGAAATCTGGATGAGCTTTGATCCACTCCGCGATCATGCCCTCTTGGCGCTCAACGCTGCTGCCATGCTTCTAGCGGTCACTGGAAAATCGAACGTAGGATATTGCTTGTTTCATGAAAAGCCCCGTAATCACTGGATGGAAGGATAACAGGGGCTCAGTGTTACATGCGAAAAAGCTGCTCCCAGCCCTTGATCACGCGCCCGGTGCCGATCACGCACTGAAACGGCTTGCCGCGGCTCCAGGAGGAATCGAACTCGGTGCCGTCTTCCAGGCAGCCGCGGTACTGGGTGGTGATCAATGCGCCTTTTACTGCGGCTTTGCCGCTGCCCACCAGCAGGTCGATGACCTGTAATTCGTCGTTCATTGCTGCTCTCGTCTGTTTGCTGGCCCGACTGGGCGTTGGGGCCAGGTTTTTCCCAGAAAACCGCGCGTTTGGCAACCTCAAGAGCCTTTGTCGAACGGCGGCGGGGCATCAGATTTTTGTGGGCCCTGCGCGGCCTTGGCTTCAGCGGCAAAACTGGAGTCAAAAATTGCATCGGGGCTGATCCATTCGGCGTACTGGCTTTTTTTGTCGGTGACAATGCCGATCTTCTTGCCGACGCCAAACGCCGAAAAGTCGAATTGCGGAAACTTTTGCAAATCCAGGGTCTGCACCTTCGCATTACGCTCAACGTCAATGGTCTTGCCCAAGGCATCCACCGCCACCACCTCCAGGGGAGAGAGGGTAATCAACGAGGCTTGTGACGGATTGGGCGTGCTGGGGGGCGCACAGGTTTGTGCCGTTGGCAGGATCACCCCATCTGCCAACTTATGCTCTTTTTTCTGGCAGTCGACAAAGACCCCCGAGTTGTCCGCGGTTTGCCGCCCCAAGTAGCGATCCCCGCTATTGAGTTGCAGTATTTGCTCGGCAAACAGGTTCGATGCCTGTAGCGCCACGACCATGACAACCATGTTGCGCAGCATAGGGCCTCCTGCAGCGGTGGTTAGTTGATGAGTGTTTTCCAGCTCGGTAGTTTGGGAAAAAGTCGTTCGACGCGTTGCGTGTTGATCACATCCATTTGCGCATAAGTGACGTACTTCTTCGGCACCCGGTAAACCACACCCATGGAGTCATACTGCGTCACCGAAGCCTGTTGATCGCGCAAGACCTTTTGCACCAGTACGTAATAAGCCGCCGTGGTTTCAACCAGCAGTACGGCTTCTTTAATGCCTTGATCAGGGGTGACTTTGGCTGTCGTCAGGACCTCTGGAAACATGCCCGCCTGGTCTTTGCCGAACACTAGCCTGATGGGTGCCAATACGCCCCCGTCACGCACTTGTTGCGCCTGAAGCTCACCCTGCTGCTGCGCCAGGAACGACGTGCTCCACAGGCCCACCATCAAAAACACAGCAAATGCCGACCTGTGCAGGAAATGCACCCAAGGCTTACGGTCCATGGCCCAGGCGCCGTTGAGCCAGACGTAGCAGATGGCCCCCAGGGTCAATGCCAGCAGGACCCCGACACCGAAATACTCGACCGCGGTCCAGGCGAAGGTCAGGTAGAAATACACCGGTATATCCAGGGAAACCAGGGAAATACCGAACGTCCTGAAGTAATAGAACAATAACAACCACGAATAGAAAAACAGATAGGCACCCAGCAACAGGGCCGGACCACCAAAGTGTGCGGACAACTGTTCGGTCGTGCCCACCTGGTGCTCCGGAACTGGCTGTTGCGCGTTAGTCTGATTCGACATAAAGCCAATCTCTTCAGGGAATTATTGGCAAACCGACCTTCAGTCTATGGAGTCTAGTAGTGATACGGATGGCTGCTGCCTGGATGTTCACTTGCGCCGTACGCCTATTAAAGCATCGACTATGCTGATCCTTATTCACAGTCCGGAAGTGCAACATGAACCTTAGCCAGCGGCTATGTCTCATTATTATTACACTGCTCTGCGGCTGCACTTCCGTCACTCAATATCATCCCTATACAGCCGATGGCTGCCCGGTGTTGCAAAACGCCGTGTACGCCGGGAAAAACCTCATCAGCAAAAACTGTCACGACCATAGCGTGCGCGCTGACGCCAGCGCGTCCTACATGTACGGTTTCATCGAGTTCGATGAGTACGGCAACTTGCTGCAAAAGAACGCCTTTACCCAGTTGCTCAAGGCCATCCGCAGAATCGACAACGACGTCCTGGTGGTGACCTACGTCCATGGCTGGAATCACTCTGCCGCCGAGGATGACGATGACGTCCGGGAATTCAAACTGGCCATGCGCAACATTGCCCTGATGGACAAGAACAGCGGCAGGACCGTAATCGGCCTGTATGTCGGTTGGCGCGGTCTGGTCACCCCGATATCCCCGCTCAAGTACCTGACTTTCTGGGATCGCAAGAGCACCGCCCACATCATCGGCAGCGGCGCGGTCACCGAAGTACTCTTGCGCCTGGACAAGGAGAATACCCGGCGCAATGCCCCGGCCCTCGCCAGGGGGGCGCTGGGGCCCAATCGCCTGGTACTGATCGGCCACAGTTTCGGCGCGGCCGTGCTCTACTCCGCGCTGGCGCCGGTACTGGTCGAACGCTTCACGCAAAACACTCAGTTCGACGCTGCCGACGTCAATCTCGAGCCTGGCTGCACAGCCTCGGTGATCGCACCCAAGACCGTCGGCAATCTGGTGGTGCTGATCAATCCAGCCTTCGAGGCCATGCGCTTCAGCACATTGCACAAGCTCAGCCAAGACTGCCGTTTCCCGGAAAACCAGCCACCGCTGATTGCCGTCGTCACCGGGACCAACGACAACGCCACCGGGGGGCTCTTTCCAATCGCGCGCTATGTTCGAACGATCTGGCAAAAGTACGCCGACGCCGACGCCTACCCCGACACCCGGGAAGAAGGCCTGAAAGCCAACTCCCTGGCATTGGGACACTACGCAACCTACCTCACCCACACCTTGACCTCGCAGACATCCGGAGCCAAGCCAACGTCGGCGCAGACCTTCGAGGACTGCGAAGACTACATCGACCCGTCCAGGCCGCGCCCGATGATGCGCACAGCGCCCATCAATGACGGCGGCAGCCACCAGGCACGTTTCCTCAGTGCCACCAGCGGTGACGCCTTTACCCTGCTACTCACACCCAAGGGCAATTACCCCGAGCACAACCCGGTACTCAACATCGAGGCGCCCCCCCCAATCATTCAGGGGCATGGCGGCATTTACAGTTGCCAACTGATGAGTTTCATCGGTGGCCTGGTAACGATGCGGACCCAACACTGAAGCCAACCGCCCCCAAAACTGCTCCAGAGGTGGATGCAATGACCGACATCGTGATGCAAGCCAAGGGTTTCACCCGCTTCGACTTCAGCGACGGCCATTACAGCCATCCTGTCTACGATAAAGGCCAAGGGCCGAAAGTCATCGTCATGCATGAGTTGCCCGGCCTGACCCATACGGTCCTGGACTTTGCCGACCGGCTGATCGCCGCGGGTTTTCGCGTGTACCTGCCGCTGTTATTCGGCGAACTGCTGGACGATGCGCCAGTGGGTAACCTGGCGAAGCTGTGCATCAGCAGGGAGTTCAGCCATCTCAAGGCAGGCACCACGGCCCCCGTCTGCGACTGGTTACGCGCGCTGTCGCGCGAGGTTCAGCAGCAAACGCCCGCCACGGGGCGAGTCGGGGCGATCGGCATGTGCGTGACTGGAGCATTCGTGATCCCGCTGATCCTCGAAGACGCCGTGGTGACCGGCGTAGTCTCCCAGCCTTCGATTCCATTCTCCGCGACCTACTGCGCGACTGGGCTGGGTGAAGGGGAATGGATGCGCGAAATGAACGTGTCGGACCAGGACCTGTTTGATGCCGCCGACTGCGCCGCGGGCAAAAACAAGCACATCCTGGTGCAACGCTTCATCGATGATCGGCTGTGCCCGGCAGCACGGGTCCAACTGATCGCCGAACGCTTCGACCAGCAGGCCGAACTGCATGAGTATCCCTCGCCAACGCCGCACGTGGCCCATCCCCATGCCGTGTTGACCAAGGAATACGCCAACGCCGACGCTTCGGACTCCGACCCGACACGCATCGCCTTACAGCGGGTAATCGAATTTCTGCACTTGCACCTGAATTAGTGTCGCCGATAGGCGCCACCGTGTCCCCCGCCCGCAGGACGCTCTTCAGGCGCTCCTCGCCGTAACACTCTGTAGTCAGACTGGCTAGCGGCTGATCCACCGATGCAGTCGACGTGTCCCCCCGTTACACTGCGCGTCGAACCAGACGGAGTGTCAGACCCGTGTTTAGTCTTTTTTACTGTCCAGGAGTGACTCATGCCCCATGAAGGCAACCTGTTGCAAGCCGCTGTGGTGTTTCTGTTTGCGGCGGTGCTCACCGTGCCTTTGGCCAAACGCCTGCAACTGGGGGCCGTGTTGGGCTACCTGCTGGCCGGGGTCCTAATCGGCCCCGCCGTGCTGGGGCTGATCGGCAACCCGCAGAGCGTGATGCATATTTCCGAGCTGGGCGTGGTCCTGCTGCTGTTCATCATCGGCCTGGAACTGTCGCCGCGCCGACTGTGGGTGATGCGCAAGGCGGTGTTCGGCGTCGGCCTGGCCCAGGTGCTGTTGACGGCCTCGGTGATCGGCGTGCTGGCGTTCTATATGTTCGGCCAGAAACTCAATAGTGCCATCGTGCTCGGCCTTGGCCTGGCCCTGTCATCCACCGCCTTTGGCCTGCAAAGCCTGGCCGAACGCAAGGAGCTGACCAGCCCCCACGGGCGGCTGGCGTTTGCCATCCTGCTGTTCCAGGACATCGCCGCGATCCCGCTGATCGCCATGGTGCCGCTGCTGGCCGGGAGCAATGACACCACCACCCCTGCCGAAGACCTCAACCATGGGTTGCAGGTGCTGGGCAGTATCGCCGTGGTCGTGGTGGGCGGGCGTTACCTGTTGCGCCCGGTATTTCGCATCGTCGCCAAGTCCGGCCTGCCGGAAGTGGCCACCGCCACGGCGTTGCTGGTGGTGATCGGCACCGCCTGGCTGATGGACGAAGTCGGGGTGTCGATGGCGCTTGGCGCGTTCCTCGCCGGCCTGCTGCTGGCGGACTCCGAGTACCGTCACGAACTGGAAGCGCAGATCGAACCGTTCAAGGGCCTGTTGCTGGGGCTGTTTTTCATGAGCGTGGGCATGGGCGCCAACATCAGCCTGTTGTTCAGCGCCCCGGCCGCTGTCCTGGGCCTGACCGTGCTGCTGATTTCGCTGAAACTGCCGCTGCTGTACCTGGTCGGACGCATGGCCGGGGGCCTCAACCGCGTGAGTGCGGTGCGCCTGGGCATCGTCCTGGCAGCCGGCGGCGAGTTTGCCTTCGTGGTGTTCAAGATTGGCCGTGACCAGGGCTTGTTCGATGCCCACCTGTATGACCTGCAGGTGCTGACTATCACCCTGTCCATGGCCGTCACCCCCCTGCTGCTTCTGCTGTGCGCGCGTCTGGCCAAACCCAAGGTCGAGCCGGTGGCCGTGCCGCCGCACCTGCGCGAGATCGACACCGATACCCCACGCGTGGTGATCGCCGGCATGGGCCGCATGGGACAGATCGTGGCGCGGATCCTGCGGGCGCAAAAAATCCGCTTTGTGGCCCTCGACACCTCGGTGGAAACCATCGAGCTGTCCCGCAGTTTTGGCGGTGTGCCGGTGTTCTACGGCGACCCGATGCGCCCGGAGATTCTCAGCGCGGCCAAGGTCGAGCAGGCGGAGTTCTTCGTGATTGCCACCGACGACCCGGACACCAACATCAAGACCGCGGAACTTGTGCGCCGGCTCTACCCCCACATGAAGATCATCGCCCGCGCCCGGAACCGCCAGCACGTGCATCGCCTGGTCGACCTGGGCGCCGAGGCGGTTCGGGAAACCTTCCATTCCAGCCTGGAAATGAGCCGCATGACCCTGATCGGCCTGGGACTAAGCAAGGCCCAGGCCGCGGCGCGCATCGAAACCTTCAAGCACCACGACGAACAGATGCTCGAGGCCCAGCGCGCGATCTACGACGATGCCGCCAAAGTCATGCAGACCGCCCAGGAAGCGCGGGAGGAACTGGCCCGATTGTTCGAGGCCGACCAATTGCAGGAAGAATCCCGCAAGCCGGTGTAGGTGGGAGCGAGCCCCCAAAGGCACTGTA
>Ga0213827_1000935_pt1 | contig 18591 bp, 15 predicted proteins | sample MC6MC0898MG_FD_180669 | JGI IMG/M metagenome (GOLD analysis project Ga0213827, IMG submission 180669) | Enriched soil aggregate microbial communities from Iowa State University, Ames, United States - MC6-MC0898-MG | ecosystem: Environmental > Terrestrial > Soil > Unclassified | place: USA: Iowa...
ATGACCATGGCGACGATGATGTACATCACGCCGATTTTCTTGTGGTCGACCGAGGTCAACCACTCGGTCCACAGGTAGGTCCACTTCTTGAAGTAGGTGATTGCAGCGAACAGCGCCAGACCACCGAGCGCGATCATGGCGATGGTAATCATCACGATCGGTTCGTGGAACGGGACCGCTTCCCAACTTAATTTACCAAACATCGTTTACTCCTCTGCCCCGGCAGCTGAATGCGATTCCATGTCCGTAGCGGCCACTTCTTTCTCTTTCTTCTCGTGCTTGACCTTCGGACCCGGTTTCATGCCCTCGTACTTGTCGACGATGATCTGGAACAGGTTCGGCGTGACCGAGGAGTAGAGCTCGACTGGGTTGTTCTGGCTCTGCTTGGAAAGGGCTGCGTATTCAGCTTGTTCAAGCTGTTTAGGTGCCTTTTTGACTTCGCTTACCCAGGCGTCGAACTCTTCCTGGGTGGTGGCGATTGCCTTGAATTTCATACCGGTGAAACCAGCGCCGCTGTAGTTGGCGGAGATACCGTCCATTTCAGCGTTCTGGTTGGCGATCAGGTGCAGCTTGGTCTGCATGCCCGCCATCGCGTAGATCTGGCCGCCCAGGCCCGGGATGAAGAACGAGTTCATCACGGCGTCCGAGGTCACCTTGAAGTTGATCGGCGTGTGCGCCGGGAACACGATCTTGTTGACCGTGGCAATGCCTTGTTCCGGGTAGATGAACAGCCACTTCCAGTCCAGCGCGACCACTTCGATGGTCACCGGCTTGACGTCGGATTCCAGCGGACGGTACGGGTCCAGGGCGTGGGTCGATTTGTAGGTGACGTAACCCAGGGCAATGATGATCAGTACCGGGACAGCCCACACGGCGATTTCAATCTTGGTGGAGTGGTTCCACTTGGGCGTGTAGGTGGCGCTGGTGTTGGACGCACGGTACTTCCAGGCGAACAGGAAGGTCATGACGATGACCGGAACCACGACCAGGAGCATCAGCAGCGTTGCGGTGATGATCAGGTTTCGCTCGTCCAGGCCGACCTGGCCCTTGGGATCGAGCAAGGTCATGTTGCAGCCTCCCAGCAACAGCGTGCCGAGCAGCGGCAATAAGCCTAGTAGTCTGGGGTACCTGTTTTTACTCATCTCACGACCTCTAAAGCAGCTTGCGCAATGCAGTTGGGTTTTGATCGCCAACACTTCACCCTGCCAAGGGTTGGCATTTTTCTTGGATTGAATAAGGGCTTGCCCGTCACGCGTTAAACGCTGATTGACACATCCTGGGCCAGCGGTGAGTTCTTATTCGAATTCGTGGTCAAAGGCCTTGTTACAGACCAATTCCATTTGGTGCGGATAGTTGGAAAGGCACCGACACCTGGGGTCGCACGAAGCTATCGAACCGCTCCTCGACCACCCTTCTCTGCTCAGGGGTGAGCAGTGCCGGAATTTCAGTGCGGGCGATTGTAGATATGTAACGTTTTATAAACCATGTCTCATCTCGAAATAATTTTTATCGGATACGGCAACAATCATTAACCAATCCTGTAGCGATGGCCGATTTTATCGCGATTCATTCTCAACAAGAACCCCAAAAATTGTAGGTCTACTGCGCGCAGTTCAGACAGCTTCTGGGCCCAAGATCAGCCCGCCATGCTCGCCAAAGCCCCCTTTTCACAAGGCCTGTGGCCATTCGCCCAAGCCTGTTAAAACTGCCTGTCGCGGCATGATTGCTGGCTTTTGGCCAATTCCGGTGCAGGGTAAATCTTTGTATCTTTTCATGCCAAAACACTTCTCTTGAAATGCATTGCGACACTTGAGCTGTGACAACATGTCGCACACTCGCCGCACACTCGATTGCCCCACATCACGAACTCTTTAGCGCCCCGCTGAAACGTCAAACGCCCCGGCCTCTTTCGAGGACCAGGGCGTTTTTTGAGCAATGACGGTGGCTGAGGGTGACGGCCTCAGTTCAGCTGTTTGCGGTTGCGCGAGACCAGCAGCGGCACCAGGACCACGGTCAGTACGAAGGCCACCAGGGCCCACTGCGCCAGTGACAGGCCGAGGATCGGCGGATAAGGCGTGGAGCAGAAACCGTCGACCTGGAAGCCCAGCGGGAAGATCTTCGCCAGTGGCAGGCCATCGACAATCGGTTGCAGCACATCAATGCCGCAGCTCACCGATGGATAGAACTGGGTGTAGACGTGATGGGCCGCGGTGCCCGCCCCCGCCAGGGCAAAGATCACCACCAGGGTCTCGAACACGGTGATGCTGCGACGGGTGCGCATGGCCGCCCCGGCGAACGCACTGAGGGCGATCAGCAGCAGCGCGTAACGTTGCAGGATGCACAGTGGGCACGGGGCTTCACCCAGCACGATCTGCATGTACAGCGCGCCCCCGATCAGCGCCAGACAGATAATGCCCAACAACACCAGAAAGCGCCGCTCACGGCCCAGGCGCATCGAATCCTCGTTCATTCCCGTTTCCTTCGTCATAAATGCAGGCTATGGCCGCCAGTTTACACGCCAGGCGTGCGCATGCAGCACGCGGCGTGGTGTCGGACCTTTCGCGGGGAATTAACGGTGGGGGGTATTAACAGCGGATTAACCCTTGGGATCTATAGTGAGGCGGGTGAGGCGCATGGCGCCATCGCGAGCAGGCTCGCTCCCACAATTTGATCTCCCGGAACACAAATACTGCATTCAACGAAAGTCTGGTGGGAGAGAGCCGGGCGGCGCTCCGCTTGCCCGCGATGGGGGCGACTCGGTCTGAGCAAGTCGCCCCATTGCCGTTACTCCAAAGCCGCAGCCGGCCCAAAGAACTCGTAACGGCTCTGGCTCTGCGGCACACCCAACGCCTTGAGGTGACGCTTGATCACCGCCATGAAGCCCTTGGGCCCCAGGAAGTAGGCATCCAGGTCCCGTTGCTCGGGCAACCAGTCGCCCAATTGCTCCTGGCTCAGCAGCCCGACCTGGTCGGCCGCCGGGCTGACCCCATCATCTTCGGCGTAGCAGTAGAAGCGCTTGAGTTGGGGGTGACGCTCGGCCAGGCCGTCGACCCAGTCACGGAAGGCATGCACCCCGCCGTTGCGTGCGCAGTGGATGAAGTGCACCGGCCGCTCGGTTGCCAGGGCCGCTTCGAGCATGGCCAGGGTCGGGGTGATGCCGACACCGCCGCTGATCAGCACCAGCGGCTTGTCGCTGGCGGTCAGGGTAAAGTCGCCAGCAGGCGGGAACAGTTCGATGCGGGCACCGACCTGGAACTGGTCATGCAGGTAGTTCGAGGCGCGGCCACCGGCTTCGCGCTTGACGCTGATGCGGTACTGGCCGTCAGTGCCCAGGGATGACAGCGAGTAGTTGCGTCGAATTTCTTCACCGTCCAGCAGCAGCTTCATGCCGATGTACTGGCCAGGCTCTGCGGCAAGGATCGGGCCCTTGTCCGCCGGCTCGAAGTAGAACGAGGTGATTTCCGCGCTCTCCTCGACCCGCCGGGCCAGGATGAACTCGCGCGCCCCGCGCCAGCCGCCGACGGCTTGGGCTTTCTGGTCGTAGATCGCGGCTTCGGCTCCAATCAGGATCTCGGCCAGTTGGCCGTAGGCGGCGCCCCAGGCACTCATCACTTCGGGCGTGGCGATCTCGTCGCCGAGCACTTCACTGATGGCGCGCAACAGGCAGCTGCCGACAATCGGATAGTGCTCAGGAAGAATCTGCAGGGCCACGTGCTTGTTGATGATCTTCGCCACCAGGTCGCCCAACTGGTCGAGCTGGTCGATGTGCCGGGCGTACATCAGCACACCATTGGCCAGGGCCCGGGGCTGGTCGCCGCTGGCCTGGTGAGCCTGGTTGAACAGCGGACGCACTTGCGGGTATTCGCTGAGCATCATGCGGTAAAAGTGGGTGATCAGGGCTTCACCACCGCTTTCCAGCAGCGGCACAGTGGATTTGACGATGGCACGGTCTTGAGCGCTAAGCATAAGGGGATGAACTCCTGAACGACTGCTTTTAATGGATTGCCCTTTGGGTATCAGTTTCCATGCCAACAATTAAATCCATATAAATCAATAATTTAATTAATATGTAGTCATAACGACCCCGGGGGTTTTATAGTCACCTCGACTACATGGAGTCAATATGACTGCAAAATCTCTGCTGACCACCCTGCTGCCCCTGGTCTCTGACCTGTCCCGCGAACTGCCCGAAGGCGAGCGCTACCGGCGCCTGCTGGAAGCCATGCGTGCCCTGCTGCCCTGCGATGCCGCCGCCCTGCTGCGCCTGGATGGCGAATGGCTGGTGCCGCTGGCGGTGGACGGCTTGAGCACCGACACCCTGGGTCGGCGCTTCAAGGTCAGCGAGCACCCGCGTTTCGAGGCGCTGCTCAGCAGCCCAGGCCCGACACGCTTTGCCGCCGACAGCGAGTTGCCGGACCCCTATGACGGCTTGGTCGACGGCCTCGACGAGCACCTGGAGGTGCACGACTGCATGGGCTGCCCGCTGTTTATCGATGAGCAGCCCTGGGGCTTGCTGACCCTGGATGCGCTGGACCCGGAGCGCTTCGAACCCATCGAACTGGATGCCCTGCAGGCCTTCGCCAGCCTGGCGGCCGCCACGGTCAACGCCGCCGAGCGCATCGAGCGGCTGGCCAATCGGGTCGAGGACGAGCACCAGCGGGCCGAGGTCTATCGTCAGGCCAGCGGCCAGCAGGACCGCGAAATGATCGGCCAGAGCAAGGCGCACAAGCGCCTGGTAGAGGAGATCAAACTGGTGGGCGGCAGCGACCTGACGGTGCTGATCACCGGGGCAACCGGGGTCGGCAAGGAGCTGGTGGCCCAGGCGATTCACGCCGCTTCAGCGCGAGCCAGCAAGCCGATCATCAGCCTCAATTGTGCCGCCCTGCCCGACACCCTGGTGGAAAGCGAGTTGTTCGGCCATGTACGCGGGGCCTTCACCGGTGCCACCAGTGACCGGCGCGGCAAATTTGAACTGGCCAATGGCGGCACCCTGTTTCTCGACGAAGTCGGCGAGTTGTCCCTGACGGTGCAGGCCAAGTTGCTGCGAGTCCTGCAGAGCGGACAGTTGCAGCGCCTGGGGTCGGACAAGGAGCATCAGGTCGACGTGCGCCTGATCGCCGCCACCAACCGCGACCTCGCCGAAGAAGTGCGTAGCGGCCGCTACCGCGCCGACTTCTACCATCGCCTGAGCGTGTATCCGTTGCTGGTGCCGGCCCTGCGCGATCGCGGGCGGGATGTGCTGTTACTCAGTGGCTATTTCCTCGAACAGAACCGCTCGCGCATGGGCCTCAATAGCTTGCGCCTGTCCAGCGATGCCCAGGCCGCGCTGCTGGCTTACAGCTGGCCGGGCAATGTGCGCGAACTGGAGCACTTGATCGGCCGCAGTGCCTTGAAGGCGCTGGGCAACTCCCGCGAGCGGCCGAAGATCCTCAGCCTCAGTGCCGCCGACCTGGACTTGCCCCATGACACCCTTGAGGCCAGCGCAGTGCCGGCGCCCGCCGCACTTGCGCCAGCACTGCAGGTGAGCGGCGACCTGCGCCAGGCCACCGAGCAGTACCAGCGCCAACTGATCAGCGCCTGCCTGGAGCGCCACCAGCACAACTGGGCCAGCGCCGCCCGCGAGCTGGGCCTGGACCGGGCGAACCTGGGGCGAATGGCCAAGCGGCTGGGCATGAAGTGATCGTACAAAGGTTGTACCGCCCCTAAAGCCTGCCGCCGACAGGTCGATAACCCGTTATCAATAGGTGTCGGCGCTCCCGCGATCCTGCGCCACCTTTTCCACAGAAGGTTTTTATGTCCTCCACCAAAGCCCGCGCAGATTCACTTTCGCTTCTGCTGTTTACCTTGCGCAGTGGCAAGCTGATGGCGATCAACCTGCTGAAAGTCAGTGAAATCATCCCCTGCCCGCCGCTGACCCGGCTGCCGGAGTCGCACCCCCACGTCAAAGGCATCGCCACCCTGCGCGGCAACTCGTTGTCGGTCATCGACCTGAGCCGCGCCATTGGCGAGCGCCCCCTGGCGGACCCGGACGGTGGCTGCCTGATCGTCACTGACGTCAGCCGCTCGAAGCAGGGTCTGCATGTGCAGGCGGTGAGCAAGATCGTGCACTGCCTGACCTCCGATATTCGCCCGCCACCCTATGGCTCGGGTGGCGGACGTTCGTACATCACCGGCGTGACCTCGGTCGATGGCACGCTGGTGCAGGTGCTGGACATCGAGAAGGTCATCCACGGCATCGCCCCGGAACCGGTGCAAATGGCGCCCACCGAGTTGAGCATGGAAGATGCCGAGTTGCTGGGCAACGCGCGCATCCTGGTGGTCGACGACAGCCAGGTGGCGCTGCAACAGTCGGTACACACCCTGCGTCACCTCGGGCTGTTATGCCACACCGCCCGCAGCGCCAAGGAAGCCATCGACTGCCTGCTGGAACTGCAAGGCACCGCGCAGCAGATCAACCTGATTGTCTCGGACATCGAGATGTCGGAAATGGACGGCTACGCCTTCACCCGGACCCTGCGCGAGACCCCGGATTTCGCCCACCTCTACGTGCTGCTGCACACCTCCCTGGATAGCGCGATGAACAGTGAAAAAGCCCGACTGTCCGGGGCCAATGCGGTGCTGACCAAGTTCTCCTCGCCGGATCTGACCCAATGCCTGATCGACGCCGCCAAAGCGGTGGCGCAGCAGGGTCATTGAGCCGTGGCCGAGGCTTACTGCCTGCTACTGCGCCGCGAACTGGCCAGCGCCCTGCCGTCCGGCGCCTGGCCGGCGGGCATCAGCCTGGCCACCTACCAGCCGACGATGGCCGAGGCGGTGCATCAGTTGCTGGAGGCCGGCTATCGCCAGGGTGGCGGTCAGGTCTCGGCTCTGGCTATCTGGCGCGAACGTTTTGAGCGCGACCCCGAATACGATCCACAGCTGTGCTTCATCGCCTCCGACGCCCAGGGCCTCGTCGGCGTGATCCAGTGCTGGACCAGCGCCTACATCAAGCACCTGGTGGTGCATCCCCGCGCCCAGGGGCAAGGTTTGGGACGGGCGTTGCTGCTGCATGCCTTCAGCGTTTTCCAGCAACGTCGCGAAGGGTTTGTCGATTTGAAGGTGCTGGAGGACAACCATCGGGCGCGGCAGTTGTATGAGCGTTGCGGCATGCGCCTGGTCCGCCGGGAATCCGTGCCCGACTGAGGTTCCCCTCCCCCCACAACGGCATCAGGCATACTTGCTCTCCGACCTATCAGGAGCCCTGCCATGCGATCCCCTGCCCTGCTCTTCATCGCCCTGACCAGCCTCGCCCTCCACGCCCAGGCCTCGAGCCCCGACGCCTGGGCTGCCTACGACAAGGCGGTACTCGCCAGTTGCACCCAGGCCAGCCAGTTGAGCCACGCCAAGCCGGTGGGCAACGCCGCACAGTTCGATGATCGCGTTGGCTACAGCGCCCTGCTGCTTGAGGGTCAGTACCCGCAAAAGCACATGAAGGGACAGCGGGGCACCGAGCTGTGCCTCTACCACAAGCAGAGCAAGACCGCCCATGTCACCGAATGGGATTCGGTGCGCCCGGCCACCCAGGGCCGATGACTGCCCGCCCGAGTCATGGCAGCAGGGACCCGAGTTGATCGTTGGCGGCCAGTTGGTCGCCCCGTCCCTGGCGAGCCTGATCGAGCATTCGCGCCAGGCCGATCGGGACGACATTCAAGCCAAGGTCAGCGTTTGCCCATCGAACGACGGGTGCCTGGCGGCGCGGCGCCCGGAACCTTGGTGTGGCCATTCTTGGCGCCATTCTTGTACCACGGCTGATTGCCGGCCTTGGCGGCGGCCAGTTCACCTGGCTTGAACGGGAACTTGAAGGCCGGGATGGCGGCGTTGCTGTCGCTGTCGGCGCTGGAGTCGACGCTGTCTGGCAGGTCAGCCTGGTTGTCAGCCGCAGGCGCTTGTGTCGGGGAAGTCATGAATGCTCCGGGTGTAGCGTTGAGTCGCGCCCGGATGATGGGTCGCGAAAAGCCGGCAGTATAGCGGGAAGCGCCGCGGCTAGCTGCAAGCTTCAAGCGCCAAGCTGTCCTCCCTGTCAGTTAGCCGTCACCCTACTGACCGGATGATGGGGCTATAACGGAGGCATACTGCCTACCTATCCGACCCACCGGCCCCGGCGACTGACCTGATGCCCAGCAAAAAAACCACGTTCCTGCTTGTCGGTACCCTTGTCGTGCTTGTCGCCGCTGGGGCCTGGACCCTGCTCCGGCCGGCGTCGAGCAAACTCGCCGCGCCGACAGCGGTGCCGGTGCGTGTGGTCAGCGTCGCGCAGCGCGATGTACCACGGTATGTCAGCGGCATCGGCTCGGTGCTGTCGTTGCACAGCGTGGTCATTCGCCCGCAGATCGACGGCATCCTCACCCGACTACTGGTCAAGGAAGGCCAACTCGTAAAAACCGGTGACCTGCTGGCCACCCTCGACGATCGCTCGATCCGCGCCAGCCTCGATCAGGCCCGCGCGCAACAGGGTGAAAGCCAGGCCCAGTTGCAGGTGGCCCTGGTCAATCTGCAGCGCTACAAGCTGCTGAGCGCCGATGACGGGGTGTCGAAACAGACCTACGACCAGCAGCAGGCCCTGGTCAATCAGTTGAAAGCCACCCTGCTGGGCAACCAGGCCGCCATCGATGCGGCACAGGTGCAGCTCTCCTACACCCAAATACGTTCCCCGGTGACTGGGCGGGTCGGGATTCGCACCGTGGACGAAGGCAACTTCCTGCGCATGAGCGATACCCAAGGGCTGTTTTCGGTGACCCAGATCGACCCGATCGCCGTCGAGTTCTCCCTGCCACAGCAGATGCTGCCGACCTTGCAAGGCCTGATCGGCGCGACGCCCGCCGCCGAGGTCGACGCCTACCTGGGGGCCGATACCGACGGCCAGACCGGCGACTTGCTCGGCGAGGGCCACCTGACACTGATCGATAACCAGATCAACGCCAACACCGGCACCATTCGCGCCAAGGCCGAATTCAACAACCCCGGGCAAAAGCTCTGGCCCGGGCAACTGGTGACAATCAAGATCCAGACCGCGCTGGACAAGGCGGCCCTGGTGGTACCGCCGACGGTGGTCCAGCGCGGCCTGGACCAGCACTTTGTGTACCGGGTGACGGATGGCCAGGTCGAATCGGTGCCGGTGCAGATGGTCTACCAGAACAGCGACCTGAACATCATCAAGGGCGTGCAGGCCGGTGACGTCCTGGTCAGCGATGGCCAGTCGCGCCTCAAACCGGGGAGCCGCGTGCAGATCCTCGAAGAGCCGCCAGCACTGACTCAGGCCAGCGTTTCGGAGCAGCAGCCATGAAGGCCCATGGCGGGATCAGCGCCTGGTGCATCGATCACCCGGTAGCCACTGTCCTGTTGACCTTTGCCCTGGTGCTGCTGGGCCTGATCGCCTTCCCGCGGTTGCCGATTGCGCCCCTGCCGGAAGCCGAGTTCCCGACCATCCAGGTCAACGCCCTGCTGCCCGGTGCCAGCCCGGACACCATGGCCTCGTCCGTGGCCACGCCCCTGGAGGTGCAATTCAGCGCCATCCCCGGCATGACCCAGATGACCTCCAGCAGCGCCCTGGGTTCGACCAACCTGACCCTGCAGTTCACCCTCGACAAAAGCATCGATACCGCTGCCCAGGAAGTCCAGGCGGCGATCAACACCGCCGCCGGCAAACTGCCCAAGGACATGCCGACCCTGCCGACCTGGCGCAAGGTCAACCCGGCCGACAGCCCGGTGCTGATCCTCAGCGTCAGTTCGACACAAATGCCCGGCACCGAACTCAGCGACTACGCCGAAACCCTGCTCGGTCGCCAACTGAGCCAGGTCGACGGCGTCGGCCAGGTCAACATCACCGGCCAGCAGCGCCCGGCCATCCGGGTCCAGGCCTCGGCCGACAAGCTCGCCGCCATCGGCCTGACCCTGGCCGACATTCGCCTGGCCATCCAGCAGACCAGCCTCAACCTGGCCAAGGGCGCGCTGTATGGCGAGTCGAGCATTTCCACCCTGGCGACCAACGACCAACTGTTCCACCCCGAGGAATACGGCGAACTGATTGTCTCCTACAAAAACGGCGCACCGGTGCACCTGCGCGATGTCGCCCGGGTGGTCAACGGCGCGGAGGACGCTTACGTGCAGGCCTGGTCCGGCCTGCAACCGGGGGTCAACCTGGTGATTTTCCGCCAACCGGGGGCCAACATCGTCGAGACCGTCGACCGCATCCAGGCGGCGTTGCCCAGCCTGCAGGCGATGCTGCCGGCGTCGGTCGAGGTCAAGGTGCTGATCGATCGCACCCAGACCATCCGCGCCTCGCTGCATGAGGTCGAACTGACGCTGTTGATCGCGGTGCTGCTGGTGGTGGCCGTGATGGCGCTGTTCCTGCGCCAGCTGTCGGCGACATTGATCGTCTCCAGCGTGCTCGCGGTGTCGTTGATCGCCAGTTTTGCCCTGATGTACGTAATGGGTTTCAGCCTCAATAACCTGACCCTGGTGGCGATCGTGATTTCGGTCGGCTTTGTGGTCGACGATGCGATTGTGGTGGTGGAGAACATCCATCGCCACCTGGAGGCCGGCGAAGAGAAACGCGTGGCGGCGATCAAGGGCGCCAGCGAGATCGGCTTCACCGTGGTCTCGATCAGTTTCTCGCTGGTGGCCGCGTTCATTCCGTTGCTGTTCATGGGGGGGGTGGTCGGGCGGCTGTTCAAGGAGTTTGCCTTGACCGCCACCTCGACCATCCTGATTTCAGTGGTGGTGTCCCTGACCCTGGCCCCAACCCTGGCCGCGCTGTTCATGCGCGCGCCGAAGCACAATGCCCACGCCCGGCCGGGCTTTGGCGAGCGCCTGCTGGCCCTGTATGAACACGGCCTGCGCCGCGCCCTTGCACACCAGAAAGTGATGCTGGGGGTATTCGGCCTGACCCTGGCCATGGCCGTGGCGGGCTACGTGTTTATCCCCAAGGGATTCTTCCCGGTGCAGGACACCGGCTTTGTCCTTGGCACCACCGAAGCTGCCGCCGATATTTCCTATGGCGACATGGTGAAAAAGCACCTGGCGATGGCGCAGATCGTCGCGGCCGACCCCGCCGTGCAGGCGTTTTCCCACTCGGTCGGGGTCTCGGGCAACAACCAGACCATCGCCAACGGCCGCTTCTGGATCGCCCTCAAGCCACGGGGTGAGCGCGATGTCTCCGCCAGCCAGTTCATCGACCGGATTCGCCCGCAATTGATGGCGGTTCCCGGCATTGTCCTGTACCTGCGGGCCGGGCAAGACATCAACCTCAGCTCCGGCCCCAGCCGGGCCCAGTACCAGTACGTGCTCAAGAGCAACGACGGCCCGACCCTCAACCTGTGGACCCAGCGCCTGACGGAAAAACTGCGCGGCATCCCGGCCTTCCGCGACATTTCCAACGACCTGCAACTGGGCGGCAGCATCACCCATATCACCATCGACCGGGCGGCCGCCGCGCGTTTCGGACTGACCGCCAGTGATGTCGATGAAGCACTCTACGACGCCTTCGGCCAACGCCAGGTCAACGAGTTCCAGACCCAGATCAACCAGTACAACGTGATCCTCGAACTGGACACCCGGCAACGGGGCAAGGCCGAAAGCCTGGCGTACTTCTACTTGCGCTCGCCCCTGAGCGGCGAGATGGTGCCGCTGTCGGCGCTGGCCCGCTTCGACGCACCGACCATCGGCCCGCTGTCCATAGCCCACGACGGCATGTTCCCCGCCGCCAACCTGTCGTTCAACCTGGCACCAGGGGTCGCCCTGGGCGATGCGGTGATCCTGCTCAACCAGGCGAAAGCGGAAATCGGCATGCCGACCTCGGTCAACGGCAACTTCCAGGGCGCGGCCCAGGCATTCCAAAGCTCGCTGGCCAGCCAGCCATGGTTGATCCTCGCCGCGCTGGTGGCGGTGTACATCATTCTCGGGGTGCTCTATGAGAGCTTCGTGCACCCGCTGACGATCATCTCGACCCTGCCCTCGGCCGGCCTCGGCGCCTTGATCATGTTGTGGCTGCTGGGCCAGGACTTCTCGATCATGGCGCTGATCGGCCTGGTGTTGCTGATCGGCATCGTCAAGAAAAACGGCATCCTGATGATCGACTTCGCCCTCGACGCCCAGCGCAATAGCGGCCTTACGCCCGAGGACGCGATCTATCAGGCCTGTATCACGCGCTTCCGGCCGATCATCATGACCACCCTCGCCGCCCTGCTGGGCGCCCTGCCGCTGATGCTGGGCCACGGCCCCGGCGCCGAGTTGCGCCAGCCACTGGGGATTGCCGTGGTCGGCGGCTTGCTGGTGAGCCAGGCGCTGACGCTGTTCACCACGCCGGTCATATACTTGTGGCTTGAACGGCTCTTCCATCGGCCCACACCAGCGCCAGCGCTGGCGACCACACACTGAGGCGGGTCATGCGTGTCCTGATCGTTGAAGACGAAGAAAAAACCGCGGACTACCTGTATCGCGGCCTGACGGAACAAGGCTACATCGTCGACGTCGCCCCCGATGGCGTCGAAGGCCTGCACCTGGCGCTGGAAAACGAATACGCAGTGATTGTCCTCGATGTGATGCTGCCGGGGCTCGATGGCTACGGCGTGCTGCGGGCCCTGCGGGCACGCAAGCAGACTCCGGTGATCATGCTCACCGCCCGCGAACGGGTCGAGGACCGGATCCGCGGCCTGCGCGAGGGTGCCGACGATTACCTGGGCAAGCCCTTCTCGTTCCTCGAACTGGTGGCCCGCCTGCAGGCCTTGACCCGGCGTAGTGGCGGTCATGAACCGGTACAAGTGAGCGTGGCCGACCTGTGGATAGATCTGCTCAGCCGCAAGGCCACGCGCGCCGGGACCCGCCTGGACCTGACCGCCAAGGAGTTCTCCCTGCTCAGTGTGCTGGCCCGGCGCCAGGGCGAAATCCTGTCCAAGACGGCGATTGCGGAAATGGTCTGGGACATCAATTTCGACAGCGATGCCAATGTCGTCGAAGTGGCGATCAAACGCTTGCGGGCGAAGATCGACGGCCCGTTCGAAGAAAAACTGCTGCACACCATCCGCGGCATGGGGTATGTGCTGGAGAGCCGGCGTGCCCCGTAATTCCATTGCCCTGCGCCTGAGCGCCATGTTCACCCTGGTGGCGGCGCTGGTGTTCCTGCTGATTGGCTGGGCCTTGTATCAACAGGTCGACAAGGGCCTGGGCCTGTTGCCGGAAGCGGAGCTGGATGCGCGTTACAGCGTGCTCGAATCCACGGTAGGCCGTTACGGCACGCCGGAACATTGGGTGAAGATCAATAACAAACTCAAGCTGCTGGGTGAAGAAGACAAGCGCATCCGCTTCTGGATCATCAGCGGCGACCGCCACTACGAGTACGGCGAGATCTCCGCGCAGGTCCGCGCCTTCGCCGAGGGCCCGCTGGGCATGCGCGACCTGCAGTTACCGGGGCAGCCCTACCCGCTGAAGGTGCTGGTCAGCCAGTTCCCGGCCAAGGATCAGCGCCCGCCACTGCGCTTCATGATCGGGATCGACACCCAGGCCGTCCATGCCACCCAGCACCATTTGCTGATCGCCCTGATCAGCCTGGCAATCGTCGGCGTGCTGCTGGCATCGGCGTTGGGCTACTGGGTCGCGCGAATCGGTCTCAAGCCGCTGATCAGGCTGTCCCAGGAAGCGCAACGCCTGGCACCACCGCTGCTGTCGGCACGCTTGCAACTGTCGCCCTTGCCACCGGAACTCGATCAGTTTGTCAGCTCGTTCAACTCGACCCTGGAACGGGTCGAGCAGGCCTATACCCGCCTGGAATCGTTCAACGCCGACGTCGCTCACGAACTGCGTTCACCGCTGACCAACCTGATCGGCCAGACCCAGGTAGCCCTGACGCGCGGACGCTCGGCGGAACACTACTTCGAAGTGCTGCAATCGAACCTGGAAGAGCTCGAGCGGTTACGCTCGATCATCAACGACATGCTGTTCCTGGCCAGCGCCGACCAGGGCAGCAAAGCCACCAAACTCACCAGCACCTCGCTGGCCGATGAAGTGGCGACCACCCTGGATTACCTGGACTTCATCCTCGAAGATGCCCAGGTCCAGGTCCGGGTCAGTGGTGATGCGCAGGTGCAGATCGAAATCGCCCACCTGCGCCGGGCCTTGATCAACCTGCTGAACAACGCGGTGCAACATACCGCGCCCGGACAAGTGATCGAGGTGCGGATCGACGCCGAACAACATCAAGTTCGCCTCGGCGTGACCAACCCCGGCGAGCCAATTGCCAGCGAACACCTGACGCGCCTGTTCGAGCGCTTCTACCGGGTGGACGCCTCGCGCAGCAACAGCGGCGCCAACCATGGCCTGGGGCTGGCCATCGTCAAGGCAATTGCGCTGATGCACGGCGGCGATGTGTTTGTGCGCAGTGATAAAGGGGTCAATACCTTCGGTATCTACCTGCCCCTCTAACGACATCCACAGGCTGAGCACCGCACCAACTATTGCTGTTCACGCAACAGTCCTTTCTGTAATCCGCTCTGTTTCCTTTGACCCTGGCGCCTTATCTTTGCCCGCACCAAACAGCACTTGCCAAGCAAGAAGGTTTTATAGATGTCCAACAGTATGGGTATTGCCAGCGCTTTCGTTTTGTCGTCCTTGTTCCTGTCGCCATTGGCCATGGCCGAAGAATCGCCAGCCTTTGTCGCGCAGAATGCCGCGCGTGCAGCAGCCTTCGACAAGGCACAGACTGAACTGACCGCCAAGGCGCAAAACCCCGAGCACGCCCCGCAAGCAGCGACTGTCCAGGCTCAGCCCCAAGTTGAGAAAGACAGCTGATCGCTCAGCGTTTCGAGTTTCCCTCGACACTTCACTCGGCTCTTTCCCAAATGAAGTTGTCTTAAAAGCCGCTGCTATCAGCGGCTTTTTTTTATTGTGTTTTTGCCCCGCCCGCGCGCGTCCTCCCTTAATAAGAAACACCGGATTTCAAACAATGACCCTACAGGTCATTGCGCCAAGGAGCTGTCCCCCACGTGAGTATCACCGTCAAACTGAGTCCCCTGTTCATTGCAATTGCCGCAACGATCACCGCCGTCCAGGCCGCCGAAGATTCCCCGCGCGAAGGTTTTATTGAGGGCTCCAGCCTCAACCTCAATGCCCGCAACTACTACATGAACCGCAATCGCCTGCAGCAGGCCGACGACAACATCGAGTGGGGCCAGGGTTTCCTCGGGCTCTTCGAGTCGGGTTATACCCAGGGTCCAGTGGGTTTTGGCCTGGACGCCAATGCCATGCTCGGGCTGAAACTCGATGGCGGGGGCGGCACCGACGGCTCCAGCATCCTGCCGACCGGCGATGGCAACGGCAAAGCCCCGGGGTCGTTTTCCACCGGCGGCGCGACCCTGAAAATGCGCGCCATGGACACTGAACTCAAGGCGGGTGACCTGTTCCTCAATAACCCGGTGATCGCCGGCGGCATGAGCCGCATGTTGCCGCAGACCTTTCGCGGCGTCAGCCTGAGCAACCACAGCTTCGACGGCTGGCTGCTCGAAGGTGGCCAGGCCAGTTTCACCAAGCCGTACAACCAGAGCGGGCACCAGCGCATCGGCACCTCCTACGGGACCCTGGCCGAAGGTGACGAAAGCCGCCACCTGAACTGGGCCGGCCTGGCCTGGAGCGCGGTGCCGGGGCTGAGCAGCAGCCTGTACGCCTCCGAGCTCAAGGACGTATGGAACCAGTACTACTATGACCTCGACTACCGCTACGCACTGAGCGAGCAAATCAGCCTGAACCCGGGCCTGCACTACTATCACACCCAGGACAGCGGCGAAGCGCTGCTGGGAGCGATCGACAACAACACCTACAGCCTGCATTTGACCCTCGGCGTCGGCAATCACAGCGTTACGGCCGCATACCAGCGGGTGAACGGTAATACCCCGTTTGACTACATCGCCCAGGGCGACAGCGTCTACCTCGACAACTCGCAGCAATACTCGGACTTCAACGGCCCCAACGAGCGTTCGTGGAAGCTCAAGTACGCCTATGATTTTGCCGCAGTCGGCGTGCCGGGTCTGACCTCGGCCCTGTCCTACTCGCGCGGTACCCTGAACCTGAGCAAGGTGGATCCGGACAGCCCCGGCTATGGTGCGTACTACAATGCGGACGGTCAGCACGCCAAGCATTGGGAACGTGACCTCGACCTGCAGTACGTCGTCCAGGACGGCACGGCGAAAAACCTCGCCGTGCGCCTGCAATGGGCGACCAACCGTGGTGGCAACGGTTATGGCGCTCTGGACAGCGACACCGATGAATACCGGATGATCCTCGACTACCCGCTGAACGTTTTCTAAAGCACGCCTACGCATACCTAAATGTGGGAGCGAGCCCGCTCGCGATGAACCTGAAAGCGCCGAGTGTTCACGGCATTCGCGCGCTATCGTTCACGTCCACCGCGAGCAGGCCGCAAGGGGTAGCGTTCGACTAACTGATCGACATCAAGCGTTTGGGCTGGCCTTTTGTCCGCAGCGGATCTATACATGCATCCAGGCAATCAATTAACGAACTGATATCTGCAATGCTGCCCGGTCCGTTCGGGAACTACGCTGATGATGTCCCTCTGCAGAAATCAGAACCATGAGTGCAAGCCGTACGCACCTCCACTTGATGGGGAACACCCGCCGCCCCGAATTCATGCTGATTCTGGGCAGCTCGCTGACTGTCATTGCCATCATCGCCATCGTCACTTTCCTGCTGATACGCGAGCACGCCAACGCGATGCAGGCGGCGACTCGCAGCGCGAACAATATCGTGCAGTTGATCGACGCGGATGTGCTGCGCAACGTCGAACTCTATGACTTGTCGCTGCAGGGCCTGATTGCCGCCGCCCAGCGTGACGACCTGCAACAGGTGTCGGCACAGATCCGTCACCTGGTGCTGTTCGATCGCTCCAGCACCGCACGTTTCAAGGGCGACCTGCTGTTACTGGACAAGTATGGCAACGTGACCGCCGACTCCTCCCTGGTAAAACCCAAGCCGGGGAACTTCGCCGACCGTGATTACTTCCTGGCCCATGCGTTCAACGATGACACCGGGATGTTTATCAGCCGTCCCTTCAAACCCCGCTGTGAATGCCCCGACAGTGAGCAGTGGCGCATCAGTTTCAGCCGGCGCATCTCTTCACCCTCCGGCGAGTTTCTCGGCGTGGCCGTGGCGTCCATGCGTCTCGCGTATTTCGACGAGTTATTCAAGAGCCTGAACATCGGCAACGACAGCACCCTCAATGTGCTCGACAAGGACGGTATTCTGCTCGCGCAAAAACCCATGCTGCGCGACAACAGCATCGGCAGGAGCTTCGGCAACCGCCCCAATGTGGTTCGAATCATGCGCGAAGGCAGTGGCAGCTTCAGCAGTGTCTCGAGCATGGACCAGCGCAATCGCCTGTACACCTTCTCGCGCGTCGGCAACCTGCCATTGACGGTGATCGTCGCGCTGTCCATGGACGATGTCTTTGCCACCTGGAAGCGCACCGCCTATGTGATCAGTGGCGCCACCGGTGTGCTGTGCATCGGCCTGATGTGGCTGGCCCTGCTGCTGTGTCGCGAACTGCGCCTGCGCCAGCACGCCGAGCAGGAACTGGCCCAGCAGGCGGCCGTTGATCCCCTCACCGGAGTGGCCAACCGCCGCACCCTGGATACGGTGTTGAACCGCGAGTGGTCGCGTGCCCATCGGTCGGGTAAACCGCTGTCGGTGCTGATGATCGACGCCGATCATTTCAAAGCCTTCAATGACCGGCATGGCCATCAGGGCGGGGATGATGCGTTGCGCATTCTGGCCAGGGTCATCAGCGAAAACATCCGCCGCCCGGCTGATCTCGCTGCACGGTATGGCGGCGAAGAGTTCGCCGTGGTGCTGCCCGAAACCGATACCACCGGAGCACTGCGCATCGCCGAAAACATTCGTGCGGCGGTCGAACAACTACCGCCCTTTGCCGCCGACGAACCGCCCATGACCGTCAGCATCGGTCTGAGTACCTCCACCGGGCAGCCGAATCAGAGCCTGGAAAACCTGATGTACACCGCTGACAAGGCGCTGTACCAGGCCAAACACCGGGGACGCAACTGCGTGGTGAGTGCGCAGGAATAGGCCCGGCATTTGCGGCAGGCATAAAAAAGGCCACCCGAAGGCAGCCTTAAAAACTAGAGAGGTTTTTACTTACACTGCCGCAACCGGGCGCATGTAAGAGATCGGAGCAGTGCTGGCGTCTTCAAAGGTCACGACTTCCCAAGCATCTGTCTGCTCAATCAATTTGCGCAGAAGCTGGTTGTTCAGTGCGTGGCCGGACTTGAAGCCCTTGAACTCACCAATCAGGCTATTGCCCAGCAGGTAGAGGTCGCCAATGGCGTCGAGGATCTTGTGTTTGACGAATTCGTCTTCATAGCGAAGGCCGTCTTCGTTCAATACACCGTCCGCATCGACCACGATGGCATTTTCAACGCTACCGCCGAGTGCGAGGTTGTGCTTGCGCAGGTACTCGATATCACTCATGAAACCAAAGGTCCGGGCGCGGCTGACTTCTTTTACGAACGAAGTGCTGGAAAAATCCACGCTGGC
>Ga0213827_1000938_pt1 | contig 18568 bp, 17 predicted proteins | sample MC6MC0898MG_FD_180669 | JGI IMG/M metagenome (GOLD analysis project Ga0213827, IMG submission 180669) | Enriched soil aggregate microbial communities from Iowa State University, Ames, United States - MC6-MC0898-MG | ecosystem: Environmental > Terrestrial > Soil > Unclassified | place: USA: Iowa...
TGTTTCAATTGAAAGGAAATATTCATCTGCTAATTGATTAATAGAGCTGCCGCTTTTGAAGGCTCTTTTAATTGAGGCATTTCGCTCATCAATTAGCTTTCTTCCTCCCGAACGACTGCCCCATTTTTGATAGGTTTTTTCTTGTTTCGGAATGTAGAGGGTTTCCCCTTGAACATATTTTTGAATTTCTGAAATCAGCTTTTCAGGTAATATGTTATGTGCATTTACATATTTCATGGTTTGCCAGCCCCTTATTTTTAATTTTAGAAAATAAGGTGCAAAGCCATATATTAGAAATGATAGTAAAGCTTACCTGGGCGATTTTTTAAATGAATGTCCGCCCCATGCAAAGTATCGCCTTTCCAATACTTGGCTTTGCATGAGTTGCTGGAGTACCTGACAATCTAGACAGATTTCCCATGTTTAAACACCCCCTAAAAATAAATGTTTTTTTAAAACTTACAGTCTTTTGGAAAATGTTGATGCTTTTTATTATAAAATAAATTTTACTAAATTGGCTAGGATTGGGCTAAATTAAAATGATTATAACATTGATGTAAAAATTTCCCTTATGTTAGTCCTGCCAAGTCGATTAATGAATCTTGTAAAAAAGAAAATGCCTTCATATCAATCCAGCTTGTATTGTATTTGTTATAATAAAGGTAACAATGGAAAATTTAAACTTGGATATGGATAGGGGATCATCCAACCTGGAGCTTTTTGAAGGTGCCTTCGAATCAATGTCGGATTTTCATATTTTTATATAGATGCACCTGTATAAAGAATATTTGGAAGGGAGTCATTGAAGTGTTATCTTTTGAGGAAAAAAAGGCTATTTTTCATTCATTTAAGCTGAAGGAAAAGAAAATTAGTAATGGAAGAGTAAGCTTTATTTATCCTGAAAGTCTCCAAAAGGGGCAAGTGTTGGCAACGCAATTACATCCAAGTGGCAATGGCTATGTGAACGGTAAGTATATGTCAGAAGAAACCATTGAAAAACATGGTTTCGAGGTAGATCCACGCGGTTGGATTTCGATAAAGGTTTTTTCAAAGAATGAAATCGCTAAGGTGATAACCGAGGCCATGAAATCAATGACGAAAATGCCTGAAGAGGCGGACATCGTTATTGAAAAGCAGGATAACCTTAAAACAGCCCATACTTCTTTTGAGAATCAAGATGGGGAAGATGTACCTTTTGGAGAAAACGTACCCCAGGAAGAGGCATCTTTTGAAATCGAGGAAATTCCTGAGAAGACAGAAGTGTCTATAGAGAAGCAGGAGATTTCTAGGAAAGAAATCGAACGGAAATTGGAAAATAAAAAGAATGAATCTATTGAAAAAGTTCAGCCTTCTTCTACATATGAAATGTATCCCGGTTCGTGTTTATTTGCCTTGATGGGACTGACATTATCGACTATGGAATATGGGTTTTTGGTATGGAGGAAAGCCGTAAGGAAATATGTAGGAATCGGATCGAAAATGTAGAATAAAGCATAAGCAAATAGTAAACCTTGCCAATTTCGCCGGCAAGGTTTTTTTTGTATGGAAAATGGGCGGAACGCCGAAAAAATCGAAGATTAATAGGCGTACGATGCAAAAACAGGTGGAATCCTAGCAGGAATTTCAAGCTATAAAAGCACAGTATTTTAGCCCAATTTCTCTCACTTTTGACTCCTAGCTCTGTATTCAAAGCGGTAGACGATCCTCAAAAATTCTTTTATTTTTTAGTTTTACATGTTATTCTAAAAAAATAACTAAACGAATCAAAGGTTTGATTCAATAGAATTAAAGTCATGATAGGTCTAATTTCCTAAAAACGCATTGATAGAAATGAAAGTGATTTTCACGAAATTTGTTATTTTTAGAATAATAAATATTAATAGTTAATGTGAAATGGAGAAAGATCGATTTGGCTAAAAAAGATTGAAGAATTTATATTGATTATTCGTTTTTTTTCAACTTTATATATAAAAGGGGAAATGTTCATGAAGAAGATTAGTTTAGCATGGCAGATATTCATTGGACTGGCTCTCGGTATTATTGTCGGTGCGGTTTTTTATGGTAATCCACAAGTGGCAAGTTACCTCCAGCCAATAGGTGATATATTTATTCGCTTAATTAAAATGATTGTTGTTCCAATCGTTGTCTCAAGTCTTATTGTTGGTGTTGCAGGCGTTGGCGATATGAAGTCTTTGGGAAAGCTTGGAGGCAAAACCCTCCTTTATTTTGAAATCATTACGACAATCGCCATCATTGTTGGACTGCTTGCTGCGAACGTATTTCAACCAGGTGTTGGAGTCGATCGTACCCATTTAACAAAGACGGATATTAACAGTTATGTAAGTACAGCTGAAAAAACTGAGGTACATTCGATGATTGATACAGTGGTGAACATTGTTCCTACTAACATCATTCAGTCATTAGCAAATGGAGATATGCTTGCGATCATTTTCTTCTCCGTTATGTTTGGACTTGGAGTAGCAGCGATCGGAGAGAAAGGCCTGCCAATTCTCAATTTCTTCAAAGGAACTGCAGATGCGATGTTCTATGTAACAAACCAGATAATGAAATTAGCCCCGCTCGGTGTTTTTGCTTTGATTGGTGTGACTGTTTCGAAATTTGGTATCTCCTCGTTAATTCCACTTGGAAAACTGGTTCTTGTTGTATACGGGGCGATGATCTTTTTCATTTTAGTGGTTTTAGGTTTAACGGCGAAAATTGTAGGGTTTAACATTTTCAAGCTGCTCCGATATTTAAAAGACGAACTAATTTTGGGCTATACGACAGCGAGTTCAGAAACTGTCCTTCCAAAAATTATGGAGAAGATGGAGAAGCTCGGCTGTCCAAAGTCGATTACTTCTTTTGTCATTCCAACAGGTTATTCCTTTAATCTTGATGGATCGACCTTATACCAGGCAATTGCGGCAATGTTCATTGCACAAATGTATGGAATTCCTATGAGTATCGGACAGCAAATTACATTAGTTTTTGTATTGATGCTAACCTCCAAGGGGATTGCCGGAGTTCCAGGCGTATCGTTTGTAGTTCTTCTTGCCACATTAGGTACTGTAGGGATACCTGCTGAGGGACTAGCATTTATTGCCGGTATTGACCGGATTCTAGACATGGCACGTACTTGTGTAAACATTGTTGGAAACTCCTTGGCGGCTATTGTTATTACAAAATGGGAAGGCCATAGCCTTGATGATTCTGCTGCTGTTGAACAAAAAGCAGCTTAACATCACGATACAGGACACCTTCCAAAAAATTGAATGTAATTGTTGGCATTTTATCAAATTGCTATAAGTTTCATCCGCAAAAAAGATTGGCTCAATAAAAGCCAATCTTTTTTTGTATTTATCCGTCTCTATTTTTTCTTTTCTTGCCTATCAATAAAGTAATTTGTGCCATCGTAATAGGCAAGGAAGTTTTTTTTCGGTAAGCTAAATATTTTGGAAGCCACATGTCAGCATATTTATCTTTGAATTTTCTTAAACCTTGAAATGAATAGAGAAATTGTCCGTGCAAAAATATTTGAGAAGCAACTTTTTCACTTAAAAACGAAAACTTTGACAGTCCTACATTAGATAAAGGTGCCATCCCGATATTAAAGTATTGATATCCTTGTTCTTTTGCCCATTCGAATAATGATAGAAAAACAAAGTCCATCGTTCCGTTTGGCGCATCCTTTCCAAAGCGCATCAAATCCAACGATATCGTTTGGTTTTGATTATAGACTGGCATTATGCTGGCAAATCCAAGAATTTTCGATCCATTTGCTCTAATAACGGCTATTTCAGCCTTATTGAGGTAGTCTACATCAAAAAAACCAAGCGAAAAACCTTTTTCCGTTCTTCCTTGAAGCCATTCATCAGAAATTTCCTTAATTACCTTCATGAAATCTGCAGGAAAGGGAGGCTTTACAATTTCAAACTGATAATTCTCTCGTTCAAACCTGTTTTTTACTGCCCTAGCTCCTTTCATTTTTTTTCCACTTAATGAAAAGCTGTCTAATTCAACAAAAGCCTCTTCGCCGAGCTTGAAAAAGTCATAACCGTTTTCATGAAGAAAAGGAAGCATTTTCTCGCTGACCTCGTAAAAAACAGGAGTATACCCATGAAGATCCGCTGATTCTCGGAATTCTCCTATGGCAAGTGGCAATTCGTCCCGGTCTCCAACAGGGTCACCGAGGACCACAAGCTTGTCTGCATATACTTGATAGGCGAACATAACGTTTTCCTCTTTATTCCAATAGATATATTTATCATGTAAAAAGATTAAATGAGTTAGGACCGTTCCATTATAATGATCCAAATGTTCCATGATTTTTTCTTCCTGAGTAATGGATGTTTTCAGCTCCCATTTTTTATCCCGTCTAAATAAATAGCCGATGAAAAAAAGGACCATAGCGATGAACAAACCGATTAATGCACTTTTAAATAAATCACGAGAGTCTTTAATCAGATATGGTGAAAGCTTTGGATTCACTTTAATTTCGGAGGAAGGCAAATTGAAATATCCGATTAATAAAAACATAAGGGTAATTACGACAAACATACCTATATCAAAAATGGTTTTACCCCAGCTTAAAACGAAACGCTCTCTGTAAAATCGCTTTTTTGAAACTCTCAAGAGCACGACAACAATTAAAATATACAATGCCTCCTCATAATCAAACCCCTTTAGGAAGGTGAATATGGCAGCAAGAATTAAAACAACAATTGTTAGGTTGTATGCCCGCTTCTCTTTGTACTGGATACCTCGGGATAACCCGAGCAGGATAAAACCAGTTGCAACGGAGAGCTGATGCGAGATATTCATGATTGGAAAGGATAAAAATTCTTGAGCAATCTTTAGCCTTCCGATAATTCCTGGGACAGCTGCCGAAAGAAGCAAAACAAGCCCTGACAGAAAGACCAAAAAGGTTAAAATTATATGGCTAGACCTTACTAGGATGGCATCTGGAACATTGTTCCACGATTGATTCCACCTGTTCCAAAAATCCTTGATAAATAAAACTAATCCGACTAAAAAGGGAAGAATAAAATAGCCGATACGATAAAATAGCAGTAGGACAACAACTTTCTCCCCCGGGACACCTAAAACATGAGTACCCCAGATGAAAAGTAAGTCAAAGGACCCGAACCCCCCAGGAATCATACTAATAATTCCGGCACATGAAGCAACAATAAAAACCGGTACAAGCTCCTTAACATCAATCGGGATTCTTAAAATCATACATAATAACCAGATAGCAAGGAAAATGGCAATCCATTCAAACAAAGAAACGATGATCAGTTTGATCGCTATTCCAAACTCGATCATTGATTCTGTCGCTTTTTTGCGTTGAATAATATAGATTGTGATAAAAATCGGCAGATACAAACTTATAGCTGCTACGGCCCAGAAAAGCCATCTTTTTTCATGAAAAAGAGGTGAGCTCCGATAACCGACAAGAACGATCCAGGAAAGCAAAGAGATACCGGTCAGATAAAACAGTGAGACAGAAGCAATTTTCTTCACTAGTATTTTTTTGTTGGCTTCAGCTTCATGATAGAAATAGGCTCTCAGCGTAGCGCCAACAAGACCTCCAAACCCAATTAAGTTTGAAAAGGTATTCGCAATGAAAGACTTTTTCACAAGCTCTTTTAACGGTACTTTAAAGCCTAATATTTTTGTTAAATACACATCATAGAAAAACATAGGGAAAATGGCGCAAAAGGTAATGATAAAAATTAAGACCATCTTAGCCAAATGCAATTGACTAACTTCATGGCGAAACAGCTGAATATTCATGTTTCCAGTAAATTTTTTTATTTCATATCCTGCGAGACCTAATAAAATCATTGGAAATAAAATTTTTATGAACAAAAAGATCTTTTCTTTATTAATCGTTTTCATACTCATTCACCTAGTTTCTCCTTGTTCGCCAGCCATTGTCATTTCCAATCAGCAAAGGATAGGAAAAAGAAAGCCTTCATTTAACGATAAAAACATATGAATCTAATCTGTATTTTGTATCGAAACTACACAAATATTCATAAGGAACTCGAATAGGGATTTTTATATTGGCACAATGGTTTAATATTAAAACCAGACTAGTAGAATTTAGGGGGATCTTAAGTGAGAAAAATAACCTTATCTAATGGAAACACAGTAGAGGTTGAATGCTTGAGTTGTGCTTTAACAAATGGATTGATTGAACCAGATGGAGGGGTTGTCATCGAAACAGAGCATTTCCATGCCCATCAAGACGTCGCTTACCCAATAAAGGGATTAATCATTTTGGCGTCAAAGCGTCATATTACCTGTTTTGATGAATTAACCGAGTTAGAGAAGATTGATTATATCAACGTTCTAACAAAAATTAGAAAAGCGCAACGAGAAGTATTAGGAATCGAACATGTTTATTATTTTTATAACGAAGATACCACTCACCATTTTCATACATGGATGGTCCCTCGCTATGAATGGATGTACAGCTTTGGACGTTCTGTGGAATCAGTCCGCCCCGTCCTGCTTCATGCTAGAAATGAAATGAATGATGAAGAAAATGTGAAAGAAACGATGGAGGCCATTGCGCTGCTCACAAATAATTTGAACAGCTGACGATAAAAAAGGACGACACCCTAAAACGCATGGTTGGATATTCCAATGTGTTTTCAGGTATGTACCGATTGCGAATTCATAAATAAATTTGACCAAATAAATATCTTCCCAATTTGAATGCTAAAGGTATGATGTTAAGAAGGGATGTTTTTCATCGTTGCCGAATTTAATAATTTATGCAGGGGTTTTAAATCAACCAATCGATATGAAATGGATGAAAAATGCGGTCAAAAGTACAGAAAAGTATAATTCAAAGGAGTGAAAAAAGTGAACACGATTCTTAATAAAGTTTTCGTTGGTTTACCCAAAACAATAGGAAGTAAAGAGGCTGCAAATCCCATGGAGCGGGAATGGACAAGTGCCATTTTTAAAGAGCCTGTTGAAGGACCAATCTGGGTTGGCAAAACAGGTTTAACAGGTGATGGAGTAGCAGATTTGGAACACCATGGCGGGCCTGAAAAAGCCGTTTTCGCCTATTCAATTGAAAATTATACATACTGGAGAAATGAATTAGATATATCGGATATATCAGCTGGTGGCATGGGTGAAAATTTGGTTATGGAACATGCAACGGAGGAAACGGTTTCCATTGGTGATACCTTTCAAATTGGTGAGGCGATTATTCAAGTTTCTCAGCCAAGACAGCCGTGCTGGAAGCCGGCGCGCCGTTTTAAAATTAAAAACTTAGCGTTGTTATTACAGAATACAGGAAAAACCGGCTGGTATTTCCGTGTTTTACAAGAAGGGTATATTGAAGAGGGGCAAACATTTACCATACTTGATCGTCCATATCCGCATTGGACCATCCAAAAATGTAATCAAATTCTCCATGGTAAGCAGCAGAATTTTATAGAAATGCAAGAACTTGCTGGTTGTGAATTGCTTGCGCCGGGTATGAGAGATACTTTAGCAAAGCGAATAGAAAAACGGAACTCCGGTGCCCCAGATATCCGCAACCGAGTTTTTGGGCCAAATGAATAAAATAGTGTTTCGATGGACTGCAAGATTAATCCAAAACTAATTTTATTTTTCAACAATAAACAGGGATGACTGCCATCCCTGTTTATTTATACATTTAGCTTATCCCAATAATTTAGGCAGACCGAAAGCGAGTAAGAGAATCGCAAGCAGAATAATCCATGAAAGCGGGTGGGCCCAGTTATTTGTCCAGCCGATTCCGAACCGTTTTTCTAAAAATATCGCTGGGTCATTCTTGTTAAAATAGAACATGCCAAGCTTCCAATAACGGTCATCATCACGATCAATAACTGTGCCGTTTTCACCGCCAGTTTTTACAGCAATACGACTTCCGCCCTGACCAGTTGTTATCGATAGAATAATAGATACTACAACAATACCAATGGTAAAGACAAGCGGAGCAATCATTAATAGCTGATGATTAATTTGATACATTAATGATAGCTGGTGCAGCATGAATATAGTGATCAAGCCTGTACCCATGATGATAGTGAACAGCGACCATCTCTTTCTGAACACGATATTTTGCCGAATGGATTCTTCCGGATTAGCAGCGGACACTTGCTGTTTGGCTTTAGAAATAATGGTATTGAGGAATAAAAACAGTAGTGTCAGATAGACTTGCATGATCGGCATAAGCAGCACTGTACGATAAGATTTATTTGCCCAGGTGGTGACCTCGCCACTAAAGTTATATTGCATCGGATATCTATCAGGAATAAGCTGGTAATTTGTAAGAGTAATGACGATGGATAAAATCGAAATCAAAAATGGGATGATAAACCAGTAATTAGAGTGTGCCAGCTTTTGATTTCGAAACCCGGTATCAATCGTGACTAACTGAGGCTTTCGCGTCCAATTTTGATTATTATTTTTTAGTTCCTTCATTTGCTTATGGAAAATAAGATAGACGGCAAAACTAGCAGCTATAAAGGCAAAAATCAAGATGGAAAACAAGACTGCGGTGAAGTTTTCATCGCGACCTGCAGCTGTAAACCAAAAGACTGCTGTAATGATGATAGCCAGAATTGCATTCGTCCAGGCATATTTTTGGCGCATTTTTTTTATATCAGGCCGATGGTAAGCCTCTTCAGGGATCGATACACCGAAACTTTCTGTTTTTCGTGTCCAAAAAGGGATAAAAATTAGCGGAATAAAGATCGGAATCATCATCGCAATAAGAAATAATAAAATGTTGGAAGTCATGATTTATCACCCTTCATGTTAAAATTTGCGAATATTCGACTGCAAAGCTGTAAAAAATCTTTTTCTTGAACATCGCGGCAAACTGCTTCAGCAATCAATGGATGGAGTTTGGATTCCAATTCAGACCAGTAGGCTTCATTTGCTTTAGGAACGCCATCGGGATTGACAACTACCCCTTTTTGCCGATGAATCAAAATAAATCCTTCTTGTTTCAATTGCTGATAGGCTTTGTTAACGGTATGAAGATTAATACTTAGATCCGCTGCCAGTGACCGTACAGAGGGTAGTGCCTCGCCAGGGCTTAGTTCTTTTTTTGCGATACCGGCAATGATCTGGTACTTTAATTGTGTATAAATTGGTTCTTCTGATTCAAGGTCAAGTGTAATATACACATACTCCACACTCCTTTTGTGTTATGTGTTATATTTATAGTATAACAGTTATAACAAAGGAGTCAATATGTTAAAAGTCCGAGACCGGTCAATAAAATCAATGATGGGAGAATTCCTTATGACAGAAAACAAACAATTAACCGAAAGCGACCTTCCTGCTGGATTAGCAAAGCCGGCACAACGGGCACTTTTAGCAGCTGGATATTCGCAGTTGGAGCAAATCGCCAAAGTTAGTGAAGTGGAAATCTTGAAGTTACATGGTATGGGCCCAAAAGCATTGGAGCAGCTCCGAAATGCCCTCACTGCTAAAGGCCTATCATTTGCAAACCGTGCATGAGAATGTAAACAAATCTACGTTGGAAAATTTGCAGATGTAGTAACTTAAGGGGAGATTAGAGAAGCAGCAGTTTCAGCAAAATATCTACCGGTTAGAGTTAACAGTAGTAACGCGGCATAAAGCGGGGTTGCCATTATATAAAAAATGGGATTTGAGAGATTGAGGGGACTTAACCAAAATCCTTTTCACTACAAGCAATTTGTCGACGAGTAGTATACGGGAAAAATATTATATTTGTATCCTTAAGAGAAGGAAGATGCCTCCACTAAAGGCGGTCATCTTCCCATGCTCTGTCATCATCAATATTGTATTTTTCTTTTAATGTTTGTTCTGTTTGATTTCTTGTAACAGTATTTTTTAATTGCTTTGTTTGCATATTCTTTTCTTCAATTTTTAATTCAATAGCTCCTTTGGTTTGATCAAAGAATCCTAAAGCATATTTGACCACTTCTTGAATATCATTTGTTTCGTAAGCAGCAAAATCCTCGTTGGTGATATTCAACTTAACGCCTTCTAGTGCATATCCACTGTCTAAATCGATATCCAAATGTACCTCATAGCCTTCAGCATTTTCATTCGCTTCAATAATGTTGAAAGTCTGAATCGTTGTGCCCGTTTCATAATCGATTGATTCCGTAAAATCAGACATACAAACACCGCCTTATTTTCAAGTGTAACCTCCCATAGTTTTAGCCGTACTATCCTCTGATATTCCTTTGGCTTTAGGTATACCCTTTAAAGGTTGATGAAATAGCATATCGACTCAGAGTTTAATTAAAAAGCCCGAATTTTCTGGAAACGCTTACATTTATTTATTTAAAATGGTATAATAAACCAGAGAACCTCATTATTTTTTCATCAGGCACATCGTAATGAAATCATGAAAGGGGTAGAAAAGAATGGCTGAAAGTATCTTTAAACACTTAGAAAAAAAGGGAATCATTGTACCTGAACACCAGATTCAACCTTTAATGTCACAGTGGGATGCCTACCATCTATTGACAAACAATTCAAATCCCGAAAAGCTTGCCGGTAATAAAGCGGGCCTCAAAAATGTACCAGAGGAGCCAAGATACCAATAAGGTGTTGTAAAATAAAACACTGGAGATTTTCCTCCATTACATTGTGATAAACTTGTAAAGGGTGTCAGGCACCATGTGAAAAATTCACATGGTGCCTGGCACCTTTTTATGCTGTTATAATGGGAGAGTGAAGGGCGGGAAGGATAAGATGAAAATTTTGCTTGTGGAAGATGATAAAACGATTGCATCTGGACTTGAATATTCGCTGCAGCAGGATCAGTTTTCTACGATTCTATGCTATGACGCCGCTTCTGCTAAAAAGGTGTTAGCAGAAGAATTGGATCAAATTGCTTTATGTTTATTTGATTTATCCCTGCCAGATGGAAGCGGCTATGAATTATGTAAGCTTGTGAAGGAACGGAGAGATCTTCCTGTTATATTTTTAACAGCGATTGACGATGAGGTCAATGTCGTGATGGGACTTGACATGGGAGCAGATGATTACATAACCAAACCTTTTCGGGTTCGCGAGCTTATCTCCAGGATCAAAACGGTCTTGCGAAGATACCAAAAGCAGCCGCAATCAAAAATCATTATTGAAATACAGAATGTCAGCATTAATACGCTCGAAGGAAAGGTTTATAAAAATGACGAAGAAATTCTGTTAACTGCCTTAGAATATCGATTATTTCTAATCTTCGCGAACCATATCGGACAGGTCCTCTCACGTAATCAACTACTGGAAAAGATTTGGGATGTGGCTGGGGACTTTGTAAATGATAATACCTTAACGGTTTACATAAAAAGGCTGAGGGAAAAGTTAGAGGATCATCCGCAAAATCCACAAATTATCAAAACCGTTCGCGGATTAGGCTATAAGGTTGGTGATTAGCATGCTGCGTAATCGCGAGGTGCGTATACTCATACTAACGATGAGCATGATTAGTCTAGCTGGCCTCTTGGCATCAGCATTTCTTTCGCTGGCTGCAATGGTGCTTGTTTTCATCGTTTCTGTCTTACTCATTGGATGTTGTTTAATATTTACGAATTGGAGATATCGCGAAATCGAAAAGCTGTCCGGATATTTGCGTCAAATAAGCGGTGGTGATTATTCACTCGATGTGCGTGATAATTACGAAGGTGAGCTAAGCATTCTAAAAAATAATATTTATAAAGTGACCATCATGCTATCAGAACAGGGTTCGCTTTTGCAGCAGGATAAAATCCAGCTCACCAATGCGATTTCCGATATATCTCATCAGCTCAAAACCCCACTTACCTCGATGATGATCATGGCCGATTTATTAAGTGATGCCAAGCTGCCGGCCGCAAAAAGAAATGAATTCACCCGCACTATTCGGATTCAGCTTGAACGAATCGAATGGCTCGTTTCTTCATTATTAAAGCTGTCAAAAATTGACGCAGGAACGGTCCAATTCAAAAAAGAGCAAATAGCGGTGAAAAATTTGATTCAAAAAGCATTGGAGCCCGTTTTGATTCCAATGGACATTAAGGAACAAACTATTTTAATTGAGGGTTATGATACCGTTTCCTTTGTTGGCGACCTTAATTGGACCGCTGAAGCAATAATCAATATTTTAAAAAACTGCGTAGAGCATACCACTTCGGGTGGAAAGATTACCATTTCTTTTTCAGAAAATGCTATGTTTACGGAAATCGTCATTGCTGATAACGGGAAGGGCATCGCGAAGGATGATCTCCCATATATCTTTAAACGCTTTTACAAAGGAAAGAATGCCAGTGAAGAGAGCATCGGAATCGGCATGGCTATGGCACAAAGTATCATCACCAGCCAAAATGGCGATATCGAGGTTAAAAGTAAGGATGGAGAGGGGACGCAGTTTCGGATTAAGTTTTACAAGCAAGTGGTGTAAAGCTGAAAAGCATACTCGAAATTTGCGGATAAGTTGTGCTTACTGTTAGATAACGCAGGTTTACTGCCAGAAAGGTCAGGCTTACTGTCGTTAAAGGCTACCTTACTGGCGGAGTGCCACTTTTTGTTATTGAAATAAACCATTAAGTGACTAAACTGTCACTTTACAGTCACTGGAAAGTCATTTTAGCCAGGTAAACTAGAACCATCAGCTAAATCATGGAGGTTTTACATAATGGAAATTTTAAAAATTGAACATCTGACTAAAATGTACGGAAAAGGCGAGACGGCAGTTAAGGCACTTGATGATGTTTCTTTTTCAGTTAAAAAAGGTGAATTTGTCGCTATTATCGGCCCGTCCGGATCGGGGAAATCGACGCTTTTACATCTGCTTGGCGGTGTTGACCGTCCAACCAGCGGTAAGGTCCTCGTGGATAATACCGATATTTATAACTTAAATGAAACACAGCTTGCGATTTTTAGACGCAGGCAAATAGGTTTGATCTATCAATTTTACAACCTGATTCCGGTCCTGACAGTGGAAGAGAACATTACCCTGCCACTCTTGCTGGATGAACATAAGGTCGACAAGAAACAGTTTAATGATATCGTTAAGATTCTCAATCTGGAGAATCGCTTAAACCATCTCCCTAATCAGCTATCCGGCGGGCAGCAGCAACGGGTCTCGATCGGCCGGGCACTGATTAGTAATCCTGCTATTATGCTTGCTGATGAGCCAACAGGTAATCTAGATAGTAAAAATAGTAGTGAAATTATTGATTTATTAAAAATGTTTAATAAAACATTTAAGCAAACGCTGCTAGTTATTACCCATGATGAACGAATTGCCTTGCAAGCAGACAGAGTCATTGCAATTGAGGATGGCAGAATCGCCAAGGACGAGGTGATTCGTCCGTGAATATTGTGAATAAATTAACGGTCCGGCATTTGAAGCAAAACAAAAGGCGGACGCTAGTGACCATCATTGGCGTCATTATTTCTGTCGCCATGGTGACAGCAGTGGCAACTCTTGGTGTCTCTTTTATGGATTTAATGAAAAGGCAGACGATTGCAAGTGAAGGTGAGTGGCATGTCCTTTACAAGGATGTGAACAAAGAGCAGCTTAAGGCGATTAAAAACGATAAAGAAACAAAAAAGGTTGTCCTTTCACGTGACCGCGGTTACGCCCTTTTAGAAGGTGGACAAAATGAAAGCAAGCCGTATTTGTTTATCAAGGAGTATAATGCCCAAGGGTTTAAACAGTTTCCGATTGAATTAAGTAAAGGGCGGATGCCAAAAGCGAATAATGAGATCGTTCTTTCTGAGCACATAGCCTCGAACGCCAAAGTAGAATACAAGATTGGTGATAAATTAACCCTTGAAGTTGGACAACGTACAATGCCTGGTGTGACGGACCATGTCTTCGGACAAGAGGATCCATTACAATTAGAGGATGAGAAAACGTCTGAGAGTGTGACAAATAAAACGACGAAAAGCTACACGGTCGTAGGCTTCATCGAACGTCCCACATGGGAACCGACCTGGGCACCTGGGTATACGGTTATTAGTTATGTGGATGAAAGTACGATTGGTGCAAACGATCCAGCCAATGCGACGGTTATTTTAAAAATGGTCAAAAGCTCCTTATACGATCATGCGAAGGACTTGGCAAAGCAAAACAAAATAGGAGTACCCAAATTTAATAATGAGTTATTGCGCTATTACGGTATAACCAACAATGTCGGCCTACATCGTATGCTTTATTCATTATCGGCCATCATTATGGCGGTCATAATCATTGGTTCTATATCATTAATCTTTAATGCCTTCGCTATCTCAGTTTCAGAACGATCCCGTCATTTAGGGATGCTCGCCAGTGTTGGGGCAACGAAAAGACAGAAGCGAAACTCGGTGTTTTTTGAAGGGATCATCATTGGTGTAATCAGTATCCCGATTGGTATCATTTGCGGACTTCTCGGAATGGGAGTTACCTTTTGGTCGATTAATTCCGTCATTCAAGGTGCATTAGAAGTGACGGAAAAATTAACTGTGGTTGTTACACCCTTCTCCATTTTGATTGCCTGTGTGATTTCGATGGTGACGATATTGATCTCTACGTATCTTCCAGCCATTAAGGCATCTAGAATCTCTGCCATTGATGCAATCCGTCAAACAACGGAGGTTAAGCTTACAGGTAAAGCAGTGAAAACATCGAAGTTTGTTCGCAAGTTATTTGGAATTGAAGCAGAAATAGGTTTGAAGAATTTAAAGAGAAACAAACGCAAGTACCAAGCAACGGTATTCTCACTTGTTATCAGTGTCGTTCTATTTTTAACCGTATCTTTTTTTACATCCAATATGAAAAAATCGCTTGTGCTCTCACAGGATAGAATAGGTTACGATATTTCTGTTTCTGGCGACAATTTAACCGAAACAGATTTTAGGCTGCTGAAATCATTTTCTTCTCTTGAGGATGTAACGGAATCAAGTGTGGTAAGAGAGTTAAATTTGAGTACCTGGATAAACGAGGCATCTCTCGCCGATGAATTACAAAAAATGGTGAAGCAGGATAAGAGTACACTTAAGAACGGAAAATTCTCTTATTATGTGCAAATTCATGCATTAAATGAGCAAAATCTAAAGGCTTATGCAAAGGAAATCGGCGCTGATTATAAAGAGTTGACAAATCGGGACCATATGACGGGCATTGTAATTGATACAATCCCTTATGAGGATATGACAACAGGGAAATATGTTGAAGGAAAGGCCATCCATATGGAAGCAGGCCAAAGTATCGATTTAAATTTTAACTATGAAGACAGCAAAAAAGAGACCTTAATAAACAAAGTGAAAATTGTCGCTTTGACTGATAAAATGCCGATGGGGATTTCACCTGCGGGGATTGGCGGGGTAAACATCATTGTTTCAGAACAAGGAATGGAAAAGCTGCTGAACGAAAAGTTGTATCCTTATGTTCGGACCTCTCTCTATCTGAAGAGCAAGGATCCGATGAAAACACAGCAGGAAATTGAGGAAATTAAAGAGAGTAGAATGTATGTTCAAAATGTATATCAAGGTAGACAACAGGAAGAACAGATGATCATGCTCATGTCGGTGTTTACGTATGGCTTTATTGCATTAATTACCGCGATATCGATTGCGAATATTTTCAATACCATTTCAACTTCGATTGCCCTAAGAAAACGGGAATTTGCAATGCTGAAATCGATTGGAATGACACCAAAAGGCTTTAATAAAATGATCAATTATGAAAGTATTTTTTATGGCATCAAGTCGCTGCTTTATGGGCTTCCCATTAGCATTGCCGTTATGTATTTGATTCATAGGTCTATGATGAACAGCTTCAGCTATGGATTCACCCTGCCTTGGATCAGTATGATCTATGTGGTTGCCGCCGTATTTGTCATCGTAGGCTCCGCCATGCTCTACTCCAGCTCCAAAGTTAAAAAGGAAAACATAGTTGATACCTTAAAACAAGAAAATATATAAGAAAGGGTGTCAGGCACCATGTGAATTTTTCACATGGTGCTTCTATTTTTTTTGTAGGAATACAATAAAATACATGGTAAAATTGTGAAAAAATACAATTATATGAAAATCTCAAGGGATGTATGAAGAACGGTTGTATTATTTGGGAATATAAAGGACGGCTCTTTATGTTAGCCGACTTTCCTATCAGACATAAGTACACTAAGGAAAGCTTCTTAGCATAAGCAACGCAGTCGAAAAGAGGTGCTTTTCGACGAACTACCCCTCTGTCTTCACCTTACGACTCGCAAAATTGCGAGTTTTCTTTATCTATTAAAATCAATTTTGGGGGTTTTAGACATGTTCACAAAGCTTGTCCATAATGACGTGGTAATGGCTGATGGGAGCCTTTTTGGATCTGATGAGGTTCAATATAACCTATTATTTCGTATAAGCGAAAGCAGTGATGCATTATGCCTCAAAACACTGGATGGTAAAATGATTTTTGCCCAAACGCCGGGGCAGAATGGCTGGTTATGGATATCAAAAGAAGTAACCACTGAATCGAGGGATGTCATTTTTGAACAACTAGCAAACTGCCTAAAGGATGTTCCTCTGCCTGGAATTTCTGGAGCCCAAGGCATCGCAGAAAAATTTGCAGAGATTTTTTCAAAAAAGAAGGCCGTTCACTGGCAAGCGGGAATGACAATAGAATCGTATTATTGCCCAAAGGTGATTAAGCCCAATAATGTACAGGGGGAGCTTAGAAAAGCGGCAAAAGGAGATGTGGAAACCGTTGCCCATTATCTAGCGGGTTTCTTTAGGGATGCATTCAATAGTCGAGTTGAGCCTGAAACACAGCTTACTAAGGCAGAGACGATGATCGAAGCGGCCGGTCTGTATCTGTGGCTGGCAGATGGAAAGCCTGTTTCCATGGCAAATATTTCTCATCGCTCAGCAAAATATGGACGAATTAACGCTGTGTTTACACCGATCGAGCTGCGGAAAAGAGGCTATGCAAGTGTGTTGGTTGCAGAACTGTGTGCCATTTTGGAAAAAGAAAAGTTAGTCCCGGTGCTGTATGCGGATATCAGTAACCCTGCCTCCAATAAGGTGTATCGAAATATTGGTTTCTTAAAAAGCGGGAAGATTATTGAAATCGAATTTCTGGAATAAGTAAACTCATTTTTATTTTTCTAGGATAGGTTGACAGTGCCCGCAGAAGAGGAAAAAATCCCGGAATGGTCACTCTGAAAGAATGACAGTACCCGAAGAAGTAGAAAAAAGGCTTGAGTAGACAGTAAGGAGGATTATAGTGTACGAAAATCGAAGAAATATTACACTGTGACTTCATGTTAAATTAAAGAAAGGTGGTATGTCAGTGAATTTTCAAGTGAAAAGTGGGGAGTTTCAGTCTTTAGATCAATTGGTAAAGTCCATTGACAAAATTCCTAGAAAACAATCTACGCTTCTAATCGGAATCGATGGCTGCGGCGGTTCAGGAAAAAGTACATTGGCAAATTTTTTAAAAGAGAAATGTTCCAACATAACGATTGTCCATATGGACGATTTTTATTTTCCTTCGGACCAAATCATCCATGCATCACCAACACAAAAGCCCATAGGTGCAGATTTTGATTGGAAACGGGTAATAAAACAGGTGCTTGAACCAATTACCCAAAATCAAAATGGGTATTATCAACGTTACGATTGGGAAACCGATCAGCTGGCGGAATGGCATACAGTTCCAATTGGCGGCATTGTCATAATTGAAGGTGTATATTCCACACGGAACGAAATATCAAACCTTTACGATTTTACTATTTGGGTCGATTGCCCGAGAGAGACAAGGTTACTAAGAGGCATTGAAAGAGACGGAGAAGAAGCACGTGGGATGTGGGAAGATAATTGGATGATTTCTGAGGAGACGTATATGAAAGAACACGAACCGCACAAACGTTCAGACCTCGTAGTTGGATAATGGACGTTTAAAAAAATCTCCCATTTAAACGTCCATACAAAGCGATGAGCTTGAGTTTATTTCAACGTTTCCTTGAAAGTAACCTTAATGACCTTTTCAGTTTCGTTGTTAAATTCAATATTTACGAAAACACCGAATTCTCTACTGTTATCTTTTAACCAAAGTTTGAATTTTTCAGTAGAGGAATGAGGGCCGCTGATTCTCCCGATATGGAGATAATCAATAATTTTAGCATTCGGATACTTTTCATGTGTTTTCTCCATTGCAAGGGTCCCCCATTTCGCATATGGAGGAATGGGTTTCTGTTGTGCAATGGCTGTATTCAATAATTTCAGCGGAATTACACTCGCAGAGAAAAAAACAATTGCGGCAAACAAGCCTATCAGAAGTTTTCTCATGTCATTACCTTCTTTGCTTTTATTATTATCATGGCATTTTTGTTCTTAATTTATGAAACCTGATTTTCAAAAGGTCAGTGAAGCTAAACTTGAGGAGGTATTATAAATGGGGTCCAATGAGAACCGCATACCATTTCGTAAACTACAGTGGATCGGGCAGGAAGCTCCTTCTATCAATCAAATTAAAATAGAGTTATGCGATCAAATGATCATTGGGAGATATGGCGGGAATCGACAGGCCGGGGCTTATAAAAACGAAGAT
>Ga0213827_1000947_pt1 | contig 18386 bp, 17 predicted proteins | sample MC6MC0898MG_FD_180669 | JGI IMG/M metagenome (GOLD analysis project Ga0213827, IMG submission 180669) | Enriched soil aggregate microbial communities from Iowa State University, Ames, United States - MC6-MC0898-MG | ecosystem: Environmental > Terrestrial > Soil > Unclassified | place: USA: Iowa...
AATAGTTTTGAAGACCAGACTGTATCAGTCGGAGTCGGAAGATTTGGTCCTTATGTAAAATGGGGTGAAACTTACATCAGTATTCCTAAAGGTGAAGATCCTCTTTCTATTGATCAAAAACGTGCGGAAGAAATCATTGCTGAAAAGAAATTAGCCGATGCACCTATTGCATCATACAAAGGTGAGCCAATTACAAAAGGAACAGGAAGATTTGGTCCTTTCATTAAGTATCAAAGTATTTTCATCAACGTTCCGAAGAAATATAACTTCGAAAACCTTTCTCAAAGCGACATCAACGAATTGGTAGAAGCCAAACTGGAAAAAGAAGCCAACCGTTACATCCAACAGTGGGAAGCTGAAAAAATCTCAATTGAAAATGCAAGATGGGGTCCTATCGTAAAACATGGAAAGAATATTTATAAAATTCCAAAGAAAAAAGACGATACCAAGTATGAAGCAGACGAGCTGAAAGACGTTTCTATCGATGAGGTTAAAAAGTGGATTACTGCACAAGACCCAAAAGCTTTCGCCGAGAAAAAGAAACCTGCAACGAAAAAGCCAGCTGCAAAAAAAGCAACGACAGCGAAGAAAACGGTTGCTAAAAAACCGGCAGCGAAGAAATAAATAGTTTTTAAACTTACATAAATAACCCCTTTTGAAATTATCAAAAAGGGGTTATTTATTTTATTCTAGGACAAAATCCTGAATTTTGAAAAGATATTTGAGGAAAATAATCACTGTTTTTTGCGCAGTGTTGGAACCACCGCTTATATTTTCTAACTCTAAAATCATAAATATTGATTATTAAATACGGTTGCTTCAAAAGCTCTTTCGATAGTTGAATATTAAAAGTAGCAATTTGTTGTGATCTGTGTTTAAAAGTATTATAATTGAATGTAAGTATAAAATCGTTATTTAGTTTCTCAAAGTTTAATTTTTCATAATCAGGAATTATTAAATCTCCAGGATAATAATTAACTCTAATTCTCTCTTCGTCTCTACTATTGTTATTGCTTAGATACATTGCTGTAATTTCTCCATCAATATTAACATCGTTTACCTGTAAAATAACATTGAAATTTTGAGCGTAAGTGTTAAGAAAACTAAAAATTACGATTATTAGAAATATATTCTTTATCATTTATTTGTATTGTGAAATTATTAAGTGTGTATTGCGAGTTTATTTTTCGGACAAAGAGTTTGGTTTCTTTTGCTAGCATTAGATCATATATAAATTTTCTTGATTATAATTTATCATTCGAATTTAAGTTTTCCTTCGCTCCCAAACTTAAAAGGAAACCAACTATATCATCATTTTCTCCATTTTTAGCTGCATCCAACGGCGACATTCCATTATTGCCAATTCCATTGATATTTACACCTTCTTCCAATAATCGTTTCACTTGGTCAATGTGACCATAGTAGCACATTTCAAGTAATTCCCATATTTTATCTTCTTTTTCCGTCTTACTTTTTATTCCCATTCAGTTACTATTTTCAATAAATGGATCATTATATTTTTCTTCTCATAATCATTAAATTTATCTGAGGTTAAACCGCTATTTAAAATATAATTGCCTGAATTGTAATCTTCATTAAAGGTGTTGGTGGTATTCGAAACTATGTTGTAAAAATCGTAATAATCATTGTAATCTAATTTTTCTTTATCGATTAAAACTTGCATTTTTTTAAGATAGTATGCTTTTATTTCATCAAAATATTTTTCTCTAACCATTGGCAAAAGTTCTTCTTTTCCTTTTTGAAACTGTTGTAATGCATTCTTGTACTGTTGGTCAGAATATTGAATCGTATCAGTGGTAATACCTTTTTGTTTATAATATTCTATAAAATCAGGGTCGGGAAGTAATCCGTTTTCTATAGACCAGTCTAAAGTTTTTTCAAATCGTTCTTTATCATTTTTTAGATGTTCAATTTTTGAGATCGTTCTTATTTGGTGGGCTATTTTCTTATATTTTTCCAATTCTATTCCCTGTAAAACTAAAAAAGATTGATATTCTTTTCCATTTTTTCTAATGAAGAAAATATTCGTGTATGCTGTCCAATTATTAGCTTCGGTAGGTCTCATAATACATCCTCCTTCATTGGTTATTAAATCTGAATAATAATCTTCATTGTCTAGATATTTTCTGGCTGTGAAGTTTTTTGGTATCGTAGAAAGCCTGTTTTTTAAGATGCTGTCAATTTTATTTATTTTGACATAGGTACTTTTGGAAAAATCATTGATGCGAATAGTATCAAAATCGAAGTAATAGGAAACGATAATTAAATCGCTTTTAAGGATTGCCTTCCGAAGGTTTAAGTTCTGAGCATAACTATTGATCATCAGAAATAAAAGCAATAAAAATTTTAAATTTTTCATCTTGTTTTTTATCAGTTGTCATAGGAGTTAACGTTACAGACAAGTTCTTTATCAGATTAGTAAAGCTGTTGCGTGTTATTAATAAATCAAATATAATGATTATGCTCACATGTTTAGTCTCAACAGAATTTAGTTGTCAAACTATTTAATATGAAACCCGAAACCGCAGGATGCTTTTTGAAGATCTTTCCTCTAAATTAGCTGAAAATCAAATCAAATGAGTCATCCAAAATATACGCGCAAAGATTTTTTAAAAACTTCAGCTTTAGGAATTACGGCTGTGTTTTTGGGTTCATCATTTACTCATGCATTTGATTTTTCAGAAAAACCTTATTTTAAATTAAAGCCGATTGGTCGCTCATTAGAACTCGAAGGATATTATATTTGGTGTTCTTCCCCGATTTGGGGTGAAGACGGTAAAGTACATCTCTTTTATTCCCGATGGAAAAAAGAAAAAGGTATGGGTGGTTGGCTCAACGGTTCTGAAATTTGTCGGGCGGAAGCCAATTCTCCATTTGATAAATTTGAACATAAAGAAGTTGTTCTTAGTCCAAGAGGTGGTGAATTTTGGGATGCAACGACCTGTCATAATCCTTTAATAAAAAAGGTTGATGATCTTTATTATTTATTCTTCATGGGAAATTCCAATGGAAAAACGAATACTAAAAGAATCGGGTTGGCTGTTTCAAAAAGTCTTGACGGAGAATGGAAAAGACCGGATCAACCCTTACTTCTTCCAGGAAAAGAAGGTTCTTGGGACGATCATTGTACAACAAATCCGGCTTTTGTAAAAGGAAATGATGGAAAATATTGGCTTTTTTACAAATCCTGGAATACCAAAGAATACGAAACTCAGAAAGGAACCGTTCGGGGTAACCGAAAATACGGATTGGCAAAAGCAGATTCTCCAAACGGACCTTACACGAAGGTTTCTGAAAATCCCGTGATTGATTTTTCAAACTTACCAGACAATGCTCAGCTTGAAGACGCTTTTATCTGGAAACAAAACGGTGAATTTCACATGATTGCGCGTGATATGGGGTTTTTCAATCACGAATATGGATTGCATTTAACGACAAAAAACGGGATTGAATGGACAAAACCCGAAATTGCTTATCTCAATATGCAGCATTACATTCAGGAAACAACGCCGCCGAAACATTTAAAAAGATTCGGAAGATTAGAAAGACCGATGATTCTGATGAGTAAAGATGGAAAAAGACCGCAATTTTTATTCGGCGCGACACAAGGTGGTGCATTTGAAACTTCTACAACTTTTGTGTTTGAGATTGTAAATCATTAGTTTTTTGAAGGAGTCTTGTCAAGGTTTTAAATCTTGGCAAAGCTGAAATTTTTTTGTTTCTATTAATTTAAGGTTTCAAAATTTGTTTGTCAAGTTCCACTTACTCATTTAATTTTAATATTTTTGAGCTTTAATAAGTATTTGAGCACATGGATTTTGAAGATTTTATCATTTCACCAAGAAATTTCAGAACAGAAAACTGGCAGATTGGAAATAAGATTACAAAGGAAATAAAAGAAGGCAGTATTGTGCTTTTGTTTGTTTCTGATTACAGAGGAGCAAATGGTGATGCTGAAGTTCAGGATTTTACGGCGGTAAGAAAAGAATTTTATAAACTTTCGCAGTTGGATTTTGAAATTCCGATAGTTGATTTGGGAGATTTGGTCTCCGGAAAATCGGTGGAAGATTCTCATTATATTTTACAGGAAGTTTTGTCGGCATGTCATTATAAAAGAGCGATTCCGGTGATTATTGGCGGGTCTAATGATTTTGCGTTTTCATTATTTTCGGGTTTAAATTTTCATCAGAAAAATATTAACTATACTCAAATCAGTAACATTATTTCACTAAAACAGGGTGAAAATATTAATGAGCATACTTTTTTAAGCAAGATTTTAGGCTCAAAAAACTTCTCCATCAAAAATTACCATCATTTAGGATATCAAAAACATCTGAACGAACAGGATTCGGTAAAACTTATCAAAGAGGTTGAGTTCGACATTGTTCGATTGGCTGAAATGATGAATTCTACTGAGAAAACAGAACCGTTTTTCAGAAAAGCAGATTTGGTGACGGTAAATTGTGACGCGATTGAAAGTTTCAGTGATGCTTTTTCGATGAATCCGCAAGTGAATGGCCTAAACAGAAGAGAAATCTGTGCTTACATGAAAGAAATCGGCTTAAGCGAAAATTTAAAATCTGTAGGAATTTTTAATTATAATATTTATTCTGAGAACCAGCTCAATCATCAACTTTTGGCGCAAATGCTCTGGTATTTGATTGAAGGAATCAACATTCAGCAATCGCATCCTAAAGAAAGACATTACGAAATGTTTTATGTCTTGATTGAAGACCGGCAATATGCTTTCAAGCGGGATACCTTCAGTAATCTTTGGTATTTTGGAGATGATGAAAAGATTGAAAACTGCATTCCTTGCTCGAGAAAAGATTTTGATGAAGCTAAAAAAGGTTGGTTGAGCGCTAGATTTACAAAAATCTAAATAATGGAAAACCAGATCCCAAAAGTTTCTGTTATTGTTCCCGTTTATAACGTTGAAAATTATTTGGCGAAATGCCTCGATTCTTTGGTGAACCAAAGCCTGCAGAATATTGAGATTATCGTTGTAAATGATGGAAGCAAAGACGAGTCGGAAAGTATTATTCACCAATATTCAAGTAAATACCCGGGTAAAATAAAATCTTTCACCAAAGAAAATGGTGGCTTGAGTGATGCCAGGAATTTCGGGATTGATAAAGCAACGGGAGATTATTTGGGATTTGTTGACAGCGATGATTGTGTTTCTGAAACGATGTTTGAAGAAATGTTGAATTTGGCTGAAAAAAATGGTGCTGAAATGGTGATTTGCAATATTCAGAAAGTGGATGAAGATGGAAATGTAATTAAAAAACTGACCCAAATTCCGAATATGCCTGAAAAAATTGTTTTAGAAACGAATTTTTCTGTTTTCTCAGATCTGAGTTATTTTGCTTGCAATAAATTATTCATAAAAGAGCTATTTGCTCATAAAAGATTTAAAAAGGGTGTTCATTTTGAAGATATTCAGTTGATTCCTCAGCTTTTGCTGGAATGTAAAACAATAGCGCAGACACAAAATTTTCATTATCAATATCTCGAAAGAGCAGATTCTATCTCAAAAACCCACAACGAAAAAGGTTTGGATATTTTGAAAGCAGTAGAAGATGTGGGAGCTGTTTTTAAAACTTCAAAATATTCTTCGAAAACAAAGGAATTGCAGGGTTTTCAGATTTTAGAAGGAGTTTATACCTTTTTGGCTTATCTGGCTTTTGTGAAAAATGAAGCTCAATTCTATAGAATGTCGCAAGATCTTGAAGATTTTATAAAAAAAAGAGGCATTAAAATGAAAGATATATTGTGTTACAGTCGTTTTGGTAAAAATTATCTTTTATCTTTACCCCCGAAAAAAATAATATTCTATCTGCTTTTTTTTATTGGACAAAAAAAAACGATACGAAAACTTATGTAAACACAAATGAGATTTCAGTATTTTGAAATAATTTTTTTAAAGTTTAATATTTTAGAAAATTATATTAAAATTTGCTGAAACTATTAGCTTAAAAAGCAGTTGATGAAAAATATTGAATTATTCTTGAATGAAACAGAAATTTCTATTTTTTATATAAAAATAGGGTTGGGCTTTCTGTCTTCTTTTCTGATTACGTTTTTTTCTATTCCCACGATTATTAAAATTTCAAAACGTAAAAACTTGATGGATGAGCCTGGTGTAAGGAGCTCTCATCTCAGGAAAATTCCTAATTTGGGTGGTATCGCAATGTTCTATTCCATAGGGATCTGTACTTCAATTTTTGCGTACGAAATTTTCGATTTATATAAATTTCTTTTTGCGTCGCTCATTATCTTGCTCTATGTAGGAATTATGGATGATATTGTTGTCATGCGTGCCTACAAAAAGTTGGTCGCGCAGATTGTGGTGTCGGCTTTCATCGTAGTTGGCTCAGATGTAAGAATCAGGAATTTATTTGGAATTTTTGGTATTTACGAAATTCATTATTTAGTAAGTGTCATTTTTACAATCATCACTTTTATTATTCTTATCAATGCATTCAATCTTATTGACGGAATTGATGGTCTTGCAGGTGGGTATTCTCTTATTTGCAGTGCGCTTTTTGGGATTAGTTACTATCGTTTAGGAGAGTATAATTATCCGTTAGTTATTTTATCGGTTGTTCTAATTGGCTCTGTATTGGCATTTTTATATTATAATTTATCTAATTTACGGGCAACAAAGATATTTATGGGGGATACGGGTTCTATGCTTTTAGGATTTTTATTGGCATTTACGTGTATATGTTTTATAGATATTTTTATAGATAAAAAAAACCTGAGTGTTCCGAGGTATCATTTGAAATCGGCTCCTGTAGTGGCAGTTGCTATTCTTATTCTACCCATTGTTGATACATTAAATGTTATTATCGTGAGACTTTGGAATAAAAAATCACCTTTTGAAGCAGATAAAAACCACATTCACCATAAGCTTCTTCGGCTTGATCTCACCCATAGAAGAGCTAGCTTTTATATCATATGCTATTATTTGTTTATTGTTACCATTACATATTGCTTTAGACACACCAATGTGAATCTATTATTGTTGATCATTCTGTTTTTAGGTTTTTTAGGAGCTTATATTCCGGATATTATTTTTTTATCACAGAATAAAAAACTAAAAACTAATAATTAAATTCTATTTTTGCAAACTACATTTATTACGATGAAAATTTATAAGTACTTCCCATTCTTAATTTTACCTTTTTTGTTGATTTCTTGTATTACAACAAAAGACGTAAAATACATGCAGCCAAGTGAAAGCCTTGTTATCAACGAAGAGGGCTTGATTCCCTACAATATTCCTGTTTACAGGGTCACCAAAAATGATATGTTGACTTTGAATATTATAACAACTCCTAAAGGTGATGCTGCGCAATTTTATTCTTCTTTAAATGCTCAGGCAACAGGAAACAATATTTCATTTAGCGGAGGCGGTGGAAACGGGACAGGCGGAAATGCAATGATCTATTTTAATGGTTTGAAAGTTGACTCGAAAGGGGATATATTGGTTTTCGGTATCGGATATGTAAAAGCAGAAGGTAGAACCATAGAGGAGATTACTCAGGAGCTTCAACAAAAAGTAAATGAAAATTTTCAGGAGGGTAAATCTGAAGTAAGGCTCAATACAGACGGCATAACCTATTATGTTTTAGGTGATATTGAAACTACCGGGATTACAGGAGAGAAAAAAGCTCACAAAAATACACTGACTTTAACGGAAGCGATTTCTATTAACGGAGGATTAAACAGAACGATAGACCGTAAAAACATTGTAGTGTACAGAAAACTGCCGGAAGGTATTAAAAAAGCTAAGGTTGATCTTACAAGGGAAGATGTTATGAATTCTCCATATTATTATGTACAAAATGGGGATGAAATTTTCCTGACTACACAGAGAAGAGCGCTCAACGGCTTTGGAAAAGATCCAATACAAACACTGATCAGTGGTGTTTCTGTGATTACAACGGCATTGTCAATTTATCTACTTATTAAAAACCTTTAATGTATGATTCCAGGAAAAGAAGCTTTAGTAAGTAAAAATGAGACGCAAAAAGAAAAATACGGATCATTTGCTTTGTTTGATGTAGAACACTTTTTAAGAAAAGTTCTCCGAAACTGGTATTGGTTTGTACTGATGCTGTCTATAGGGTACGCTGTATCTTGGTTCTATGGCAAGTACTATGCCCAGAATATTTATGTGTCAGATTTAAAATTAAGTATTTCAAACAATACGGCTAGTTATTTTACACCAAGTCAGTCAATTAATTTTATATGGGGGCAAAACGGTAATCAAGATGGAGTCTATTTGAAAAAAATGTTGTTGTCTAGATCGCACAACGAGTTTTTAGTAAAGGAATTAGGCCTTTTTGTAAACTATAGCACCAAAGGAGTTATTAAATCTACCTTTTTAGATAAAAATGATTCCCCTGTATTTTTGGAAGTAGATCGAAAACATCTACAACAAGTAAATTATCCTATTACTCTTACTCCTAAAGGTGATAATTCTTATCAAGTAAGCTTGCCGGAAGAAGGGCAATCAACTCATTTGTATTCTTACGATATTGAAGGATTTCAGAGTATTGAAAATTTTAATAGACCAGCCGATAAAATTATTAAAGTTAATGAATGGTATACCACTCCAAATCTTAGATTTAGATTGGTTCCCAATCCGGTGTCATCTTCCATAAATTTTGAAAACATTATTGTAAATCTTTCTACAGTAAATGATGCTGTAAACGGAATTGTTTCTACAGTGGGTGTCGATTTTGACAAAGAAATTAATACCATTATGATTATTTCTAAACAAGGTTTTAATCTAAATAGTACAGTTAATTTTCTTAATAAATCTGTGGCCGAACTTCAGAAAAAAAGATTTAATGATAAAATAAAAGTTGATCAGAATACAGAGCAGTATTTGAAAGGCAGCTTGGCAGACATTAGAAAAAAATTAGATTCTAGTGCAGCATATCTCAACTATCTTAAGGTCTCAGAGGAACTATATGATATTAGCAACAGAGACGAAAAATCTTTGCAAAAAATAAAAGATCTGGATGCCAAAAAAGCTGATATACTCAGTAAAATGAACTCTTTGAATAGTATCAGGAACTCTGTAGAATCTCAAGGTTTTGATAAAATGATCAGCCCTTCTGCAGCAGGATTTGATGATGGTCTTTTTACAGCTTCTGTTTCAGAACTAAAGGCACTTTATCTTAAAAAAAGAGAATTAGCATCAATTTATACTCCTAATTCAGAACCGATTAAAGAAATAAACCGATTAATCAGCGAAGCAAAAGCAAATTCTTCGGGGTCTCTCAGAAATGTTCATACTGTGTATACTACAGAGCTCAATAAAATTGACAGGCAGCTTGTGGAAGCAAGTAAAGATCTTACAACGTATCCTCAAAAACAAAGAAAATATCTTGATGCGGAAAGAGGTTATAATATGATTGAGGCTACTTACAACAGTTTGCTCGGTAGGCAGAACGAAAGCCAAATGAGACTTGCTACCAATCAGTCTGATATTACAGTGATTGACCCCGCTAAAAATCTTGGGCAAGGACCTATCGGACCTAATGTGAAAGGAGCAAAAATGACAATTATAGCTGGATTTCTTGCTTTTCCGTTTATTTTAATTCTTTTAGGAAGCCTTTTTGATAGTAAAATAAGAAATATTAAAGAATTAGTTAGTGCGACAAGAATTCCATTATTAGGAGTAATTGGCAATAATAACAATGAAAATATGCTTACGGTTCTGAATACACCCAAATCTTCAGTTTCAGAAGCTTTCAGGGGAATTCGAGCAAATGTGAGGTTTTTATCAGGAGAAGATGATAAAAGTAAGGTGATTCTTGTTACTTCATCTATCGGTGGAGAAGGAAAAACCTATGTTTCAATAAATCTGGCTTCAGTTTTAGGACTAAGCGACAAGAAAACGATCTTGTTGGGAATGGACTTGAGAAAACCAAAGATTTTCGGAGATTTTAATATTGATAATAAGCTGGGAATTTCAAACTACCTTACAGGAGAAGCATCAGTCGATCAGATCATTAATAAAACCAAAATTCCTAATCTCGATGTGGCAACGTCAGGACCTATCCCTCCGAATCCGTCTGAGCTATTGATGAGTGAAAGAAATATTAAGTTTATAGAAGAACTTAGGCAATTATATGATTTTATTATCATAGATTCACCACCAGTCGGGCTTGTTGCCGATTCTTATGAGCTGATGAAGAATTCTGATGCCAATTTGTATGTTGTGCGCCATGAGTATACTGAAAAGTATATGCTGAAAATGATTACAGAGAAGTATCATAACAATGAAATCAAACACTTAGGTTTAGTTTATAATGATTATGTAATTAAACAGGGTTACGGCTACGGGTATGGTTACGGGTATGGCTATGGCTATGGTTACGGGTATTTTGATGAAGATAAAAATTATAAAGAACCTCTTTTGATTAAAATAAGAAATAAAATAAAAGCAATTTTTAATAGATAGAGATAAAATAGATCCTCATTAATTGGGGATTTATTGTTTGTAAATTTTCTGGAGAACTATTAAAAAAAGAATAAATTTGTTACTTTGTCGTTTACTTTATAACAAATTATATTTTTTTGTTTATTTTTAACTAAACATTAAGATTATCATTAATATAAAAATGTTTTATATTTGCAAAAATTAATTTTTAAAATAACCATAAATCCATATTCTTTTATGAATAAAAAATTATTGTTTAGCTTCCTTACCCTCTTAGGAACTGTGGTAAGTTTAAAAGCACAAAGAAATGAATTGGGAATTCGCTTAGGGATGAGTAATCTTGTGGGCGATATAGGAAAAACCAATTACATTTTGCAGCAACCTTTGGATTTGGATAGGGCTTCAGAATGGGGTGTTCCTTTTTATGGTGGTATTTTATACAGATTTAATTTTAACCCGCACCAGACAGTTAGATTAGATTTAGGTTATAATCAGGTGCAGTTTAGTGATAAAGCAGCAAAAGAAGAATACAGAAGAAACAGAAACTCATTTGGTAAAAATAATATTTACGAAGCAAGTTTAATGTTTGAATACAATTTCTTCCCTATAAATAATGAACAGTTGAGTATGCTGAGTCCTTATATTTTTGGGGGAATTGGAGGTTTAATGTTTGATGCTCCAAAAGCAACTTTAACGCACGATTTCAGAAGAAATGCAGATGGTGTGGCACAGGCTCCAATCAACGAAACAGATTTTGTAACCACAACAGAATATTCTATGGGTAAGAAAACTGTTGCACAGATTCCTTTCGGAGTTGGTTTAAAATATAAGTTCAATCATGGATGGGCTATTTTTGCTGAAGCTACTTTCAGATATACTTTAACTGATCAGCTTGATCACAGCAAGATTCTTGCAAAAGATGTGATTAGTAATTATAACGCGGATATTTTGAGTCCTACAACCGGTGGCTCTTTGTTGCAAACGGGAAATTATTATAGTGTTTCTAAAGAAAGAGAGACAACTTATATAAATAATAGAGCTGTAGGCGATACAAACTCTAAAGATTGGATGAATACTTTCAGTTTAGGATTGACCTATTCTTTTGGTAGACCACCATGTTATTGTGATTAAGAAACTATGTCGTTGATAAAAAAACAAATAAATTCCGAGAATTTACCACAACATGTAGCTATCATTATGGATGGCAATGGAAGATGGGCTAAATCTCGGGGTGAAGAAAGAACTTTTGGCCATAAGAATGCCATTAATGCAGTGAGAAATGCTATAAATGCATGTAATGAGATTCATATCCCTTACCTTACCCTTTATACATTTTCTTCGGAAAATTGGAGTAGACCTACAGATGAAGTAGATACCTTAATGGGTTTGCTTGCTGAGACCCTTTTATTAGAAGCTGAAGAAATTTTCACCAAGGGTTTAAGAATGCATGTTATTGGTAACTTAGATAAATTACCAGTTATGGTAAAAGATCAATTGCTTAGTGTAGTTGATCTTACAAAAGAAAACACAAAAGGAAATTTAGTATTAGCAATAAGCTACGGCTCGCAAAGTGAAATATTAAATGCCGTAAAAAATATAAGCTCCGATGTAAAAGAAGGAAAGGTAGAGGTGGAGAATATTGACGAAAAATTATTTGAAAACTATCTTTACACAAAAGATTTTCCACCGGTGGATCTACTTATCAGAACAAGTGGTGAAATAAGGATAAGCAATTTCCTGCTTTGGCAGATTGCTTATTCAGAACTTCAGTTTCTTAATGTTCTGTGGCCAGACTTTACAAAAGATATTTTCTTCCAATGTATTGTTGATTATCAAAATAAGGAAAGAAGATATGGTCTTACAGGCGACCAAATTCAAATTCAGTAAATTTTAAGAAAAGAAAGATTACGATAAAATGAAGTTTAGACTATTACCCATCATTATGTTTGCTGCTTCTGCACATTTTTATGGACAGGTAACTCCACAGGATAGCACAAAGGTTAATACCGCTGCTGTCCTTGCAGAAAATCAAACAGGAACTTACACGCTGAAGGACATTGTTGTTGATGGGGTAAAAAAATACACACCAGCTCAAATCTTTAGATTTACAGGCCTCTCAAAAGGTGAAATTGTAGATATTCCGGGGCAAAAGGTAAGTAACGCTATCAAAAAACTTTGGGATTCTCAATCTTTCTCTGAAGTGGAAGTTTATGTAGAAAGTATTGAAGGACAGACTGTTGTTTTAAGATTTTATTTACAGGATTTAAAAGATCTTGGGGAAGTGAAATTTACAGGTAAAGGCATCGGGAAATCTAAAAATGAAAAATTAGCAAAAGATAATAATTTAAAGCCCGGAACAAAGATTACTCAAAATCTTGTTTCTAGCCTTAAAACAAATATTCCTAAAGATTACATTAAAAAAGGTTTTGCTGATGCTAAAATCACTATACAGGATAAGGTAAACGCAAGTGATCCTAATCTTGTAGACTGGACAATTAATGTAGACAAAGGAAAAAGAATAAAAATCAGCCACATCGAGTTTGAAGGAAACGAAAGTGTAACTGATGCAAAACTTAGAAAAAAAGCTTTCAAAGAAACCAAACAGAAAAGATTTGGTATCGGTGGTATTTTGAAGTCTTCAAAGTTTGTTGAAGAAAAATATCAGGAAGATAAGCAGAGTTTAATTAATTATTATAACTCATTGGGATACAGAGATGCCGCAATTGTTTCTGATTCTGTGTGGAGAAATAAGAAGAATAACTACGAAATCAATGTTAAACTAAAAGAAGGTAAAAAATATTACATCGGTGATATTACCTTTACCGGAAATACAGTGTATGCTACGGAATATCTTCAAAGAATTTTAGGATACAAAAAAGGAGATATTTACGATGCTGTAGGATTTAATAAGAAAGTAGGTGAAGACGGAGGAAAAGAAGATGATTCAGATATCAAATCAAATTATATGAATAATGGATATCTTTTCTCGAGTGTTACCCCTGTAGAAAAATCAATTAATGGCGATGCAATTAATCTTGAAATCAGAATCAACGAAGGTGAGCAGGCTACTTGGAACAAAGTAACTTGGTCTGGTAATACAACCACTCATGATCATGTGATTTTGAGAGCATTAAGAACCAAACCCGGAGAATTGTTTAAGAAAACAGAGATAAAAAGAACATATTTTGATTTAGCATCGATGTCCTTCTTTGACCCTCAGCAAATTGGTCAGGATATTCAGCCAAATCAACAAGATAACACGGTTGATATTGGTTGGAAATTAGTAGAAAAAGGTTCTTCTCAGGTTCAGTTGCAGGCTGGTTACGGAGGTAACAGCTTCATCGGAACTTTAGGGCTTACTTTCAATAACTTTTCATTGAAGAATTTCCTGAAGTTTAAAGATTTCAGACCTGTACCTCAAGGTGATGGTCAGACTTTATCCATTCAGGCTCAAGCCGGACAATATTTTCAGAATTACGGAGTTTCATTTACAGAACCTTGGTTATTTGGTACAAAACCAACAGCTCTTTCTGTAAGTTTAAACAATTCAAGAGTTAATTATAGCCAATCTACAGGGCCGGATCAGAGATTAAATATTTTCTCGGCTACTGTTGGTTTAAACAGATGGTTGAAATGGCCGGATGATTATTTCTCTTTGTATACAGGGATTCAGTTTCAAAAATATAATTTCAGCAATTATCCTTTTGAGTTTGGTGAAACCACAGAATTATATGGTAATGCAAACAATTTAAGTTTAAATGTCGGGTTAAGCAGAAACTCTGCAGGTATAGATCCTATTTTCCCTACAACGGGTTCAAATATTGAAGTATCGGGCAAATTTACTCCACCATATTCATTGTTCAGTAATAAAAATTATTCAACGATGACACCTACTGAAAAATATAAGTGGATGGAATTCTATAAGGTGAAGTTTAAAGCTGATGTTTACAATGAAGTTATTGGAAAATTAGTTTTAAGATCTTCTGCAGAAATGGGTTTCATGGATGGTTACAATAAGGAATTGGGGGCGCCGCCATTTGAAAGATTCTATGTGGGTGGAACTGGTCTTTTTGGAGGTAGATTTGATGGTAGAGAATTGATTCCGTTAAGAGGTTATGAAAACGCTTCTACATACGGTGGACAGGCTGAAGATATTACTCAAAGAGGTGGAGGTACTATTTACAACAGATTTACGTTAGAATTAAGATATCCGATTTCATTAAATCAAACCGCCAAAATTTATGCACTTACATTTGCAGAAGGAGGTAACGTTTGGAATAAGTGGGGAAATTACAATCCTTTCCAGCTTAAAAGATCTATTGGTGTAGGGGTAAGAGTTTATATGGGAGCATTTGGTTTAATAGGATTTGATTTCGCTTACGGATTTGATAAAACCCTAAGTGGTGATGTTGCTGGAAACAATACACACTTCTTAATGAACCAATCTTTATAACAGTATGAAAAATTTTAAAACTCTTTTCACCTTAGCGGTAATTTTGCTTTTCGGATTTAGCAATGCTCAGAAAATAGGAGTCATTGATACCCAATATATTTTGGATAAAATGCCTCAGTATAAGGAAGCAGAAGCAAGGCTTAATTCTCAGATTGATACCTGGGAACAAGAAATTAAAAGCCTTCAATCCCAATATGAGCAAAAAAAATCAGCTTTTGAAAGTGAAAAAGTTTTATTAATTGGGGATCAGCTTAAGCTTAGAGAAAAAGAAGTCTTAGACTTAGAAAAAAGTATTCAGACAACACTGAGTTTAAGATTTGGTAAAACCGGCGAAATTAACCAGCTTCGTACGAATTTGGTAGAGCCTTTTCAAGATCAGATATATACCGCTCTCCGTGCTGTAATTGCAAAAAACGGATTAGGTATAGTTTTTGATAAAAATAGAGACAATGTTCTTTCTTATGAACCGAGATATGATTATACAGACAAAGTATTGGCCGTATTACTAAAAGGAACCGAGAAAGAAAAAGAAAAGAAAACTAATAAAAAATAGTAAAAGTTTCACCAGAACTTAACTTTTACTTAAATTTAAAATCTAAAAACAAATTAATTATTTATTACCCGTTATGAAAAAATTAAGCGTATTATTTGGAGCAGTAATGATGGTTGTCTCTGTAGGGATGGCAAAAGCTCAAAAAATTGCTACTCTAGACTTAGTAAGCGTACTTAATGCAATGCCTGAAAAGAAAAAAGCAGATACAGATTTAAAAGCTTTCCTTGATGTAAAAGAAGGAGAAATAAAAAAGAAGACTGATGCAATGCAGGCAAAATATGCTTTGTACACAAAAGAATCTCCTACAAAAACTGAAGCTGAAAACAAAGCTAGACAAGAGGAAATGCAGAAGTTACAGACTGAAGCTCAACAAATGAGCGAAAGAGCACAAAAAGATCTTGCTGAAAAAGAAAAACTGGCTTACGCTCCTATCGAAAAGAAAGTGATGGATGCTGTAAACAAAGTAGCAAAAGCAAACAGTTATGAGTATATCATGGATGTTAACTCTACAGGTCTTATCTATAAAGGAGGTCCTGATGCTACACCAGCTGTTAAAAAAGAGTTAGGTCTTCAATAATTTCTGAAATTAACAAAGATTTATAAAAACTACCACTTCATTTCGAAGTGGTTTTTTTATTTTTGCGCTATGGAAAAAGAAGTCTCAACGACCGTAAAAGTAAGATTCAGTGATTGTGATCCGATTGGGCATTTAAATAATGTAAAATATCTCGACTACATGTTCAATGCCAGAGAAGATCATGTAGAAACTTTTTATGGATTTACATATGAAGAATATACTAAAAAAACCGGTTGTACCTGGATCGCTATTCAAAATGAAATTGCTTATCTAAAAGAAGTAAAATATAATACTCAGGTTGTTATCAGCAGTAAAACAATCGAGATAGGAGACCGAATTTCTAAAGTAGAAATCCTGATGAAAAGTCTTGATGAGAAAACGATTCACGCGGTGCTTTGGGTTACGGTAATCTATTTTAATATAAAAACAAGACGTTCTGAGATTCATCCGGAAGAGATCATGCAAACTTTTGGGAAGTTTTATGTTGACTTAGAACAGAAAGACTTCCAATCAAGAGCTAAGTTTTTAAGATCACAAAACGCAAAAAATTCATAAAATTAATTAAATGAAAAAAATACTTGTAGTAGGAAGTAATGGTCAGTTGGGGAACTGCATCAGAAAAATTGCTCCCGATTTTGAAACTCATTATGAATTTATTTTTACAGATTCCCAATCTTTAGATATTACAGACGAAAATCAAATCAATGATTTCTTTTATGATCAGAAACCCGATTTTTGTATCAATGCTTCTGCATACACTGCCGTAGATCTTGCTGAGAAAGAAGAAGAAAAAGCCTTTGCTGTAAATGCAGAAGGGGTCGGAAACATTGCAAAAGCTTGTGCGGATTATAAAACAATCTTCATTCACGTTTCAACTGATTATGTATTTGATGGGGAAACCAACTTAGATTATTCAGAAGATGACTTTACAAACCCTATCGGAATTTATGGAGCATCTAAGCTGAGGGGCGAAGAGCTTGCTTTAGAAAACAATTCTAAGACAATTATTTTAAGGACCTCTTGGTTATATTCAGAATTTAACAAAAATTTTGTGAAAACAATGCTTAACCTATTTTCTCAAAAAGATGAGTTAGGAATTGTTGCCGATCAGTTTGGTCAGCCTACCAATGCAAACGATTTGGCAGAAGCCATCATGAGGATTATCGAAAACCCACACAAAACTTTCGGTGTTTTCCATTTTTCCAATTATCCGGAAACAACATGGTTTGAGTTTGCAAAAAAAATTGCCGAGTTTTCCAAATCGTCAGTAAAACTGAACGCGCTAACCACAGAGCAGTACCCAACTCCTGCCAAAAGACCCAAAAGAAGCACGATGTGTCTCGATAAAATTGAAAATATCTATAAAATTGAGCCAAAACATTGGGAAAACAGTTTAGAAGATTGTGTTAATATACTTTCAAATTAAAATGAAGATGAAAAATATAGCCATATTCATTTTCATGATGGCAGTGACATTCATGAATGCACAAAATGTTTATTTGTCTAAAGTTGAAAAAACAAAAGAGAATAATGATAAATATTTTTATAAAATTGATCCCAAAAATTCTGTAGCAGAATATTTAGGTGAAATTGATGTTCAGGGGGTTTCAAGTGACGATACTGCAGTATTCACGGCCATCTATAAAAAAGCAAAAGAAATCGGTGCCAACGCCTTTTCTTACAAACCATTCGAGAGTGTGGACGAAAAAGCTCAGCCTTTTAATCCTGCCAATTATCGATTAGAGCTTTATTATATTACAAAAGACGAACTTTCTAAACCATCAGATTTAATATACTTTTTTTCATCCTCATCAAAACCACAAACCATAAGCATCAACAAAAAAGACTATGTTCTGCCACCACGTTCATTTACTTCAATCAAAAGTGTTCCTGGAGAAATTTACACGGTTTCCACGAAGAAATTCTTAGGTTCTACCATTAAAATTTCTGGAAATGCAGATGCCCCCGCTCAATATTTTCAGATTTCTGCTGCTAAAATTAAGTCAAACACTTACGGTGAACCAGGGATTAATCTAAAATCAGGAGACATTATGGGGCTCGACAAATCATTCGGCGATTTTCTCAGAACGATTTACACAGAAAACAAATAATAAAATTTGTCATACAATTTTACCTCTGAAATTTTTCGGAGGTATTTTTTTTGATATATATAAAAGTATACCTGTAATGTTCCCATTCTCCAACGTTAATATTTTTTCTTGTAGCTTAATCCGGTTTTCACTACTCGCTTTTTTGCGCCATACTTTTTCATTGCAGCAAAAAGAGCTCAAACATGCCGTTCAATCCGGGCTAGGGT
>Ga0213827_1000948_pt1 | contig 18352 bp, 16 predicted proteins | sample MC6MC0898MG_FD_180669 | JGI IMG/M metagenome (GOLD analysis project Ga0213827, IMG submission 180669) | Enriched soil aggregate microbial communities from Iowa State University, Ames, United States - MC6-MC0898-MG | ecosystem: Environmental > Terrestrial > Soil > Unclassified | place: USA: Iowa...
CGGGCTTGCCGGGCCGCAGCCGCGCCAGCTGTTCGGCCACCGTGGCCAGTGCCAGGGCGGGCACGCGCGGCAGCGGCAGCATCCGCACCTCCATGCCGAGCGCGGCGAACAGCGTTTCCAGCAGCGTGCGCACCTGCACGGGCGCGCCGTTGCTTACGTTGTAGGCACGCCCATCGCCGGGCAGCTCGGCGTCCACGCAGTGCGCGACCAGCGCCACCAGGTTGTCGATGTGGGTGACGTCGATCAGGGCGCGCCCGCCGTTGACCAGCGGAAACCAGCCGCGCGCGGCGCTGGCCAGCACGCGCGGCAGGATCGCGCGATCGCCTTCGCCGTACACCGCGCGCGGGCGCAGGCTCAGCGTCTGCATGCGCGGGCCGGCGGCCGCGCGGACCCGGCACTCGGATTCCCACTTGCTGCGGGCATAGTCGGTGATCCAGCGTGCCGGCGGCTCGAACGCCTCGCCCAGGCCGTACTGGTCGTCGAACCGGAAGTAGATGCTGGGTGAGCCCAGGTGGATGACGCGTCGCACCTGCTGGCGTCCCGCGGCCTGGAGCAACCGCTCCGTCGCGGTCACGTTCGCGCGCTGGAAATCCGCGGCCCGGCCCCACGGCGATGAGAGCGCGGCGCAGTGCACGACGACCTCGCAGCCGGCAAGCAACGGATCGAGCGGGTCGCTCGCCAGGTCGGCCGTGACGCTGCCGATCGCGTCGTTGCCGGTCTGCAGCCGTGTGCGGTCACGCCCGGTGGCGATGACCCGGTGGCCCGCGGCGGCCAACCGCAGGGCGACATGGTGGCCGATGAAGCCGGAGGCACCGGTGACCAGGATCTGCGCCATGCTCAGTACCGCAGCACTGCGCCGGCAAAGGACAGGCCAGCCCCGGAGCCGACCATCGCAAACAGCTGGCCGCGACGCAGGTCGCCGGCGGTGATCGCGTGGTGCAGTGCCAGGGGAATGGAGGCCGCCATCTGATTGCCGTGGGTCTGCAGGATCCGCACCAGCGAGCCGGGCGGCAGCCGCAGCGCGCGTTGCAGGTGGTCCAGCGCCTTGGCACTGGCCTGGTGCGGCACCAGCAACGGCACCTGGTCGACGGTCACGCCCGCGCGCTGGAACAGCGTCTGCATGAAGCCGGGCAGTTTCTGCGCGGCCAGCCGGTAGGTGGAGCGCCCGGACATCTCAAAGTGCGAGGCAGCGGCGAACGCTTCGGCGCCGTCGGCCAGGCGCACGCGCGTACCGCCGGCGCGGACCTGGCAGAACTCGGTGCCTTCGCTGAAGGTTTCCATGTGCGAGGCGAGCAGGCACGACCGGGTGTCGTCCTCGCTGGCCTCGACGATCACCGCCGCGCCACCGTCGCCGAACAACGCCGCCGTATCGGTGTCGTCCCAGTTCAGCCCGGCCGAGGCGACTTCGCCGGCCACCAGCAGCGCGCGCCGGAAGCGCCGGGTGACCAGGGTTGCCGCGACCAGGTCCAGGGCGACCAGGAAGCCCAGGCAGGTGGCATTGACGTCGAAGGCGGGGATGCCGCTGCCGGCCAGGCCCAGCCGCCGCTGTACCAGCGCGGCCGTGCAGGGGATGGCCTGTTCCATGACCCCGCCGACACTGATCACCACGTCGACCTGGTCGGCACGCAGCCCGGCACGCTGCAATGCGTCCTGCGCGGCGTGTGCGGCCATCATCGAGGCGGATTCGTCGGGACCGGCGAAATGGCGGTAATCGATGCCGGCATGGCGCCGGGTCCAGCCGGCAGGCTTGCCCCAGCGCTGGTCGAACGTGCTCGACTCGATGCGGCGCGACGGGATGTACTCGCCGGTCGCCACGATGCGCAGCGGGATGGGGCGGGGGAAGTCGTGATCCATTCGAGCCGTCGCCTCGCAGGAAATTGCGCGGCCTTGTTCGATGGAGCGAACCACGGCACGCGGTAGCTGCAGGGTGCAACCGACGGTGCGAAGGGTAGCAAATGGAAGCGGGATCGGCGGCAGGCGTCGGCGGCTCAGGTGGCCGGGTCGGCGCTGTCGCCTGCGCGCGGCAGCCGGGCGAGGTCATCCAGCAGCAACCGGTACGCGGCGTCGCGCGCGGTGCCGGCCGGTTGCCGCAGCACCCACGCCGGGTGCACCGTCGCGAAAGCGCGCGTGCCGTCTTCCAGCGCATGCCAGCGGCCATGGTTGTCCATCAGCTTGAACCCCGCCCCGAACACCGCCGTGGCGGCGCTGGCCCCCAGGCACACGATCACCGCCGGGCGCACGTGCTCGATCTCGCGCAGCAGCCACGGGCGGCAGGCGTTGATATGGGTCACCTGCGGCGTGCTGTGGATGCGCCGCTTGCCACGCCGCTCGAAACGGAAGTGCTTGACCGCGTTGGTCAGGTACAGCGTGCTGCGATCAATGCCCAGTTCGCCCAGGGCCTGGTCCAGCAACTGGCCGGCGGGGCCGACGAAGGGATGCCCACTGAGGTCCTCGGCATCGCCAGGCTGCTCGCCCACCAGCATCACCTTGGCATCGCGTGGCCCCTCGCCGAAGACGGTCTGGGTGGCCGGCTCCCACAGCGGGCAGCGGCGGCAGGCGGCGGCCGCCGTGCGCAGCGCGTCCAGGTCGTCGCCCGTGGCGGTGGCCGGCCCGCGCAGGGCGATGCTGCGCTCGGGGATACGGCGTTGCGGGGCCTGCGCGGCACGGTCGTGCATGTCCTGCACGCGGTCGCCGGCATCGCGCACCAGGGCGGGCAACAAGGTGGCCTCGGGCAGGTGCTTCCAGTATCGGGCCGGCATCTCCTGCTGCATCATCCGCGTGTTGAGCCGGGCCGGATTGAAGATGTTGGCGTAGTAGGTGCGCCACAGGGCTTCGCGCGCATCCTCGAGCGGGGCATCGGCCTGGCGGCCGCCCGCGCCGAAGGACAGTGCCTGGCCGTCCCAGCGCACGCTGCGCGAGGGGGTCAGGATCGCCCAGCGCATGCCGGTGAAGCGGCGGGCGAAGAAGGGCGCGACGCGGTCCACGATGTGGTGCTCCGGCTCGAACCAGGCGATGAAGGCATCCTGCTCGCCCGGCACTTCGCGGAAGCGCACGAAGGCCTTCATCTTGTGCGTGTCGCGGCGGACCGCCTGGGCCAGCGCCATCGCGCGCAGCACGTCCGGGTCGGTAGGGTTGGACAGCAGGCCGCGCTCACCGCGGGCGATCCGCCACAACAGCCGGTACAGCAACGGTAGCCGCTGCGGATCGCGATGGCACAGGCAGGTGGCGGCCAGCTCGACGAAGGCCTTGGATACGTAAGTGGGCGCGTCGCCGGTCCCGTCGCCGGCGTCCTCGCTCGCCGGCAGCGGCGGCGCGTCCAGCAGGGAGTGCTCCTGGTCCTGCAGCCAGTCCAGGTGCTCCGGCGCCACGCCCCGGCGCAGCGCCAGCCGCGCGGCATCGCGCCAGGCATCCAGCGACCACGCCGGGTCGATGCGTACCGTCCAGCGTGCCATCTCAGTGCGCGGCAGGGCTGTCGAACAGGGAGCCCTGTTTCGGCGGCGGCGCCAGCCGCGCACGCAGCGTGGCGGGGTCGTCCAGCTGCTTGCGCGGGTGGTGGTCGGCCAGTTGCACGAACGGCAGCAGCTTGCTCATCGGCGCGCGCAACCGCGCCACGTCGGCCACGCGCAGGCGCACCTGGCGGCGTGCCATCAACACCCGCTTGACGTTGCGCACGCCCAGCCCGGGCACGCGCAGCAGCAGTTCCTTGGGGGCCAGGTTGAGGTCGACCGGGAAGCGCTCGGGATGACGGATCGCCCAGGCCATCTTGGGATCGATGTCCAGGTCGAGCATGCCGCCCTGGGTGGTATCGGTGATCTCTTCCACGCCGTAGCCGTAGAAACGCAGCAGCCAGTCGGCCTGGTACAACCGGTGCTCGCGTGCGAGTGGGGGCGCCTGCAGCGGCAGGATCCGACTGGCATCGGGAATCGGGCTGAAGGCCGAGTAGTAGACCCGGCGCATGCGGTAGTTGCCGTACAGGTTGTCGGCCGCAGTGAGGATCTGCTGGTCGCTGGCGCCGTCGGCGCCCACGATCATCTGCGTACTCTGGCCGGCGGGCGCGAATTTCGGCGGGCGCGGCCGCGCACGCGACACACGGGGCGCGGGCGTGGCGATGGTACCGGCGGCCGCATCGCCCTTCCGGGCCTCCTTCGCCTCTTCGATCCGCCAGCGCAGTTCACCCATCGCGCCGCGGATGGAGGGCAGCGATTTCTCCGGCGCGAAGCTGGCCAGGCCCGCCTCGGTGGGCAACTCGATGTTGATCGACAGACGATCGGCGTAGCGACCTGCAGCGGCCAGCAGCTCCGGCGACGCTTCGGGGATGGTCTTGAGGTGGATGTAGCCGGCGAAGCGGTGCTCTTCGCGCAGCACGCGTGCCACCTCGACCATGCGCTCCATGGTGTAGTCCGCGTTGCGGATGATGCCGCTGGAGAGGAACAACCCTTCGATGTAGTTGCGCTTGTAGAAGTCCATGGTCAGCGCGACCACCTCGTCCACGCTGAATCGCGCGCGCTGCACGTTGCTGGACACGCGGTTGACGCAGTACGCGCAGTCGTAGATGCAGAAATTGGTCAGCAGGATCTTCAGCAGCGACACGCAGCGGCCATCGGGCGTGTAGCTGTGGCAGATGCCGGGGCCATCGGTGCTGCCGATGCCACCGGACGCGCGCGAATCGCGTCGCCCCGCGCCACTGGAGGCACAGGACGCGTCGTATTTGGCGGCATCGGCCAGGATCGCCAGTTTGCGTATGGTCTCCATGCGCAAACGCTAGGGCAGGGCAGTCTCATCCTGTGAGATCGCCCGTACGGAAGATGAAGAGTTCATCTTCCGCGGTTCAGGGATGCGCGTCGAACCAGGCCACGATGCGGGCGGGCGAGCTGGCAAACCACGCATGTGCCCCCAGTGATTCGGTGTACAGCGCGGTCTCGATCCCCTGCGCCTGCAGGCGGCCGTAATACGCGTTCATCGTCCACCACGGCACCACCGGATCGATGAAGCCGTGCAGGAACAGGGTCGGCGGATGGTCGGCCGGCAGCACGTCGGGTACGGTGCACATCGGCCCGCCGCAGGTGGCATACGACCCGGATTGCACCGCCAGCGCGCGGAACTCGCCGGGGAAGGACACCGCCATGCGGCTGGTGTTGTAGCCGCCGCTGGAAATGCCGGTGGCATACCGGCGCAGCGGATCGAGCGGGCCGAACGTGCCGGCGGCGATCGCATCGAACACGTTGCCGAGGAAGTCGTAGTCGATGCCCAGCTCATAGGTGCTGGACAATCCGGGCAGGTTGGTCTGCCAGAACAGATCGGCGGGTGCGGCGGGCGCGACCACCGCATAGCCGTGGTCGAGCAGGCGCTGGACCAGCTTGCCTTCATGGAAACCGCCAAACGGGTCGGTGTCGGCGTAATGGAAGTCGTCCAGCGGGAAGAACGAGCCCTGGTAGAGCAGCACCACCGGCCAGCCCCGGGCCGGTGGCGTGCCGACCGGCAGTTGGTAGGTGACCCGCCGCTGCCCCACGACACCCGAATCGATCCACGCGGTCTGATGGGTGCAGCTGACTTCCGCTGGCCGTAGCAGCGTGCGCGCGCGTTCGGTGCAGCGCGATTGCGCCAGTGCGCTGCTCCATGGCAACGCCAGCAGGCACAGCAGCAGGATCAAAGGACGACGACCAAACCGATGCATGCCGAGCTCCCTGCCAGGCCGCGTCGGTGGACGCGGCGTTCCAGATCGCAGGCCGGGCATTCCCCGGCCGCCCCGTTGCACCGGCATTCCAGCATGCCGGCGTGAACGCGGCGCGAGCGCGAGGCTAGAAGGTGACTTTCACCGAATCGGCGCTGTAGGTGGCCGGGCCATGGAACACCACTTCGATGTTGTTGCCGTCCGGGTCGAGCGCGAACGCGGCGTAGTAGCCGGGGTGGTAGGGGCGTTCGCCCGGCGCGCCGTTGTCCTTGCCACCGCTGGCCAGGGCGGCGCTGTGGAAGGCGGCCACGGTGGCGCGGTCACGCGCCTGGAAGGCGAGGTGGTGGCGGCCGGTGAGCTGGCCGGCGGCGGCCTCGCTGTCGGCGCTGGAAATGAACAGTTCGTCAGCCCAGAAGTAGGTGTCGCCCTCGCCGGCGATGGGGATGCCGAGGGTGTCGAACACGGCCTGGTAGAAGCGGCGGCTGGCCGGCAGGTCCCTGACCACCAGTTGCAGGTGGTCGATCAGGCGGCCGCGATGCAGTTCCATGGTTTCCATGCGCACTCCACAGGTTGGGCGGTCGCGCAGGTATACCACCGGCACGCGAGGGGGGCATTGCCGCCCCGTGCACCTTGCTGACCACGTCGCCGCGTACCGTCCAGCGACGTGGCGCCCATCGGCCGGTATCCGCGCCCAGGCGCGCACCGGCCATCGCGCGGGGCTCAGGCGATCGGGGTGTTGGAGATGATCTCCACCCAGTAGCCGTCCGGGTCCTTGATGAAGGCCAGGTGCTTCATGCGGCCGTCTTCCAGGCGCTTCTGGTAAGGCACATCGAGGGCATCGAAGCGCTTGCAGGCGGCCTGGATGTCCGGCACGGACACGCAGATGTGGCCGAAACCGCGCGGGTCGCTGTTGCCGTCGTGGTAGACCGGGCCGTCCTGGGTCTCGGTGCCATGGTTGTGGGTGAGTTCCAGCACGCCGGGAATGCCGGCCATCCACACCCGGCGCGCATCGTCGCCTTCCGGGATGACCGTGCCGGCCGGCAGCAGGGCCAGGAAGTACAGGCTGAACTGGGCCTCGGCGAAGTCGCGCTGGTCGATCAGGCGGAAGCCGAGCACGCGGGTGTAGAAGTCCAGCGACGCGGCGCTGTCCTTGACGCGCAGCATGGTGTGGTTGAACACGAAACCGGTGGTTTCGGCCGGCACCTCGGCGGCGACGCCGGGCTGGGACTGCAGGGAAGCAAGGGTCATGGGGGGATCCTGGGGCAGCGGGGGCCGCGGAAATCACGGCCGTCGGCCCCCATTTTAGCGGGGTGGTCGCAAGGCGACGTAGAATGCTGCGTCTCCTTGCACAGTCCTGGCCATGTCGCAGCGTGAATGGGTGGCTGCCGCCATCCGCAAGATCGAAGCCGATTTCAACCGTTCGGCCGACACCCATCTGATCCCGATGGACCTGCCCGGGCATCCCGGCATCGACCTGTACTTCAAGGACGAATCCAGCCACCCCACCGGCAGCCTCAAGCACCGCCTGGCGCGCTCGCTGTTCCTGTATGCGCTGGCCAATGGCTGGCTGCGCGAGGGGCGCCCGGTGATCGAGGCGTCCAGCGGCTCCACCGCCGTGTCCGAGGCGTATTTCGCGCGCCTGCTGGGGCTGCCGTTCATCGCGGTGATGCCGGCCACGACCTCGCCGGAAAAGATCGCCGCGATCGAGTTCCATGGCGGCCGCTGCCACCTGGTCGAACGCGCCTGCGACCTGAACTGCGATTCGGAAACGTTGGCCCGCGAGACCGGCGGCCACTTCATGGACCAGTTCACCTACGCCGAGCGGGCCACCGACTGGCGTGCCAACAACAACATCGCCGAATCCATCTTCAAGCAGATGGCCGAGGAGCCGCACCCGGTGCCGGAATGGATCGTGTGCAGCCCGGGCACCGGCGGCACCGCGGCCACGCTCGGCCGCTACGTCAGCTACCGCCGGCACGACACCCGGATCCTGTGCGCGGACCCGGAAATCTCGGTGTTCTACGACGGCTACTGCGCCGCGCTGGCCGGCCAGCCGTGGCGCGAGCTGACCTGCAGCGGCGGTTCGCGGGTGGAAGGCATCGGCCGGCCGCGGGTGGAGTCGAGCTTCATCCCGACCAGCGTCGATGCGATGGTCAAGGTGCCCGATGCGCTGAGCCTGGCCGCGATGCGGCATGTGAGCCGGCAGCTGGGGCGCCGCGTCGGCGGCTCCACCGGGACCAACTTCATCGGCGTGCTGCAGGCCGCCGAGCTGATGCGCCAGGCCGGCCGCAGCGGCTCTATCGTGACCATCCTGTGCGACAGCGGCGAGCGCTATGCGCACAGTTACTACAACCCGGACTGGTATCCCAGGCAGGGGATCGACGTGGACCAGACCGATGCGGTGATCGCCGCGGCGGTGGCCGGGCAGGGCTTGCCTGCGTTGCCCTGCGCGTCGCTTGAGGCGCTGTATTGAGGTGTAGAGCCGACCGTTGGTCGGCTGCCCGCCAAGCGGGTTCCGTGAACCTCACCGCCTAGCGCAACGTCCATCGCAACCTCTAGTGCAGCCGACCAACGGTCGGCTCTACGTGGGCTTCAGCCGGTCAGGGACTGGTAGGCATCCAGCACCGTATCGCGCAGCACCGGCGGCAGCGTCTCGTAGGTGGCGGCCAGGTCGTCGAACTGCAGGGCCAGGTCCACCCCCACGCGCTGGCCCGCATGCACGGCCAGCAGCACCAGCAGCGTGCACATCACGAACTCGCGCTCGTGCCCGGGTTCACAGCGCGCCGCGCCGCGCTCGATAACCTCGTAGGGGTACCAGAGCTGGTCGTCCTGCAGCAGCCCGCGCTGCGCGCCGACCACGTGCTGCAGGGCCGCGCGATGGCGGGCCTGTTCGTCGGCCTGGCCCAGCGCGGCGATCCAGTCCAGTTCGGCGTGGCTGGCGGTGCCGATCAACGCGAATGCCGGCAGTGCGTGGGTGACTCCGTCCATGGGCGCTCCGCGACACCGGCGTGGGAAACCGCAGCGTCGGCCCGCACCCGTCTGCCGCGCGTGAACATCGGCCGCCCGGGCTGCCCGCGAGGGGTTGCGCGGGCCCGGGGGCGATGCCATATCGTGGGCGAATGCCGCTGCCGCGGCCCCGTTGTCTGGAGATGCCTGTGACCCCCACCAACCCCCTGCTCGATTTTTCCGGCCTGCCGCGTTTCGACGCGATCCAGCCCGAGCACATCGCCCCGGCCATCGACGCGCTGCTGGCCGACGCCGACGCTGCGGTGAAGGCAGCCGAGACCGTCAGCCCGGTCACCTGGGCCAGTTTCGTGGTGCCGCTGGACGATGCCACCGAGCGTTTGTGGCGGGCCTGGGGCCAGGTAGGCCACCTGCAGGGCGTGGTCAACACCCCGGCGCTGCGCGAGGCCTACAACGCCAACCTGCCCAAGGTGACCCGCTTCGGCAGCGCGCTGGGCCAGAACCTGGCGCTGTTCCAGCAGTACCGCGCGCTGGCGGCCGCCCCGGAGGCGGCGCACTACGATGACGCCCAGCGCAAAGTGCTGGACAACGCCCTGCGCGATTTCCGCCTGGGCGGCGCCGAGCTGGATGACGCCGGCAAGGCGCGTTTCAGTGCGATCAAGGAAGCGCTGTCGGCGCTGTCGGCAACGTTCTCGCAGAACGTGCTGGATGCGACCGATGCCTGGTCGCTGCATGTCGACGATCGGGCTGAACTGGCCGGGCTTCCCGACGATGTGATCGCCGCGGCGCGGGCGGCGGCGGAGAAGGACGGTCTTCCCGGCTGGAAGCTCACCCTGCAGATGCCGTGCTACCTGCCGGTGCTGACCTATGCCACGCATCGCCCGCTGCGCGAGGCGCTGTACCGCGCCAACGCGTTGCGCGCCTCCGAGTTCGGCGATCCCGCGTGGGACAACAGCGCCAACATCGATCGCGTGCTGGCACTGCGTGCCGAGCTGGCTGCGCTGCTGGGCTTTGCCAACTACGCCGAGTACTCGATCGCCACCAAGATGGCCGAAGACGCGCCGCAGGTGCTGGGCTTCCTGCGCGACCTGGCCGCGCGCGCCAAGCCGCACGCGCAGCGCGACCGTGCCGAGCTGGACGCGTTCGCGCGCGACACGCTGGGGCTGGCCACGCTGGAGGCCTGGGACCTGGCCTTTGCCAGCGAACAACTCAAGCAGGCCCGCTACAGCTATTCGGAGCAGGAGGTGAAGCAGTACTTCACCGAGCCGAAGGTGCTGGACGGGTTGTTCAGCGTAATCCAGGGGCTGTATGGCCTGCAGGTGCAGCCGGACAGCGCGCCGGTCTGGCATCCGGACGTGCGCTTCTTCCGCCTGGTGGATGCGCAGGGCGCGCTGGTGGGCCAGTTCTACCTCGACCTGTACGCACGCGAAGGCAAGCGGGGTGGGGCGTGGATGGACGATTGCCGCAACCGCCGCGATACCGCGGCCGGCGTGCAGACCCCGTTGGTGTACCTGGTGTGCAACTTCGGCAAGGGCGCCGACGGCAAGCCGGCCACCTTCAGCCATGACGAGGTCACCACCCTGTTCCACGAGATGGGCCATGGCCTGCACCAGTTGCTGACCCGCATCGGCGAGCTTGGCGTGGCGGGTATCAACGGCGTGGAATGGGACGCGGTGGAACTGCCGAGTCAGTTCATGGAGAACTTCTGCTGGGAGTGGGACCGCGTGCAGGGCATGACCGCCCACGTGGACAGCGGCGCGCCGCTGCCGCGCGCGCTGTTCGACCGCATGCTGGCCGCGCGCAACTTCCAGAGCGGCATGTTCACCGTGCGCCAGCTGGAATTCGCGTTGTTCGACATGCAGCTGCACAGCAGCTTCGATCCGGTCCAGGACACCGTCCTGCAGGTGCTCGAACGCGTGCGCGACGAAGTGGCGGTGAACCGTCCGCCGGCCTGGAATCGCTTCCCGCACCAGTTCAGCCACATCTTCGCCGGCGGTTACGCGGCCGGGTACTACAGCTACAAGTGGGCCGAAGTACTCAGCGCCGACGCCTATGCCGCATTCGAAGAGGCGCCGGGCCAGGTCGCCGAGACCGGCAAGCGCTTCCGCGATGAAGTGCTCTCGCGGGGCGGCAGCCGCAGTGCGGCGGAGAATTTCGCCGCCTTCCGCGGCCGCGCGCCGAGCGTGGATGCGCTGCTGCGGCACAACGGCATGGCCGGATAACCGCCGAGCCGCCAGGGTAGAGCCGAGCCATGCTCGGCTGCCCTTCATCACGGTGCCTGCCGTCGCCACGGTGTCTGCCCATCGTTACGGGTCTGCACCGCGTCAGCCGAGCATGGCTCGGCTCTACCGGGTCGTGTGCGCCGTGCGTGCCGTATGCGGCATGCGCGCCGTCCAAGCCATGCGCACCGTGGGCCATGCGCACCGCCGGGCCACACGCGCCGTCCGGGCCATGCGTGCAGTCCGAGCCATACGAGCCGTCCAGGCCGTGCGCACCGTCCGCGCCCTGCGGCGGGGATTCATTCGGCGTAGATCATCTTCCGGGTCATGCCGCCATCGACTACATGGTCCTGGCCGGTGATGAAGCCGGACAGGTCCGACAGCAGGAACACCGCCAGCGCGCCGATGTCACCCGGCTGGCCGACGCGGCCGGCCGGGTGTTGCGCATGGTCGCGGCGCGACAGCTTGGGCGCGCGCCGGCGGGCCGGCGCCTGCCAGGCATCGGTGGTGATCCAGCCGGGGCTGATGCTGTTGACCCGCACGGCCGGGCCTTCGCTCAACGCGAGCGCATGGGTGAAGGCGACCAGCCCGCCCTTGGCCGCGGCATAGGCTTCACTGTCCGGCTCGGACTGCCACGCACGCGTGGAGGCGATGTTGACGATGGCGCCGGCGTGCTCGCGCAATGCCGGCAGCGCATGCTTGCTGCACAGGAAGGCGCCGTGCAGGCTGGACAACCGGCGCTGCCATTCGGCCAGCGTCATCCGCGCCAGCGGCGTGCCATGGGCACTGGCGATGCCGGCGTTGTTGACCAGCCCATCGAGGCGACCGAAGCGCTTCAGCGTAGCCTTCACCAGCGCCTGCACACTGCGCTCGCTGGCCACGTCCGCGCGCTGGAACGCCGCCCGCTCGGGCAACGCCCACTCCTTCAGGCAGGCCTTGCCGGCATCGGCATCCAGGTCGGCGATCATCACGCTGCCACCGGCACCCAGCACGGCCTGGGCAATGCCGCGGCCCACGCCTTGCGCGCCGCCGGTGACCACGACCACGCGGTCGCGCAGCGGTTGCGTGGTCCAGTCGGTGATGGCCGGGGTCAGTGGCATCGCGAGTTGTCCTTGCGCCCGAGCAGGCGCGTCCAGCCTTCCACGCCCAGCTTGTCCAGCGTCTCGATGTTGCGCTCCACGATCACGTCCGGATCGGGGAAGGCGGCCACCGCGCGTTCCACGCTGTCTTCGCGCAACAGGTGCAGGGTCGGGTAGGGCGAGCGATTGGTGTAGTTGCTCACGTCATCCGGGGCCACGCCGGCAAACTGGTACTGCGGGTGGAAGCTGGCCACCTGCAGGATGCCCTGCAGGTCCAGCGCTTCGATGGCCGCATCGGCGTTGTCGAGGAAATCGTTGTAGTCCAGGAAATCGGTCAGCACCTCGGGGTGCACGATCAGCGTGGTATCGATTTCCTCGGCCGGCGTATCGCGCAGGAGCACCAGCTCTTCGGCCAGTTCCTCCACCAGGGCCTCCGGCGTGGTCGCATCGCTGAGCACGAAGCGCACCTGGTTCTTCACGTACACCGCCTTGGCGAAGGGGCACAGGTTCAGCCCGATCACGATCTGCTCCAGCCAGGTCCGGGTTTCGGCGATGACATCGGGGCCGTCCGGGGCGCTGTCGTCGGTGAAGGCGTGGTCGTTCATGGCGGGCGGTATCGCGGGCTGGGCAGATGATTGTACGGCGCGCGACCGTGAGGACGTGGCGGCCACGCCTACTGTCCATTAACTGGACACCGGTCATGCTCGAAACCCGTGTACAGGCAGGGGCTTGCGTCATGTCCGCCAACGGCCAATAGGCAGTGCGCGTGCGCGGGTATCCAATGCCTGGGTGAACCATATGCAGGAGACGGCCCTGGCCGTCCTGCGTCAACAGGAGTCAACCGATGCAAGCAACCTCCCCCTTCCTCCCCGCCGACGTGTGGTCAGGCAAGCTGTTCGACGGTGCCTGGCAGGCCGGTGCCGGTACCCAGGACGTGATCGAGCCGGCCACCGGCACCGTCTTGGGCCGGATCGCGATGACCGATCCGGCCGGGATCGCCGCCGCCGCCGCGACCGCCGCCAAGGCCCAGCGCGAGTGGGCGGCCGCGCCCTACGAGACGCGTGCCCAGGTGCTGCGCCGTGCCGCGCAGCTGGCCGAGCAGCACAACGATGAGATCGTGCAATGGCTGGTCCGCGAAAGCGGCTCGACCCGGCTCAAGGCCGGTTTCGAGGCCAAGGTGAATACCAAGGCGCTGCATGAAGCGGCCGCGCTGCCCTCGCGCAGCATCGGCGAGGTGCTGCCGTCCGAGCCGGGCCGGCTCAACCTGGCGCGGCGCCGCCCGCTGGGCGTGGTCGGGGTGATCGCCCCGTTCAATTTCCCGCTCTACCTGGCCATGCGCGCGGTCGCCCCGGCGCTGGCACTGGGCAATGCGGTGGTGCTCAAGCCGGACCCGCGCACCGCGGTGTGCGGCGGCTTCGTCATCGCGCGCCTGTTCGAACTGGCCGGCCTGCCGGCGGGGCTGCTGCACGTGCTGCCCGGTGACGGCGCGGCGGGTGCCGCCCTCACCAGCGACCCCAACATCGCCATGATCCAGTTCACCGGGTCCACCGGCGCCGGCCGCAAGGTCGGTGAAGCGGCCGGCAAGCACCTGAAGAAGGTGTCGCTGGAGCTGGGCGGCAAGAACTCGCTGATCATCCTGGATGACGCCGACATCGACCTGGCCATCGCCAACACGGCGTGGGGCGTGTACCTGCACCAGGGCCAGATCTGCATGGCCACCGGCCGCGTGCTGGTCCAGCGCGGCATCTACGCGCGCTTCCTGGAAAAGCTGGTGGCCAAGGCCGCCTCGCTCAAGGTCGGGGACCCGGCCACCGGCGATGTGGCGATCGGCCCGCTGATCAACGCCCAGCAGCGTGACCACGCCGCCCGCCTCGTCGCCGAGGCGCAGGCCGCAGGCGCCACGCTCGCCACCGGCGGCACGTACCAGGACCTGTTCTTCGCCCCCACCGTGCTCAGCGACGTCAGCCGCGACAACCCGGCCTTCCACGAGGAAATCTTCGCGCCGGTGGCGGTGGTGGTGCCGTTCGACAGCGACGACGAGGCGGTGGAACTGGCCAACGACAGCGAATACGGCCTGTCGATGGCGATCGTGTCCAGCAACGTCGGGCGCGCGCTGAAGCTGGGCGAGCGCCTGCGCACCGGGCTGCTGCACATCAACGACCAGACCGTGAACGATGAAGTGATCAACCCGTTCGGGGGCGTGGGTGTCTCCGGCAATGGCACCAGCATCGGCGGTCCATCCAACATCGACGAGTTCACCCAGTGGCAGTGGCTGACCGTCAAGGGCGAAGCGCCCGCATACCCGATCTGAGCGAAGGAAACCGACATGAGTGCAACTGCAGAACTGCGCGACATCACCGTGGCCGTGGTGCGCGGGAAGGAACAGCCTTTCACCATCGAACCCGCGCGCATCCGCGCGCCGCAGGACGACGAGGTGCTGGTGCGGGTGATCGCCACCGGGCTGTGCCATACCGACCTGATCGTGCGTGACCAGTACTACCCCGTGCCCTTGCCGGCGGTGCTCGGCCATGAAGGCGCGGGCGTGGTCGAAGCGCTCGGCCCGGGGGTGAAGGACCTGAAGGTGGGTGACCACGTGGTGCTTACCTACGGTGCCTGCGGCCATTGCAACCCCTGCAGCGGCGGCCATGGCGCGTACTGCAAGGACTTCTTCGGGCTCAACTTTGGCGGCGGCGCGCTGGACGGTTCCACCGCGATCCAGGCGCCGGACGGCACCCCGCTGCACGATCATTTCTTTGCGCAGTCCTCGTTCGCCACCTATGCGTTGAGCCGCGAGAACAACGCCATCAAGGTGCCCGACGACGCCCCGATCGAACTGCTGGGCCCGCTCGGCTGCGGCATCCAGACCGGTGCCGGGGCGGTGATCAATTCGCTCCAGGTCACCCCCGGCAGCAGCTTTGCCAGCTTCGGTGCCGGCGCGGTCGGCCTGAGCGCGGTGATGGCCGCGCGCGTGGCCGGGGCCACCACCATCATCGCCATCGACGTGGTGCCGTCGCGGCTGGCACTGGCCACCGAGCTCGGCGCCACCCACGTCATCAACAGCCGCGACGTGGACGTGGTCGACGCCGTACGCGCGATCACCGGGGGCGGTGCCAACTTCGCGCTGGAATCCACCGGTCGTCCCGAGGTGCTGGCGCAGGGGATCGAGGCGCTTGGCGGGCGCGGGGTGATCGGCGTGGTCGGTGCGCCCAAGCTCGGCACCAAGGCCGAGTTCGACGTCAACAACCTGCTGCTCGGCGGGCGCAGCATCCGCGGCATCGTCGAGGGCGACAGCGTGCCCAAGGTGTTCATTCCGCAGTTGGTGCAGCTGTACCAGCAGGGCCGTTTCCCGTTCGACAAGCTGGTGAAGTTCTATCCGCTGGACCAGATCAACCAGGCCGCCGAAGACAGCACCCGTGGCGTCACCCTCAAGCCGATCCTGACCATCGGCAAGTGAAACGCACCGTCGCAGGCCCACGGGCCTGCGACGGTGCGGTCAGTCAGCGTCACGGGTGTACGCTCCAGGTCCGGTTTGGAGGAACACCCATGGGCGGCATGCAGCGGGAGCAGCAACTGGCATTGGCGGCCGCGCGCCAGCGTTTCGCCGACGGCGGGGCGCTGGCCGAGTCGCTGCTGGCGCCGTCGGTGCAGCGCTCGTGGGAGCGCTCGCGGCAGGCCGGGGTGCAGCCCCGGCAGGAGCCGCACTACGCGCCCCTGGCCGCCTCCGGCCCGCGCCTGGAGGCCCCGGCCGACCGCCGCCTGGCCCGCTGCGTGCGCGACGACCTGGACCATCTCTGGGCCGCCTTCGGTGGACGCCAGTGGACCTTGTTCTGCGTCAACGCCGACGGCATGGTGGTGGCCCAGCGCGAGCATGGCCTGGCCGATGTGCCGGTGCTGCGCCCGATCCAGGTCGGGCGGCGCCTGCGCGAGATCGACATCGGGACCACCGCGCCGGCCTGCAGCCTGGCCGACGACACCCCGGCGCTGGTGCGCGGCAACGAGCACTACCTGGACCGCTTCGCCGCGGTGTTCTGCCTGAGCGTGCCGCTGCATGGGCTGGATGGCGAAGTGCTCGGCGCGCTGGACATCACCGGTACCGGCGAGCGCGATGCGGAGCTGCTGCATGGCTATTTCCGCCAGGCCGCGCTGTCCACCGAGAACCGGCTGATGGTCGAACACCGGCCCTGCCACCTGCTGGCTGTGCAGCACGACGCGCGCTGGCTGCAGTCGCCGTTGCAGGGACTGCTGGCGATCGAGGAGGACGGGCGCGTGCGCGCGGCCAACCGGGTGGCGCGACGCCTGTTCGGCCTGCCGCGCCGCGGGCCGTTGCCGCTGCTCACCCTGCACGGCCTGTTCGCCGGCGCCAGCGTCCACCAGCGCCGCCGCCTGCTGCTGGCCGGCCCGGCCCATCGGGTGCGGCTGGACGAAGACCACGCGGTCTACGTGCAGTACCTGCGGGGGCCGCTGGCCGCGCGGGCAGGGCGGGGCACGACGGCCACCGCGCGGGGGGCCGGCATGCCGTCACTGCGGGCACAGGGCACGCAGGCCGTGCGAGACGCCGTGGCGGCGCACGAGGGCAACATCGCCGCCGCGGCACGCCAGCTGGGGATCTCGCGGACCACGTTGTACAAGCACCTGCGCGGGTAGCGGCGCGGGGGTGCCGGCCCACGGCCGGCATCACCGGATCCGCGCGACCGGCCGGTAGTGCCGGCCCTTGGACGGCGCCACGCGGCCGATCGGCGTTGGATCAATCGCGGAAATTATCGAACTGCAGCGGAACCTCGAAGGTCTCCTTCCTCAGCAGCGCCATCGCGTCCTGCAGGTCATCGCGCTTCTTGCCGGTCACCCGCAGCTTGTCGCCGTTGATCTGGCTGTCCACCTTCAGCTTGGCTTCCTTGATCTTCGCCGCGATCTTCTTGGCCACCTTCTGCTCGATACCCTGCTTGACCGTGATCTTCTGGCGCGCACCGGCCAGATTGGATTCGATATCGCCAAACTCCAGGCACGCCGCGTCGATCTTCCGCGCGGTCAGCCGCTGGCGCAGGATGTCGGTCATCTGCTGCAACTGGAAGTCACTCGGCGCGGACTGGGTGATCACGCTGTCTTCCAGCACGAACTTCGCCTCCACCCCCTTGAAATCGAAGCGCGTGGACAGCTCGCGGTTGGCCTGGTCGACCGCATTGGTCAACTCGTGGATGTCGACTTCGGAAACAACGTCAAAAGAGGGCATGGGCGAAACTCCAGCGGGTGAATGCCCACATTCTATCAAGCCACCGTGGACGCCCCGGCCATGCCGGTGATAATGGGCCATGAACATGCAGAAATCCCCCACCCGTGCCGTCGCCTGGATGCTGATGGCGGTCGCCTGCTTCTCGCTGATGGACGCCGGCATGAAGCAGCTCTCGGCCAGCTATCCCACCCTGCAGGTCACCTTCCTGCGCGGCGCGGCCTCGCTGCCGTTCGTGCTGGTCTGGGTGCTGGCCACCGCCGGCCCGCGCTCGCTGGTGCCCCGGCGCTGGGCCCTGCACCTGCTGCGCGGCGTGCTCGGCATGGCCATGATCGGCTGCTTCGTCTACGCCCTGCGCAGCCTGCCGCTGTCCACCGCCTACACCATCTACTTCGTCGCCCCGCTGCTGATCGCCGCGCTGTCGGTGCCGTTGCTGGGCGAGCACGTCGGCCCGCGCCGCTGGATCGCCATCGGCATCGGCCTGGTCGGGGTGCTGGTGGTGCTGCGCCCGGGCGTGGGCGGCTTCATCTCGGTGCCCGGGTTGATGGTGCTGCTGGCGGCGACCGCCTACGCGGTGGCCGCGATCACCGTCAGCATGCTCACCCGCACCGATACCCCGCAGTCGATGGTGGTGTGGTTCCTGGTGATCATGGCCGTGGGTGCCGGGCTGTTGGCCATCCCCGACTGGCAGCCGTTGCAGCTCGGCCACGCCGCGCTGATCGCCGGCATGGGCCTGGCCGGGGCCGGCGGGCAGGTTGCGCTGACCCGGGCCTTCCAGCTGGGCGAGGCCTCGCTGATCGCGCCGCTGGAATACACCGGGCTGGTCTGGGTGATCGGCTGGGACCTGCTGTTCTGGGGCGCGCTGCCGGACGGGGCGACCTGGCTGGGCGCGGCGATCATCGTCGCCTCCGGCCTGTACCTGCTGCACCGCGAGCGGGTCCGCCAGGTCCAGCCGCCCAGCCCGCTGGACCATCCGTGAGCCGTGCCGGGCCCGCAGCGGGCCCGATCACGTCGGCTTAGAACCAAACGGAATATCATTGCGCGCTGCCGCACGGGCCAGGGCCGTCCCGCGCTGGTAGGCTGCACGCCCCCTCCTGTCGATGCCCCGGTTGACCGCGAAGTGATCGAGTTCCAGCGCCTGCACAAATCCTATGCCGTCGGCGGCCGCGCGATTGCCGCGCTGCAGCCGCTGGAC
>Ga0213827_1000950_pt1 | contig 18326 bp, 13 predicted proteins | sample MC6MC0898MG_FD_180669 | JGI IMG/M metagenome (GOLD analysis project Ga0213827, IMG submission 180669) | Enriched soil aggregate microbial communities from Iowa State University, Ames, United States - MC6-MC0898-MG | ecosystem: Environmental > Terrestrial > Soil > Unclassified | place: USA: Iowa...
GACCACCTCAATTCGGTCGGCGGGCTGATCGTGCACCAGCTCCAGCGGCTGCCCGAGGAAGGCGAGCAGCTGGAGATCGACGGGCACCAGTTCACGATCAAGCGCATGGCCGGGCACCGGATCCAGGCCGTGACGGTGCGCATGGCACAGGCCGAGGACGCCGGGGCAGCGTAGAATGGCGGCCCCCGCTGCCACCGATCTGCGCCCTGCCATGTCCGAATTCGCCCTGCTCGCCCTGTCCCCGCTCGATGGCCGCTACGCCGGCAAGGTCGACGCCCTGCGCCCGATCTTCTCCGAATACGGCCTGATCAAGGCCCGCGTGAAGGTGGAAGTGGAATGGCTGCTGGCACTGGCCAATGAGCCGGGCATCGTGGAGCTGGCGCCGTTCTCGGCCGCTGCCACCGCGCGCCTGCGCGCCCTGGCCGACGACTTCGCCCCGGCCCACGCCGCGCGGGTGAAGGAGATCGAGCGCACCACCAACCACGACGTCAAGGCCGTGGAGTACTTCATCAAGGAGCAGCTCACCGCCGATGCGGAGCTGGGCCCGGCGCTGGAGTTCGTGCATTTCGCCTGCACCAGCGAAGACATCAACAACCTCAGCTACGGGCTGATGCTCGAGCAGGCCCGCCGCGAAGTGCTGCTGCCCTCGCTGGACAACATCGCCGGCGTGCTGCGCGCCCTCGCCCACGCCCAGGCCGCCCAGCCGATGCTGTCGCGCACCCATGGCCAGACCGCCTCGCCGACCACCCTGGGCAAGGAAGTGGCCAACGTGGTCGCCCGCTTGGAGCGCCAGCGCCGCCAGATCGCCGCGGTCGAGCTGACCGGCAAGATCAATGGTGCGGTGGGCAACTACAACGCGCACGTCATCGCTTACCCGGATGTGGACTGGCCGGCCTTCGCCCAGCGCTTCGTGGAAAGCCTCGGCCTGGTGTTCAACCCATACACCACCCAGATCGAACCGCATGACAACGTCGCCGAGATCGGCGATGCCGCGCGCCGCGCCAACATCATCCTGATCGACCTGGCCCGCGACGTCTGGGGCTACATCTCGCTGGGCTACTTCAAGCAGAAGCTCAAGGAAGGCGAAGTCGGCTCCTCGACCATGCCGCACAAGGTCAACCCGATCGACTTCGAGAACGCCGAAGGCAACTTCGGCATCGCCAACGCCCTGTTCGAGCATTTCAGCGCCAAACTGCCGATCAGCCGCTGGCAGCGTGACCTGACCGACTCCACCGTGCTGCGCGCGGTCGGCACAGCCTTCGGCCACACCCAGGTCGCCCTGGATTCGCTGGCCAAGGGCCTGGGCAAGCTGACCGTCAATCCGGAACGCCTGGACGCCGACCTGGACGCCGCGTGGGAAGTGCTGGCCGAAGCCGTGCAGACCGTCATGCGCCGCCATGGCCTGCCCAACCCCTACGAACAGCTCAAGGCGCTCACCCGCGGCCAGGGCATCACCACCGAATCGATGCAGGCCTTCGTTGAATCGCTGGACCTGCCGGCCGACGCCAAGCAGAGCCTGCGCGCCCTGACCCCGGGCGGCTACATCGGCCTGGCAGCGGACCTGGCCAAGGCGATCTGAAGGCATGGGCGCGGCCCCGCTGCGCCCCGAATTCCCGTCTACACGTTGCAAGGATCTCCCCCATGGCCGCACGCAAGATCAAAACTCCCGTCATCGACATCCAGGCGCGCCCCGGCCTGCCGCTGGGCATGCCCGCCGCCACCTTCCTGCGCGATTACTGGCAGAAGCGCCCGCTGCTCATCCGCGGCGCCTTCCCGGATTTCGAGACCCCGGTGCAGCCCGAAGACCTCGCCGGCCTGGCGTGTGAAGAAGGCGCGCTGTCGCGCCTGATCACCCACGACCGCGCCACCGACGGCTGGAGCGTGCGCACCGGCCCGTTCCAGGAAGAAGAGTTCCCCGGCATGCCCGACCACGACTGGACCCTGCTGGTCCAGGACGTGGACAAGTGGGACGCCGACGTGCGCGCCCTGATCAGCCACTTCGATTTCCTGCCGCGCTGGCGCATGGACGATGTGATGATCAGCTTCGCCGCCACCGGCGGCTCGGTCGGCGCCCATGTGGACCAGTACGATGTCTTCCTGCTGCAGGCCCACGGCCATCGCCGCTGGCAGATCGACGCCAGCGAATCGATCAAGGGCAAGCGCCCGCCGCTGGACTTCCGCGACGACGTCGAGCTCAAGCTGCTGCGCCGCTTCAAGCCGACCCATGACTGGGTGCTGGCCCCGGGCGACATGCTCTACCTGCCGCCGAACGTGCCGCACAACGGCGTCGCCGAAGACCCGTGCCTGACGTTCTCGTTCGGCATGCGCGCCCCGGCCTCGGCCGAGCTGATCAGCGACTACCTCGATACCCTGATCGAGGGCGCCGACGAGTCCATCCGCTACCAGGATCCGGACCTGAAGGTCCCGGAAGACCCGAACGAAATCGACGTGGTCTCGATGAACCGCGTGGTCGAAGCGCTCAATGCCATCCGCATGAACGATCCGGACAAGCTCGGCGACTGGTTCGGCCGCTTCATCACCACCTACCGCGCCGCCGGGGAAGTGATGGCGCACGGCGAACCGCTGCCGCGCGAAGAGATCGAAGCCGCGCTGGGCGCGGGCGTGGAACTGCAGCGCCACCCGTGGGCGCGCCTGGCCTGGCGTCGTGCCAAGCGCGGTGCCAGCCTGTACTGCAGCGGCCTGGACTTCGCCCTGCCGGTCAAGGATGCGCAGGTGCTGGCCGGCACCGAACAGATCGGCGCGGCCTTGTACCAGAAGCTCTCGGCCAAGGGCCGTGATGCCGTGCAGGCACTGGTTGCCGGCGGCTTCTACCAGCTGGTGGAGGACACCGGGCTGGAGGACGAAGACGACTACGTCGCCGAGTACGACATCGTCGACGGCACCGATGCGGTCGAGGTCATCGATGACGAGGCCGTCGAGGCCGACGTGCACGAGGTCACCATCCATGACGACGGTATCGAAGTGATCGTCGATTTCGACGACAGCGACGAGACCGACGGCAAGGACGAGCCCCAGCGCGGCTGAGCGCCCCGCCCGCGATGACCGGCTCCCGCTTCCACGTCGAGGTGGTCGATTACCCGGCGCAGCACGCTGCGCTGCACCGGGTGCGGTTCACCGTGTTCGTCGATGAACAGAAGGTCCCTGCCGAACTGGAGATCGACGCCCTCGATCCCTTGAGCGTGCATGTCCTGGCCCGTGACGCCGCTGGCACCCCGATCGGTGCCGGCCGGCTCACCCCGGATGGCCGGATCGGCCGCATGGCCGTGCTGGCCGCCTGGCGTGGCAAAGGTGTCGGCGATGCCCTGCTGCTGGCGCTGGTCGACCAGGCCCGGGCCCGCGGCTGGCGCGAGGTCGGCCTGCACGCCCAGCTGCCGGCCCGCGTGTTCTATACCCGGCAGGGCTTTCTGCCGGAAGGCGAGATCTTCGAAGAAGCCGGCATCGCGCACCAGCACATGCGCCTGACCCTGTCCGGTGCGGTCGCAATCGAGCGCGCCGACGACGCCGCGGCGATCACCACCGCGCTGATCCACCGCGCCCGCCGCCAGCTGTGGATCCACAGCCGCCAGCTCGACCCGGGCCTGCTCGACGCCGCCCCGGTGCTGGAGGCCCTGCGCCGCTTCGCCACTGCCCGCCACGACAAGCAGGCCCTGCTGATCGTCCATGACAGCGCGGCCATCCGCCAGGGCGGTTCCCCGCTGCTGAGCCTGCTCCAGCGCCTGCCCAGCGTGTTCCGCGTGCGCGAAGTAAGCGATCCGATCGACCGCGCGACGGCATCGGCCTGCCTGCTCAACGATGCGGGCGACTACTACTTTCGTCTGAGCGGCCACCGCTTCGACGGCGAAGCCGGGCTTGCCCAACCGGCACGTTCACGGCCGTTGCAGGAGGGTTTGCAGCGCGTATGGGAACGTTCGCGTGATTGCAGCGAACTGCGGGCGCTCGGTCTGTAGCTCACACCCCGGTCCCGAACCTGTCTGGGAATGACACCGCGGTCCCCGCACTGACCCGTACGGTGCCCCTTCCTGTCTCGATGGGGGTACAATTTGGGGTGTTAGATACCGCCCGCGCAGGGCTATTCACTTTTCCCTGCCGGATCATCGAAGCCTTACCCCACAAGCGAATCCGACTCTCCATCGTGGACAATCAACTGAAGCAGTTTGCGCAATCTTCGCAGCTCGCCGGCGGCAACGCCTCCTATATCGAGGATCTGTACGAGCAGTACCTCGTTTCTCCGGACAGTGTCGATCCCAAATGGAAGACCTACTTCGACGGCTTCAAGGGCCGCGAAGCCGGTGATATTCCGCATTCGGCCGTCATCGCCCACATCGCCGACGCCGCCAAGAACGCCGTCAAGAGCGGCACCGCCGACGCTGCCGGCGACGAGCGCGAGCGCAATGTCGGCCGCCTGATCACGGCCTACCGTTCGCGCGGTCACCTCGGTGCCCGCCTGGACCCGCTGAGCCTGACCGCGCCGACCAATCCGCCGGATCTGGGCCTGCCGTTCCACAGCCTGTCGGAAAGCGACCTGGGCAGTGAGTTCAGCACCGGCGGTGTCGCCGGCCAGCCGCGCATGAAACTGCGCGACCTGCTGGAGCGCCTGAAGAAGACCTACACCGGCTCGATCGGTGCGGAATTCATGCACATTTCCGAGGTCGAGCAGCGCCAGTGGCTGTACCAGCGCCTGGAAATGGCCGGTGGCAACTACAACCTGGACGCAGACACCCAGCGCCGGACCCTGGAGCGCCTGACGGCTGCCGAGGGTCTGGAGCGCTACCTGCACACCAAGTACGTGGGCCAGAAGCGCTTCTCGCTGGAAGGCGGCGATTCGCTGATCCCGATGATGGACACCATCATCCGTGACGCCGGCAAGGATGGCGTCAAGGACGTGGTGATCGGCATGGCCCACCGCGGCCGCCTGAACGTGCTGGTCAACACCCTCGGCAAGAGCCCGCGCAAGCTGTTCGACGAGTTCGAAGGCAAGTTCGAGCATGACGACCACGCCTCCGCGGGCGACGTGAAGTACCACATGGGCTTCTCGGCGGACGTTTCGACCGCCGGTGGCGCCGTCCACCTGGCGCTGGCGTTCAATCCGTCGCACCTGGAAATCGCCGATCCGGTCGTGGCCGGCAGCGTGCGCTCGCGCCAGGAACGCCGTGGCGATACCGCCCGCAAGCAGGTGATGCCGATCCTGATCCACGGTGACGCGGCCTTCGCCGGTCAGGGCGTGGTGATGGAACTGTTCCAGATGTCCCAGGCCCGCGGCTTCGCCGTCGGTGGCACGGTGCACATCGTGGTCAACAACCAGGTCGGTTTCACCACCTCCAACCCGGAAGATTCGCGTTCCACGCTGTACTGCACCGACGTGGCCAAGATGATCGCCGCGCCCGTGCTGCACGTGAACGGCGACGACCCGGAAGCGGTCGTGTTCGCCGCCAAGCTGGCCTTCGAGTTCCGCCAGAAGTTCAGCAAGGACGTGGTCATCGATCTGATGTGCTACCGCCGCTGGGGCCACAACGAAGCCGATGAACCGGCCATCACCCAGCCGCTGATGTACCAGGTCATCCGCAAGCACCAGACGACCCGCGAGCTGTACGCCGCGACGCTGGAAGCAGCCGGCGTGATCGAAGCCGGTGGCGGCAAGGCGCTGGTCGATGCGTACCGCAACAAGCTCGATGCCGGTGAAGTCACCACCGAGCTGGCCCAGGTCGAGAAGACCCCGGCCACCAGCAAGATGTATGTCGACTGGCCCAAGCTGCTCAACGGCAAGCTGTCCGACGCCATCTCCACCGCCGTGGGCATGGAGAAGGTCAAGCAGCTGGCGCAGATCATCAATACCGTGCCGGAAGGTGTGGAACTGCACTCGCGCGTGGCCAAGGTCTATGACGACCGCCGCAAGATGGCCGCTGGCGAGATCCCGGGCGACTGGGGCTTTGCCGAGAACCTGGCCTACGCCACCATCCTCGATGAAGGCAACAACCTGCGCCTGGTCGGCCAGGACGTCGGCCGCGGTACGTTCACGCACCGCCACGCGATCCTGCACGACCAGAAGACCGACAACTACTACCTGCCGCTGCGCCAGCTGGTCGAGTCGCCGGAACAGGCCACCATCATCGATTCGCTGCTCAGCGAAGAAGCGGTGATGGCCTATGAGTACGGCTTCTCCACCACCGATCCGAACACCCTGTGCATCTGGGAAGGCCAGTTCGGCGACTTCGCCAACGGCGCCCAGGTCGTGATCGATCAGTTCATCGCCGCCGGTGAAGCCAAGTGGGGCCGCATCACCGGCCTGACCCTGCTGCTGCCGCACGGTTACGAAGGCCAGGGCCCGGAGCACAGCTCCGCACGTCTGGAGCGTTTCCTGCAGCTGTGCGCGCTGGAGAACATGCTGGTGTGCGTGCCGTCGACCCCGGCGCAGGCATACCACATGCTGCGTCGCCAGATGCGCATGACCACCCGCAAGCCGCTGATCGTGATGTCGCCCAAGTCGCTGCTGCGCCACAAGCTGGCCGTGTCGACCCTGGACGAACTGGCCAACGGCGAGTTCCAGCACCTGATCGGCGATGCCAACGCAGACGCCAAGAAGGTCAAGCGCGTGGTGCTGTGCTCGGGCAAGGTCTACTACGACCTGCTGGAAGACCAGACCAAGCGTGGCCAGGACGATGTCGCCATCATCCGCGTGGAGCAGCTGTATCCGTTCCCGCGCGTGGCACTGGCGGCAGAGCTGAAGAAGTACGGCAAGGCGGCCGATGTGGTGTGGTGTCAGGAAGAACCGCAGAACCAGGGTGCCTGGTACCAGATCCGCCACCACCTGCAGGCCTGCCTGGCCGATGGCCAGAGCATCCATTACGCAGGTCGCGCCCGTTCGGCATCGCCGGCCGCTGGACACATGGCTGACCACATCATCGAACAGCAGAAGCTGATCGCCGATGCCCTGGTCAACCCGTTCAACGACTCGGTCGCTGAATAACTCTCCCCCTCATTCTAGAAAAGACAAATCAGGAAGCTCCCGCATGGCCACCGAAGTCAAAGCCCCGGTACTGCCCGAATCCGTCGCCGACGGCACCATCGCCACCTGGCACAAGAAGGTCGGCGATGCCGTCAAGCGCGATGAAAACCTGCTTGATCTGGAAACCGACAAGGTCGTCCTGGAAGTGCCGTCGCCGGTCGACGGCGTGCTGAAGGAGATCAAGTTCGAGGTGGGCGCCACCGTGACCTCGAGCCAGATCGTGGCGATCATCGAAGAAGGCGCCGTGGCCGATGCCCCGGCTCCGGCGGCCGAAGAGAAGAAGGCCGAGGCCGCTCCGGCCAAGCCGGCCGCGCCGGCCGCTGCCGCAGCGCCGGCCCCGGCAGCCAAGTCCGCTGCCGATTCGCTGCCCCCGGGCGCCCGCTTCACGGCCATCACCGAAGGCGTGAATCCGGCCGACGTGGACGGCACCGGCCGCCGCGGCGCGGTGACCAAGGAAGACATCGTCAACTTCGCCCGCAACGGTGGCGCCGGCAAGTCCGGTGGCGCACGTCCGGAAGAACGCGTGCCGATGACCCGCATCCGCAAGCGCATCGCCGAACGCCTGATGCAGTCCAAGAACGGCACCGCGATGCTGACCACCTTCAACGAGGTCGACCTGTCCAAGGTCTCGGCCGCGCGTAAGGATCTGCAGGACGAGTTCGTCAAGGCCCACGGCATCAAGCTGGGCTTCATGAGCTTCTTCGTGAAGGCTGCCGCCAACGCGCTGCAGCGCTTCCCGCTGGTCAATGCCTCGATCGATGGTGACGACATCATCTATCACGGCTACTCGGACATCTCGATCGCCGTGTCGACCGAGAAGGGTCTGGTGACCCCGGTGCTGCGCAACGTCGAGCGCATGTCCTTCGCGGACATCGAAAAGACCATCGCCGACTACGCCAAGAAGGCCCGTGACGGCAAGCTGAGCCTGGAAGAACTGCAGGGCGGCACCTTCACCGTGACCAACGGCGGCACCTTCGGTTCGCTGCTGTCGACCCCGATCATCAACCCGCCGCAGAGCGCCATCCTGGGCATGCACGCCATCAAGGAGCGTCCGATCGCCCAGAACGGCCAGGTCGTGATCGCGCCGATGATGTACCTGGCGCTGTCCTACGACCACCGCATCATCGATGGCAAGGACTCGGTGCAGTTCCTGGTGGACATCAAGAACCAGCTGGAAAACCCGGGCCGCATGCTGTTCGGCCTGTAAGACCTCCCGCCCCTCCGCGCCTGCGCGGAGGGGTTCTGGTAAAGAAACAAGGAACTATCAATGGCTGAACAATTCGACGTCGTCGTCATCGGTGCCGGTCCGGCCGGCTACCATGCCGCCATCCGCGCCGCGCAGCTGGGTCTGAAGACCGCCTGCATCGACGCTGCGCTGGGCAAGGACGGCAAGCCGGCCCTGGGCGGCACCTGCCTGCGCGTGGGCTGCATTCCGTCCAAGGCGCTGCTGGATTCCTCGCGCCAGTTCTGGAACATGGGCCACATCTTTGGCGACCACGGCATCAGCTTCAAGGATGCCAAGATGGACGTCGAGGCGATGGTTGGCCGCAAGGACAAGATCGTCAAGCAGTTCACCGGCGGCATCGCCATGCTGTTCAAGGCGAACAAGGTCACCGCGTACTACGGTTTCGGTGAGCTGCAGCCGGGCAACATCGTCAAGGTGAAGCAGCACGACGGTTCGGAAGTCGAGCTGAAGGGCACCAACGTCATCATCGCCGCCGGTTCGGACTCGATCGAACTGCCGTTCGCCAAGTTCGATGGCGAAACCATCGTCGACAACGTCGGCGGCCTGGATTTCACCGAAGTGCCGGCTCGCCTGGCCGTGATCGGTGCCGGCGTGATCGGCCTGGAACTGGGCAGCGTGTGGAAGCGCCTGGGTTCGGAAGTGACCATCCTGGAAGCGCTGCCGGACTTCCTGGCCGCGGCCGATGCCGAAGTGGCCAAGACCGCCTTGAAGGAATTCAAGAAGCAGGGCCTGGACATCCGCTTGGGCGCCAAGGTCTCCAAGGCCGAAGTGACCGGCAAGGGCAAGAAGAAGGAAGTCGCCCTGACCTACACCGATGGTGAAGGCGAGAAGAACCTGATCGTGGACAAGCTGCTGGTGGCCGTTGGCCGTCGCGCCGCCACCAAGGGCCTGCTGGCCGAAGGCACCGGCGTCAAGATCAACGAGCGGGGCCAGATCGAAGTGGACGCACACTGCCACACCGGCGTCGATGGCGTCTGGGCGGTCGGTGACTGCGTGCGCGGGCCGATGCTGGCGCACAAGGGCTTCGAGGAAGGCATCGCCGTGGCCGAGCTGATCGCTGGCCTGCCGGGCCACGTCAACTTCGACACCATCCCGTGGGTGATCTACACCGAACCGGAGCTGGCCTGGGTCGGCAAGACCGAGCAGCAGCTCAAGGACGAAGGTATCCCGTACAAGGCCGGCAGCTTCCCGTTCGCCGCCAACGGCCGTGCCGTGGCGATGATCGAGCCGTCGGGCTTCGTGAAGGTCCTGGCGCACGCCGAGACCGACCGCATCCTGGGCATGCACCTGGTCGGCGCGAACGTCTCCGAGCTGGTGCACGAAGGCGTGCTGACCATGGAGTTCAGCGGTTCGGCCGACGACCTGGCGCGGATCTGCCACGCGCATCCGTCGCTGTCGGAAGTGGTGCATGACGCCGCCATGGCCGTGAGCAAGCGCGCGATCCACAAGGCCAACTGAGCCTTGTTGGTGGCGTAACGAAAAACCCCGCCTCGGCGGGGTTTTTTGTGGGCGACAGGTAGCGCCGGCCGCTGGCCGGCTCCTCGCCATCCGGGCAGAAGAGCCGCCGGCCAGCGGCCGGCCCTACCCGATCCCAATGTTGTTCAGGCAGTCGCCGTGCGACCGCCACCCAGGAGCCGCGCCGGCAGCATCAACAGCGCGCCCAGGAAAGCAAACAGGGCCGAGAACGTGATCCCCACCAGACGGAACGGCAGGCTGATCAACCACACGAACGGCCACGCCACCAAGGCCAGGATCGCCAGCGGCCAGCACAGCACGAACAGCAGGCACCACACGCCCAGGGCGAACAGGGTCTTCATCGTCGGTCTCCGTTGGCGGCACCCTGCCGCCCGGACACCACCATCGCGCCCTGCCCGGGCGCGCTGCAACGGGTTTGCGACGAAACCCGGGATACGCCGATGAAACCTCTTATTCGAACGAACCCACCGAGTCGTGCGACAGGTTGTCGAAGCGGGTGTATTCGCCGAAGAACTTGAGCTTGCACGAGCCGGTGGGGCCACCACGGTGCTTGCCGATGATGATCTCGGCCAGGCCCTTGTCCGGCGAGTTTTCCTTGTTGTAGTAGTCGTCGCGGTAAATGAACACGATCATGTCCGCGTCCTGCTCGATAGCGCCGGATTCGCGAAGATCGGCCATCACCGGGCGCTTGTCGGTACGCGTTTCCAGCGAGCGGTTGAGCTGGGACAGTGCGATCACCGGCACGTTGAGCTCCTTGGCCAGGCCCTTCAACGAACGCGAGATTTCCGAGATTTCGGTCGCGCGGTTTTCGCTGTTGCCCGGCACGCTCATCAGCTGCAGGTAGTCGATCACAATCAGGCCCAGGTCGTGCTCGCGCTTGAGGCGGCGGCACTTGGAGCGCAGGATTTCCGGCGACACGCCCGGCGTATCGTCGATGAAGATCTTGGTTTCCTTCAGCATCCGGATCGCGCCGGTGACGCGGCTCCAGTCCTCGTCTTCCAGCTGGCCGGTACGCAGGCGCTGGGCGTTGATGCGGCCGTTGGAGGAGATCAGGCGCATCGCCAGCTGCGAGGCCGACATTTCCATCGAGAATACCGCCACGCCCTTCTTGGACTTGATCGCGGCGTACTCGGCGATGTTCAGCGCGAAGGTGGTCTTGCCCATCGCCGGGCGCGCGGCCAGGATGATCAGATCGGTCGGCTGCAGGCCGGCGGTCATCGCGTCGAAGTCGGCATAGCCGGTCGGCAGGCCGGTGATGTTGCCGCCGTTCTCGAAGCGGATGCGCAGCTCTTCGAAGGCATCCTTCAGTGCGCCGGGCATCGCCACGAAATCGGTCCGGCCGCGCGCGCCCTGCTCGGCGATCGCGAACACGGATTTTTCGGCGGCCGACAGCAGCTCGCTGCTCTCACGCCCTTCGGGCTGGAAGCCATCGTTGACGATGTCGGTGCCGACCTGGATCAGCTGGCGCAGCACCGCCTTGTCGCGCACGATCTCCGCATAGGCGGCGATGTTGGCGGCCGACGGCGTGGTGCTGGCCAGTTCGATCAGGTACGCGCCATCGCCCACCAGCTCCATCTTGCCCTGCGATTCGAACCACTCGCCCAGGGTCACCGCATCGAACGGGCGATCACGCTCGGAGAGCTCGCGGATCGCACGGTAGATCATCTGGTGATCGCGGCGGTAGAAGTCGGTTTCGGTCAGCTGGTCGTTGACCCGGTCATAGCTCTCCGGGGCCAGCATCAGCCCGCCCAGCACCGCCTGTTCGGCCTCGATCGAATGCGGCGGCACGCGCAGGGCGTCGATGCGCATCTCATCGCGATCAAAGCGGTCACCGCGGTCTTTGCGGTCGGAACGGAAGCCAGAACGGGCGGACATGGGGGGCGTACTTCCTGCAGTGTGAGGCGTGGGACATGGTAGGCACGCGGGGAGCCCCGCAGCCATGCACAAACCTGTGGATAAACAGTGGATGAGCTGGGGATACCGGCGCCTGCCGGTACGATCGGCCGGGGCCGTCGCATCGCGTGCGACGGACGCCCTTGCGACGTCCGTCCAGGCCATTATCGCAGAAGCCTGACCCGCCCGCGGTGGATCAGTGCGTGCCGCCGTGGGTGCCAACCCAGGCGATGAACGTGTCCACGAAGCCCTGCAGGAAGTCCTTGGTGCCCTCGTTGCTGATCGTGCCGTGCTCGTCGATCAGCCCTTCCTTGAAATGCAGGAAGGCCTCGGGCTGGCCCAGCACCGGCATGTCCAGGTAGGCCAGGATGTTGCGCAGGTGCTGCTGGGCCAGGGCGGTGCCGATCACCCCGATCGAGGCACCGATCACCGCCGCCGGCTTGCCGGCGAAGGCACTGTCGCCATACGGGCGCGAGCCGAGGTCGATGGCGTTCTTGAGCACGCCCGGCACCGAGCGGTTGTATTCGGGGGTGACGAACAGCACCGCATCGGCGTCACGGATCTGCTGTTTGAGGCGGACGCCCTGGCTGGGGTAGTCCTTGTCGAAATCCTGGTTGTACAGCGGCAGGTCGCCGATCTCCACGTAGGAGAACACCGCCTTGCCGGCAGCCAGCTTCTCCAGCGCGCGGGCCAGCACCCGGTTGTGGGAGCCCTTGCGCAGGCTGCCCACCAGTACGGCGATCTTGTAGTCGGCCATCACGTCATCTCCGTCGGGGAAAGGCCCAGCCTAGGCGGGCCCACCTTCGGCAACGGTGAAGGCGACGTCGGCCACCCCATGGGTGGCTGCTTTCCGTCCAGACGTACCCGCACGCGCGTTGCTATGCGCGCGTCACATTGGCGCGTGCGTTGCGCCAATGCGCCTGCCAGGCCTGGAACATCAACACGTTCCACAGGTGCGTGTGCCATTTGCGCTCGCCCTGCTTGAACTGCTGCCACAGCGGCGCCACCGCCTCGACGTTGAACACGCCCTCTTCGGCCAGCCGCGCCGGATCCAGCAGCTCATCGGCCCAGCCGCGCAGGTCGCCCTTGAGCCACGCGCTGACCGGGGCACCGAAACCACGCTTCGGGCGGTGCACCATGTCCTGCGGCACGTAGCGGCCAAGCACCCGCTTGAGCAGGTACTTGCTGACGCCGTCGCGCTGTTTCATCGCCATCGGCAGCGACCAGGCGAACTCGGCGACGCGCCAGTCCAGCAGCGGCGCGCGGGCTTCCAGACTGACCGCCATGCTGGTGCGGTCCACCTTGCACAGCAGGTCATCGGGCAGATAGGTGCTGAAATCGGCCAGCATCATCGCGTCCGCCGGCGAGCCGGCGCCGTGCAGCGGATCGGCCAGGTCGTAGAAACTGCCGGCCGCCTGGGCGCCACGTACCGCGGCGACCGGGTCGCGCCAGCGGGAGATCCGGTTGCGGTAGACATCGCCGATCCCGCGCGCGCCCGACTCGGCCAGCAAGGCTGCAAGACCGCCGGTGCGCGAGGCCTCGCCCTGCGTGTGCGCGTGGCTGGCCATCCAACGCCGCAGCGGCGCCGGCACCTTGCCCAGCAGCCGCCAGTTGCGCATCGCCCGCTGGTAGCGGGTGTAGCCGAAGAACAGTTCATCGCCCCCGTCACCGGACAGCGCCACGGTCACGCCCTGCCGCGCCAGCCTGGCGACCAAGGCGGTGGGCACCTGCGAGGCATCGGCGAAGGGTTCATCGAACATCGCCGGCAGAGTGGGCACCACCGCCAGCGCATCGGCACCGCTGACATACAGCTCGGTGTGATCACAGCCCAGGTGCTGGGCCAGCGACTTGGCCAGCGGCGCTTCGTCATGGTCCGAGCCGGTGAAGCCGATGCTGAAACTGTGCACCGGCTGGCTCGACTGCGCCTGCATCAGCGCGGCTACCACCGAGGAATCGGTGCCGCCGGAGAGGAACACGCCGACCGGCACATCGGCCACCATGCGCAGCGCCACCGCGTCGCGCAGCACCGCATCCAGCCGTTCTTCGGCCTCGGCCTCGTTGCCGGTGAACGGCGCGGCCAGTGCCTGCTGCATGCGCTCGCGCGCATTCCAGAACGGCTGCTGCAGCTGGTCCGGCCGGTGCGCGGCAGCGCCGGCGGCTACCGCCTCGGCGTCCAGCCGCAGCACGCGGCCGGGCATCAGCTTGAAGCAGCGCTCATGGATGCAGTGCGGCGCGGGAATGTAGTCCAGCCGCAGCAGCAGGGTCAGCGCGTCGCGGTCGACCTCGTTGTCGAAGGCCGGGTGCTGCCACAAGGCCTTGAGTTCGGAGCCGAACACCAGCGTTTCACCGGCCCAGCCGTAGTACAGCGGTTTCTTGCCGACCCGGTCGCGGGCCAGCCACAGGCAGCGCTCGGCGCGGTCCCACAGGGCGATGGCGAACATGCCGTTGCTGCGCTGCAGGGTTTCCTCGAAGCCCCACTGGGTGATCGCGGCGAGCAGCACTTCAGTGTCCGAATGGCCGCGGAAGCCATGCCCCAGCGCTTCCAGTTCGGCGCGCAGCTCGGCGAAGTTGTAGACCTCGCCGTTGTAGGCCAGCACGTAGCGGCCATCCACCGAGGTCATCGGCTGGTGGCCCAGCGGCGACAGGTCCAGGATGCTCAGCCGGCGGTGCGCCAGCGCGATGCCGGCCGAGGCATCGGCCCACACCCCGCTGTCATCCGGGCCACGGTGCACCAATGCGTCGCCCATGCGCCGCGCCTGTTCTTCCAGTGCTGCCTGCTCCCTTGCCGGAGCGGGCAGCAACATGCCTGCCAATCCACACATGTATCAATGGTCCTGCGCCAGCGCGAGGGCGGCGTTCAATACCGCATTGTCGCTTGGAAGCACGCACAATGCTGCCCCCGCCAGCGGCGTGTAGGTATCGGCCCCGCACACGCGCCGGACCGGCAGATGCCCGAGCCCCGCCTCGACCAGCGCGGTGATCACGCCCTCCCCCACCCCGGCGCTATGCCGGCCCTCATCGACCACCAGCACGCGCTGGGCATCGGCGGCCTGGCCGCTGATGAAGCCGGCGTTGAGCGGCACCAGCCAGCGCAGGTCGACTACCCGCACCTGCCAGCCCAGCTGCTGCTCGATCGCCCGCGCCGCACGCAGGCTCATCGGCACGCCATTGCCGTAGGTGAAGATCACCAGGTCACTGGCCTCCGGCGCATAGACCCGGCCCTCGCCGAGCACCAGTGCCTGGTCCGGGCCCGGATACGGGAACAGCCACTGGCCATCCCCCGGGGCGTGCAGGTCCTTGGTCATGTACAGCGCGATCGGCTCGAGGAACACCGCGACCCTGCCATCGACGGTCGCCAGGGCCGCCAGCGTGCGCAGCATCATCGCCGCGTCGTCGCCGCGCGAAGGACAGCCGACTACCAGGCCGGGGATGTCGCGCAGTGCGGCGATCGAGTTGTCGTTGTGGAAATGGCCGCCGAAGCCCTTCTGGTAGCCCAGCCCCGCGATCCGCACCAGCATCGGGTTGCGGTACTGATCGTTGGAGAAGAACTGCAGCGAGCACGCTTCGCCACGCAGCTGGTCGGCCGCGTTGTGCAGGTAGGCCAGGTACTGGATCTCCGGGATCGGCAACATGCCCAGGTTGGCCAGGCCCTGCGCCATGCCCAGGATCATGGTTTCATCCAGCAGCGTGTTGAACACCCGCCGCGGGCCGAACGCCTTCAGCAGGCCCTTGCTGACCGTATACACCCCGCCCTTCTGTGCGACGTCTTCACCGAACAGCAGCGTGGCCGGGTACTTGGCCATCAGATCGTGCAGGGCCTGGTTGATCTGGATCGCCAGATGGCGCGGCGGCTGTAGTTCAGGCAGCTGCGCCTCACCACCGAATGCGGCAGCACGCGTGCCATCAGCGGCCACGCGCGTGGCTTCGGCATGGACGGCCGCCGGCGAGTACGGCGCCAGCGGCGCGACGACCTCGGCCAGACCGGTCAGTTTGGGGCGTCGATCCGCTTCGGCTGCCGCCGCGAAACAGCGCGCGCGCACGCGCTCATACAGATCGAGCACCTGGGCGGCGGTCATCCACCCGGACTGCAGCGCGATCGCCGCCGAGCGCAGCAGTGGATCGCTCGCTTCTGCCGCGCACAGCTCGGGCAACGGTCGCCATTCGATCTCGAAATCGGTGCCCGCATGGCCCATCAAACGCGTGGTGCGCAGGTGCAGGAAGGTCGGGCGGCGGGTCTGCCGGCAATGGGCCAGCGCGCGCTCGACCTGCGCATGCCCCTCGACCAGGTCCAGCCCGTCGGCGGCGAAATAGTCCAGGCCCGGGCGGTGCGCGAAACTCTGCGCGATCCACCCGTCCGGGGTCTTCACCGAGATGCCGATGCCGTTGTCCTCGCAGACGAACAGGATCGGTGCCGGCAGCCGCTGATACGACGCCCACGCGGCGGTGTTGAACGCAGTCTGCGCGGTGGCGTGGTTGGCCGAGGCATCGCCGAAGGAGCAGATCACCACGCTGTCGCCGGGAATCGGCAGCGTGTGGCCGATGCGCCGCCCGCTTTCGATGGCCAGTGCGGTGCCCAACGCCTTGGGCAGGTGCGAGGCGATGGTGGAGGTCTGCGGCAGTACCCACAGTGGCTTGCTGCCCCACACCTTGTGGCGCCCGCCGCTGGCCGGATCGTCCCGGCTGGCCGCGAACGAGAGCGCCGCGTCCATCACCGGGTCCATGCCCGGCAGCTTGCGGAAGCGCTCGGCCATGAAGCCGCCGGAACGGTAGTGCAGGAACGCCGGATCGGTGTGCCGGGCCAGCCGCGCGACCAGCGCATTGCCCTCATGGCCGGACGAGCCGATCGTATAGAAGACCTTGTTCTGCACGCGCAGCACGCGCGCCATCAGATCCAGGTGGCGGCTGATCAGCTGTGATTCGAATAGTTCGGCAAAGCCCCGCGCATCCAGCGTGCTGCCGGGCAGGATCGGCGCATCGGGTGCCGGCGTCGGCGCCGGATCGCCGCGCCACTGCTGCACGAAATCAATGAAGTTGGCGTCGCAGATCTCGGCCCGGTTGAGGCCTTTCATGCGCGCGGGAATCGGATCGGGAACCACGGCAAACATGCATCACCCTCCGTGACGTGCTGCGTAGGCGGATAACCGGATGGACTCAGCGGGACTGCGCGAACAGGGCCTGCACCTCCGGCAGCGGCGCGGGCATGGGGACGAAACCCGGCTGCTCGCGCACGCGCTGCAGCCAGGCCTGGACGGCCGGGTACGGGGCCAGCGCGACACCGCCGTCGGCGGCGACATCGGTGTAAGCGAACAGCGCGATATCGGCGATGCCGTAAGCACGGCCACTGAACCACGGCGCCGTGCCCAGATGCTCTTCCATCACCGCCAGCGCCTGTGCCGAGCGCTCACGCAGGCGCGCCAGCTCGGCGCGGCGCGGGGAGTCCGGGGGCGTCCAGCCACTGATGAAACGCGCGACCGCCAGGCACGGTTCGTGGCTGTATTGTTCGAAGAACATCCAGCGCAGGGTCTGCGCACGCTCCCAGCCGTCGCTGGAGAGATACGGCGTCCCCTCGGCCAGCCAGAACAGGATCGCGTTGGATTCGGGCAGCACACGCCCGTCATCGCGCTGCACCAGCGGCACCTTGGCATTGGGGTTCATCGCCAGGAAATCCGGCGTATGGGTCTGGCCGTGCGCGCTGTCGACCTCGACCCAGTGGTAGCGCGTGCCCAGCTGCTCCAGCAGCAGCCGCACCTTGTGGCAGTTGCCCGACACGGACATGCCGTACACCGTCAATGGAGCCCGCAACGACGTCATCGCCACCCTCTTGCCCATGCACCGCGGGCGACCTGCCCGCGATGCCGAGTCTGGCCTCAGCGCAGCGTGTTTGCCAAGCGCGGGTGCAGCATCACGGTTGCCCTGCGCGGCGCTGCTGCCACTGCTGGCGCGACTGCCCCCAGATCTCGACCGGCTTGCCGGCGTGGGGCGGCGGCAGCTCGCCCATGCGCAGCAGCGAACTGCCGAGCTTGCGCGCGACGACCCTGGAGTTTTCGTTGGCCGCATCGATGGTGTGGATGATCTCTTCCCAGCCCAGCGTGTCGAACGCCCAGTCCATGCTGGCCACCGCCGCCTCGGGCGCATACCCCTTGCCCCAACTCTCGCGGCGGATGCTCCAGCCGACCTCGGTGCCCGGCCAGTCCAGCGGTTGCCAGGGACCCATGCGGCCCACCCATTCCCCGCTGCTTTTTTCGATCACCGAGAACATCGAGAACCCATACAGATGCCAGCTGCCCACCAGGCAGCTGAAGCTGCGCCATGCCTCCGAGGGTGGGCGCACGCCGCCGAGGTGCTGCATGACCTCCGGGTCCGAGCAGAAACGCAGGAAGGCCTCGAAATCCTCGGCGCGTGGCGGGCGCAGGATCAGGCGGTCGGTCTCCAGCTGGAGGTCGAAAATGCTCATGGCGTCCTCGTGTGTTGCGTGTGTGCGGTCATGATCGCAGACCCAGCGACCGGCATGCCGTGCGCCCTGCCCCAAAACGCAACACGCCGGCAATTGCCGGCGTGTGGGTGATGCGTGCGAACGGTTGCGGATTACTGCTTGTTCGCACTCAGCGCGGCGGTCTGGGTAACCAGCTGACCGTCGATCACCGGCAGGCGATCGCTGCTCGGCTTGTTGTCCATCTTCACGGTCTT
>Ga0213827_1000951_pt1 | contig 18309 bp, 12 predicted proteins | sample MC6MC0898MG_FD_180669 | JGI IMG/M metagenome (GOLD analysis project Ga0213827, IMG submission 180669) | Enriched soil aggregate microbial communities from Iowa State University, Ames, United States - MC6-MC0898-MG | ecosystem: Environmental > Terrestrial > Soil > Unclassified | place: USA: Iowa...
CTCCTCAGGGGAGAAGTTAAAAAAATCCAGGTGAGACAAACCGGTGCAAAAAAGGAGACGGTGGCGTATACCGTCGGCACGTCTGAGCCCCGGCCGTCGCTGTCGTTAAGGGGTGATGCTGGAAATCTTGGAGCCTTCAAGACCCATGCCCGCCATCAAACCCTGCGCACCGAAGGGCACGGCAAAAACGTCCTGCGACAAGGTGGTGGTAGACAGGCTGGAAGCGACGGATTTGTCCCAGGCCACCAGGCTTGGGCCGCTGCCCAACGCCCAGCCATCGCTCTTCTCGAGATAGTTCAGCGACTTCTGGTTCATGAAGAAAAGCGCATATCCGAAGGTCTGGGCGCCCGCCTGAAGGCCCAGGGACATGGCGGAGATTTCGTAATAGCCGATAGGCTCTTTACCCTTGAACAGGGTGCCTTGTCCGTGCTCGCCGCCAACAACAAAGCCTGCCTTGTAGATCTTGGGGAAAACAAGCACCGCTACCGCTTTTTCGCCGAGTTCTTTCGTGCTTGGTTCGGCAGCGTAAAGGTGTTGCAGCGCGCTTGCGGAATCATTGCGGATCGCCAGCGCGGAGTCGGCGAAAGCTGCGTTCATTGGACCCAGCGCGCAGGCGAATGCCAGCAACGCCGACTGCACATAAAGAGAAAAACGACTGCGGACGCAATCCAAGTGTTTACGACTTGCCATGAACATGAAAGACCTCGGGTTTCGTTATGCGCCGTGTAAGTCAGCGCGCAGCGAGTATTAAGACCGAGGTAATGCTTGTCAATAGCGTAGGATGAGGGCCTGTTTCATTTAAGATACCTATTAATCGATCCTTTGAAATTTGGCATCAAATGGCAAGACGCAGTCGAGTTATTGCCTTAACCTAGGGCCGCGCACCGTCATTCCTGCGCCTGGAATCGTCGTCTCATAATCCTGAAATTCGATGCTGCATCCACCTGGCTGAAAACAGTCAGGTGTTTTCTTAGCGTTAAGAAGGGGCTTTGGTGATTGCTAGAGAGGGCTCATGAATCAACATGCTTCAACACAGGCATTCGATTCGCTACAGGATGCGCTGGCCAATGCGCTCATGCGCGGCGAGTTGTCTCTTCAATATCAACCCATTGTCGATCGAGCACAGAAAATCATCGGCATGGAGGCGTTGATGCGCTGGAATTCCGCGGAATTCGGCCAGATTCCGCCTTCACTGTTCGTGCCGCTTGCAGAGCGAAGTGGTGCCATCGTGTGTATGGGCGCTTGGGCCCTGGAAGAGGGCTGCCAGCAATTGCAGCAGTGGTCCCGGAACCCGGCCACCTCCGAATGGACATTGAGTGTCAATGTCAGCGCGCACCAGTTCAATAATTCGCGTTTCGTGGGCGATATGCTCGAACTGCTGGATCGTTATCAGATAGCGCGGGGTAGACTTATTCTTGAAGTGACCGAGAGCGTGTTTTTCAACGCCAAGGGCAGCAGGCAGCAGCGCGAATTTCGGCGCATTCGGGACGCCGGCGTCGGCATTGCTTTAGATGACTTTGGCACCGGATTTTCCTCCATGTGCTATCTGAGGTATCTATCAATATCCCGGATAAAAATCGATAAGACATTCATCGATGAAGTTGTAGTGAGCAAGAAAGATCAGGGTATTATCGGCGCCATCGTCATGCTGGCCGAGGCACTGGATGTGGATGTCGTTGCCGAAGGAGTCGAAACGGCCGAGCAATTGATGTATCTGAAAGGTGTTGGCTGTTCAGCGTTTCAAGGATTTCTTTTTGGAAGACCGAGTGAATTGGCAGATTTTTTGAGAGGCCCTCGCGTGCAATGAGCGGCGACAGTGTCTGATTACCTCTTCAAGGTCTGGACGAAGCACGATATAGTGCGCGGCAATTTCAATGCCCCGTCCGCATCGAGGCTTAGTCTTTCAATCTTCAGTATGCGCCCGCCTTCTACGGCCGACAGATGTATTCATCCCGGTGCGTCATCCTAGTCCGAGGCTGACAAATCACGATCCAAGAGACAGTCGACAAACGCGCTCAGCGCGGGCTGTAAATGACGCCGATTCGAGTAGTACAGGAACAATCCTGGCCGCGTAACGGACCAATCGGCCAGGACCTGCACCAAGCGCCCGTGGGCAAGGTGCTCATCGACGCGCTCGCGGTCAAAGGCGTAGGCAATGCCCAGCCCCTGTAGTGCCGCTTCGACGCCGATGTCCGAGTTATTGGTGACCAAGGGGCCTTCCGCTTCGATCTCGAGCCGCTTGCCCTTCTTTTCGAACTCCCAGCGATAGGCTCTACCATCAACCTGAAGGCGCCAGTTGATGCAAGCGTGGCTGTGCAGGTCGGCAGGTGAACGCGGCATGTCGCGATGCGCCAGGTAGTCCGGCGAAGCGACCACGATCATTTTCACGTCCGGCGTCAGGCGCACGGCGATCATGTCCTTCTCCAGCCGCCCGCCCACGCGGATGCCCGCGTCGAAACGACCGGCAACGATATCGCTCAGTCCGTCGTCCACCACGATGTCCAGCACCACGTCGGGATGTGCACGGTGGAATCGGCCAAGCCGAGGCGCGATGATCTGTCGTGCAGCCATTCCCAGCGTATTGATGCGCAGCGTTCCGCTCGTTTGGCCGGCCGCGGCGCTCGCCTCGGCGACTGCGTCGGCCATCTCCCGAAACAACGGCGCGATGCGGCCGTACAACTGATCGCCCGCGGCCGTCGGCGCCACGCTGCGTGTGGTGCGGTTCAGCAACCTTGCGTTAAGCCTGGCTTCCAACTGGCGGATGGTCTGGCTCAGCGCCGAGGGTGAAAGGCCCAGATGCTCTGCCGCGCGGGCAAAGCTTGCCCGCTCGACCACGGCAGCAAAGGCCTTCAGTTCGGCAAACTCGGACCCGCGCATTATGTATCCGTTTCTACATAGATTATTCATATTCTAGGTCATTCACTAAATTCTCTGGCGGTCGCATCCTGTCGACTTCATCACCACCGAGTTCGCCACCATGACCGCCCTGATCCTCCCCGAACCAATCGCCGCTTACTTTGCGGCCGACAAGCAGAACCCCGAGGCCGTCGTCCGATGCTTCACGGCACAAGCCGTGGTGAAGGATGAGGGCCGCTTCCACGTCGGCCTTGACGCCATCAGGGCGTGGAAGGTCAAGGCGTCAAGCGAGTACACGTACACGAGTGAACCGTTCGCGCTGGAACAGAAGGATGGGCGCCATCTCGTCACCAGCCGAGTCGCAGGCAACTTCCCGGGCAGTCCGGTCGATCTCAGGTACGACTTCCGGCTCGAACGTGGCCTGATCGCATCCTTGGAGATCACAGTATGAGCTTTGACCTTCAACTGGGAGGCCGGCGGGCGCTGGTTACGGGCGGCACCAAGGGTGTGGGCGCAGCGGTCGTGCACGGCCTGCGCGACGCGGGTGTGCAGGTTGCGACCACGGCGCGTGCCGCGCCGGAGCATCCGATTGCAGGTGTGCACTACATCGCGGCCGATCTTTCGACTGCCGAGGGTGCGACCGAGGTGGCGCATGCAGTACTTCAGCAGTGGGGCGGCCTCGACATTCTGGTCAACGTGCTTGGCGGTTCCAGCGCACCTGGCGGCGGCTTCGCGGCCTTGGACGATGCGCAATGGTTCAAGGAGTTGAACCTGAACCTGATGCCAGCCGTGCGCCTTGACCGCGCCCTGCTGCCCGCCATGCTGGCTCAAGGCTCTGGCGTCATCGTTCACGTCAGCTCGATTCAGCGCATGATGCCGCTGCCGGAATCCACGATTGCCTACGCGGCTGCCAAAGCGGCCTTGTCCACCTATAGCAAAGCCCTATCGAAGGAGGTGACGCCAAAGGGCATTCGCGTGTTGAGCGTCTCGCCGGGCTGGATCGAGACCGAGGCCGCCGTGGCCTTGGCCGAGCGCTTGGCCGCGCAGGCTGGCACCGACTACGAGGGTGGCAAGCGGATCATCATGCAATCGCTGGGCGGTATTCCGCTCGGGCGGCCAGCCAAGCCGCAGGAAGTCGCCGATCTGATTACGTTCCTCGTGTCACCGCGGGCGGGCTCGGTTTCGGGTTCGGAGCACCTGATAGACGGGGGCACGGTGCCGACTGTCTAGGAGACTGCTCCCCGGCCACTCCACTCGACGCGAAAGCGTGACGGGGCTTGTCCCGTCCAGCGCTTGAAGGCACGCGTGAAATGTGCCGGATCGCTATAGCCAACCCGATATGCGATGTCAGCGGCGGAATAGTTGGCTGCCCCCATGAGGCGAAGCGCCTCGCTCCGACGCGTCTCGTCGAGCAGCCCCTGGAAATCGACGCCGGTGCGTATGAGGCGCCTCTGTATGGTGCGCGGCGACATGCCGAGTTCTTTCGCGATTAAAACGAGCTTGGCTGTTTTTTGATCAGATAGGTGGGCAATGAGCAGGCCGGCTGTGTCAATTGTCGTCTGCAATGCCGCTGTGACCGTCGAATCATCGTCCTTCATTGCGCCCAAAGGACTGTCCAGCAGATCGCGGTCAAATTCAACCATGTCGTACTTTGCTCCCGTCACAATGTTTGGACCCAGAAACGGCTCGAGCGCGTCGTCTCCTCTTGCACTCCGTGCGGTCAAATGCACTCGTATGGCTGACGCGTCTTTTGCCATGAGCGGTATTTTCCGGAGCACGGCCAAACTCCCAAGGACGAACTGCAGGGGGTTCTCTTCGAGTTGTCCGGAGAAACTATGAACAAGTTTTATGCTGCGGCTTTCCGTGACGACACGCACCCTGCCGCCCTGGTGGAGCATTTCTGCGTGGGTAGCGGCCATTGCGCAGGCTTGCGCGATATTTTCCGAGCGCACAACCAGACTTCCCCACGTGCCGAGCGATCTCAGATCCGTCAGGTGTCCTACGTGGGCACCGCCAAACGGGTCTTGCGCGACGACGGCCATTTCGTTCGCAATGCGAAAGCACGTGGCTCGGGGAAGCCAGATATCAGGGGTCTGGAATATGTTGGGAGAAATCCCGAACCGTTGAAAGAATTCAAGGGCAGATACGCCTCGACTTGCCAGGTAGGGGGCCACGTGTAGAAAACTTCGCAGCTTGATGCAAGGCCGAGGGGAGGATATCGAATCAGACACGGGAATTTCCCCGCGAGGAGCTCCGATCCCGCCCAGGTATGTGGGAGTTTCGTGAGGCCATGGCCAGGTTAGCGAGTAAAAAGTTTTCCGAATGCGCCTGGCCGGGAAACGATGCAGTAAACCGGCCGGAAGCGCGCATGCGCCGAATCTACCTTGTGCCTTGTGCGAACCAGCACGGAATTACCGGTATGAGACAGATGACCGTGAACAATGAGACTTTTCCGGTTTTCCATGGGCGGCAATTTGTGGATTCTTCAAACCCCTTTTTGCCGCCGCTTTCGCAAGCAATCAGGCGCATTGCATTTGGCATCGAATGGCAAGACACCGTTTGAGCATTCTCCTAACCTAGTCTCGTCCGAGCGGCGAAGGGGAAGTCACGGCGTAGCACGCTGCTATCCAGACGCAACATTTTCTGCACGAAGGACGGGCCCGCTCAACGCGCTGGAATTCCGCTCCCTGCTGCCAAATCCCCGCCGGGCAAGTCAATGGTCACGAATCCCACGGCTGCCGCGTCGGCGTTGAATGACGATGTCATCGCGCATCAATTTAATGATGTCCTAGTCCTCTCGTCGCCGATGACGTTCGTCTCGCGACCAGGATCCCGATATCAATTTGCACAAAGAAGTAATGTGCCGACGAGGAAATGGTGACTATGCAGATCAATGCGGTGTGTACGGATTTTTCATCCGAGCGTATGTTCGCTGAGATGGTGTACGTGCACAGTGGGACATTCTGGATGGGCTCTGATCATCACTATCCAGAAGAACAGCCGGCTCATCGTGTAAGTGTCGAGAGCTTTTTCATCGATAAAACCCCGGTCAGCAACGCACAGTTTGCCGAGTTTGTGGCGGCGACCGGCCATCGCACGTTTGCCGAATTGGCTCCTGACCCACGCGACTATCCCGGCGCCTTGCCTGAGATGCTGTATGCAGGGTCGCTGGTCTTTCGCCAGCCGTCCGGACGGGTCGACCTGAACGATTGGTCGCTATGGTGGGAGTTCATGCGGAATGCCAACTGGCGTCAGCCCTATGGGCCGCTCAGTAGCATTGCGGGATTGGATGATCATCCAGTCGTCCATGTCAGCCTCCATGACGCGCTGGCTTACGCCCGGTGGAAGGGCAAGGATCTCCCTACGGAAGCCGAGTGGGAATTTGCCGCCCGAGGGGGGCTCGAACAGGCTGAATATGCTTGGGGATCGGAATTGACCCCCGGTGGGCGTCATATGGCCAACACTTGGCAAGGATCGTTTCCGACGTCCAATCTTCATCTCGACGGATATTCCCGCACTTCTCCGGTAACGGCCTTTCCGCCTAATGGATACGGCATCTACGACATGATCGGAAACGTCTGGGAGTGGACATCGGACTGGTTTGCTCCCAGGCATGAGGTGGACACCAGGAAAACTTGCTGCATACCCCGAAACCCTCGTGGGGGCCTTGAGTCTGCCAGCTATGACCCGTGTCTGCCCAATATAAAAATCCCGCGCAAGGTCTTGAAAGGCGGGTCGCATCTGTGCGCTCCGAACTACTGTCGCCGCTATCGACCAGCAGCCCGACATGCCGAGGCAATCGACACCTCAACGAGCCATGTGGGTTTTAGATGCGTTGTTCGAACTGGAAAATCCGATGAAGCTTAGTCACAAATTAAAAACGCGCTGGTTCAGTGTAAGCACGACACTGCTGATGTTGGGATCGCCTGTGGCAGCGCAGGAATCGCTGCCCTTCGCTCCCACTCCGTCAGGAAGTAAAGCGGGGCCGACCATTGCCGAATCGACCTACAGCCCACTGCCAGCGAAATCGCATCTGCCAAAGAATGCACCCAATATCGTCGTGATCATGCTCGACGATGTCGGCCCGGCGCTTCCCAGTACCTTTGGTGGTGTGATTAATACACCCACTTTGAGCCGCGTCGCGGCAGCGGGGATCACCTATAACCGCTTCCATAATGCAGCAATGTGCTCGCCGACGCGGGCGGCGCTGCTGACGGGGCGCAATCATCACCGGGTCGGCTACGGCCAGATAGCCGAACTGGCGAATGACTGGGATGGCTATTCAGGTCGAATACCGCGCACTTCGGCGACAGCCGCCAAAGTGCTTGGCTATTATGGTTACGCAACGAGTGCATTCGGAAAATGGCACAACACGCCAGCTAATGAAACCACGGCCGTCGGCCCCTATACGAACTGGCCGGCTGGGCAGGGCGTTGGTTTCGACTATTTTTACGGCTTTCTTGCCGGTGAATCCTCGCAATGGGAGCCTGCGGTTGTTGAAAACACGGTTCGGGTGAATCCTTCTGAAGGCAAGAGGGAATATCACTTCACCGAAGATATGACGGATAAGACTGTCACATGGATCAAGCAGGTTCATGCGCTGACACCGGATCGGCCCTTCTTCGTGTATTGGGCGCCTGGAGCGTCGCATGGCCCGCATCATATTTTCAAGGAATGGGCGGACAAATATAAAGGCAAGTTCGACAAAGGCTGGGACGTGATGCGCGAAGATGTTTTCGCTCGCCAAAAAGAACTTGGCTGGATTCCGAAAGACACGGAGTTAACGCCTCGGCCTAAGACACTTGCCGCATGGGCCGATATTCCAGAGGCCGAAAAGCCGTTTCAAAGGCGGCTCATGGAAGTGTTTGCGGGCTATACCGAACACGCTGATGCTCAGGCTGGCCGCTTGATCGATACTTTGGATGAACTGGGCATTCGTGACAACACACTCGTCTTTTACATTTGGGGCGATAACGGCTCAAGTGCGGAAGGCCAGAACGGCACGATCAGCGAGCTCCTGGCGCAGAATGGCATTCCATCCGAGGTTAAGGATCACATTCGAACCATGAATGAACTTGGGGGTCTGGATGTGCTTGGATCTCCCAAGGTGGATAACATGTACCATGCCGGGTGGGCTTGGGCTGGTTCTACGCCATATCAGTCAACAAAGCTGATTGCAGCGCATTTTGGAGGAACTCGCACGCCACTCGCGGTTTCGTGGCCAAGCAGGATAAAGGCAGATAATATGCCGCGTTCCCAATTCCATCACGTCAACGATATCGTGCCGACGATCTATGACATTTTAGAAATTACGCCGCCGAAGCTCGTCGACGGGATCAGCCAAGATCCGATCGATGGCACTAGCATGACCTATTCCTTTGCGTCCTCGACGGCGCCGGAACGCAAGAGTGAACAGTATTTCGAGGTCATGGGAAGTCGCGCCTACTATAAAGACGGTTGGATCGCTTCGGTATTCGGACCGAGAATCCCGTGGCAAACGGGTCTGGACCCCGCGATCATGCAATGGTCGCCGAAAAACGATGTGTGGGAACTCTATGACCTCAACAAGGATTTCTCGCAGGCAAAGGACATTGCTACCCAAAATCCCGATAAGGTCAATGAGCTGAAGATCGCTTTTGATGCGAGCGCGAAGGATAACAAGGTCAATCCGGTCGGCGGGGGATTATGGTCCATTGTTTTCCATCCTGAAGACGCGCCCTCCAATCCGGCCAGGATTTTTAATTACACGCAGGATGTTGCGGGTGTTCCCGAATTCACGGCGCCGCGCCTTGGGTCGCGCAGCAACCTTGTCACCATTGACGCGGATTTAAAACCCGACTCGAAGGGCGTGCTCTACGCGCTCGGGGCCGTCTCAGGCGGCTTGGCCGTGTGGGTCGAGAATGGAAAACTCAACTACGAATACAATCTGTTTGAGATCGAGCGGACCCAGTTGGAAACATCCGCCCCGCTCCCCACAGGAAGGGTCAAGATCGAGGTCGAAACACGCAAGGCTGCTGGCGTCCGCCCTGCGCCTTTGGATATCGTCATCCGCGTGGACGGCAAAGAGGTCAGCAAGGGGCGTGTCCCACGCTCGACGGCGCTCACCTTTACCGCCAATGACGCTTTTGACGTTGGCCAGGATAGCTATTCCCCTGTCTCACTTGCATATTTCGACCGTAAGCCTTTCACTTTCAACGGAAATATCCGTCATCTGAAGGTCGAATATTTGGACTGATTGTTGACATCTTGGGCTACGTTCCAGGCCATTGACGGCAAGCACTCGACGAGGTCCCCGGGCTATGCACGGGTGCGAGAAACCCCCAATAAAAATCCCGCTGACGCGATACGCGTCGGCGGGATTTTTTCATTGACATCGAACGGATGATGCCAGTCATGAACATCAAATTTGTTATGCGGCTGCCAACATATAGCGTGCCGAGACAGCCAGTGCAATAATATGGTGTCAGACTGCAATTTCACCACCAAAATCATAGCCTGACACGATTTTTCGGAAGGCCAGCGTATGCCCGGATTTCTTACGGCGCCGACATAGGAAATATGACGCTTTCGCTTTGCTCTTTGTCCGAGGTCCCGACGGAGGACTGGGTGGGCCTGTTGAACCATCCCGACGTGGTCCGTCACATGCCGCTGGCAGCAGCCAACTGGACCGAAGACACCGCAGCTGACTGGGTCAGGGGCAAAGACGCGCAATGGTTAAAGAACGGGTATGGGCCGTGGTCAATACGGATTGATGGTAGTTTTGCCGGCTGGGGTGGCTTTCAAATGGAAGAAGATGGTGCCGACCTCGCATTGGTTCTGCTGCCCGAGTACTGGGGGCGAGGCCCAATGATTTTTCGCCACTTCATGAGTCTTCGGAACAAACTTGGCATCGGGCCGGTAAGCATTATGTTGCCTCCGAGCCGGCGACGATTCAGAGGCCTTGCAAGGCTTGGCTTCCAATTTGTTGGTGAGTTGACATACGAAGGCCAACACTTTCTGAAGTTCCGTACCCTCGAATAAGAATCGACGCCGGATCTGGGGCCATCTGACCTGCTCCCAGTCATTAGCCGTGAGGGCATTGCGGTCGATCTCGATGACCCCGGGCGTCCCTTTAGCCAGATACACTTTCAATCGTCAATCCATTGGACGTCAGAAGAAGGAATAGAACACCTACAGGCCGGAGCGACGGTGGTGTCAAATACTTTGTCGCGGCGGCACTCGGTGACTGAATCACGTTCAGAGTTTTCTGAACAAGACCGGTATCAGCCCCTGATAGATGCCACGGTGGTTACACCATAGGCCGTGCGCCGGCCCCCTAGAACCGATAAGCTGCCTTCAGCGATCCCGAATGGCTGTTGCCTCGCGACGCGAACTCGCCGTCGTACTGCAGCCTGAAGTCCAGCTTGTTGGCGTGCGTGACCTGGAGGCCCGCGCCGATGCGTCCGACCACATTGTCGGTAGGCATCGTGGTGGCGAAGCTTGCCACGCCATTAGAGGCGCCCGCGATCTTAGACTTGGTTTTCCAGCCATCCTCCGAAAGCAGCGACACGCCTGCGTAGGCGAAGGGCCGCAACATGGCGCCGCGCGTTAGTTTGCTGCGTCCGCCGATTTCCAAAGTGGGGGCAAGGCCGAAGATCATTTGATCACTGCCGGCAACCTTTAGATGCAGGGCGTCACCCGACTCTTCGTAGCCGGACATGCGCGAGTAAGTCGCGTCCAGATCCACATAGGGTTTCACGTAGACGTTGTGCTCGGTAAAGGTTCTGGCCACGCGGATGCGCGCGCCGAAACTGTACACGTCGGGCTTGGCCGTGGCTTGCGACTTGAAATTGGGAATCGCCAGATTGCGGTTCAGGTCATACGACCCATAGCCTGCGCCCAGCGCGCCCGAAATCATCCAGGGTCCGGCTTCGCGCTTGAGCACCAGACCGGCATACCCCGTGTTGCCGGAACCGCTGACGCGATGATCGTCGCCACGGAGATGCGAGTTCTGGTAGGCGAACGAGCCGCCCAGATACCAGTCCGGTGCAATCTGTCGCTGGCCACCCAGCTGGTACGTGACGCTGTCCAGCGAGAATCCCGACGAGCCGTTGCCGCCGTCCTGGTTGGTATTGCGCCCGGTGACCTGCCCCCAGACGCAATCCTGCTCCTTTGTCATTGGACCGTCCGCCACGAACGTCGGGCAGGACATCATCGCGCCGGTGAAGCGCGCCATACCCAGCTGCATTTGCGCGGCGGGGGCCAGTGCAACGCCGGGCGACAGGTCCGACAGGCGATTCTGATACGAGCCGGCCCCTTGGCGCGAGCCCGCGTCCAGGACTGCGTACAGCTTGGCAAGCTCGGCGGATCCGCCTTGATCCCAGTCACGTTGCAGGTGGCTGGCCAGATTCGTCGCGTTGCGCTTCAACTGCATCGAATCCGCGTTGAAGTTGGCGCTGACAGCGCGCACGTGGGTCGTGCCGCCACCCTGGCGCGCTTCGTAGTCAACCACCGGCGAATCCGATGCGGTCAATGCGCCGGTCTGGACTCCATTGACGTTCAGTACGGCCAACTCTCGGTTCGGCAACAGCGCGAGCGGCGCCACGAGCAATTTTCCATCCAGGGTGACAGGCCCATTGATGCTCAGGAAGTCGGATGCCATCTTGTCGAAGTCCGCCCCCACTTTGAGGGTGCCCTGCGCGGATTGCGTGTAAGTCGTGTTGAAGGTCGTTGCGATGAAGCGAGTACGGTCATAACCCCAGTAAGTGCCTTCGCGTCCGCCCAGCGCAACCAAGCCATTGTTCTGCAGCGATGTTCCGACGTATTCCGCGCCGGACGAGAAGGTGCCGGTATTCGTCATCCCACCGCCGTTTTGATAGACGTTGCCCATCAACAGGCCGGCGTTGTTGATATTGATTAGGCCGGTTGTGGCCCGGACCGCGGTGTCAGCGGTCACCGAGCCCGTGCTCGCTATGGTCATCATGTTACCGGCCGCGCTGTCCGTCCATATGGCGGTTCCTGCGGCGGTGGCGGATCCGCCGGCGACGCTGCCGTCGATGGTGAGTGTCACTCCGTTTCCATTCGCGTTCTGCGCGAAGATGCCGATGCCATTGACCGCCGTTGACGAGACGATCGCATTGGCACCGACAGTGACATCGACCGTGGCATCGCTCAGGTAGCCTGAAGAGCCGGAGCCCGCGAAGACGGTATTGCCGTCCGCAGCAAGCTTGAGCCCTCCGGCGCCACTGACACTCTGCGCGAGAATGCCGATCGCACCGGCGCCCGTCACGGCGATGACCCCGTTATTGGTCACCCGGATATTGCCGCCTTGCCCGGTCCCTGAAGTCAAGGTACCGGCTTGGCTCGCATCGACGGTGAGGGTGGGCGAGGTGCCTGGCAGGCCGACCAGGCCACCGCCTCCGCCCACCGATTGGGCGACCAGGCCATGCGATCCGGTCCCGAAAGTCTTGATCCAGCTTTGGGCGCCCAGACTTGCGGTCACCGTGCCGCCGTCAGCCTGCGCGCCGGCCTGCGGTGCGCTACCGAAAATGCTGGTGTTGATCCCGGCGGTCAGCTGTTGATTTTGCGAGTTACCCACAATCCCGCCGCCGCCGCCCACGCTTTGCGCCAGCACCCCAAAGGCGTTATTGCCCTGCGTCGTGATGCGCAGGGCGCCGTTGTCTTGCAACGTCACGGCGCCGCCATTGCCTTCGCTTGTATTCTGGGCTTGGCCGCTCGACAGCTTGATGGCCGGAATGGGACCGTCGGCCAGGGCAACCCGAATACTGGTTCCCGCACCCGCGAAGCCGCCGCCGCCGCCCACCGATTGCAACACCGTACCGAACGCCGCTTCGCCCTGCGTGCCGATGGTCGTGATATTGGCCGGGGCGCCCGCAGCGGTCGACAGCGTGACCGACCCACCATTGCCCGCGCCACCGCCCGACCCGCCGTAGCCGATGCCGACGGCGAGGGTGCCGAAAAAGCCGTCCGAGCCGTCCGCGGCATGGCCACCGCCACCACCCACGCTCTGCGCGTAGATGCCGGCCGCGCCATAGCCGCTGGTGGCAATTGATCCGCCATTGAGCGCCGTCGTCACAGTGCCGCCGGTTGAGCCCTTGCCGCCATCGCCGCCCACGCTGTAGTTGGCCGTCAGGTCGGCTTTCGTCGGATCGGCCCAGGCCGAGCCCGTTGCAAGGGCGCCGCCCCCTTTTCCGCCGCCGCCGCCAATGCTCTGGGCAAATATCCCCGCGGACCAATCGCCCGCGGTGGTGATCGTGCCCGTGGGATCCAGATTCACCGTGACCGCGCCACCGGTATTGCCGGCGCCGCCCGCGCCGCCGACCGACACATCAAGATTGAGGTTGAGCTGATAGTTGGGCGGCTTCTCTTTCAAGAGCTTCTGGTACACATCCTGGAGCACGTCTTTGGCGTCGACCCGACCATCGAGAATGGACACGATGGGATTGTCCGCGGAACCATCCGACCCGGCCGATCCCCCTTGCCCGCCACCACCGCCGATGGACTGCGCCTGCACGCCCGCGGCGTCGCCGCCGTAGGTGGCGATGTTGCCGCCGACCGTCACCCCAACGGCGCCTCCCGCGCCGCCGGCCCCGCCCGTCTTGCCCACTTTGACGTCGACTGAGGGCGACACGTGCTTTGCCAGGCCAACGAAGTTATACGAGCTGCCTTGTGACGTACCGCCGCCGCCGCCAATACTCTGCGCCAGCACACCCATGGCGCCGGATCCCGCGGTCTGGATCTGTCCCGTGGGCAAGACCTCTACTTGAACCAGGCCCCCATTGCCGCCGCCGGCGCCGGAACCGCCCAAACCGATGCTCGCCGTCAGGACGGACCCGGTGCCGAAGTCCTGTGTGTTCGCACTGCCGAAGCCGGCGTTGCCGCCCCCGCCACCGATCGATTGCGCGGTGATGCCGTTGGCATAATCGCCGTAAGTCGCGATAGTGCTGCTTGCGGTTCCGGCCGCATCGGGCGTGAACGTTGCTTGCCCGCCGGATACGTTGACCAGTCCCCCAAGGGCGCTCCAGACGGAATTGCCGTTGCCGCCGGCGCCGCCGTCCGCTCCCACGGCGACGGCCACATTCAGAGATAAAGAGAGCGCACCTTCGGGCACCGTACCGCCGTAATCCAGCGCAGCGGCCAGCGACGACGAGTCGCCGCCCGCGCCGCCGCCACCGCCGATGCTCTGGATCAACACGCCGTGCGAGCCTTGGCCCCTGGTTTCGATCTGTGCGCCTTGCGCAGCGGCAAAGGTCACGTAGTTGCCATCACCGGCGATACCCCCAGTGCCGCCGACCGCCACCGAAACAGGAATCGAAACCTGCGTGCCGGCTTCAGTCACCGGGATCCCGATCGCCGCCGCCTTCGCCGTGGCATTACCGCCCAGGCCGCCGCCGCCACCTATGCTTTGGATCACGGCGCCAAACGAATCGATGGGCTGCGCGTTCGCCGTCAGGCACGGGTCGGCGCAGGTGCCATTGACCAGCCGCGAGGTCTGCCCCGTCTTGATGCTGCCGCCCAATATCTGCGAACTGACCACGCCGCTGTTGCCGCCCGTGCCGCCTTGTCCGCCCACCGCCACGGCGACTGTCGCCAGGGGGCCGACGCTATAAGCGAACGCCTGGCCGCCGGTGCCGCCGCCACCCCCGATGGACTGGCCGACCAGGCCTGCCGCCTTGGTTCCCTGCGTGACGATGTTGGAGTTGTTCAGGTTCAGCACGACGGACCCGCCCGAGCCACCGTCACCGCCCGATGCGCCAACGGCGACCGAATGGAAAATGCCAAAGCTGCTGGCATTGCCCCCATTGCCGCCGCCACCGCCGATGGATTGGGCGACCAAGCCGTGCGCATTGTCGCCGCCCGTAGTGAGCGCCAGGTTGGTGGGCGTGCCGATCACTGAGCCGCCCGAGCCGCCTTTACCGCCGGTGCCGCCAACGCTGATCAGCCCCTGCGTAGCTCCGCCCGCGCCGCCGCCGCCGCCGATGGATTGCGCCAGGACACCTATCGCGGACAGCCCCGTGGTGGCGATGGTCCCGGACGCGTTGAAGGTCACCGTGTTGGCGTTGGACTCGAACGGGTTGGTGGTGGCATCGCCACCCAGCGAAACACCCAGGCCGCCCGCGCTTCCCGCCGCGCCGCCGCTGCCGCCGATGGACTGTGCCAGGACGCCCATCGCCATGGTGCCGCTGGTGCGAATGGCGCCGGTGTTCGTCACGGTAATGACCCCGGCTGAACCGGCGGCGCCGCCCGTGCCGCCCTTGCTGTAGAAAATGCCGTAGTCGACCGACCCGGCGCCGCCCGCGCCCGCCAGGGACTGCGCCATGATGCCGACCGAGTCGGTGCCGGTGGTCGTTATCGTGCCGGCGTTGGCTACGCTTATCGCACCCGCCGAGCCACCATTGCCGCCACTGCCGTCCACGCCGCTCAACTGGCCGTTGCCATTGCCGCCGTTAGCACCGGCGCCACTGGCGGTTTGTGCCAGGATGCCGGGCGAGCCTTGCCCCTGCGTCGATACGGCGGTGTTTGAATCCGTCGATATCGTTACCGTGCCCGTCGAGCCACCATTGCCGCCGTTGCCCCCCTGGACGTCGGTGCCTGTCGCGGACGCGGCGGTGCCGCCATCATTGCCCAGGTTCTGCACAAGAATGCCGAATGCGTTCGCGCCCCGCGTCGAGATCGATGTTCCGGTAAGGGACACGTTCATCGATCCGGTGGAGCCGCCCGCGCCGCCATCGCCTCCCGAACCGCCGCCGATCGTTCCGGTAAGCGTGCCGCCGTCGGCGCCTTGCCCACCCTGCAACACCGCATAGACGCCATGGGAGTCGTTCGCGGCGGTGGTGATGGTGATGGGCAGGGCCTTGCTGCCCGCCAGTTTGACCGTCAAACTGCCGGCGTTGCCGCCGCTGCCGCCATTGCCGGCGTTGCTGCTGCCAAACCCCAACGCATCGCCGCCGTAGTCCCCGCCCGCACCGCCCGCGCCGCCGACTTGCGAGGTCTGGATCCCCGAAGCGTGGTCGCCTATGGTGGACAAGGTGATGGGGGCGCTGGCCGTGGTGACCCATACGCCCGCGTCGCCCGCCTGCCCCCCAAAACCCCCATTACGATCGTGATAGCTGCCGCTATTGAAGTTGCCGCCGCCCGCGCCGCCTCGCGCTGAAACCAGCAACGCCGGCAGCTGGCTTCCCGCCGTTGAAACGCTGGCGTCCGTCGCGTTGATCTGCAAGGGAACCTGCGAGCCATTGATGCTGCCCGCGTTGCCGCCATTACCGCCCAAGGTGTCGTCTTCGTCGGCCAGGCCATTGCCGCCATTGCCCGCCACGATGATGGCTGCGACGCCCGCTCCGGGCGCTGGCGGCGTGCCGCTTTGGGTGACGGTGACGTTACCGCCGCTTAGCAGAGTGACCTTGGCGCTAAGGTCGCTGGCGGCGCCGATGCCCGCCGCACCGCCATTGCCAAGGCCCTTGTCGGTCGAATCGCCGCCATTACCCGACGTGGATTGAGCCAGCACGCCGTACAGCGCGGACGAGGCGGTCGAGTTGTTGGTCCAGACCCAATTCAAAGCGACATTGCCGGAGTTCGTGACCGAAGCACTGCCGCCGCCGCCGCCCATGTTGGCGCCGCCGTCGTATTGATCGGCGCCATTGCCGCCCCTGCTAGACGCCAGGACGCCTGCGTAGCGCCCCGTTCCGGCGAGGTTGACGTTGATGTTTCCCGTATTGACGATGGACGCCCCCGCCGACTGGCCGCCGGCCCCGCTGGGGTTATGGTCGTCCGTGGTGCCGCTACCGGCGCCGCCCTGGCTCAGCGCGGCCACCGCCGCGCCGCCCGCGACCGTGACGTTGGGCAGATTGATGGTGACGTCGCCGTGATTGGTCACCGACAGGATCTCGGTCTGCGACCGGCCGGCCACGCCGCCATTGCCGCCATAGTCGCCATTGCTGCTGCTGGCGGCATTGCCGCCCTGCATCTGGGCGAAAAGCCCGTAGAGATTGCCGTCGCTAACGATCGGACCTCCCGCGGACTGCAACGTCAGGTTGCCCGTGTTGATTACGGTCAGGCCTTGCGTGTCCGTACCGGTCAGCGTGCCGTCTGGATTGCCGTTGCCGCCTATCGACAAGGCCTGAAGCGCCGCCTTCGTTGAAGAACCGACCGTCACCGTGATGTCCGCGCTGGCGCTTACGTTCATGGGCGGTACGGGGTTGTAGTTTCCGGCTTGGAATATGACCGCCTGGCCGGAAGTGCCTGACGTGTTGCAGGACAGTCCGCCGCTGCCGCCGCCGCAGTTGTACGTCTGGCCAGACGCCGCAGCCCCCAGGAAGGCGCCGGCAATCGCGGCTGAGAGAGTGGTTACGCGAAGGTAAACCCGGCGGTTGGTCATGCGTTCTTCCGGTTATCAAGACAGCGTTGAGGTTGCTGGCGCAGCATAAAAAACTTGTGCAACACTGTATGTCCCTAAAACTGATGACATGACGGAACACGCCGATGAAGGCAGACTCGCCGCTTGTGCTCGCAGCGGGGCTCGCTCTGGCGATCCGGTGCGCCCTGTTCGATATGAATCGAAGCCGTCCGATGATCATCTGATGCGAAAAAAAGACATACAACAACAGTCTGAACCGGCGGCGCAAACTCCCGACACGAACGAAGCGCCGCCGCGCGCGGACAGCGCATCGGCAGCCAGTGCACCGCCTATACGCGTGGCAACGGTCGAAGACGATGCGGTTTGCCAGCAGGCTTTGGCGCACGCCGTGGAGACCGCGCAGGGATTATGCATGGTCTGGATGGCGGCGAACCGGCGCGAAGCGTTGTCCCTGCTGCCACGCCAGCCGCTTGACGTGCTGTTGGTGGACCTGGGCTTGCCCGATGGCTCCGGCCTGGATGTGATCGCCGCCGCGCGGCAGGCATGGCCTGAATGCGCGGTGATGGTAAGCACGATTTTTGGGGATGAAACCCACGTCCTGAGCGCCATCGAAGCGGGCGCCATGGGCTATGTGCTGAAGGACTTGAGTGCAGAGGAACTGGTCGCGGAAATCCGCAGCCTGCATGCTGGAGGCAGCCCGATCAACCCGATGGTGGCCAGGAAACTTCTTTTGCGACACACCGTGCAGGCTGCACCCGTCGAGGCCGTTGCCGCCCCCGCATGCGCGCCCCTTGTATCGCCCTCGGCGCGCGAAGCCGAGACGCTGCGCCTGGTCTCACGCGGCTATACGGTGGACGAAGTCGCCAGCGCTTTGGGCGTCTCGCCGCACACCGTGCAGACCTTTGTGCGGCGCATCTATACCAAGCTGCAGGTGAATTCGCGGGCTGAAGCGGTGCGCGAAGGCGCGCGACACGGGTGGCTGAGTGAGGATTGAACTGCCCGGGGGCGCGCGGCCTTGGGTGGCCATGGGCAGCTGGGACGCCGTGCTGAGGTCAATGCTCGGCTTTCTTCTGCTTGCCGTTTGTGGGCTGGCGCAGGCC
>Ga0213827_1000952_pt1 | contig 18302 bp, 15 predicted proteins | sample MC6MC0898MG_FD_180669 | JGI IMG/M metagenome (GOLD analysis project Ga0213827, IMG submission 180669) | Enriched soil aggregate microbial communities from Iowa State University, Ames, United States - MC6-MC0898-MG | ecosystem: Environmental > Terrestrial > Soil > Unclassified | place: USA: Iowa...
GGCGGCCAGCCACCGCCGGGCAGGCGGGCATCCAGCGCCGGGTGGCCGGTCGGGTGCGGCGCCACCTCGGGGAAGGCCGCACGCGGCTGCCCGCGCCAGACCCGGCGCGTTTCCAGCAGCCGGTCCAGGGCCAGCACGGCGCCCATCAACAGGCCTCCCGGCAGGGCTGGAGCAGGCGGAAACGGGCAGGAAACAAGGACATGGCGGCGAGTATCGGCAGCACGGGTGTCAAAGGCTGAGACCGACAATCCTACCCGCAATTAGTAAAAATGCTAACGAATTCGGCGGCCGGATTCCGAACCGGTTGAGGGTGATGAATGCTTCAGCAGGGTCGCCACGCAGGGGGTGGATCGATGCGGGGCGGGGGACTCAGCGCCCGTGCGGATCGGGCCGGTGGTGCACGTACTCGACCACGGTGCCGTCTGGATGCACGGCGTTGAAGGCCGCGCCGGTCGGCACGACCTGCAGCGGGAAGATGATCTGCGCGCCGGCCGCCACCAGCCGGTCGTAGTACGGCTGCACGTCATCCACCAGCAGCGTGCCGGTGGTGGAGGTGAACGGGGCCAGCTTGTCCGGCGCGCCTTCGATCAGCAGGAACGCCCCGACCATCGCCAGGCGCAGGCCGGCCTCGGGGAACGGAAAGCCCGCATCGGCCACCACCCCCTGCAACTGCTCGTAGAACGCCACCCGCGCTTCCAGCTCGCCCGGGCCGACGAACACCCGGATCAGCACCCGGGGGCTGCGTTGCCGGGAGGTGTCGTTGCGGTCACGCCAGAGTTGATCGAAGTGGCGGTGTGGGGGCATGCGGTCGCTCCGGGACGTGAGTGCTCATTATCGATCCGCGATCCATCGGGAACCGGGCAGGGCTCATGACCACCGGTGATGGTGTGATAACCCGGCATCGCCCACCACGCCAGCAGCGCGAGCAGCGAAACGCCGGCGCCGGCCATGCACACCCCGGGCCAGCCGAACGCGGCATACAGCGCACTGCCGGCCAGTGCACCCAGCCCGCTGCCTGCCGCGTAGAACAGCATGTAAGTGGCGATCGCCTGGGCCTGCGCCTGCGGTGCGGCGGCCAGGATCCGGCTCTGGTTGGTGACGTGCAGCGCCTGCACGGCCAGATCCAGCAGCAGCACACCCAGCACCAGCCAGCCCAGGTGATGGGACATCGCCGCGATCGGTGCCCAGCTCAGCAGCATCAGCCACAGGGCGGCGGTGGTGACCCGCCCGGCGTGGCCCCGGTCACTCCAGTGCCCGCTGCGTGCCGCCGCCAATGCACCGAGCAGGCCGACCAGGGCGAAGGCGCCGATGGCGGTGTGGCCTAGGGCATACGGTGGCGCGCCCAGTGGCAGGCTCATGCTGCTCCAGAACAGGCCGAACACGGTAAACAGCAGCAGGCCCAGCACGCCGCGCTGGCGCAGCACCGGCTGCTGCCGCAGCAGGACGATCAAGCCGGTGCGCGCGTTGGGCGCGGCCAGCACCGGCAGCCGTGGCAGGCGTGCCCACAGCACGGTGCCGGTCACCAGCATCAGCGCCGCCGAGAGCAGGTATACCGCGCGCCAACCGCCCAGATCGGCCACCGCCCCGGCCACCACCCGCGCCAGCAGCAACCCGACCACCACGCCTGCCTGTGCGGCGCCGACCACACGGCCGCGTTCGTGCCCGCCCGCCACGGCGGCGGCGTACGCGATCAGCCCCTGGGTCATCGCGGTGCCGAGCAGGCCCACCGCCAGCATCCCCAGCAGCAGGCTCCAGGCCTGCGGGGCCAGCGCCACGGCCAGCAGCGCCAGCACCAGGCCGCCGGTCTGGACCGCCATCAGGCGGCGCCGATCCAGGCGGTCACCCAGCGGCACGACCCATAACAAGGCGGCAACCGAACCGAGCTGGGTCGCCGCGATCACCGCGCCGATGCGGCCGGTGCTGATCTGGAGATCGGCGGCCAGGGCGTCCAGCAGCGGCTGGGCGTAATAGACATTGGCCACGCTCAGGCCGGCCGCGCAGGCGAACAGCATCAGCAGGGACGAGGGGAGCGGGGAGGTTGAAGCGCGGGCGCTGGAAGCGATGGCGGGCATGAGGTTGGTTTTAAAATAGAACCAGTTGATTCTGCGGGATGTGGTTCTAAAATGAAACCTTGAAAGGAGAGCCTGCATGGCAATCGAGCCGATGACGACCTGCCCGGTGGGGCGCGCGCTGGATCTGGTGGGCGACCGCTGGTCACTGCTGATCGTGCGCGAGGCCTTCGATGGGGTGCGCCGGTTCAGTGACTTCCAACGCCGTCTGGGAATGTCGCGGAGCATGCTCAGCCAGCGGCTGCAGGCCTTGCTGGAGGCGGACGTGCTGGCGCAACGCCCGCTGGCGGAGGGGCGCAGCTATCAGGAATATGTGCTCACCGAGCGCGGCCGCGCGCTGTTCCCGCTGGTGGTGGCCCTGCGCCAATGGGGCGAGGCCTTCCTGTTCGCGAAGGGCGAACCGCGCTCGGTGCTGCAGGCCGACAGCGATGGGCAGCCCTTGGCGCCGATGCTGCCGCGTGATCAGCACGGGCACGTGGTGGCGGCCGCCGAGACCCGGGTGATAAAGCCGCCGCCGCCCTGATTTCGGCTGGGCCGGGCTGTCTCAAATGTAAGCATCCTGTTGACAGGCATGAACAGGCTCGGACACTCTTCGGGGGTGAGGCGCTGGTAACGGCCTCCCGGGTGGTGCGGCTGTCACGACGGGCGGAGGGGCCTGGACGTAGCCGTCATCGCCTTGCGTTGTAAACGGTTCCGCGCACCTGCGCGTGGTTCCCGCCGATATGGCGCTGCACCCTTCTGCGGCAAGACTCCCCGGATTTATTGCGCAAGCAAAGGTGTTTCGCCCGCTCATGAAAACGATTTCAAAGCCCCTGGCCCTGACGGCCGCCATCGCGCTCTCCCTGAGTGCTTCTGCCTGGGCCGCTGCCCCGGCCGCCACCACCGACGCGTTCACCGTGCTGACCCTGGAACAGACCCCGGGTGATCTGGACGCGACCGTGGTCGCTGCACAGCTGGAACACCTGCAGGTCGATGCCGTGACCGTGCGCAACGTGGAGCGCCGCGCCGACCGCGTGGATCCGCTGCAGGGTCTGGCTGATGCGCTGGGCTACCACTATCGTTTCGTGACCGCCGATCCGGCCGCCGCGCAGCAGACCGGCAGCGTCGTGCTGACCCGCCTGCCGATCGAGGCCGAGTCGGGCACCGAGCAGCCGTCCCTGAATTACCTGCGCCTCAACGATGGCCGCCACGTCGTCGCGCTGTACACCAGCGCTGCCGATGCTGCCGCGTTGCCGACGCTGGTCACCCGCTCGCGCCTGGGCGCGCCGGCCGTTCTGCTGGGCGCGGTCAGCGCCGATGCGGCCACCACCGCCGGGTTCGATCCGTCGCGCGTCGCGCTGGAAGCCAATGAAAGCTACTTCAGCGATGGCTTCCAGTCGGCCACCTCGTCCGCCATCAAGCTGCGCACGCATGACGGAAAGAAGGGCACCACTGCGGCGACGCTGCTGACGCTCGGCTATGCCGCGCCGGTCGGTGGCGATACGCCGTGGATGGACACCGGCCTGAACGCCGATGCCCGTGCCAAGGCTCTGGTCGCACGGATGACCGTGGACGAGAAGTTCCAGATGCTGCACAGCTATTTCGGGCTGGGCAAGGATGGCGGTCCACTGCCGGAAGGCGCGGTCGGTTCGGCCGGTTTCGTGCCGGGCGTGCCGCGCCTGGGCATTCCGGCGCAGCAGTCGGCCGATGCCGGCGTCGGCGTCACCAACCCCGGCGGCCTGCGCAAGGGCGACCACGCCACCGCGATGCCGTCCGGCCCGTCCACGGCCTCCAGCTGGAACCCGGACATCGCCTTTGCTGGCGGTGCCACGATGGGGCGCGAAGCCTGGCAGCAGCGCTTCAACATCCTGCTGGCCGGCAGCGTCAACCTGCAGCGCGACCCGCGCAATGGCCGCAACTTCGAATACGCCGGTGAAGATCCCCTGCTGGCCGGTGTGCTGGTGGGTGAATCGATCCGCGGCGTGCAGAGCCAGCACGTCATCTCCACGATGAAGCACTTCGCGCTGAACGACATGGAGACCTCGCGCAACTTCCACAGCGCCGAGATCGGCGAGCAGGCAATGCGCGAGTCGGATCTGCTGGCCTTCGAAATCGCCATCGACATCGGCAAGCCGGGCTCGGCGATGTGCTCGTACAACCGCATCAACGGTACCTACGGCTGCGAGCACGATTACCTCATGAACGAGGTGCTCAAGCAGGAATGGAAGTTCCCCGGTTTCGTGATGTCCGATTGGGGCGGCGTGCACAGTGGCTCCAAGGCGGCGCTGGCCGGCCTGGACCAGCAGTCGGCCGGTGAAGTGTTCGACAAGGCGGTCTACTTCGATGAACCGCTGCGCCTGGCCGTGGCCGGTGGCGTGGTGCCGCAGGCGCGTCTGGACGACATGGTCGGCCGCATCCTGCGCACGATGTTCGCGCACGGCAACTTCGATCTGCCGCCGGTGCACGAGCCGATCGACGACGAGGCCGGCTTCCATGCCGCGCAGCGCACCGTCGAAGAAGGCAGCGTGCTGCTGCGCAATGCCGATGATCTGCTGCCGCTGGGCAAGGATGTGCAGCGCATCGTCATCATCGGTGGGCATGCCGACAAGGGCGTGATCGGCGGCGGTGGTTCCTCGATGGTGGGCTGGACCGCCCGCGGCACCAATGCGGTGCCGGGCGTGATGCCGACCACCTGGCCGGGCCCGGTGATCTTCCACCCGTCCTCGCCGCTGGAGGCGCTGCGCGCCGAGCGTCCGGATGCCCGCATCGATTACGTGGACGGCCGCGATGTCGCCGCCGCCGCGCGCGCTGCTGCGGCGGCCGATGTGGCCATCGTGTTCGCCACGCAGTGGTCGGCCGAATCGGTCGATCTGCCGCACATGCAGTTGCCGGACAACCAGGACGCGCTGATCGCCGGCGTGGCCAAGGCCAACCCGAAGACGGTGGTGGTGCTGGAAACCAATGGCCCGGTCGAGCTGCCGTGGCTGCAGCAGGTACCGGCCATCCTGCAGGCCTGGTACCCGGGCATCCGTGGCGGCGAAGGCATCGCCGCGCTGCTGACCGGCAAGGTCAATCCGTCCGGCCGCCTGCCGGTCACCTGGCCGGTGGATGTCAGCCAGTTGCCGCGCCCGCACGTCAACGGCCTGGGCTTCAACCCGAAGAACAAGCCGGATGACACCATCGACTACGACATCGAAGGCGCCAACGTCGGTTACAAGTGGTTTGCGGCCAAGGGCCTGACCCCGCAGTACGCGTTCGGCCATGGCCTGTCCTACACCCGCTTCGGCTACGACAACCTGCAGGTGGTGGTGGAAGGCCAGCGTGTGGTCGCCAGTGTGGACGTGCGCAACACCGGCAAGGTTGCCGGTGCGGATGTGCCGCAGCTGTACCTGCAGCTGCCGCAGGGCAGCACCACCCCGATCCGCCTGATCGGCTTCCAGAAGGTGTCGCTGCAGCCGGGCGAGAGCCGCCGGATCCGCATCGAAGCCGAGCCGAAGACGCTGGCCAGCTTTGATACCGCTGCCAAGCAGTGGAAGATCGCCGGTGGGCAGTACGAAGTGCAGCTCTCGCGCGCGGCCAATGCACCGGTGCAGCGCGTGCCGCTGGAGCTGGCCGAGCAGGTGGTCCGCTGAGCTGACGGGCAGGGCACGACCGTGGGTCGTGCCTCCGCTCACCCCGGCAGGTGCTCGCGCAGATGCGCCAGCAGCAGCCGGATCCGACGCGAGGGCTGGGCGGTGTTGGGAAACACCGCATAGACGCCCTGGCGGGGGAAACGATGACGGCGCAGGATCGGCAGCAGCCGGCCCTGCGCCAGATCGTCATCGATCAACCACTGCGGCAACACGGTCGCGCCAGCCCCGGCCAGCGCGAATGCGCGCAGCGTGGATGCGTTATCGACCGTAACCACCGCATGGGCGGGGTTGCAGGCAAACAGCTGGTCGCTGCCATCGGGCGCCACCAGTGGAAGATCGGCCAGGCGCGGATAGCCCAGGCGTGGCAGCGTGCGGATCCAGTCCGGATCATCGCGCGCGGCATCATCAGGCAATGTGGCCAGCAATGACGGCGCGGCGACCGCGCACAGCGCGTGTTCGTCCAGCAGGGTCGCGCGCAATTGCGAGTCCTGCAGGCGGCCCAGGCGGATCGCCAGATCGAACCGCTCGGGAATCAGGTCCGCCGGTGCCGGGGAGGTCGAAAGATGCAGGCGCAGCTCGGGGTGCAGCGTACGGAACGACTCCAGCACCGGCACGACCCTGGCGATCGCATATTCCGGTGTGGTGGTCAGGCGCAGCGTGCCGCGCAGCTGCAGCTGTTCGCTGCGTGCTTCCTCGATGGCGAGCTCGGCGGTGGCCAGCAGCGCCGTGCAGTGCTGGTAGAAACGCTCGCCGGCTTCGGTCAACGCCAGGCTGCGGGTATTGCGCACCAGCAGGGTTACACCGAGTTCCTGTTCCAGCCGCTTGAGGTTGAAGCTCACCACCGCGCGGCTCTGGCCCAGGCGTTGCGCGGCAGCGGTCAGGCTGCCGGCATCGACAATCGTCTTGAAGGTCTCGAAGCGATCCAGGCTGACCATGGCGGCACGTTGACTGTCAAAAATGGTTTGACAGTCTTGCATCCGCTTGCCCGTATATCCAGCCGGCCGCAACGCGCATGCTGCCGCCTCGCAATCGGAGCGCGTCATGACATACCGGGCCAGGGTGGAAACGCTGTACCTGCTGGGATTCTCGCTGGACCTGGTGAACATGTTCATCGGGACCGTCGCGTATCCGGCCATCGCCAACGACCTGCACGCGTCCGTGCCGCAGCTGGCGTGGATCGGCAATGCCTACATGCTCGGGCTGACCTTGGTCATTCCGCTGGGCAGTTGGCTGGCGGCGCGTCTGGGCGAACGCCGGGTGCTGTGCGTCTCGCTGGCGTTGTTCACCGTGGGCGCTGTGCTGGCAGGCACCGCGCCAAGCATCGAGTGGCTGATCGCGTGGCGCCTGATGCAGGGGCTGGGCGGCGGGCTGTTGATTCCGGTCGGGCAGGCGATGGCCTACCGCGAATGCCCACCGGCCGACCGCGCGCGTCTGACCGCCCGCATCATGGCGGTGGCACTGCTGGTGCCGGCGCTGTCGCCCACGCTGGGCGGCCTGCTGGTGGAGTGGGGCTCATGGCGCGGCGTGCTGCTGGTCAGTGTGCCGCTGGCCATGGTGGCCTTGGCGCTGGCGGCGTGGTGGGTGCGTCCGCGTGAGCCGGTGGTCGTACCTGCGCTGGACCGTCGCGGGCTGCTGTGGGGCTCACTGGGCCTGAGCGTGTTGCTGGTTGCGCTGAGCCTGTTGGCAGAGCCGGGGCAGCGGATGCTCGGCGCGGGCCTGCTCGTGGTCGCCACCCTGGTGCTGGCGTTGTATGCCCGCAGTGCGCGCCGTACCGATCACCCGGTCCTGCAGTGGTCGCTGCTGCGGCATGCCTCGCTGCGGCTGGCGATGCTGGTCTATCTGCTGGTACCCGGGACCTTCATCGGCACCCAGCTGGTGGCCACGCTGCTGCTGTATCGCCAGGGCTACGGCGCCGCGGCCATCGGTGGCTTCATGCTGCCGTGGGCGATCGCCTCGGCCTGCGCCATCGCCACCACACGGCACTGGCTGCCCCGCATCGGGGCGCGCCCACTGTTGAGCGCCGGCATGGGATGCCAGGCGCTCGGGATTGTGCTGCTGATCGGCGTGCAGGCCACTCACCCATGGCTGCCGGTGCTGGCCTTCGCGCTGATGGGGCTGGGCGGCAGCCTGTGCAGCAGCAGTGCACAGACGCTCGCGTTCCAGAGGCTGGCGGACGCGGAGCTGCTGCCGGGTAGTGCGCTGTGGAATCTCAACCGCCAACTCAGCTTCTGTCTGGCCGCCGCGCTGTTGGCCTGTGTGCTGGCGGTGCTGTCCTCCGTGCTGCCAGCGCATGCGTTCCCGCTCACCCTGATGCTGGCGGCGGGCATGAGCCTGCTGCCAATGCTTCTGCTATGGCGCCTGCCGGCGTCTTCCCTTGCCTTGAGAGCCTCCCCATGAATGACACGCTTGCCTTCAACGAGATCCATGACCTGCATGTGCTGATCGAAGACTGGTTCACCGGCCGCTCGCCGGTGGCGGCGCTCGATACCCTGCTGGCCCGTTTCAGCGAGGACTTCAGCATGGTCGGGATCCGTGGTATCCGCCTGGATAAACCCACGCTGGCCGGTTTCTTCGCTGCCGCGCATGCCAGCCGGCCGGGATTGCGCATCACCATCGATGCGATGACGTACCTGCCGCTGGGCACGGGCGCATGCGCGGTGCGCTATCGGGAAGACCAGATCGAGGCACAACACGCAGGCAATCGACGCGAGGCCTTGGCCATTCTGCTCACCGGCACCGATGGCGTGCTGCGTTGGCAGGCTTTGCATGAAACGGTGGTTGGCAGCTGAATGCGGGCAAAGACACGGCGCCGGGCCGTTCGGCATCTACCGGGGCGCGCCGGGCAGCGTTAGGCTGCGGAGGTTGCCATCACTGCCGGGAGAGAGCCCATGCGTGTGCGTGTATTGCCAGTTGCGCTGTTGAGTCTGATGGTTGCGGCCAGTGTGTCGGCGCAGACCTCGCCGATGACCCCGGACATTCCAGCCAAGGGCTTCGTGACGCCCACGGCGCAGGACAACTACGACAAGCGCGTGGTGATGGTGCCGATGCGGGACGGGACGAAACTCTACACGGTGATCGTGGTGCCCAAGGGCGCCAGGAACGCGCCGATTCTGCTGACCCGCACGCCTTACGATGCCGCCAACCGTGCCAAGCGCATGGATTCGCCGAACATGCGTGACATCCTGCCGCAGGGCGATGAGGTGTTCGTCGATGGCGGCTACATCCGCGTGTTCCAGGACATCCGCGGCAAGTACGGCTCCGAGGGCGACTACGTGATGACCCGGCCGCTGCGTGGGCCGCTCAACCCCACGAAGGTGGACCATGCCACCGACGCATGGGACACCATCGATTGGCTGGTCAAGCACGTGCCCGAGAGCAACGGCAAGGTCGGCATGCTGGGCTCGTCCTATGAGGGCTTCACCGTGGTGATGGCGCTGACCAACCCGCACCCGGCGTTGAAGGTCGCCGCGCCGCAGAGCCCGATGATCGATGGCTGGATGGGCGATGACTGGCTCAACTACGGTGCGTTCCGCCAGGTCAATTTCGGCTACTTCACCGGGCAGCTGGCCAAGCGTGGCAAGGGCCCGGCGATTCCCAGCGTGGGCTACGACGACTACACGACCTTCCTGCGCGCCGGTTCGGCCGGGGATTACGCCAAGGCCAACGGGCTGGACCAGTTGCCGTGGTGGCACAAGCTGATCGAACACCCCAGCTACGACGCGTTCTGGCAGGAGCAGGCGCTGGACGCACGCATGGCCAGGACCGAGCTGAACGTGCCCACGATGTGGCTGCAGGGCCTGTGGGACCAGGAGGACATGTGGGGTGCGGTGCACAGCTATGCGGCGATGGAGCCGCGCGACACCAGCAATACGATGAACTATCTGGTGATGGGGCCGTGGCGGCACAGCCAGGTCAACTATGACGGCAGCAGCCTGGGCGCGTTGAAGTTCGACGGCGATACCGCGCTGCAGTTCCGACGTGATGTGCTCAAGCCGTTCTTCGATCAGTACCTGGTCGATGGCGCGCCCAAGGCGCAGACACCGCCGGTGCTGATCTACAACACCGGCGAAAACCACTGGGACAAGCTGCAGCAATGGCCGCGCAGCGTGGCGCAGTCCAGGCCGCTGTACCTGCGCGCGGGCGGCAAGCTGTCCTTCGAGGCCCCGCAGGCGGGTGAAGCGACGTTCGAGGCGTATGTGTCCGATCCGGCCAAGCCGGTGCCGTTCGTGCCGCGCCCGGTGCGGTTCGCCGACCGCGATATGTGGACCAGCTGGCTGGTGAAGGATCAACGCTTCGTGGATGGGCGCCCGGACGTGCTCACCTTCGTCAGCGAACCGTTGACCGAGCCGTTGCGGATCGGCGGCGCGCCGCAGGTCAATCTGCAGGCAGCCACGAGTGGCAGCGACAGCGACTGGGTGGTGAAACTGATCGATGTGTATCCGGACCAGACCCCGTCGACGCCGGAAATGGGCGGCTACGAGCTGTCGGTCTCGATGGCGATCTTCCGCGGCCGGTACCGCGAGAGCTTCAGCGATCCGAAGGCGATCGCGAGCAATCAGGTGTTGGACTACAAGTTCGGTCTGCCGACCGCAAACCATGTGTTCCAACCGGGCCACCGGGTGATGGTGCAGGTGCAGTCGAGCCTGTTCCCGCTGTATGACCGCAATCCGCAGACGTTCGTGCCGAACATCTACCTGGCCAAACCGGGCGATTACCAGAAGGCGACGCAGCAGATCTGGCACGCGCCGCAGCAGGCCAGTTTCATTTCGTTGCCGGTGTATTGAAGGCTGGAAGGGAGCGCCGGCCAGTGGCCGGCGCCTCCAGGATGCAGGTCATCCTTGCTCTGGTTGGCCGGACAGCGCATCCGGCGAACCCGCATTGACCCTCAACCGTCGAGGGTCGGGTAGTCGGTGTAGCCGTGTGCGCCACCGCCGTACAACGTGTCCTTGTCCAGCTCGGAGAGCGCCACGCCCAGACGGAAGCGTTCGACCAGATCCGGGTTGGCGATGAAGGGGCGGCCGAAGGCGATCATGTCGGCATACCCGGAGGCCACCGCCGCTTCCGCGCGCGCCTGGTCGTAGCCGTTGTTGGCGATCCATGCGCCCTTGAACTTGGCGCGCAGCGCGGCGTAGTCGAAGGCGATGTTGTCGCGCGGGCCGCCGGTTGCGCCTTCGATCACGTGGATGAAGGCCAGCGGGCCGATCGCATCCAGGCGTTCGACAGCGCGTTCGAACAACGGCTGCGGGTTGGAATCTTCCGCGTCGTTGGCCGGGGTCACCGGCGAGAGACGCACGCCGGTGCGGTCGGCACCGATTTCCGAGACGATCGCGCTGACCACTTCATCGAGCAGGCGGGTGCGGTTCTCGATGCTGCCACCGTACTCGTCGGTGCGCTGGTTGCTGCCATCGCGCAGGAACTGGTCGATCAGGTAACCGTTGGCGGCATGCACTTCCACACCGTCGAAGCCGGCGGTGATCGCATTGCGCGCGGCCTGGCGGTAGTCCTGGATCAGGCCGGGAATCTCGTCCAGACGCAGGGCGCGCGGCTCGGAGACATCTTCAAAGCCCTTGGCGGTGAACGTCTTGGCGTTGGCACGCAGCGCACTCGGCGCGACCGGCACCTCGCCCTCGGGCAGCAGGCTGGTGTGCGAGATGCGGCCGACATGCCACAACTGCAGCACGATCTTGCCGCCGCGCGCGTGGACCGCATCGGTGACCTTCTTCCAGGCGTCGATCTGGTCCTGGCTGTAGATGCCGGGGGTGTCCAGATAGCCCTGGCCCAGCGGACTGATCTGGGTGGCCTCGGCGATGATCAGGCCGGCGCTGGCGCGCTGTTCGTAGTACTGGATGGCGAGGGGATTGGGAATGCGGTCGTTGATCGCGCGGTTGCGGGTCAGCGGTGCCATCGCGACGCGGTTGGCGACGTCGATGGCCCCCAGACGGGTGGGGGAAAACAATTGGCCGTCAGTGGAGTCTGTCATGGGCTTACCTTGGGGGAGGGCGACCGCCATCGGCGGATGAAAGAAAGGAGGTGGGCGTACGACCCCGAGCATAGGGCCAGGTGCGTTGCAGCGATGGGAAGGATTGTTGCGGAGCACGCTGTGCACGTTCTGTAACGTTTTCGCGGCGTATGGTCGAGGCATGGGCAGGCACTGCCCGCAGCCTCATTCCAACCCGAGGAACAACGCGATGATTGATTATCAGCTCAAGGGAAAGGTCGCCATCGTCACCGGCGGCGTCTCCGGCATCGGCCTGGCCGTGGCCGAACTGCTGGCCGATTCCGGCGCGGCGGTGGCGGTGTGGGATCTCAAGGCCGACGCCGTGGAGAAGACTGCCGAGACGCTGCGCAGCAAAGGGGTCAAGTCGATCGGCATCGCCTTGAACGTCACCGACGAGCACGCGGTGGACGCAGCCGTGAAGCGGACCGTGCAGGAACTCGGTGGGCTGGACATCGCGGTGAACAACGCGGGCATCGGCGGGCCGTCGGCGGCGAGCGGTGACTATCCCGTGGATGGCTGGAGGAACGTCATCGACGTCAATCTCAACAGCGTGTTCCTGTGCCAGCGGGCGCAGATCCAGGCGATGCGCAGTGCGGGCAACGGCGGCAGCATCATCAACATGGCCTCCATCCTGGGCCAGGTGGGATTCAACAACTCGGCCGCCTATGTCGCGGCCAAGCATGGCGTGGTCGGCCTGACCCAGACGGCGGCATGGGAACACGCCGCGGACAAGATCCGCATCAATGCGGTCGGCCCGGGCTTCATCGCCACGCCGCTGCTGGACAAGATGGACCCGAAGGTGAAGCAGGCGCTGGAAAGCAAGCATGCGCTCGGCCGCCTCGGCAAACCCGAGGAAGTGGCTGCGCTGGTGGCCTGGCTGGCCAGTGCCGATGCCGGCTTTGCGACCGGGACGTACTACGCCATCGATGGCGGTTATCTGGCCCAGTAAGCCCGGCGGCGGCGGGCTCACCTGGGCCTGCCGCTGGTTTCACGGTCCCCAGACGCCCCTCTCTGCGACGCTCCGTGCATGACCGGATGAGAGACGCAGATGGGACTGGAACAAGATCTATCGATCCTGCTGCGGATTGCCGTGGCGATGTTGCTGGGCGCTACGCTCGGCATCGAACGCGAGATGGGCAAGCACGCCGCTGGCCTGCGCACGCACATGTTGATCGCCGGTGCGGCGGCGCTGATCGTCGGCCTCGGTGACAGCATCGCCGAACACTTCCAGGAAGAACGCTACCGTGACCTGCTGCAGGTCGACCCGGTGCGTCTGATCGAAGCGGTCGTGGCCTGCGTGGGTTTCGTTGCCGCCGGCACGATTCTGCGCGGCTCGCGCGATGACCAGGTCAGCGGCCTGACCACCGCCAGCTCACTGATCATGTCCGCCGCGATCGGCATCGCGGTCGGCATCGGCGAGTACGTGATCGCGGTCGGCGTGAGTGTGCTGTGCCTGATCGTGCTGGTGGTGTTCAGCCGTATCGCCAAAAAACTGGAGTCGTCATGAGCAGCGAACGTCCCTTCGAGATCCAGCGCATCGACCATGTGGTGCTGCGCGTGCAGGATCTGCCCCGCGCCGTGCGCTTCTACTGTGACGTCCTTGGTTGCACGGTCGCCCGCGAGCGGCCCTCGCTGGGCATGGTGCATCTGCACGCCGGTGAGTCGCTGATCGATCTGATCAGTGTGGACGGTCCGCTGGGAATCAAAGGCGGCGCAGCGCCCGGGCGGGAAGGGCGCAATGTCGAGCATCTCTGCCTGCGCGTGGAGCCGTTCGATGCCGAGCAGGTGCGCGCGCACCTGCAGGGCTGCCAGGTGGAGCTCAGCGGGCCGGCCGAGCGCAACTACGGTGCCGAGGGCGATGGGCTGTCGCTGCGGCTGCGCGATCCGGACGGCAACTCGGTGGAACTGAAAGGCCGCTCCAGCGACTGCGGCTGCTAAGTGGTACTACCAATAAACGAGCCTAGACCTATGGTCTAATAGGCTCGCCTGGCGTTTGGCGTTTCAATGCGGGCAGTTTCAGCCGGTTCCTTTGTTATTGGTCATACCAATAATCCCGGTTGAGCGTTCTCGGCTCGTGCGGTGCTGACCGCGCGGACCCCTGTCCGTCTTGATGAGATCCGCCGATGCAGGCCTGGCAACAACTGTATGACCCCGCTGGCAACCTCTGGCTGTCCAGCCTGATCGCGCTGCTGCCGATCGCCTTCTTCTTCGTCGCCCTGGCCGTGCTGCGCATGAAAGGCTGGCTGGCCGGCACGATCACCGTGGCGATCGCGCTTGCGGTGGCCCTGCTGTTCTACCGGATGCCGCTGTCGCAGGCGTTCGCGGCGGCCGGTTATGGCTTCGTCTACGGCTTGTGGCCGATCGCCTGGATCATCCTGGGCGCGGTGTTCCTGTACAAGGTCTCGGTCAAGACCGGACAGTTCGACATCATCCGCGCCTCGATCCTGTCGGTCACCGAAGACCAGCGTCTGCAGATGCTGATGGTCGGCTTTGCGTTCGGCGCGTTCCTGGAAGGGGCGGCCGGCTTCGGTGCGCCGGTGGCGATCACCGCCGCGCTGCTGGTCGGGCTGGGGTTCAAACCGCTGTATGCGGCCGGCCTGTGCCTGATCGTCAACACCGCGCCGGTGGCGTTCGGCGCGATGGGCATTCCGATCATCGTGGCCGGGCAGGTGACCGGGCTGGATCCGTTCGAGATCGGGCAGATGGCCGGGCGCCAGTTGCCGTTCCTGACCATCATCGTGCTGTTCTGGATCATGGCGATCATGGATGGCTGGCGCGGGGTCAAGGAGACCTGGCCGGCGGTGCTGGTGGCCGGCGGTTCCTTCGCGATCGCCCAGTACCTGACCTCCAATTTCATCGGCCCGGAGCTGCCGGACATCACGGCCTCGCTGACGTCGCTGGTCTGCCTGACCCTGTTCCTGCGCAGGTGGAGGCCGGTGCGGATCTTCCGCTTCGATACCGAGACCAGCGCTGAAGCCGCCGCCCAGGCACTGGAGGCCCCGCGCTATTCCACCGGCCAGATCGTCAAGGCATGGTCGCCGTTCCTGATCCTGACCGCGATGGTCACGATCTGGAGCATCGCGCCGTTCAAGGCACTGTTCGCCGCCGGCGGCGCGCTGGAGCACTGGGTGCTGAAGATTCCGGTGCCGTCGCTGGATCAACTGGTGCAGAAGATGCCGCCGATCGTGCCGGTGCCGACCGGGTACGAGGCGGTCTACAAATTTGATGCGGTCTCGGCGACCGGCACGGCGATCATGCTGGGCGCGGTCATCGCGATCGTGCTGCTGAAGATGCGCCCGGCCGCGGCGCTGCGCACCTTCGGCGAAACCGCCAACGAACTGAAAGTGCCGATCTATTCCATCGGCATGGTGCTGGCGTTCGCCTTTATCGCGAACTACTCGGGGCTGTCGGCCACGCTGGCGCTGGCCCTGGCGCATACCGGCAAGGCCTTCACCTTCTTCTCGCCGTTCCTGGGCTGGCTGGGTGTGTTCCTGACCGGCTCGGACACCTCGTCCAACGCGCTGTTCTCGGCGCTGCAGGCCACCACGGCACAGCAGATCGGCGTGTCCGAGGTGCTGCTGGTCGCGGCCAATACCACTGGCGGGGTGACCGGCAAGATGATCTCGCCGCAGTCGATCGCCATCGCCTGCGCGGCGGTCGGCTTGGCCGGCAAGGAATCGGACCTGTTCCGCTTCACGGTCAAGCACAGCCTGATTTTCACCGTGATGGTCGGCATCATCACCACGGTGCAGGCCTACTGGCTGACCTGGATGATTCCCTGAGCCCATGCGCGGCATTCCGGCCACCGGCATCGACCCCATCGCCCGCCACGCGGGCGACAATGGCGGCATGAAGAACGAACGCCTGTCCGACAAGGTGGCCGCGCAGCTGCGTGGCCTGATCCGTGAGCAGAGCCTGCAGCCGGGGGACCGGCTGCCGGCCGAGCGACCGCTGGCGGTGCAGCTGGGGGTGTCGCGCACGGCGCTGCGCGAAGCGATCGCGCAGCTGGCCAGCCAGGGCCTGCTGAGTGCGCGGGTCGGTGGTGGCACCTACGTGAGCGAACCGGCTGCCCGGGCCCGGCAGACCATCGATGAGCCGTTGATGCCGTATCTGCCGCTGTTCCAGGGCGACCCGGAATACCGCTTCGACGTGTTGGAAATCCGCCATGCGCTGGAAGGGGCGACCGCGTGGCATGCCGCATTGCGCGCCACCGACGAGGACCGCGCCAAGATCCGCCAGGCCTTCGACACCATGATGGCCGCCCACGGCAAGGACGATCCGGCCGGCGAGGCACAGGCCGATGCGGCCTTCCACCTGGCCATCGCCGAGGCCTCGCACAACCTGGTGCTGCTGCAGGTGATGCGTGGCTTGTTCGAGCTGCTGCAGACCAACATCTCGCAGAGCCGCGAGAAGCTCTACACCTCCGCCCGCACCTTCGAGCCGCTGTCCATCCAGCACCGCGAGATGATGGATGGCGTGCTCTCCGGCGACCCCGAACGCGCGCGTGCCGCCGCGCACGCGCACCTGGAATTCGTGCACACCTCCCTGCGCACGCTCGACGACAACGAAGCCCGGCGCGCACGTGCGTCGCGGCTTCCTTCTTCCCACGGTTGACCCATGATCATTTCCGCCTCCACCGATTACCGCGCAGCGGCACAACGCCGCCTGCCGCCGTTCCTGTTCCACTACATCGATGGCGGTGCGTATGCAGAGCACACCCTGAAGCGGAACGTCGCGGACCTGTCGGAGATCGCACTGCGCCAGCGCATCCTGCGCAACATGTCCGATCTGAGCCTGGAAACGGAGCTGTTCGGCGAGCGCCTGGCGATGCCGGTGGCGCTGGCACCGGTCGGGCTGACCGGCATGTATGCGCGCCGCGGTGAAGTGCAGGCGGCGCGGGCGGCGGCGAGCCGGGGGATTCCGTTCACGCTGTCCACGGTGTCGGTCTGCCCGATCGAGGAGGTGGTCCCGGCCATCGATCGGCCGATGTGGTTCCAGCTGTATGTGCTCAAGGACCGCGGCTTCATGCGCAATGCGCTGGAGCGTGCCAAGGCGGCCGGGGTGACCACCCTGGTGTTCACCGTGGACATGCCCACGCCGGGCGCGCGCTACCGTGACGCGCATTCGGGCATGAGTGGCCCGAACGCGCCGGCGCGGCGCATGCTGCAGGCAATGACCCATCCGCGCTGGGCGTGGGACGTCGGCCTGTTCGGCCGCCCGCACGATCTGGGCAACATTTCCACGTATCGCGGCAGCCCGACCGGGTTGGCCGATTACATCGGCTGGCTGGGCAACAACTTCGATCCATCTATTTCATGGAAGGACCTGGAGTGGATCCGCGACTTCTGGAGCGGCCCGATGGTGATCAAGGGCATCCTCGATCCGGACGATGCGCGCGATGCGGTGCGCTTCGGGGCCGATGGCATCGTGGTGTCCAACCATGGCGGGCGCCAGCTGGACGGCGTGCTGTCCACCGCGCGGGCCTTGCCGGCGATCGCCGATGCGGTCACGGGTGAGTTGAAGATCCTGGCCGATTCGGGCATCCGCAACGGCCTGGACGTGGTGCGCATGATCGCGCTCGGCGCGGACAGCGTGCTGCTCGGCCGCGCCTTCGTCTATGCGCTCGCCGCGCAGGGCGAGGCCGGCGTGGCCAACCTGCTGGACCTGATGGCCAGGGAAATGCGCGTGGCGATGACGCTCACCGGTGCGAAGACCATCGCCGACATCAGCCGTGACTCGCTGGTGGATGCCGCCCGTCGTCTTGCGGCCGCACCATGAACGTTGCATCCCAGGGCACGGCGGCGCTGTTGACGCAGCTGCGCGGCATCGTCGGCGATGCGCACGTGCTGTGCGGCGACAAGCCGACCCGGCGCTTCCGCAAAGGCTACCGTTTCGGCGACGGCCCGGTGCTGGCGGTGGTCCGCCCGGGCACGCTGCTGGAACAGTGGCGCGCCCTGCAGGCCATCGTGGCGGCAGACGCGATCGTGATCATGCAGGCGGCCAACACCGGCCTCACCGGCGGTTCCACGCCGGATGGTGCCGACTATGACCGCCCGGTGGTGATCCTCAACACGCTGCGCCTGACCGGCGTGCAGCTGATCAACGAGGGCCGACAGGTGGTCTGCCTGCCCGGGGCGACGCTGGACCGGCTGGAGAAGGAACTGGCGCCGCTGGACCGCGAACCCCACTCGGTGATCGGCTCGTCGTGCATCGGTGCCTCGGTGCTGGGCGGGGTCTGCAACAACTCCGGTGGTTCGCTGGTCCGGCGAGGCCCGGCCTATACCGAGATGGCGCTGTTCGCCCAGGTCGACGCGGACGGGCGGCTGCACCTGGTCAATCACCTGGGCATCGCGCTGGGCGACACCCCAGAGCAGATTCTGGAGCGGCTGCAGCGCGGCGATTACGCGCACACCGACGTGGACAACCACACCGACCGCGCCGCGTCCGATCCGCGCTATGCCGGGCAGGTACGCCAGGTCGATGCGGCCACCCCGGCCCGCTACAACGCCGATCCCTCGCGCCATTACGAAGCCTCCGGCTCGGCCGGCAAGCTGGCGGTGTTCGCGGTGCGGCTGGATACCTTCGCGCGCGAGCCGGGCGAGGTGTTCTACATCGGCAGCAACG
>Ga0213827_1000954_pt1 | contig 18275 bp, 24 predicted proteins | sample MC6MC0898MG_FD_180669 | JGI IMG/M metagenome (GOLD analysis project Ga0213827, IMG submission 180669) | Enriched soil aggregate microbial communities from Iowa State University, Ames, United States - MC6-MC0898-MG | ecosystem: Environmental > Terrestrial > Soil > Unclassified | place: USA: Iowa...
CCTCAGGGTCCTCGAACGCCTTGTGCCGGGTAAACGGGCTCACCCGTGCAAATGGGTAGTCGATCCCGTGACTGACCATCGGCCAGCCGTAGTTCGCGTCCGGTCGAAGTCGGTTGAGCTCGTCACCGCCGCGCGGCCCGTGTTCGCTGACATAGATGGAATCTGTGACAGGGTCATGCGCGATGCCCTGCGGGTTGCGATGCCCGGAGGTGTACAGGGTCCCCACGCTCGCGCCAGGCGCGAGCTCTATGCGCATCACCTTGCCCAGCGAGTTGCGCACATTCTGCGCTTCCTCCCGGCGGGCACTACCGTCGCCCACGCTCATCAGCAGGGTGTGCGCGTCGAGAAAGGCCAAACGGCCGCCGTTGTTGCCGTCGCTGGCTTTTGGCGTAGATTCGAAAAGAATCTCCACCTGTTCCATGGACCACGCATCGCCAACGCGTTCCAGCGCGCCACGGATCAAGCGAACACCCACGCCACGTTGATCTCGATAGCCCTGCGTCAGATAGACGCGGCGATCGGTCTCGAAATCCGGCGACAGCGCAATGTCCATCAGGCCGATCACGCGTTCACGCTGATAGCCCGCGGGCATTTTGGATAGATTGACGTCCACACGTGCACCGGCGCGGTCAATCAGCTTCAGGCGGCCAGCCATTTCGGTGACGAGCAGCGTTCCGTCGGGCAGTTCCGCCAGCGACCACGGCCACTGAAGGCCGCTGGCGACGGTCGCGACCTGGTAGCCTCCTGCCGCAGGCGGCTGTGCACGTTGCGCCGTCGGCTGCATCAACATGAATGAGGCAAGCGGCAGCAGCACCAGGCCAGCCGGCAACAGCCAGGCCACGCCGCCGTGGGGGGGCGTTTCGCGCACGGTACGCGCCCTCAGCGTGTAGCTCACATAGCCTCCCACCAGCCCACACAGACTGAGCAGGGCGAAGCCGGGAATCTCCCGGATGGCGGCCACGGCCGGCATCGGAATCACACTGCGCAGCAGCGCCAGCACGACCGCCAGCCCGGCTACGCCGGCGAGCAGAGCGCAGGGCAGGGCATGGAGGCCAAGCCGACGCAGAATTGGCTGCAGACATGACGCAAGCACGCCGCCGGCCAGCGAAAAGCTGAACATTACAGGTCCGAACCAAGCCAGATCTTCCACGGTGACTGCGACCCGTGCCGGCCAGCTGACGTCCAGGCCCAGCTGGGTAAGGGCATGCAGATTGATCTGGGTCTGGAGCAGGCTGGCAACAGCGGCCGTGGCCAATGCAGCAGTGAGGGTGATCGAGACTGTTCGCAAACAGGAGCGCATGCAGGGAGTTCTTCAAAACAGGCCGAATCCACACTCTAGCAATGAGATCCGGTGAACCTCCAGTGATGCATTCCGTTGAAGAATTCACAGCGGAGGAACTGCACGGCGGCGACCCTCTACGGACCTCCCCTCTACGTAAAGCCTCTCTTCCCATGCCAAACAAGCAACTCACGACCATCAATCCGCTGACCGAAGAAGTGCTCGCCACCTATTCCTACATGTCGGACGACGACGCCGCCGCCACGGTGAAGGCAAGCCACGACGCATTTCTTCAGTGGCGTCTGCGCAGTCTGGATGAGCGAGCGAAAGTCATCGCAGACATCGCCAAGGCGCTTCGTGCGCGCAAGGAAGAGTTTGCGCAGCTGATGACCGACGAGGTCGGCAAGCTCATTGAAGACAGCCGTACCGAAGTCGAGCTGTGCGCCAGCATCTGCGACTACACCGCCAAGCAAGGGCCCGTCGCCCTGGCCGATGAAGAGCGCGACGTGGAGGGCGCCACCGGCATTGTGACTCACGCCCCGATCGGCGTGGTTTACGGCATTCAGCCGTGGAACTTCCCGGCCTACCAGGCCATCCGCTATTCCATCGCCAGCCTGATGGCGGGCAACGGGGTGTTGCTCAAGCATGCCGAGAGCTGCACCGGGAGTGGCCTGCTGCTGCGTGACATCTACGAAAGCGCCGGGCTGCCCAAGGGGCTGTTCGGGGTGCTGCTGATCACCCACGACCAGTCCAATGACATTGTGGAGAACGACCTGGTGCGCGCGGTGACACTGACCGGGAGCGAGGCCGCGGGGCGCACCGTGGCCGCCAAGGCCGGCGCGGCACTCAAGAAGACGGTGCTTGAGCTGGGCTCGAATGACGCCTATCTGGTGCTGGACGACGCCGACCTGGAGCTGGCGGTGGCGACCTGCGTCAAAGGCCGCCTGTTCAACAACGGGCAGACCTGCGTCAACGCCAAGCGCTTCATCGTGACAAAGAAGAATTACGAGGCCTTCGTGAGCGCCTATGCAGAGGCCTTCGAAGCGATCCGGATGGGCGACCCGAATGCGGACCGCACCCAACTCGGCCCGATGGTCTCCAAGGCGCAGCGCGACAAGCTACACGAACAGGTGACCACGAGCGTCTCCCAGGGGTCACGCCTGGTGGTTGGCGGCGAAGTGCCGGACCGCACGGGCTGGTTCTATCCGGCCACGGTGCTGGCGGATGTGGCGCCGGGGCAGGTGGCCTACGAGGATGAGCTGTTCGGCCCTGCAGCGGCCATCATTCGCGCGGAGGACGATGAGGATGCGATGCGAATCGCCAACGACAGCCGCTACGGCCTGGGCGGCGGCATCTTCAGCCGCGACGTGCAGCGTGCCCGGGAGCTGGCCACCAAGTACTTCGACACCGGCATGATCTTCATCAACACCTTCGACGTGGCATCGCCAACGCTTCCGTTTGGCGGTGTGAAGGCGTCGGGCTATGGTCGCGAGCATGGTCCGGAAGGTCTGAAGGAGTTCGTGAACGTGAAGTCGATCAAGATTGCCGCGAAAGCATCGGCTTGATTTCAGCACCGGCGCCGGGCTGTAGGACTCTGCGCCTGCGTGCGGTGGCCGAGCCGGGTAGGGCGTCGGGCGCAGGCTTGAAGCGGTAAGCTTCCCCCAGCTACAGGGGGAAGCTCATGCTCAAAAGGATTTCAGCAGGATTGCTGCTTTTTTCGCTTGCCTGCTCTTCGCAGGCGCAAGTGCACTCTGCAACGGGTCCCCGACCCAAGCCGTTGCCTCCGGCGCCCAAGGCTGCCTACAACTCGATGTCGAAGGGCACCACGCCGTTCAATTGCGAAGAATTGGCGTGGCCGAATCACCCACATCCCGGCATGAAGGCTTACTGCGAACGCGTTGAGGCCCGTACTCTGTCAGCTGAGGCCCAACGCGCCGGGCGCCCGGGACCGTCGGACAGCGTGATGAAGCTGCCATCCTTGGGATCAGAGGACTCCAAGCGTTCGGGAACAGCATGTATCGGCGGTCAGGCGTTCCGGAAACTCCCGAATGGATGGGAGCAGGTCCATGCTGCTGCAGGCGGCTGGCAGCGATGTCGGGAGCGGTAGCCAGGGGTGCGAATGGGGTTTTGTGTCGGCTACTCAGCGTGCGAACTCCTCCGCACCACGTTGCTGCGTAGGCCTATGCAGCGGACAAGGATGTCCATCAACCGCATTGCTTAGATTCCGGGCCTGACCGGTCCGCTGCGATCCTTGCTTCAGATAAATTGGCTGAGCGCTTTTTGCATCATGGACGACGGCGAAGGGTAGTCAGAAGAAGTCCTGCACCAGCAAGCAGACACGCAGCTAGGGCCGCGATCGAAAGCGGCAGATGGAACTTCTCGTGCCCGGCCGCAGCGAACAGGACATGGATTCCTGCTGTCGCCATCCCGGTAGCCCCGCAGACGACGGCGTAGGCTCTGGCGGAAGGCTTGGCCAGGACTACCTGCCGATAGCCGTGAAGCAGTACACCAACGGCGACCAGGTTGAATACCAGGAATCCCTGAACCCCGCCTGGCACCCGGAACATGTCCCATTCGTGCCAGAAAGCCGCATCGATCTGATGAAGGATCAACGATAACAGTGTTGCCAGATACCAACGCTCCATGAAGACTCCGTCCTTCTTCTCGGGCGCGAGTCTATCAGTGTCCGATCACTGCCCGACCGGGCACGACGGAGCCCACCTACCGCGATGGGCCCCGCCGGCAAGTGTCACTTCGGCATCAGCACGCTGTCCACCACGTGCACCACGCCGTTGGACTGCATGACATCAGCGTCCGCGCGCGTTCGCATGGGGCTCATCCCCCTGGAAATGCAGGAAAAGTGCTTCCTCTATTACGCAGGGGAAACGCTCCACCTGCACCGCAGCTGGACCGGCTCCCGCATCGCCCGGGTGCACTTCGCGCCCGACGGCGACGGGTTGCGCGCGACCAGCGCCGAGGTCAACCGCGAGCCTCAGCAGTACACGGCTACCGATGATGCAGCGGACATCGATCTCATCGAGCGGTTGGTACGCGAGCTGGGGGCTTCCCAACAGTATCTCGCCGAGCGGCGTACTGCGATCTGCGGTCGTTGATCCTCTGCTCGGGCAGACATGCATGACGTGCGCAGCAGAAAGTACTCAATGTTCCTGTGTTCGGGCCGATAAGTAGCCATGGACTTGGGCGGTTGCGCCTGCGTCGCCTCTTTGAACGCAAAGGACTGTGTTGCATGAAGACAGTATTGGAGCTTGTTGCCGATCGCGCCGCGTCGGACATTGCTCGCATCTTCCCAGAGAACTGGAGCTCGCCCAAGGCCGGCCGGAACATCAGAGATCTGGTGGCCTACGCACTGGCGGGGGTGAACTATCGGGCCGCTGTTCGGCAGGTGCGCGCTGAGGGCGAGCCTCGCTACCCCAACCCGCTGCCATTCATGGACGCGGTTCCAGATCACGATGGGGAGTTCAGCCTGGGCGTCGCCATCAGGGACGCCTTCGACTGGCTCCAATTCGAACTCGTCGCTTGCGGAGGTGTGTTGACCAGCGTGTCCAAGTCGAGGCACGGGCCAACTGCCATGCTTGTTCGTACGCGCTTGGACGTGGTCCGCAGTCAGACGATCGAGGATCCAAACAAGAGGGCGTTCACGGCAATCGTTCTCGCGACCGATCACGGACAACTGCTCGATGAACTGGAGCTTCTTGCCGACCTCAAAGGATCATGGGAGCTTTCGAACTTTGAGTATGCGCTTGCTGGTGATGGCGATGCCATTGGTGTTCACGTCACGGTCGATCCTGAGGATCGATTCCGCACCAGGAAGCGCCGCAGGTGGGCTGCCCCCTCTGTTGATGTATCCAGGAAGCGATCCGCCCTGAGCGATTCGATGGCCGGCGTCTACAACCCCTCCTATGAAAGTCGCGTGTGGGTTCCCTTGCTACGCGATGAGCAGGACTGGTGGCTGGAGCAGTGGCCACCCAAGCAGTAGCGGCCTTGCCGCATGACCCACACCGCGAATGGAATCAACGTTTTTCAAGGAGAGCAAGATGGCTGAAGAAAAGAAGGCAGTGACGCTGAGCAGTGCGGATCAGAAGAAGGTAAATCGACTTGCGCGGGAAGGGATGAAGCTGGTCGACATCCGTCGGGAGCATTTCCCGGAGGTCAAGTACGCCGCGCTCCGCGCCGTGGTTCTCGATACGGGTTCGCAGTCAGCGATTGGTCGCTTCAAGGCGATCAACAAGGAACTGGCTCTCATGGCAAAGGCGACTACGGGGGCGCAGCGCAAAGAACTTGCTGCTTCACTGAGTGCGCGCATCAAAAGCCTTCATGAGGACTACATCAGGAGCGCAAAGAAGCTGGACCAGGTGCGCGACGTCCTCCAGAAGTAGCCCGGTGCAGGAAGCCCACCAAGAGTTCAAGGCAGCTGCCCGGCGCTGATCAGCCGGGCAGCTGCTCTACTCATGAAAGCGAGGCCGGACTTCCCAGCGCCGCGTTGAGAGCGATCAGTTCAGGGCGAACGTCACCGGCCATCGATGGTTGCCGGGTTGAAGGTCCATCGCCGCGCGGCCTCCTTGGCGGCGCGATCCAGGTCGCTGTTACCGGAGGATGTCTCCACCGACACATCGGTGGGATAACCCTGCGCATCGACATCGACCCTCACCCGGACAACGCCCTCGATGCCAGCGCGGAAAGCTGTCGGAGGTGGCGCGGGGCAGGGGAGGAACGAATGGTGATGTCGGTGGAACCGGGTGATTGCTCGGGTGCCGCATTGTCTTCCCGGGGAGTCACATCATGATCCTGCGCGGGCTTGTCCTGTTCTGCAGGCCGGTCTTCAGCTACCGGCTGGGAGCGGGGGGGGGATCCGCCGCTCGCGGAGCGGCCCTGGTTGTCGCGCAGCTCTCCATGATGCGATTGGTGATCCAACCCTGGATGTCACGGCAGGCATTGAAGTTTCCACCCTGACACTGCTGTTGTCCGTCAGCGCTTTCCCTGTGGTGTCGTCCACGAGAAGCAAGGATTTCGGCTTATCAAAGAATGCAGGCCCAATCGATGCGATGTAGCCCTTTGAGTCCAGCGCGTAGTCCTAGTTCTCGGCACCTTGGCCCGTAGGAAGGTGCCGGTAGGCAAATCACGCAACGCCAGCGAGGACAGCGCCAACCAGCAGTAGCGCTGGCCAAGGGCTCCGCCGGGCATTCCGCTCGGCCTTGCTTTGCCTGAACTGCAGCGGCGCTGTATCGCCAGCTGAAGCTGTCGCGGCCTGTTGGGGCCCAAGGCGTGTCGCCATTGACGGGCATGCCAGAGGCCGGCTGCCAGGCATCGAGGGCCGCTGTCATCACGTACGATAAAGACCAGAGGGCATCGGGTCACTGCTGGCGAGATCTAATGGGTGCGGGAACTGGCCACTCTCGTGTACCCGCTCCATACCGCCTACATGACGTCGTTGCGGCGCTCGCGGCAACCGTTAGAATCTCACCAACCTATTGAATTCTGCCACGCAAGATGATCGATGACATTGAGCTTGCCATGGTGCTCGACCCTGAGCTTGGCAGGCTGTACGAGAGCGGCAAGAACCTGAGTGGAGAGGCCCCGGCACTCAGCCTTTCCCATCTTCGCGGCTTCGCCCATAGATTCTGTACGCTCGTAGATGAGCCCAATGCTCAGAGTAGTGAGCCCCTTGCACAGAAGATTCGAAACCTCGGCACTCGCGGAATAGCGAACCGGCCTGTGTTGAGTGCTCTGGGTGTACTGCATTCCAACGGCAACATAGCGGCTCATCCCGAGCACCACGGCTACGCTTCACACGACTTCGGTGGCATGTCCAAGCTGTCACTCGACGCCGCTCTGCGGCTTCTGAAGGAGCTTTACTGGCGAACGCATCAAGTCGAAGTTGACTGCATCGTAGCCCCCGTGAAGTCCAACGCTCTATGGCAGATGTGTGGGAAAGCCATGCTGGACGGTGATCCGGAGGCAATGTTCCAGGCCGGATCGTACTTCATGGAGTGCTCGAGTCCCGCTGGCCGCCAGCCTTACGAACTTTCTGCCCGAGAGTGCGTCGCTGCTGAGGAAAGCCTGGAACAGGCACTCTTCTGGATGCGCAGGGCCGCAGTCAAGGAGCACGTCGGCGCAAGCTACTCATTTGGACATCACCTTGTCAGCGAGTCAACGCCAACCGATCCGCAGCACACCCGTGGACAGAACTTCATCGCCCATGCCGCCAGGGCGGATCTTCCTGATGCGCTTGTGTATGTAGGCAATGCCTACCTGCACGGAAATGGAATCTTCCAGAAGGATCCCGCGCTGGCCAGGGAAATGTATGAAAAGGCCGTACGGTCAGGTCATCCGGAAGCGCTCGCGCAACTGGGAGCAATGCTATCTCTTGGGATTGGCGGCATCGCGGACAAGGCGGCCGCAGCCAGGTACACAACCGAGGCTGCCAATGCCGGTGACCCCCAGGCCCAATACAACCTTTCCGTGATGTATCTACACGGGGACGGCGTCCAGAAGGACATGGCAACGGGGCTTACCTATCTTCAGGAGGCAGCGTCCCAAGGATATCCAGACGCCATCTATAACCTTGCGGCGTCGATTGAGGGTGGGCTCATCCCCGGACAATCCGAACTCGACGCTGAGGAGCAGTACATTCGTGCGCTCCAGTTTCCCGACTACAGGGCGCGCTCTGCCTTGTACGCTGCCGGAATGATCGAACGCCGGGCCACGCACTTGGAAGACTGGGTGAAGGCAGCCGATTACCTGCAGGTCTGTTTCGAAATGGTTGCCACGGAGGATCCTCATCAGCTGCGGGATGACTGCCTGGATGCCTGCAAGCGGATCGTTTGTCGAGCTCGAGACCTGATCAGGCAGGCCGACCCGGGCGCCCTGGAAACTTGGCATTTGCACACGCTCTGCCTCTTCGACAGACACTGCGTCCCCGTCACAGATCGATCTGCGCGATTTGACCAGATCCAGTCACAGGTCGTGCGGTCGACGGAACGTAGTGCTGTAATCACCAACACCCTCATGATGTGTCGGGAGGCTTGCATTGATCCGCCTGCACGAACCGCGGCACCGCAGGTAGCGGTGACCCGCCCCTTGAGGGCGGTGGAGACACCCGGCCGCAACGACGCGTGCGGGTGCGGATCGGGTAACAAGTACAAGAAGTGCCATGGGGCTGCCAACCCGCCATCCGCGCAGTAACAGAACCGGCGTGGTCTTCCCGGCCATCACTCGGCCCTTGCCGTCCCGACTTCATCTGGGCGACGATCCACTCGCCAAGGGGGCGCCCATGATCAGCCGAGTTCGCCGTGCACCACGCGAGGCAGCGAGGCTGCCGAAAAAGCAACGCCATTACCCCATTGAATGGCGTTCGGTTCTGGGCAGGGCATGGTCCAGATCGGGCAGGGGGGGGCGGCGGTGTTCGCGCTCCTGTACCAGGCCTGCCTGCTGTTGGATCTGCTGGACAGCGGGGATTTCTTCTATCTGGTCGTGATGGTGACGCTACCGTTCTCTCTGGTGGCCTTCGCAGCCGCCGACGCCCTGCAGGCTCCGCTTGGGCTCTCGTTCGAGACGCTCAACTTGGTAGCCTGGGCGTTTCTGGGCGTCTTCGGGCTTGTTGAGTTCTATGTGATCGCGACCTGTCTGATCAAGGCATTCTGGCATTGCTGCACCGGCACGGTGCAACGGCGCAGGAAGCTCTCAAAGGCCCGGCGCTTCGCCACTTCGTGCTGACGATCATGCGTAGCGACCTGCAACGGCTGGAGCAGCTTGAGCGATGTCCCCGGCATCGACTGCGGTGCGGAGCCCACCTGGTCGGTAGTGATCGCGTTGTCGATGTCAACGACACGCTTGGCGGATGGCGCCCGCTGTTCAGCGCCTGCGCTGCCCCCTCGCTCCCCACTTCGTTCCGTGGTTGGAATCGCGCGCACTTGCACTGACAGATTTCGCCGCCTCGTACACACAAGGAAGCACCCACAGTGACTGAATTCTCAACGACGGTCGTGCAGTACTGGGACGGTCTGCTGCACAGCGGGCAGCAGCTACCCAGTGCGCCGGGGCTTACCGCCTTCGTCAATCCCGGGCTGGATGTGCAGCGGCGCGCGATGATCCTGGAGACCGGCGACGGCAGCGTACATGCGGCGCTCACCCCGGAAGTTGCCGCGGCTGCGAAGCTCACGCCGCATCCCGCCACCCCCGTTTCGCCAGCAACCCTGCGCGAGGCCCTGCACAGTGGCGGCATCCGCCTGCATGCGCCCGATCTGGTGTACTACGCCAGCCCCGGCGCCGTGGCAAAGATGATGCTGAAGCCCGGCATTGAGGTGCGTCAGCTGGGTCCCGACGACGCGAAGGCGTTCGAGCACTTCACACGCCAGGCCTCCGAGCAGGACCAGGAAGATGCCTACGTGGAGCTCGATCACTGGTCTGTATTCGGAGCCTTCGGTGGGGGAGAACTGCTGGCAGCTGCCAGCATGTATCCGTGGGGCGGCGCGGCGATTGCGGACATGGGGGTGCTGACCTTGCCACGCGCACGCGGCACGGGCTTGGGGCGCGCATTGGTGGGTGCGCTGCGCGCCAACGCGGAGGAGCGTGATCACCAGCTGCAGTATCGCTGCCAGCATGACAATCACGCCTCCATCGCGCTGGCCCGCTCGAGCGGCTTGGTGCGCTATGGCACCTGGGAAGTCGCCCACGAATCGTGAGCACGTTGTTGGCCGCGCCCATCCGCGGCCAGTTCATGTGAATGCGTTAGCTGCCTGTTGGGTAATGGAAGACTTCATGACTGTATTGAACGTAGCGGTGATTGGCGGTGGCAACATCGGTGCGAGCCTGGCGTATGACTGCGCGCTCCGTGACTGCCTTGGGAAGGGAAGCGGAACTACGTCGAGAGGCAGACCAGCAAAAGACGGCGTATCATCGATTTCGCATAATGTATATTATGTAAAACAGCTGGCGGCTGCGGCGAGGTACTACACGGGCTTGCTGAAGCTGCTGCTGGCATCGCTCTTGCCTCTCCGTGGTTCCAAGGACAAAGCGAGCATTGATGCATGTGCCAGTACCTGACCGGCGCCTTCGCGGGCTGGAGCGTCAGAGGCAACTACCTAGTCAGCCCTGACGGTGACCGCATGACCCCCGAACGCATTGCCGGGCTTGCGTGGCGCGATCAGATGGAACTCAGGGTCGCCGGGTTCGCCTCCCGGCGCAAGGCCGAGGCCGGTCAGAAAAAAGCCGGTCAGCGCCAGATGGTGAAGGTAGTCGTTGTAGACCTGGGCGACTTCCGAGACCGGCACTTCGGGCGGTCTGCGGGTTGACGGCGTATCCGTAGGGGCGCAGCCCCTACACCCCGGCTAGAATGCGCGCAGGACGCGATCTAGGGGGATTCATGGAACGAGAACGACCGGAGTACTTGCCGCCCATCGAACGACGCCGGTGGGAATTCCCGTGGCTTGCCGTTCTGGCGGTTGCCTTGGTGGCCCTGTTAGCTGGCGGCGTGCAAATGCTCACAAAGACCCAAGCAGCGTGGAATGAGCGTTTCAGAACCACCGATAGCGCGATTGCTGAGCCAGCAACGCCAACGCAAGTACTCGCTGATGCAGAGCGCGAGGTGATGCTTGCTGAAATTCGCCTCAAGCGGGCCACCGCTGAGGCCGCGGCTAAATCGGCTGAACACGGCAGGCGAACTGAAAAGCGTGAGCTGCGTTGCATAAACGGCACACTTTTCCGGCGGATACAGGGAGGCTGGGAGAACCTACCCGGCGAATCCTGCTAACGCTGCAAACAACGCAAGATGGCCGACATAGTAGCCGTAGAACGCCCAGCGGCTGCGCGGCACGCTTACCGGTGCGTGCCCGAGACACATGACCGGCAGCACGAGGAGCGCCCAGCCGTTGCCGTTGTAGAGGCACAGCAGGCCTATAGCGAGCAGCTGCGCGAAGACCCCGGCCGAGGAACCATGCAGCCGCCGCAGCGCGTATCCAGCGACCACCACCGCAACGCCCGCCCACTGGTAGTCCACCAGCAGCGGCAATGGCCCTGCAAGCCCCGCCACGAGCCACCAGCGCCCTGCCCTGATGGCCCACACCACGGACGCGGCGAGGGCGAAGGACGCAAGCACGTTGAGCGGAAGCCAGTGACCGAATGCCAGGGCGTGAGCCGGTTGCGCGATCGCCGCCCACACGGCGAGGCGGCCAACAGACTTGGCTATGTCTGCGCCCGGCTCGCCGAGGTTGTAGGCCATCACCAACGCGAACACCGGGAACGCGATCCGCCCGAGCTCACTGACGACCGGTACATAGCCGCCGTAGAACACCTTAGCAAGGTGATCGCCGGTCATCAGTAGCACCGCAATCCACTTCAGCAACTCGCGCCCACCACTGGTCATCACATGTCCCTCGTGGTGGCTGGAACCTTGGTCTGCGTCTCATATGGCTGAGACTCGGGGAAGGTGCCAAGCGAACGGGTCTGGCGTTGAATGACAGAGCCATTCATGCCGCCCAAGGTGCCCTGCCCCTGCACCGCCATCTGCGGTTGCTGCTGCTGCATTGCCTGATCGCTGCGCTGCCGGTACGGGTTGTAGACCGGCCCGTGACGCGCGAGCGTGCGGCACTCGGGCTGGCTTATGTCGTATGAAGTGCCCTGTTCAGTGACGCACGTGCAGGAACCTTCCGAGCGGTTGCCGAGGCCATCGAGGCCGGGGCCGGATGACATACACACCAGCAGCGGATCGCTGACCGCAGGACGTTCGTCGAACACCGGCGCAGTCCAGGGCATCGTGGCGATGCGCGGAAGGTGATCCTTGGCGTACTCACTCGCCGACTGCCAGCGCGGTTCGCTTTTCTGTGGTGCGCCGAACCCCTGCGGGGACTCGCCAGCATCCGCTGTCGCGGATTGCTGGCCGGCCCCCGCACCGATGGGCGTTTTTCCGTCTTCATCGAGACGCGTCCATGCAGCCCACGCGAGGTAGATAGCCACTACGACGATGACCGGCAATGCCATGAGCTTGAGCGGGAGCTTGGCCTTGATAGTGTGCACTTCGGCCGACTTGTAGCTGCCGAAGCTGGCCGACGGCAGAAGTCGCGTAGTGCGCTGGGCCAGTTCGCGTTTGCCGGACGACTTAATGTCCTCCTGCAACTCGCCCCACCGGAAAACGTCGATGAATTTGGTGCCGAATCGGCGCACCACGTGCGAGTGCGATCCGATAAGGCCACGCACGAACGGATACAGCTGATTGGGCTGCTGAAGCGTCCATACGAAGTCAAGGCCGCGATGACGATGCTCTGCCAAGTCGAGTACGTGCTTAGGGGTGGCCTGCTTAGTTGCATCGTGCAGATGGCCGAACCACTTCCATGCCTCATCGACAAAAATGAGCGAGCCATCGGGCACGATGTAGTTGCCTTCGGCGTCCTTGGCATTCCACTCGCGGGCGTCATCAAGCGCTGTGGCAAGTCCCGGCTGCAACCCGTCGATACCGGCAGCGAACAACGGGCGTGTGCCGTCCTTCGATTCCTTCAATAGGCGCTCCATCATGAGCGCGGTTTTGCCGTTGCCGGGCTGGCCGGTAAAGATCTCGATAGGCACGTTAGGTCCTCCGGACCAGCACGGCGCGTGCGGCATTGACGCCGAACTTAGTCACGACTGCCGAAGCGATCATCGTGCAGGCCTGATCGAACTTCATCATCCCGGCGTAAGCGATGAGGACGGAGCCCCACTGGCCGCCCGGCGCGCCCCCGCCGATCTTGGACTGCATGTTGTCAATCCATGGCTGTACGGCGAACTCGTGCGTTGCCCAGGCGATGCCAAGCCACGCCATTGCGGTAACGATCCACGTGCCGATCTGAGAGCGAAAGATTGCTGCAAGGCCGGACAGCAGCGAGGCAATGAAAAGTGGCATCAGGAGTCCTTAGAAGCAACGATCCGGAGGGAGCCGAGAGCGGCGAGGCCCATCACGAAAAATGAGCCGAGGGAAAGCCAGTTGCATATCGGGGTGGCGTCGATTTGGATGCTGGTGCCCATGAAGCTGACAGCAGGAATGGCGGGGCAAGAACCGCTCCATCCGTAACCGGCCGTGTTGGGTTTGGTGGGCTGGCCCGAGCCGGTGACCCATGCATCGGAACCGGGCAAGGTGCCGGGATTGACGCTGCCGCCGGTGCCGGTCAGAGCGTTGCGAATAGCAGCTAGGTCACCACCATCACCAGAGCCGCCAGAGGCCTTTTCTAGTGCGCACGCGGTGCGCCACTGCATCAGGAGCGATGAGTACTCCATGGCGTCGCACTTGTCGCCGGTGCAGATAGGCGGTGTGTTGCACTGACCGCCCGCGATATTGCGGTTCCTACGAGTGTTGCAATCAATACGCCACTGGATGCGCGCTTGACCGCAGAGGATAGCGGACCCACTGCACGATGGAGGAGTTTTGCAGTCGTCGCCACCGGAGAAGGAATCCGGCTCTTTTTCGCCCGGCTCGCCGCTTTCCTCATCGGGCTGGCCGTCGCCGTCAGAGTCCTTTTTGCAAGTGCCATCCTTGCCACGAGCCTCGCCCTGGGCGCACTGGCCCTCACCGGGCAGGCACTTGCCGTCAGGCGATTTGATGTTGCCTGCGGGGCACTCGCTATCTTTGGTTTTGCAGGTGCCGTCATGCTGAAGCACCCTGCCATCGGGGCACGGTTCCGGCTCGCACTGTCCAAGCGAGTTGGCCTTACTGTTGCCCGGGCACTTGCCCTCGGGCGGTTCGCAGACCTTAAGCAGTGCGTTCCAGTAGAAGCCCTCACCCATGTGCTCGCACGTGCCCTTCTCATCTTCCTTGCACACGTCACCGGTGGTATTGAAGGTCATGCTGCCATCGGAATTGCTGTACCACACGCCGTCGCAGCCTTCTTGACAGCCCATGCTGCCGTTGCGCGCTTTGCCGCCCGAAGACCATGGGCCGGGCCCGGTGTAGGCCTCGCGCTTAGAGCAACTTTTTGCTACAGGTGCAGCAGACGCAAGCGAGTCGTGTCCTGGGCACGGACCATAGATACCGGCAGAGTAGCTACGGTAACTGCATGTGAATTGGACGACCGAGCTACTGACGGACTTCGAGCAGGTGTCACGAACTGATGCGCCCGCACCAATACGCGCAACCTCAGCACGAGCACGAGAAAGACCTGCGGTGCACTCGGCGAAAGCGCGACCCTCGTCACAGAGCTGCCAGCTGCCCTGCGGGAAGGAGCAGAACTGCTGTGCAGCCTGAGCGCGTTCGATACCAGCGCCACCGCCGGTATAGGCACCGGCGAGAACGAAGAGTGTGAGCATGACGCGCAGTGCGGCGCGCATCAGCTGAAGTCCACGAAGATGATTGCGCAGGCGACCAGCCATGCGCCGAGCCAGATCCAGCCTTCCATAACACGTCCCCTGCCCCGTTGTGTCGCGTCCCAAGAGACCGGCGGGAGGGAGTCGGCCCTGCCCGCCGGTGGTTGTTACAGGGCGCGGCGCACCCACTTGTAGACGGCGATGCCGACGAACACGAGGATCACAGCAGCGCCGATCTCGGCAACCGAGGACTTGGCCGATTCGATGGCGCTGACCACGCCGCCGACGTCCACACCGCCACCGCCACCCGAGGCCATGGCCGGGAGTGCGACCATCGCGGTGGAGCCGGTAGCGACCAGGGCGGCAGTCTTGCCCTTCAGGGAATTGATGAACTTCTTCATGTGTTGCTCCTAGTGATAGATGGACTTGCGAATGAGCCGGAACGCGTAAGCCGCAGCCCACAGGAGCGCGATCTTTGCCCCTATCAACTGCGCATCCTCAACCGGCAGCTCCGGCAGTAGTGACGGCTGAGGAATCCAGACCACCGCCGTGCAGGTGCCCGTCGTGGCGTCGAAGTTCGCTTCTAAGCACGCGGGCATCAGCACGGCCATGGGTTATGCCTTGACCGGCGCAGCGCCGGGCGTGGGTGATGGGGTAAGGAGCTTGATGCGGCGGCCGAATTCAAGCCCGCCGAACTTGCCGCTCTGAAGCGACGTGGGGCACAACTCGTAGGTGCCCACCTTGTACGGCTGCTGGCCTTCATCGAGGCCGATGGTGAACGGCAGCGGGAAGTCACCGTCACGAATGACAGCGGCCTTTTGCTCGGTGAAGTTGACAGCGGCTTTGCCGTCGCGTGCAGGGAAGCTGCGGACAGAGACGGACTCAGTGAGAATCTGGACTTTCATAGTGGGATTACCTTCCAAGCGATGGTCCGGCCGAATGCAAAGGTCACTCTCCATGGGGACGGCCAGAACTCCCCGGTGAGTTTGTCGAAATAGCCGCCCTGGCACTTGCGGATGTCGGCTTCACCGCCGAGCGCTTCACGTGCCGATACGGGGGATTTCCACCACCGCAGTTCGCGGCGGGATTCTGTGTTGAGGCCACCGCAGCCATGCGTGCGGAAACCCTTGGGAAACGCAGCGGCAATGACGCTGGTGAACTTTGATGCGTACTTGGCGAGGTAGCCAACAGCGTTACGCGCCTTTTCGATTTGGCTGCTGCCATGAGGCCACCAGCCGCGATGATCGACCTTGCCGAAGTAGATGCCCTTGGGCACCCAGATCAGGAGGTGGTAGTGGGGGCGTCCGCGCTGGGTGAGCTCGCCGACCCATAGATAACGGAACACCTCACCCGCGAACCGTCTGGCCCGAGAGACAATTCCATTGAAGTGCCCCCGCATGCGCTTAAGAAGTTCGCTAACGTCACGAGGGCCGCTATTGCTTCCGTCTCGGTAGGTGAGCGTGAGCATGTACCACGCGCCACGGCGCGATCCTTTCTTAGCTTCTTGGTCATGAAGTCGTGCACTCGTAATGACGGACTTGCGCAGCCGTTGCGCCCGCGCGAGCAGCGGGTCGATCTCGATGGACAGACGGCCGTGCTTCGGCCCGTTGTCACTTGTTTTGTAATGGACAAGCCCAAGGGCCAGCGCTTCGCGCTGGCCCTCAGGGGTCAACGCGACCGGAGCCGCCGCGAGGTAGGACTTGAGAGAAGCACCCGACGCGCGCTTATTGCGCTGCATAGCCTCTGAGGCCATTTCGGTGCGGCGTGCAGAGGCGTGCATCACGCCGATGGCGTCATCGAACGCGGCAAGCTCAGGACGCGGCGCAGGCGTCAGCCCTTCAAGCTTGATGCGGGCGTTCTTGCCGGTGCAGGCAGCACAAAGACCACCGGCGAAGAAGTAAACGGTAGGCTCGCCGCAGAAGTTGCAATGGCCGCTCATTCGAACGGACCCCTGAAAATGTGCTCCAAGAAGTAGATGAGCGCGAGGATCAGAACAGCAACGAGGACGATCACTGGCCAACCTCCGCGCGTGCCTGGGCGACGAATGCGGCGTCACGGATTGCCTTGGTGCCCTGCTCTTCTCGGCGGTCGATACCCCACGCAACGAGACGAGCAAGTCCGATCACAACGCTGAGCGCTGCTATGGCCGCTATGGCGAACATGTATCCGTGCATCCCCTACCCCTGCCCCCAGCCCCTAGAACCCCCGCCACGGCCTAGGGGAGCCGGGACGGGGTGTCACGTGGATACATGACAGGCGCGATGTAAGCTGATTACCGGACACCTGTCAAGCGAGTACATGACATGAGCATCGTGGCAACCCTGCTGGATAAAGCGCGGGCTAGGAAAAACATCAGTTCCGACAATGCGTTAGCGCAACAGCTGGGGACCAACCGCCAAGTCGTTAGCCAATGGCGGCATGGGGATAGCTACCCCAGCGAGGACAACATTGCGGAGCTTGCCGAGATGGCTGGAGATGATCCCGTTCAATGGCTCGTGGCGATCAAGGCCGTTCGGGCGGACGGGAAAGCAGGCAAGGCGTGGGCAGCGCTGGCAAAGCGCTTGGCGTTCACCACAGCCCTGCTCGTGTGCGTGTTCGGCGTTAGCGCGAAGCCTACTGCCGCAACGGTTTCAGGCTTCGAAAAAGTCGGGAATGTATATTATGTAAAACAGCTGGCGGCTGCGGCGAGGTACCACGCGGGCCTCCTCAATCTACCGCTGGCCGTGCTCTAAATTGATGTCCTCTTGTTCCCACATAGGTCCCCTATTTGAATTCAAAGGCTTTTGCTCGCCACAACGTTACCAGTTCCAACGCACGCCCACCTTGCCGTCCCAAGCATCAAACGCACGGTCAAAGCTGCGCTGGTAGCCGATGTTCGCGTAGAGGCTGGTCGAAGCGCCCAACTGCCAGGTCGCCCCGGCGTTGAGCTGCCACCACGTGCCTTTCAGATTGGCTTCGAATGGCACGTAGCCCTCCGCCGAGGAGAACTCGGTCACCGGTTGGCCACGGAACTCATGCCAGCCATTGAGCCGCAGCCATCCGGTGAACAACCGCCGGATGCCGTCATGCGTGGGCTCCAGGGTCCAGGTGTTGGCCCATCGCAGGCCCAGACGGGCAGCGAGCGAGTCCATATTGCTGAACCGGATCAGCGCGGCGGGGTCGCGGTTGTGGTCCCGGTCGATCCGCTGATAAATCACCTGCAGCTGCGGCTCGATGATTTCATCTTCATCCTCCTTATCGATCTGGAACGGATAGCCTCCTTCCAGCGATGCCCCCCAGCCGAAACTGTCGCGCTCCAGCAGAATGCCGTTGCTCGACCTGGATTTGCCTTTGCCCCACGTCCCCTGCCAGACCGCATCCAGATACTGGCCTTCGTCCCAGTAGCGCGTCCAATAGAGGCCAAGTGAAGTGCCCTTGACCTGGTTGCGGCCGGCCAGCGTGCCATCGAAATGCGTCACATCGCTGCGCATCCTGCCCTGCCCCAGATACAGGCCAGCGTGGTCGCGCTTTCCGTCGTCATGCTCCACCGCATAGACATCCGCGCCGGCCTGGATGGCCAGAATGTCGTAGTCGTAGCGCGGGCTGCCACCGTAGATGCCGCGTCGGCTGCCTTCCACGTCACCGTTCTCGCCGATCACGCGCACCCAGCCGCCGTTGAAATACGCATCCCCGCGCAGGTCGGCGCGTTGACGCAGCTGCTCCTGCTCCCCTA
>Ga0213827_1000955_pt1 | contig 18262 bp, 15 predicted proteins | sample MC6MC0898MG_FD_180669 | JGI IMG/M metagenome (GOLD analysis project Ga0213827, IMG submission 180669) | Enriched soil aggregate microbial communities from Iowa State University, Ames, United States - MC6-MC0898-MG | ecosystem: Environmental > Terrestrial > Soil > Unclassified | place: USA: Iowa...
ACCCCCCCCGCCATACCTCCATTTCCTACACCCCCCACCCTTGCCCCCACCCCTCGCGCCGGCCTACTCTAGGCACCGCGCAAACGTTTCACCCCCCGCCCCACCGACAAGCCGCCACCTGGCTGGCCACGAGGCTTACTCATGTTTGATGTCGTGTCTTCGAGCAAATGGCCCACCGGCTATCTGATCAATCCCAACGTAGAACCCCTCGATCCAAAATGGCTGACCGAGTTCAGCAAGATCCCCGCCGCCGCCGTCAGCGACTGCCTGGGGCGCAACGTCGGAGGCCTGGGGCTCAAGGCCTTCCATGGCAACGCACCGATGCTCGGCAGTGCCCTGACCGTACGTGTACGCCCCGGCGACAACCTGATGATCCTCAAGGCCATGCAGATGGCCCGCCCCGGTGACGTACTGGTGATCGACGGCAGCGCCGACCTGACCCGCGCCGTGTTCGGCGGCATCATGCGCGCCATGGCGCTCAAGGCCGGTATCGTCGGAGTGGTGATCAACGGCGCCCTGCGCGACCTCGACGAATGGCAGACCGGCGAGCTGCCGGCCTATGCCATCGGTGGCGTGCACCGAGGCCCGAGTACCGACGGTGGTGGCGAGATCAACGTACCGATCTCCTGCGCCGGCATGCTGGTAGCGCCTGGCGACCTGATGATTGGCGACGGTGACGGCGTTGTCGCCGCCGCCCGCGCCGAATTGCCGGAACTGCTGGTGCGTTGCCACGACCTGCTGGCCCGCGAACAGGCTACGCTTGCGGCTATCGAAGCCGGCACCCTGGACCCGGATCGTTTCGACGCCATCCTGCGCGCCAAGGGTTGCCCGGTCTGACGCCCAACGCATCGCGAGCAGGCCGCAAGCGGGCGCCCGCTCCCACAAGGGTTTGAGGTCGATCACAAAACCTGTGATCCAACCTCGAACCTGCTCGCGATGAGGCCCCTGAAGTCACCGCCACTCACAAGGAGGTTCGTGCATGTTCGATTTCCACCCCCAGCTCAAGCAGCGTTTCGCTGCCCTGCGCACCGGCGCCGAGTTTTTTTCCCTGCGCTACGTGCGCGAGTCTGGCCAGTACCTGTCGGTACGCAAGAACGTCGCCGAGCCGCCCCACCTGAGCCGCGACGAAGGCGCGATGCTGACCGCCCGGGTCAATGGCGTCGAGGCCTATGCCGCGACCAACGACCTGTCGCCCACCGGCCTGCAGGCCGCCCTCGACCGCGCCGAACAACAGGCCCGCGCGCTCGCTGCCCACGCCCTGCTCGACCTGCGCCAGCACACCGTCTCCAGCGAGCGTGGCGACTACCTGTCACCGGATCTGCAACAGCCCTTCCCGTCCCTCAGCGAGTGCTACCAACTGCTGGGCGCCGAATCCGCCGCCGTGCCCAAGGACGACCGTCTGGTGAACTGGCAGGTCAGCATCGGCATCAACCATGTCGAGCAGATTTACCTCAACAGCGCCGGCGCCGAACTGCGCCAGGCGCAACGTTTTGTCTACCCAGGCCTGGACGTCACCGCCTACGACGGCCATGACAGCCAGACCCGCAGCCTGGGCCGCGAGAACTTCGGCCAACAAGGCAGCGCCGACGTCATCAGTCGTTGCGGGCTGATCGGCGCCGGCCCCCTGGTCGCCGACCAGGCCCTGCAACTGCTGCTCGCGCCCAACACCCCGCAAGGTCCGCGCGACCTGCTGCTGATGCCCGACCAGATGATGCTGCAGATCCACGAATCCATCGGCCACCCGTTGGAACTGGACCGCATCCTCGGTGACGAGCGCAATTACGCCGGCACCAGCTTCGTCAAGGCCAGCGACTTCGGCCACCTGCAATATGGCTCCCGGCTGCTCAACGTGACCTTCGACCCGGACATTCCCGAAGAGCTCGCCAGCTACGGCCATGACGACGACGGCACGGTCGCCAGCAAGCAGTTCCTGATTCGCGAGGGCCGCCTGGAACGTCCGCTGGGCGGTGCGCTGTCGCAGTTTCGCGCAGGCCTTAACGGCGTCGCCAACAGCCGCGCCTGCGGCTGGAACCGGCCGCCGATCGATCGCATGGCCAACCTCAACATCGAACCGGGCGAGCAGTCCCTCGAACAACTGATTGGCGGCATCGAACACGGCGTGCTGATGTCGACCAACCGCTCCTGGTCCATCGACGATGCGCGCAACAAGTTCCAGTTTGGCTGCGAGTGGGGTCAACTGATCGAAAACGGCGAACTCCAGGGCGTGGTGAAGAACCCCAACTACCGGGGCATCAGCGCGCAGTTCTGGAACAACCTCAGCGCCGTGGGCGACCGCAGTACGTTCAAGGTGCTGGGCACGCCGAACTGCGGCAAAGGCGAACCGAACCAGGTGATCCGCGTGGGTCATGCCTCGCCGGCCTGCGTATTCAGCAACATTGATGTGTTTGGGGGAGATGCCTGATGAGCCGCGCATTGAGTCAGGTCGAACAGTTCAAGGCCCTGGTGTCCTGGTTGCGCAGCGCCCTGCGCGAGTCGGAGCAATTCACCTTGAGCTATGCCGCCGAGTCCTCGGCGTTCGTACGCTTCAACCACGCCAAGGTGCGCCAGGCCGGAGAGGTGCAACAGGCCAGCGTGAGCTTCAAGCTGATCGACCAGGGCCGGCATGCCGACCTCAACATCACCCTGGCCGGCGACCCGCAAGTCGACCAGCAACGCCTGGCCGAGGGTCTGCAGCAGTTGCGCGAGACCCTGCCCTTGCTGCCGCCGGACCCGTACCTGCTGCTCAACCACGATGGCTGGCAGAGCACGCAAGTGCAGGAGCACCCGCTGCCGGACACCGCCCAGGTGGTGGAACAAATCGCCCGCGCGGCCGAAGGCCTGGACCTGGTCGGTTTTTATGCCGCCGGCCCCATCAGCCGTGGTTTCGCCAGCTCGGCCGCAGCCTTCGGTTGGCACCAGGCCAACAGCTTCAACTTCGACTTCAGCCTGTTCCATGCCAACGGCCAGGCGGTAAAGGCCAGTTACGCCGGGCACGACTGGAGCGACGCCGGTTTTGCCAAGCGCTTCGAACAGGCGCGCGAACAACTGGAATATATGGGCCGCCCGCTGCATACCCTGGCACCCGGAGAATACCGGGCCTACCTGGCACCGGCCGCGCTCGACGAGATTCTCGGCATGCTCTGCTGGGGTGGTTTCTCGGCGCAGTCGATTGCCAGCAAAAGCAGTCCGTTGCAAAAGCTCTACGCCGGCGACCAGCACTTCAGCCCGCTGCTGGATCTTGCGGAGAAAGTCAGCGGTTCCCTGAGCCCGGCGTTTTCCGGCGAGGGCTACCCCCGCAGCGACCTGGCACTGATTATCGCCGGCGCGGCAGGCGAGCAACTGGTGAGCTCGCGCAGCGCTGCCGAATATGGCCTGGTCGCCAACGGTGCCGGCGGCGGTGAGTCGCCCAGCGCCCTGAACATGGCCGCCGGCACCCTGCCCGAAGCCGAGATCCTCAAGCAACTGGGCACCGGCCTGTACATCAGCAACCTGTGGTACCTGAACTACTCGGACCAGCCGGCGGCGCGCTTGACGGGCATGACCCGTTTCGCCACGTTCTGGGTCGAGAACGGCGAGATCCAGGCGCCGGTCAACACCATGCGTTTCGACGACAGCGCCTACAGCCTGCTGGGCTCGCAGCTGGAGGCGCTGACCCAGGAGCGCGAGCTGATTCTGTCGGCCAGCACCTACGACCAGCGCGCCACGGCATCGGCGTTGCTGCCAGGAGCGCTGGTCAGCCGCTTGACCCTGACCTTGTAACAAGCATCGCGAGCAGGCTCGCTCCCACCGGGTGTTCGCCATTCCAGTGGGAGCGAGCCTGCTCGCGATGAGACCACCACGGACTATCTGACTCGCCCCAAACGAGGTCCCATGCCCAACCGCCCTGACCTGGACGCCACCACCGCCCGCTGGATTCCCTGGGTGGTGGCGATTGCGTTTTTCATGCAGTCCCTCGACGGGACCATCCTCAACACTGCCCTGCCCGCCATGGCCCGCGACCTGGCCGAAGACCCATTGCGCATGCAGGGGGTGATCATTGCCTACATGCTCACCGTGGCACTGCTGATTCCCGCTTCGGGCTGGATCGCCGACCGCTTCGGCACCAAAAAAATCTTCTTCGGCGCGATCCTGCTATTCAGCTTTGGCTCCCTGCTCTGCGCGCTATCGGAGACCCTGAGCATGCTGATCGGCGCCCGGGTGATCCAAGGCCTGGGCGGCGCCTTGATGCTGCCGGTCGGGCGCCTGGTGGTGCTGCGCGCCTACCCGCGTTCGGAGCTGGTGCGGATCATGGGGTTCATCACTATTCCCGGCCTGCTCGGCCCGCTGATCGGGCCGACCATGGGCGGCTGGATGGTGCAGTACCTGACCTGGCACTGGATCTTCCTGATCAACCTGCCCGTGGGCCTGGTCGGTTGTTACGCCGTCTGGAAGTTCATCCCCGACCTGCGGGGCAGCGAGCGCACGCGCTTCGACAGCCTGGGCTTCGTGCTGTTCGGCGCGGCCATGGTGTTGATTACCATCGCCATGGAAGGGTTGGGCGAACTGCACCTGCCGCACCTGCGGGTGATGTTGCTGCTGTTCGGTGGCATGGCCTGCCTGGCGGCCTACTGGCTGCGGGCCGGGCATATCGATAACCCGTTGTTCGCACCGTCGCTGTTCAGGACTCGGACCTTTGCCGTGGGCATTCTGGGCAACTTGTTCGCCCGCCTGGGCAGCGGGGCATTGCCGTTCCTGGTGCCGTTGCTGCTGCAGGTGGCGCTGGGCTATTCGCCCTCCCAGGCCGGGATGAGCATGTTGCCTCTGGCCGCGGCCGCCATGCTGGCCAAGTCGGTGGCGCGACCGTTGATCGAGCGTTTTGGCTACCGCATCGTGCTCACCGGCAACACCCTGGCGCTGGGGATCATGCTGGCGAGCATGGGCCTGGTCAGCGAGCAGACGCCCTACTGGCTGCTGCTGGTACACCTGGGAGTGCTCGGGGCCATCAACTCCCTGCAGTTCACCGCGATGAACACCGTGACCCTGATCGACCTCGACGACGCCAGCGCCAGCAGCGGCAACAGCCTGCTGTCGGTGGTCGCGCAACTGTCCCTGAGCCTGGGGGTAGCCTGTGCCGGGGCGTTGCTCGGCGGCTTTACCGCCGAGGTTGGCAACGATGGCGTGGAGACCATTCTCGGGGCGTTCCAGCTGACCTTTGTCACCGTCGGCATCATGGCGATGCTGGCCGCGACGATCTTCTCCCAGCTGTCCAGAGAAGACGGACGGCGCGTCAAACGTCCGGAACCGCACATCGAACCTTAGGGCGAATGGCCACCGGGCTGGTACACTGCGCGACATTTTGTTTTGCAGGCCAGTCCCGTGACCACCATCGCCACCGCTTTTAATACTTTGCCGCTGTCCGCCGCCATGCTGGCTAACCTCGACTCTTTGGGTTATGCCGAGATGACGCCGATCCAGGCGCAAAGCTTGCCGGTGATCCTCAAGGGGATGGATCTGATCGCCCAGGCCAAGACCGGCAGCGGCAAGACCGCCGCCTTTGGTATCGGCCTGCTGAACCCGATCAACCCGCGCTTCTTCGGTTGCCAGGCGCTGGTCATCTGCCCGACCCGCGAACTGGCCGACCAGGTCGCCAAGGAAATCCGCCGCCTGGCCCGCGCCGAAGACAACATCAAGGTCCTGACCCTGTGTGGCGGCGTGTCGTTCGGCCCGCAGATCGGCTCCCTGGAGCACGGCGCGCACATCATCGTCGGCACCCCGGGCCGCATCCAGCAGCACCTGCGCAAGGGTTCACTGGTCCTGCACGGCCTGAACACACTGATCCTCGACGAAGCCGACCGCATGCTCGACATGGGTTTCTACGACTCCATCGAAGAAATCATTGCCCAGAGCCCGGAGCGCCGCCAGACCCTGCTGTTCTCCGCCACCTACCCGGTGGGCATCAAGCAACTGGCCGCCAAGTTCATGCGCAACCCGCAGCAAGTGAAGGCCGAGGCGTTCCACGACGACACCCAGATCGAGCAGCGCTTCTTCGAGATTTCCCCGGAAGAGCGCATGGACGCCGTGGTCAAGGTGCTTGCGCACTACCGTCCGCAGTCCACCGTGGCCTTCTGCTTCACCAAGCAGCAAGTGCAGGAAACCGTCGACCACCTGACCGCCAAGGGCATCTCGGCCGTCGGTCTGCACGGTGACCTGGAGCAACGTGACCGTGACCAGGTCCTGGCGATGTTCGCCAACCGCAGTACCTCGGTTCTGGTGGCCACCGACGTGGCTGCCCGCGGCCTGGACATCGATGCGCTGGACATGGTGATCAACGTCGAACTGGCCCGGGATTCGGAAATCCACATCCACCGCGTCGGCCGTACCGGTCGTGCCGGTGAAAAAGGTATCGCGATCAGCCTGGTGGCGCCGTCCGAAGCGCACCGTGCCCAGGCTATCGAGCTGCTGCAGAAGTCGCCGCTGAGCTGGGACCAACTGAGCAACCTGCCCTCCCAGGGCGGTGGTCCGTTGCTGCCGGCCATGAGCACCCTGTGCATCGGTGCCGGGCGCAAGGACAAGGTCCGTCCGGGCGATATCCTTGGCGCACTGACCGGCGACGCCGGCGTGCCGGGTGCCCAGGTCGGCAAGATCGCGATCTTCGACTTCCAGGCCTACGTGGCCGTGGACCGCAGCATCGCCAAGCAGGCTGTGCAGCGCTTGAGCGAAGGCAAGATCAAAGGCCGTTCGTTGCGCGTGCGCATCCTTTAAGAACGCCGCGTATCCCCTTGTAGGAGCGAGCTTGCTCGCGAAAAACCTGAGCTCACCGCGCTGAGCCAGGCTGCCAGCGTTATCGTTGACGCCCATCGCGAGCAAGCTCGCTCCTACAGTTAGTTTTTTGATGACACACCAGAGGACACCGTTTTGCGCTCTACCGAAGTCGTGATCATTGGCGCTGGCGCCGCAGGGTTGATGTGTGCGCTGACCGCCGCCGGACGCGGGCGCAAGGTGGTGTTGCTGGACCATGCCAACAAGGCCGGCAAGAAAATCCTGATGTCGGGCGGTGGGCGCTGCAACTTCACCAACATGTACACAGAACCGAGCAATTTTCTCTCGCAGAATGCGCATTTCTGCAAATCCGCGCTGGCCCGCTACACCCAGTGGGATTTCATCGGCATGGTGGCCAAGCATGGCGTGCCGTACCACGAGAAGAAGCTCGGCCAACTGTTCTGCGATAACAAGTCCAGTGACATCCTCGAGATGCTGCTCAGCGAGTGCGAGCAGGCCGGTGTCAACCTGCACCTGGACACCTCGATCCAGACCATCGAGAAACTCGCCAGCGGCTACCTGCTGGACACCACCCTCGGCCAATTGACGTGCGAGTCCCTGGTCATCGCCACCGGTGGCCTGTCGATCCCGACCCTGGGTGCCACGGGTTTCGGTTATCAGGTGGCCCGCCAGTTCGGTCACGAACTGCTGCCGACCCGCGCCGGCCTCGTGCCGTTCACCATCACCGACCAGCTCAAGGAGCTGTGCGGCGAGTTGTCCGGCACTTCGGTGGACTGCCTGGTGAGCTGCAACGAGCAGAGTTTCCGCGAGAACATCCTGTTCACCCACCGCGGCCTCAGCGGTCCGGCGATCCTGCAGATTTCTTCGTTCTGGCAGTCCGGCGACACGGTAACAATCAACTTGATGCCCGACCACGACGTACCGGCCTGGCTGCAACAACAGCAAGCCGAACGGCCGAACAGCGAGCTGAAAACCCTGCTTGGCGAGATCTTCACCAAGAAGATGGCCAACCTGTTGGCTGACAGCTGGTTCGTCTCCAAGCCGATGAAGCAGTACACCCACGCCGAAATTGCCGAGATCGCCGACAAGCTGGCGAACTGGACGCTGGTACCGGCCGGTACCGAAGGCTACCGCACTGCCGAAGTCACCCTGGGCGGTGTCGACACCCATGAAGTGTCCTCCAAGACCATGGAATCGCTGAAAAGCCCCGGGCTGTACTTCATCGGCGAAGTGCTGGATGTCACCGGCCACCTGGGCGGCTTCAACTTCCAGTGGGCCTGGGCTTCGGGCTACGCGGCGGCGCAGTACATCTGATTTACCGCTCCCACATGGGTCACGGGGTGCCTGACAAGGAACAGATTTTGCTGTCAGATGTGATCGGCGCCATTGCGTCGGCGTCATTACTGGCTCAATTTAGCGTCATTGCCCCGGAAGGCCTTCGCACTTCATGCCATCGACTTCGTTTCGTCAGTCTCTGCGTCGCCTTTGGGCCCTGGATAAATTCAGCTACAGCGTGCGGGTGTTCATCGCCCTGACCGGCAGCATGGCGCTGTGCTGGTACCAGGATGAGATGGGCCTGTTGATTCCGCTGTTCCTGGGCATTATCGCCAGCGCCCTGGCCGAAACCGACGACAGCTGGCAAGGCCGGCTCAATGCGCTGGCGGTCACGCTGGTGTGTTTCAGTGTCGCGGCGTTCTCGGTCGAGCTGTTATTCCCCTACCCCTATATCTTCGTGTGCGCCCTGGCGCTGGCCAGTTTCGGCCTGACCATGCTCGGCGCCCTGGGCGAACGGTATGGGGCGATTGCCTCGGCAACCCTGATTCTCTCGGTCTACACCATGATTGGCGTTGACCAGCGCGGCGGCGCGGTCACCGACTTGTGGCACGAGCCCCTGCTGCTGGTGGCCGGGGCAGCCTGGTACGGCCTGCTCTCGGTGCTGTGGCAGGCGCTGTTTTCCAACCAGCCAGTGCAACAAAGCCTGGCGCGGTTGTTCCGCGAGCTGGGGTTTTACCTCAAGCTCAAATCAGCGCTGTTCGAGCCGGTCCGGCAGATGGACGTCGAAGCCCGGCGCCTCGAATTGGCGCAGCAGAACGGGCGGGTGGTCGCCGCCCTGAACGCCGCCAAGGAAATCATCCTGCACCGGGTCGGCAACGGGCGGCCGGGGTCGAAGGTCAGCCGCTACCTGAAGCTGTACTTCCTCGCCCAGGACATCCACGAACGCGCCAGTTCCTCGCACTACCCCTATAACGCCCTGGCCGACGCCTTCTTCCACAGTGACGTGCTGTTTCGCTGCCAACGCCTGCTGCGCCAGCAAGGCAAGGCCTGCCGGGCGCTGGCCGAGTCGATCCAGATGCGCCAGCCGTTTGTCTACGATGCCAGCTTCGCCCAGGCCCTCAGCGACCTCGATGCATCCCTGGAGCACCTGCGCATCCAGAGCAATCCGGCCTGGCGCGGCCTGCTGCGCTCCTTGCGGGCCCTGGCCGCCAACCTTGGCACCCTCGACCGCCTGCTCAGCGATGCAAGCAACCCCGACAGCCTGGCCGATGCGACCGACAGCAGCCTGCTCGACCGCTCGCCGCGCAACCTCAAGGATGTCTGGACCCGCCTGCGCACCCAGCTGACACCCACCTCCCTGCTGTTCCGGCATGCCCTGCGCCTGCCCCTGGCGCTGACCATCGGCTACGCCATGGTGCATTTGATCCACCCCTCGCAAGGCTACTGGATCATCCTCACCACGCTGTTTGTCTGCCAACCGAACTACGGCGCGACCCGGCGCAAACTCGGGCAACGAATCATCGGCACCGCCATCGGCCTGACCGTGGCCTGGGCGCTGTTCGACCTGTTCCCCAATCCGCTGGTGCAATCGTGCTTCGCGATCGCCGCCGGGGTGGTGTTCTTTATCCACCGCACCACCCGCTACACCCTGGCCACGGCGGCAATCACGGTGATGGTGCTGTTCTGCTTCAACCAGGTCGGTGACGGCTACGGGCTGTTCCTGCCGCGCCTGTTCGACACCTTGCTCGGCAGCCTGATCGCCGGCCTGGCGGTGTTCCTGTTCCTGCCGGACTGGCAGGGCCGGCGGCTGAACAAGGTGCTGGCCAACACCCTGACCTGCAACAGCATCTACTTGCGCCAAATCATGCAGCAATATGCCGCCGGCAAACGCGACGACCTGGCCTACCGCCTGGCTCGCCGCAACGCGCACAACGCCGACGCCGCCCTGTCCACGACCCTGGCCAACATGCTCATGGAGCCTGGGCATTTCCGTAAGGAAGCAGACGTCGGTTTCCGCTTCCTGGTGCTGTCCCACACGTTGCTCAGCTATCTCTCGGGCCTGGGCGCGCACCGCGAGACCCAGCTCCCGGATGAAGTCCGCGAGCACCTGATCGAAGGTGCCGGCGTCAGCCTGGCGGCAAGCATCGACGAAATCGCCCAGGGCCTGGCCAGCAAACTGCCGATCGCCATTCACAGTGACGCCGAAGAAGCCCTGGCCGCGGAGCTTGAGCAGATGCCGGACGAAATCGATGAAGGCCAGCGCCTGGTGCAGAGCCAGTTGGCATTGATCTGCCGCCAGCTCGGGCCGTTAAGGACGCTGGCGGCGCATTTGATCAAGGATACGCGCGAGGATTGATCGCAGTGGGGCTGTCATCGCGAGCAGACGGCGCGACCGGCTCCCACAGCCTGCGAGGACTGCGTCCTCGAACGCAGCCTCGCGGGCTCGGCAGCTGCTACAGGGTTTCACATCCCATGCTGACGGAGCAGCCGGTCGTAACTCCCATCAGCCTTCATTTCGGCGATTTCCCGGTCGAATCCGGCGACTATCTTCGCGTGGTCCGGGTTCTTCAGGCTGACCAGGATGTGCAGGCTGTTTTCGCTCAAGGGCCTGGGCAGGAACTCCACCGAGTTGCGCACCTTGGGTGATTCGCGCGCGAGGAAATAGCGAGCCACGTACTCGTCCTCCAGGGTCAGTTGCACCCGGTCAGCCGCCAGCATGCGCACGGCCATGGCGAAGTTGTGCACCTGGACCTTCTGCAGGGCGGCGTCGCCGTCGAACTCCGGGGAATAGGCATAACCGCGTAAGACCGCGATCGGATAGGTGTGCAGCTGCTGCAGGTTGTTGTATTCGATGGGGGCATCCTTGCGCTTGAGAAAGCGGATGCGATTGAGCAGGTACTCGGCGGAGTACTGCCCCAGATGGGTGCGTTCCTCGTTGTACCAGGCATTCACCAGGACGTCGTAGCGTCCCTCGCCCAAACCCAGCAACGCCCTGGCCCAGGGTACTTGCTGGAAGTCACTGGCATAACCGGCCCGCGCCAGCGCAGTGCTGACAATATCGGTGGCCAATCCGCCATTGACCAACGTAGCGTCAGTGAATGGCGGCCAGGCATCGGCCACCAGGCGCAGCTTGTCCGCTGCAGCGCTCTGGCTCAGCAACAGCAGGCCAATCAAGGCGAAGGCTCGATGCAATCGCGGCATGCCCGGGTATCCTTAGAGGGCGCGTAGCCCAGCGTATTTTTAGCCGAACTCGATAGCCCGTACACCGCCTGACGGCGACAACCCGGGCTATCACACTAGCTGACCACGGCCTCGGCAAAGCGCCTCAAAGCAGATTACACAAAGATGACGAAGCTGCGCGAAATGAATGATGGCATTTTGGTCTTTGCCACAGAATTTCCTGCAGGCAAGACATCCAGCAGCCAGACGCTTAGTATCAGGGCCAGACTTTTCAAAGGACGCGAAGATGACGGTTGAATGGGTTTGCAAACACCACAGTGACCTGGGCAAAGAGCAGCTTTATGCCATTTTGCAGTTGCGCACACAGGTGTTCGTGGTCGAACAGAAGTGCGCCTACCAGGAAGTCGACGGCCAGGACCTGGACAGCGACACCTGCCACTTGATGGCCTGGGACGGTGATCAACTGGTGGCCTACCTACGCCTGCTCGACCCGACTTCGCAAGGCGGTGACGTGGTGCTCGGCCGAGTGGTGATTGCACCGCAGGCCCGGGGCCAGGGGCTGGGTCATGAGCTCATGGCGCAGGCGCTCAAGCAGGCCGAAAAATACTGGCCGCAGACTCCGATCTACCTGTCGGCCCAGGCCCATCTGCAGGGGTATTACCAGCGTTATGGGTTTGCCGTGGCCGGTGAGCAATACCTGGAAGACGGCATCGCCCATATCGGCATGCGCCGGCCCTGAAGGCCTTTTCGCACGGTAGGTGCTGGTTTGCCAGCGCAGGCGCCAGCACTACCCGTGCCAATACTCAGGGATAACCCAACACTGCCTTGATCTGGCGTAGATGCTGTTCGATCCAGCGCGGATCGATCGCTCCCCACTCGCGAATGCAGTAACGTCCGGCGTGGTTGCGCGCGCCGTCCTCCTGCTCGAACTCACAGACCACATCCAGGTCCGCCAGGGCGGCAATGGTGTCCTGGGCCGTGCGCCGGGGCATGCCGGTGATTTCGGTCAGCGCCGGGACACTGCTGGCCAGCCCGCTGTCGATCAGGTACGCCACGTACAGGCGGCGGTAGAAGCTGCTCTTGGTCTTGCTCACGTCCATCCAGACACTCCTGCTGGTGATGATTACTGCATGTCGCGCCAGGTCAGATAAACCCGCAAATCGAATTCCAGCTGGTGATAACCGGGCAGCATGTGTTCGCACAACTTGTAGAACGCCTTGTTGTGGTCGGACTCTTTGAAGTGCGCAAGCTCATGCACCACGATCATCTTCAGGAACTGCGGCGCGGCATCCTTGAACAAAGAGGCAATGCGGATTTCTTTCTTGGCCTTGAGCTTGCCGCCCTGCACCCGAGAGATTGCGGTGTGCAGGCCAAGTGCACGATGGGTCAAGTCCAGGCGGTTGTCGAACAGCACTTTGTCGATGGCCGGTGCGTTGCGCAGGTATTCCTGCTTGAGCTCCAGCGCATAGCTGTACAGCGCCTTGTCACTCTGCACGGCATGCTTGTCCGGGTAGCGTTGGCTCAGGTAGGCGCCCAGCCGATCCTGCTCGATCAGTTGATGCACTTGCTGCTGCAAGGCGGCGGGATAAGCCTGGAGGTATTTGAGCGCGGTCATGGGACAACAACGAAAGTCACGAAAGACCGCCAGTGTAGCGAATTCAGGCGGTCGCCGCGCTCCAGTCGAACGGTGGCACAAAGTCCCTGACCTCGTCCGCCATCAATGGCCGCGCCACCAGCCCCCCCTGAGCAAAGGGACAACCATTGGCCAGCAGCCACTGATACTGGGCAATCGATTCGACCCCTTCGGCGATCACCTGCACGCCGAATTCCCTGGCCAGCTCGATGATGTTTCGCGCCAGTGCCGCATCCCGGGGCGAGGTCAGGACCCGGGCGATCAGATGCCGGTCCAGCTTCAAGGTATCGAGTTCGATATCCCGCAGGTGGGTCAGCGAACAAGGCCCCGAGCCAAAGTCGTCGAGCGCCACCCGCACCCCGAGGTTGCGCAGCAGGCGCAGTTGCTTGCGCGCTTCATCGGGGTTGTGCAGCAAGGCCTCTTCGCTGATTTCCACCTCCAACTGGCGGGGCATCAACTGATGGCGCTCCAGCACCAGCCGCAACTCGGTGGCCAGGTTGGGCATACCGAACTGGGTGTTGCTCAGGCTGACCGCCAGCACCATGTCTTCACTGAACAGCTGGTCCCAGGCCTTTCGCTGCCGGGCACTGCTCTGATAGATCCAACTGCCCAGGCGGCTGATCAGTTGCGCTTCTTCCAGCAATGGCAAGAACAGCCCCGGCGAGACATCGCCCACACTGGGATGCTGCCAGCGCAGCAAGGCCTCGAACCCACGTATGCATCCATCGGCCAACGCAACCTGGGGCTGGTAGACCAGGTTGAAATCCTTGTGCTCGATGGCCGAGCGCACGCTCTCCTCGAGCATCAAGCGGGTCCGCGCACGACCATTCATGTCGTGGTCGTAGAAGCGGTACTGCTGGCGACCCGCACGCTTGGCCTCATACATGGCGATATCGGCGGTACGCAGCAAGTCGTCGAGGCTGGCGCCGCAATCCGGAAAAGTGGCGATGCCGATGCTCGCGCCCAGCGCCACATCCAGCCCGTCAATCTGCTGACAGATCGACACCCGCTCTATGAGTTTTTCCGCCATTTTCGCCGCTTGCTCGGCAAACTCGAGGTCGAGTAGCGCGGTGAATTCATCCCCGCCCATGCGCCCCAGAATATCGAAGGGACGCAGGCAAGCCTTCAACTGCTCCGCGACCCAGCGCAGCACCTGATCGCCGGCGTCGTGCCCCAACGAATCATTGACCCGCTTGAAGCCATCCAGATCCAGGTACAGCAACACCCAGACACTGCCCGCACGCTCGCCGCGCAGCAGCAGGTTTTCCGTAGCCTGGTAGAACCCCCGGCGATTGAGCAGGCCGGTCAGCGGATCGGTGACCGCCTGGAACTCCAGTTGCTGATGCAGGTGGCAGACCACCGACATATCGAGCACGGTGACCACCATCGCCCGCTGCTCGGGCGGCAGCGGCGCGCACGACAGCGCCACCGGCACTTGCTGCCCGGACGCGGTACGCAGCAACGCATCATGGGCGCGCCAGGTCTCGCCGCGGCGATAGTGGGCATGGATCTCCGAATCGGCCCACTGGGTGATCGGCGGTTTTTGTAGAAAGTCGATGAAACCGGTCCCCTGTAATTCGTCGACCCTGGCGCTGAGCAAGCGGCACATGGCGGGGTTGGCGAAGCGAATTCGCCCGTCATCGCCCATCACCAGGATGCCTTCGGCGGCATTCTCCAGCACCGAGGCGTTAAAGGCCCGCGCAGCCTCCAGGTCCCGACTCAACTGCTGCAAGGCCCGGCGGCTGCGCTGATGCTCCAGCAGGGCCTGGACCTTGGGCTTGAGTATCTGTGGGTCGAACGGTTTGAACAGGTAGTCCACCGCGCCATGGGCATAGCCCTTGATCACAGCGTCCGGGGATTGTTCGTTGGCGGTCAGGAAAATGATCGGGGTCAGCTGGGTGCGTTGGCTGCCGCGCATCAGGCGGGCCACTTCAAAGCCATCCATGTCCGGCATCTGTACGTCCAGCAGCACCAGGTCGACATCATGTTCGAGTAACAGGTTCAGGGCTTCCAGGCCCGAGGCAGCGGTCATCACCTGCCAGTCCTGGCGCTGCAGCAACGCACGCATGCTGACCAGGTTTTCCGGGTAATCATCTACGATCAAAAGAACCGAGCGGCCGTCACCTGGCTTGGGTTGCGCGCATTCCATGCTGCTTCTCTTTCTGGGGAGGGTGAAACGGCTTACCGAAAACCGGACAAATGTTGTGGTTTCACTCTAGACCGGGTTTTGCCCAATCAGAAGGTATCAACACGCCATCACTGCATCAAAGCAGGCTCCTCCCGACTAACGGACTGTCTTTGCAGGCCCCGCAAACCGCTACTTGTGGCACGTCGCCATTTAGCTGACGCCAATTAACCGCCAGGCGGCCATTAACAATGCGCCCTCCGGGGCTTATAAAGGCCGCCCCCAAGATGGGCGGGCCAGAGCTTCTCCCGCACCCTTTCAGACAGAACTCATGGAATTCCTTGACGATGATCGATCTCGCAACCTGGAACCTCAGCGTTCCCGTTGGCACTCCCCCGGCTACCATCGACACCCCGAAACTGGTCAGTGGTTTCAAGAACCAATACTTCCATTCCAACACTGGCACCCTGTTTTTCTGGGCGCCGGTCACCGGAACCCGCACTGAAAACGCGATCTATCCACGCACCGAGCTGCGCGAAACCTTCAGCAACGGCACCCTGCGCAACTGGCTCTACCCGGACGCCGACAACGCGTTGCGGGCCACCCTGGCGGTGAACCAGGTGCCGAGCTCGGGCAAGTTGGTCATTGGCCAGATCCACGCGTACGACAGCCAGAAGCCGCTGGTGAAACTCGAGTACCAGTACAAAAGCACCACCGCCACCGGCAACATCGTCGCCAAGGTGCGGATGCGCCCGGATGATGCCGAAGGCCGGGTGATTACCATCGCCAGCGGGGTCAAGCTCGACCGCGACTTCTCCTACCTGATCCACTTGAGCCCGGGCGGCGCCCTGGGTATCAGCGCCGCCGGCTCCCAGTGGGCCAGCAAGATCAGCACCACCTGGCGCAACAAACCGCTGTACTTCAAGGCCGGGGTCTATGTGCAGGACAACACTGGCAACAGCCAGGAAGGCGGCAAGGTGACCTTCAGCAAACTGGACATCGATCACGACAAATAAACGCTTGTTGTCGCACCACGACGCTTTCAGACAGATCCGCGCCCAGGGGCTCGACATTTCTGTAGGACAATCTGAGTATTGCCCCGCGTAAATACGACACCCCCTATAAGAACGTCATGGAGACACACCCGATGCCCTTTACTCGCTCCCTTCTCGCACTCTCTCTGGGCATGGCTTTGTTGCACAACCCGGTCTTCGCCGCGCCACCTTTGTCGATGGCCGATGGGGTGGCCCAGGTCCATGCCCAGGACAGCAACGCCTGGGTCGAAATCAACAAGAGCGCGTTCGAAAACAATATTCGCGCCCTGCAAGCCACCCTCGCCGACAAATCAAAACTCTGCGCCGTACTCAAGGCGGACGCCTACGGCCACGGCATTGGCCTGCTCATGCCCTCGGTGATCGCCATGGGCGTGCCGTGCGTGGGTGTTGCCAGCAACGAAGAAATCCGTGTGGTGCGCGAAAGCGGCTTCAAGGGCCAATTGATCCGCGTGCGCACGGCCGCCTTGAGCGAGCTGGAAGCAGCCCTGCCCTATAACGTCGAAGAGTTGGTGGGTAACCTCGATTTCGCCGTCAAAGCCAGCCTGATTGCCGAACAGCATGGCCGGCCGCTGGTGGTGCACATTGGCCTGAACTCCAGCGGCATGAGCCGCAATGGCGTGGAAATGACCACCGCCCAGGGTCGCCGTGACGCAGTCGCCATCACCAAGGTGCCGAACCTGGACGTGCGGGCGATCATGACCCACTTCGCGGTCGAGGACGCCGCCGACGTACGTGCCGGCCTCAAAGCGTTCAATCAGCAAGCCAAATGGCTGATGAGCGTGGCCCAACTGGACCGCAGCAAGATCACCCTGCATGCGGCCAACTCCTTCGCCACCCTGGAGGTGCCCGAGTCGCACCTGGACATGGTCCGCCCCGGCGGCGCGCTGTTCGGCGACACCGTGCCGTCCCACACCGAATACACCCGGGTGATGCAGTTCAAGTCCCACGTCGCCTCGGTCAACAGCTACCCCAAGGGCAACACGGTCGGCTACGACCGCACCTTCACCCTGGCCCGTGACTCGAAGCTGGCCAACATCACCGTGGGCTACTCCGACGGCTACCGCCGCGCCTTCACCAACAAAGGCATCGTGCTGATCAACGGCCATCGTGTGCCGGTCGTTGGCAAAGTCTCGATGAATACCTTGATGGTCGACGTCACCGACGTACCGACCGTGAAGAGCGGCGATGAGGTGGTGTTGTTCGGCAAGCAAGGGACTGTGCAGACCTCCCAGGCCGAGATAGAGGAAATCAACGGTGCGTTGCTGGCCGACCTCTACACGGTGTGGGGCAATTCCAATCCCAAAGTGCTGGTGGATAAATAGCCCAAGCACTGTGGAGCGCTGCGTCATAAACTGTCGAATCTGCAATCGGCCACAGAACCGGAGCCAGGCTTGCAAAAGGCATTGTTGTCCCAGTTCGGCGGCACCGGTCTTGGCAGTGTGACGAAACGCCGGGACATCCGCAAAAAAGCATATTCCAGTTCTTCGGGCCCTTCGTAGTCACAGGCGACGAAGGGACCGTTCTGCCCGGTCCTGATCGCCGCCGAGATGAATACGAGCGTTTTGAGATAATAATCCTGTGCAACCGGGTTTTCCCCTGTCCAGCCACTCCCCGGCGCAATGGCGCTGTAGCTATAACCGAGGTCTTCTTGCTTCTGATCGATAACCGCCACGGCAGGGCACATTATCGGTCCGACAAAGGGCTTCTGAGCGCACCCGCCCAATAGCGCGAGCCCGCCGATTGCGATCAAACACAACAAGGGGTGAAAAGGCTTCATGGGTACACGCTCCTGTGGGTTCCTGAGCGACACGATGAACAACGACGAGCCTGTGCGTAACTGTCAAACCTGACAGGTTGATAGAACCATTCCCGATAGGTGCTATTTCTAACCCATAAAAACCGGCCACAAAAAAACCCGCATCGCTGCGGGTTTTTATCGACGCCGGAGGCTTAGTTCACCTTGGCGTTCAGCTCACCTTTCAGGTAACGCTGGTACATCCCTTCCAGGGAGATCGGCTTGATCTTCGAAGCGTTGCCGGCAGTACCGAAGGCTTCGTAACGCGCGATGCACACGTCACGCATGGCGGTCACGGTGGCGCCGAAGAATTTACGCGGGTCGAACTCGCTCGGGTTGCTGGCCATCAGGCGACGCATGGCGCCGGTGGATGCCAGGCGCAGGTCGGTGTCGATATTGACCTTGCGCACGCCGTGCTTGATACCTTCGACGATTTCTTC
>Ga0213827_1000957_pt1 | contig 18232 bp, 16 predicted proteins | sample MC6MC0898MG_FD_180669 | JGI IMG/M metagenome (GOLD analysis project Ga0213827, IMG submission 180669) | Enriched soil aggregate microbial communities from Iowa State University, Ames, United States - MC6-MC0898-MG | ecosystem: Environmental > Terrestrial > Soil > Unclassified | place: USA: Iowa...
GAGTGGAGACTGGGCGACTCCTTGGGGATCAGCGTCACAAATGAGACCCTGGAGCGAGCAACGCGAGTGAAGCGGCTCATCGGACGCCCCCAGGAAGCTTTGCTCTGTGCGAAAGCGTAGTGCTAACGTAGCGACAGCAACAAAGCGCCCAGTCGGAACGGAAATCAACCACACGTTATGGTGATGAGCCTTTTTTTGTCACTAAACATTTGTGATATGGCTTTTTAAAAAAGATTGATCATTTATAATAAAGAATGATCATTTGTAATAAAGTTTGATAATAGCCACCTCTTTAGATAATTTTGAGGTGGTTTTTTAATGGATATTTGTGTTAAAATATATGTTTGTCTTGTGGAGTATTATATAATGTGATATTCAATTTGACGTTTTAGAAGATACAAAGTTAATAGTTGTTAGATAATAAAAAATACATAGTTATATATTATAATTTTAACTAGATAAAAATGAAGGGGAAAATATGAGAAAAAAAGTTATTTTATCATTAATGTTAATGACATTTCTTTCTGCTGTAGAAGGAACAATTGTTAGTACAGCAATCCCCCGTATAACGAGTGATTTGTCAGGCGTCGAACTTGTTAGTTGGGTATATGCAATTTATATGCTTGCCACAGCTGTTTCGACTCCAATATACGGGAAATTGGCTGATTTATTCGGTCGTAAAAAAGTTTTACTGATCGGAGCTACAATATTTTTAGTCGGTTCTGCACTTTGCGGTTTCGTTACATCGATGGAACAGCTCATTGTCTTTCGTGCCCTTCAAGGTCTAGGTGCTGGCGCTATTATGCCAATAACAATGACAATCATCGGTGACTTATATAGCGAAGTGAAAGACCGTGCAAAAGCACAGGGCTTGATTAGTGCTGTTTGGGGCGTCTCTGGTGTTATCGGACCATTAGTTGGCGGATTTTTAGTTGATTCTCTTTCTTGGCGCTACATCTTCTTCTTAAACATTCCATTTGGAATTATCGCTTGTTTAATGATTGTAATTTATTATAAAGAATCTATTAAGCCTGCTAAGCATCATATTGACTATCTTGGTGCAACAGTATTCTCATTAAGTACAATCGCTTTACTTTATGCGTTATTAACAGGTAGCAGTAAGCACAACTGGGGGGACATTACAATTATAGGCCTCTTCATCTTTGCAGCTGTTTCATTCATTATTTTCTTATTCATTGAGAAAAAATCGCCGGAACCATTAATTCCGCTAGCACTTTTCTCTAACCGTACATTATCTATTATAAATATACTAACTCTTATTTCTGGTGCAATGCTTATTAGTATTACAATGTATCTTCCAATTTGGAGCCAAGGTGTATTAGGAAAAAATGCGACAGACGCCGGACTCATTTTAATGCCACTTCCTGTTATGTGGACATTCGGCACTATTTTTTCTGGTAAATTAGTTGGTAACTTAAATACGAAACAAATCATTCTACTTGGAACTAGTGTTAATTCAGTTGCTGCCTTTTCATTATTTACATTGTCAATAGATTCACCAGCATTCCTTATTTATGTTGCAGTTGGATTATTAGGCTTAGGAATGGGGCTTGTTACACCAATCTACATGGTAACAATTCAAGCAGCTGTTCCTACTCATACGCGCGGGACAGCAATTGGCTTAAACACATTTATCAATACGTTTAGTCAAACATTAGGAGCGGCAGTTTTCGGGGCGATTTTCAACACGATGATTCATGCACATGGTATTAAAAACCTTGATCTTGTATCTTCTGGTGGACATGAAGCAACTACAGCAAACGTAGTAACCGAATCACAAGAGGCATTAGCTTCAAGTGTACATTTCATTTATATGAGTACTTTTATATTAGCATTAGTAACTTTAGTAATTGTTTGGTTCTTATTAAAGCCATCCACACAAACTAGTGAACAATAAAAATTAATTAATATAAAAATAAGCTGTGAAGATTTTTCTTTATAGTTTATTTTTATTTCAAACATAATTTGATTTCATATGTTGCTTTGGATTTTTTATCTTTACCCAAAAGTAAATCATCTGATAAAAGATTCGAGCATCTTTTTTTTAGTGTACTAAGATAATAGTTACTCCCCAATTGAACATTCATGCTACTGTCCCTCCTTTGGAATTATTATATTTTTACATTTATATTAGTTGTATATAGTAACTATTTACTCTTTTTTAATTAACTTGTGGATGACATTTGTTAAAACGTATGCCATGTATATAAGTCGGAACGGAAATCAACCACACGTTATGTGATCATCCAATTTTATCTACAATTTTACTTCGCTTTTTATTTGTATCGATAAACTTTGATAATGTAACGAATAAAATTTTGGATTTATCGCCCAACTTTTTATATTTATCGACATAAACCTGTCCTAAATAAATTAAAGCGGCTTTACGAAGCCAAACTTTCCTTTTTATAGTATAATAAGCGTAAGTACAGCATTTGTTTGTGATGTGTAAGGGAAAGGATGATATTTGTATGGCAGAGAAAGTAGGACAATCTTTCGTACAACCAACACCTTCTGGAAAAGAAGAACTTGGGAAAATTGAAGTAGCAGCAGAAGTAATTGAAGTTGTTGCGGGAATCGCAGTGAACGAAGTGGAAGGAATTGCTGCAACTCGTGGTAATATTGCAACGGGCGTAGTAGAACGCTTCGGTAAAAAGGTACACAATAAAGGCATTAAATCTGGTGTCACTGAAACTGGTGAAATTTCGATTGATGTATTTTGCTCTGTGAAATATGGCTTTTCTATTCCAAAAGTAGCGAAGGAAGTGCAAACTCAAATCCGCCAAGCTATTTTTAATATGTCAGCTCTTGAAACAGCAGAGGTGAATGTCCACATTACAGGTATTCACTTTGAAAAAGATGAGGTAGCAGTACAAGAATAAAAAAAAGGGGTTGCCTGTATGATGATGTATTCATCGAAAGGCAATCCCTGTTTTTTTATTTTATCAGTAGTGAATAGTATCGCTACTTTATTATATTTCAATATGCTTTGGTTTTTTCCAGAACAAAGCAAGTATAACGCCAAGTGCTAAAACAATTGTCGCAAAGTAGTAAGGATAGTTTAAATTAATATCGAACAATATCCCACCTAAAATAGGCCCAAATATATTACCAAGACTTGTGAACATAGAGTTCATACCACCAACGAATCCTTGTTCATTACCAGCGATTTTTGATAAATAAGAGGTAACGGCTGGACGTATTAAATCGAAGCCGACGAAAATAAAGAATGTGACAAATAATATCGCGAAATAGTGGCTAACGAATGTCATAGCAAAGGTTAGAACAGCAGATAGGACGAGAGATACACGGATCAGATTGATTTCGCCCATTTTCTTAATAAGCCCATCGAATAGCAATAGTTGAGCAAGGGCCCCGACTATTCCACTTCCAGTAATAATAATTGCGATATCTGAAGGCGTAAAGGCAAATTTATGATCTACAAATAGACTAAATAACGACTCAAATGCAGCTAAACCAAACGACAGTACGAAAATAAGTACGAATGGAATAAGGTATAGTGGGCTGAAAATACGCTTCATACTGCCTAACATTGATGGTGCAGACTCTTCATCATCTGAAGCACGTGTCGGTTCTTTTAACAATACAATTGAAAAGATAGCTGCAAAAAATCCAAGTATACCAGCGGAGTAAAATGGTATGCGTGTTCCGAATTCTGCTAAAAATCCACCGATTCCAGGGCCGATAATAAAACCAGTACTAATCGCTGCACTCATATAGCCCAGTGCTTTTGGACGTTGTGACAAAGTAGTAATATCAGCAATATATGCAGTCACTGCTGGCATGATAAAGGCAGCACTCACACCGCCTAGCATACGTGAAATAAAAAGTACTTCAACAGAGCCACCAAAACCAAATAACAGTTCTGAAAGGCCAAAAATAAAAAGACCAACAACAATCATAATTTTGCGGCCGATTTTATCTACGAGCTTACCTGCAATTGGGGATACGATAAGTTGTGTGATGGCAAATGCTGCAACCATATAACCAACAACAGAGCCTGAAATATTTAGCTCATTCATAATAGTTGGTAACACAGGGATCACTAATCCAATACCTAAAAAAGCAATGAAAAGATTAGATAATAAAATAGCTAATGTTAAATTTTGTTTCTTACTCATACATTTCTCCTTCAAACTTCACTTAAATCTACTAGAATATTTCCACGTAATACAATAAACCCTATAGTAACTATAGGGTCAAAAGATTTGTTTTAATTTTATTCGTTTTTTATCAGTTTGGAAGGTTCGATGAACAGTTATACAAGTTAATACAATTAATTTTATGCGAGGGCACGGTTAGATTAGAGAGTTTGTTGTCTAACTTTTAATTCAACAATAAACTTCTTTTCATGCTCAGAAGTTAATGTCGCTGGCATGTAGAGTTCATATACTGTTGACTCAAAGGTTTTTTGTTGTACCTCTACGTGTTTTCTTAGTTTTTCATAAAATGAAAAATATGTATCAGGATGATAGATAAAGGCAATACATGCATATTTGCCTGCTGGTTTAATGGTTTGCTTAACATTTGGAGAAAGCTGAGAAAATGTACGCTCAGTTAATAGCGGTGTAAAGATAGCATCATAAATAATGTCACTAACATCTGAATACGGGGCTATTGGATAAATACAACCGTAACGACTATTTAAGACACTGCCTTCGTTTTCAATGATTTTTATTAGTGTAGCATAGTGAGTATTCGTGTTAGAAATAGGTGTAAGTTCTGTAGTAGTCACTTGTAAAATGGGCATTTCTTCTTCCGCTTGAACATAAACCTCTCCAAAAACAGGGATATCAATCTGTTCTTGTATTTGCTTTTTGGTTTTAAGCAAAGTATATTTTACTTCGTTTAAACGTGAAATCTTTTCCTCTATACGTTGTTCCTGTTGCTCTAAAAACCCTAACAATTCTCCCGAAGTTAATCCAAGTGCCTTTTTTATATCTTCAAGGGTTATACCAATATACTTAAGAGATTTAATAATGTCTAAATAAAAGATTTGATTATCATGATAATAACGATAATTCGTTAAAGTATCGATATATGCTGGTTTAAATAAATCAATTTGGTCATAGTATCGCAAGGTCTGCACTGATAAATTAGAGAGCTTGGCAACTTCACCAACTGTATAATAATGTTCTTTCATAAATTGCCTCCACTAGTAATGGCTAAAGAAATTTCGTATGGCATCCAAGCGTATTTTATGTTTACGATCCTCGCAATAAAATAGCCGGGATTTGCACTCTTTCAATTGCTTGTATTGCTCCTCGCCTTCATATAATTTGAATGCTCTTTTAAAGCTTGTGCATTGAACTTCAAAATGCATCATGAACACCTTGGAAGATGAAATTTTATTTCCTCCATTATAACATTTTTGGCATTTAAACAATATTGGTGGAAGATCATTTTCAACATTAATCCTAATAAAGTTGATTGTTGGGTGTTAAAATAAGCACAAAGTTGCTTGAAAAAGGTTTCAGATTATTGAAAACTTGCTTGAATTCGTGTTTCTTGTACGAATTTATGCTATTATAAACCTTAATGCCACTTAAGAAGGAGAGCTTTACATGAAACGACATGAGGCACGCGAAAAAGCGTTGCAAGTTTTGTTTCAGCTAGACAATACCGATCTAACAGTCGAAGAAGCAATGGGGCATATTAAAGGTCAACCGACAAATGTCTTCTACGAAAAGATTGTTACTGGAACAGCTGAACATTTGGAGGAAATCGATGCTACTTTAGAGCAGCATCTTGAAAAGTGGTCACTTGCCCGTCTACCCAAAATTGAAAGAACGGTTTTACGCCTAGCTGTATACGAGCTATTATACATGCCAGAAACACCAAAAAGAGTAGTACTTAATGAAGCAATCGAGTTATGCAAAACATTTGGAGACGAAAGTTCGTCAAAATTTGTTAATGGCGTACTTTCTAAATTTACAGAACAATAAAAATGTGTGGAATTGGAAGGAGTAACTAAGGTTTATGTCAAGTGCAATTATTAATGGTAAAGAAATTGGTCAAGAAATTCGTAATTCAGTAGCAGAGCGAGTATCGCGTTTAAAAGAGCAAGGCTTAACACCAGGCTTAGCGGTTGTTTTAGTAGGAGACAACCAAGCCTCAGCTACATATGTGAGAAATAAACAAAAATCTTGTGAAGCCATTGGTATGTTTTCAGAGCTGATCAAACTAGCAGAAGAAACGACACAGGAAGAATTATTAGCACAAATTGAATTATTAAATAATCGCGAAGATATTCATGGTATTTTAGTACAATTACCACTCCCAAAACATATTGATGAGGATACTGTTATTGCTACAATCGCTGTTGAAAAAGATGTAGATGGCTTCTCACCAGTAAGTGTTGGGAAAATGATGCTTGGTCAAGAAACATTTTTACCTTGTACGCCGTTTGGAGTGATGAAGCTTCTTGAGTATTCAGGGATTGATATCTCGGGAAAACATGCTGTCATTGTAGGACGTAGTCATATCGTTGGCAAACCAATGGGACAACTTCTACTGCAAAAGGATGCAACGGTTACATATACGCATTCGAGAACACCAGATTTACCATCATTCACAAAACAAGCGGATCTATTAATTGTAGCAATTGGACGTGCAAATTTTATTACGAAAGAGCATGTTAAAGAAGGAGCAGTTGTTATTGATGTCGGCATGAATCGCGACGAAAACAACAAGCTTTGCGGTGACGTAAACTATAGTGAGGTTGATGGAATTGCGTCTCATATTACACCTGTACCAGGCGGAGTGGGACCAATGACAATTACTATGTTACTTTTCAACACAGTTCAAGCAGCAGAAAATAAGCTTGCGAGTAAAGTTAAGCAATAATTTGAAAGACTCATAAGTTTGCTAATAGCCATCTCAATTTTTATTGAGATGGTTTTTTTATTTGTCTATTTGTGAACTTTTGCATCATGTCAGAAGATACATGTTAGGTGAAATCACCCCCTCATTTTATCGGAGGTATCTTTATTTTATTTAATATGACATCTTAATTTCGTTGACATAATAGTATTAATAACAACTTGAAGGTCTCATAACTTTGCCCTTAGGAAAGCGCCCAGTCGGAACGAAAATCAACCACACGTTATGGTGATGAGCCATTTTAAAGAAGTTATAGTAAGGTCTCTATTCAAAAGATATGTTATAGTAAGATTTTCAATAGTATGAAAGACAGTTGTTTTTTCTAGCAAAAACTGCATTTTGGCACGTCAGGTGCAATAAAAAATGTTATGATAGTTGTAGTTTTGTGAAAAACTTGATTTTAGTAAAGGAGCCGAAAAAATGACATCCGCTTCTTATTTAACAGTGAAAGCATTAACGAAATATATTAAAAGAAAATTTGATGCTGATCCACATTTACGTGAAGTCTACGTAAAGGGAGAACTTTCGAATGTCAAGATTCATCAATCAGGGCATATCTACTTTACTCTAAAGGATGATGGAGCGCGAATTGCGGCTACAATGTTTAAAACAGCAGCTACAAAATTAGCGTTTGAACCAAAGGAAGGTATGCAAGTATTTATCCGTGGAGATGTAAACGTTTACGAAGGCTATGGTACATATCAATTATATGTACAGGAAATGCAGCCAGATGGAATTGGTAGCTTGTTCGTTGCCTTTAACCAACTGAAAGAGCAGTTACAAAAAGAAGGGCTTTTTAAACCAGACTGGAAACAACCGATTCCTAGGTTCCCCGAAAAAATTGGTGTGTTAACATCAACAACAGGAGCAGCCATTCGAGATATTTGTACAACGTTAAAGCGTCGCTATCCACTTGCTGAAATAGTAATCTATCCAACACTTGTACAGGGAGCACAAGCAGCGCCAAACATTGTTCGTAATATTGAACGAGCAAATATTGATGCAAATTGTGATGTTCTTATCGTTGGGCGAGGTGGTGGATCGATAGAAGATTTATGGGCTTTTAACGAGGAAATTGTCGCGCGAGCTATTTTTGGTAGTCGAATACCTATTATTAGTGCGGTGGGCCATGAAACCGATACAACTATTGCTGATTACGTAGCTGATTTACGTGCACCGACACCAACAGCCGCCGCTGAAATGGCTGTACCGGATCAACAGGATTTATTTCAGCGTGTACTTACACAAAAATCACAGCTCCATCAAATAGTAAGGGCGCAACTTATGGCTGAACGGCAGCGTCTAAATAAACTCCAACAATCTTATCCGTTGTCGATGCCAGAACGTCTATATCGACCGTTTACGGAAAAGCTAGCACAGCTTGAATCGGGGTTACAAAAAGCGATGCAAGTTGATGTGATGAAGAAAACTGCAAAGCTCCAACAATTACATAGTGCGGTGGAGCAGCATTCACCGAAAAAGGCACTAACTTTCTATCAACGGGAGCTAGAAACACGCATCCAACAATTGACACGTGCTTCAACACATTATGTAACGAAGCAAAAACAACAATTTGAAGCAACTGTCAGAACTTTAGAAGCGTTGAATCCACTTGCTATTTTAACAAGAGGCTTTACGGTAGCTTATAAAGATAATGAAATGTTAAAATCATCCGCTGATGTAAAGCCGCATGATCAATTAACACTTTCCTTCCATGATGGGAAGGTTATTGCTGATGTGGTAAAGATTTTGCCAAATAATGAGGGGGAATAATTGTGGCAGAGAAACAACAAACATTCGCAGAAGCCATGACGGCACTTGAGGAAATTGTCCGCCAGCTAGAGCAAGGTGATGTGCCATTGGAAAACGCGATTGATTTATATAAACAAGGAATGGAGCTATCACAATTTTGCCATAGCAAGCTGCAGCATGCTGAGGAGCAGTTAATTTCAATTGTCCAAGAGACAGGTGAGACTACAGCATTTGATCCACTAAAGGGAGAGAACTAAGAAATGAACGAGCAATTAAAACATTTTATTGAAAGCAACATACCACAAGTTGAAGCTGAAATGTTTGCACTTGTTGAGAAAATTGATGCACCAGCCGATTTAAAAGAATCGATGCTGTATTCATTAAAAGCTGGAGGAAAACGTATTCGTCCTCTTTTTGTATTGGCCGTACTTGAGCTATATAATAAGAATTTGAAGGAAGGGTTAACGGTAGGATCAGTTATTGAAATGATTCATACGTATTCGTTAATTCATGATGATCTACCTAGCATGGATAATGATGATTTCCGTAGAGGTAAGCCTACAAATCATAAAGTATATGGTGAAGCACTAGCGACACTTGCAGGGGATGCATTGAATACACTAGCATTTGGCATTTTAGCACGCATGGATGTGTCAGCTGAAAAACGTATTGAGCTTGTCAATCTTTTAAGTGTAGCAGCGGGTGCAGAAGGAATGGTTGGTGGTCAAGTACTCGATATGGAAGGTGAAAAGCGTCAGCTAAACTTAGCTGAACTAGAGCATGTCCATGTTAATAAAACGGGTGCTTTATTACGATTTAGTATTGAAGCTGGAGCTGTATTAGCTGATGTAACGCAAGAAGAGCGCACAATTTTAAAGGAATATGCGCATCATATTGGCCTGGCCTTCCAAATTCAAGACGATATTTTAGATATTGAGGGAACTACAGAAGAACTAGGTAAAACTGCAGGTAAGGATGTAGCAAGTGATAAAAGCACATACCCAGCACTGTTATCTTTAGATGGAGCAAAAGAAAAGCTTGCTGAGCATTATCAGCACGCCATTAACGCGTTAGAGAAATTACAAGTAGATGTCAGCTTATTACGTGAGTTTGCAGCCTATATTGTTCATCGTAAAAACTAGGAGAAAATCAAGGCGTTTAGGGCAAAGAATATGCTAGAATAGGTGAGGGCGTTTGCCGATTTGCAAACAGTAAAGTGTTCGTACTTTTAGCATATTGATAACACTGTTATAATGGTGGAAACACAATTACGGTGAATAATTTATTGAAAAGGTGTGTGAGAAAGGTGGATTTAAATAAAATTACTAGTCCATCCTTTTTAAAAAACTTAGATAAGAAGGGTCTTGAGCAACTTGCACAAGAAATTCGTACTTTCTTAATCGAAAAATGTTCTGTCACAGGAGGTCATATCGGGCCGAACCTAGGTGTTGTGGAGTTAACGATTATGCTCCATAAAATGTTTGACAGTCCGCAAGATAAGTTTTTATGGGATGTAGGCCACCAAGCTTACGTGCACAAAATTTTGACAGGTCGTGCGAGTCAATTTGACACATTACGTCAGTTTAAAGGGCTTTGTGGTTTTCCAAAGCTTGTGGAGAGTGAACATGATGAGTGGGAAACAGGTCATAGCTCGACATCTTTGTCAGGAGCCATGGGTATGGCTGCAGCACGTGATATTAAAAATGAAAAGAATTTCGTGATACCAATTATTGGAGATGGAGCGTTAACTGGCGGTATGGCGCTTGAGGCATTAAACCATATTGGCCATGCCAAAACAAATATGATTGTCATTTTAAATGATAATGAAATGTCAATCGCTCCAAACGTCGGAGCGTTACACGGTGTACTAGGACGACTTCGTACAGCCAAGGAATATTCAAAAGCAAAAGAAGAACTGGAATCTCTAATTAATAAGATTCCTTTACTTGGTGGGAAGCTTGCTTCAACTGCTGAGCGCTTAAAAGATAGCTTAAAATATTTAGTGGTATCAGGTGTGTTCTTTGAGGAGTTAGGTTTTAAATATCTAGGACCGATTGACGGACATGATTTCGATGCTCTTGAGGCATCATTATCACAAGCTAAAAAAGTAAAAGGCCCAGTGCTCGTTCATGTTATTACGAAAAAAGGCAAAGGTTATAAACCTGCTGAAGAAGATACAATTGGTAATTGGCATGGTACAGGCCCTTATAAAATTGACAATGGTGCCTTTGTAAAGTCAGAAGCAAAAGGTCCTGCATGGAGTAGTTTGATTGCTGAGACTGTCCGCAAAATTGCACATGAGGATAAACGAGTAGTTACAATAACTCCTGCAATGCCAGTAGGCTCGAAATTACAAGGAATTCAAAAGGATTTCCCAGAACGTTTCTTTGATGTAGGGATTGCTGAACAACATGCAGCTACGATGGCGGCCGGTCTAGCAACACAAAAAATGAAGCCGTTTTTAGCTATTTATTCAACATTCCTTCAACGTGCCTATGATCAAGTACTGCATGATATCGCTCGTCCAAACATGAATGTCTTTATCGGGATTGATCGCGCTGGCTTAGTTGGCGCAGATGGTGAAACGCATCAAGGTGTATTTGATATTGCTTTCCTTCGTCATATCCCAAATATGACAATTATGATGCCAAAGGATGAAAATGAAGGTCAGCATATGGTAAAAACAGCTATTGACTATGATGGCGGTCCAATTGCGTTACGTTATCCACGAGGTAATGGGGTAGGTGTTCCGTTAGATGATGAGCTAATAACTTTACCGATTGGCAGCTGGGAAGTATTACGTGAAGGTAAAGATGCAACGATTTTAACCTTTGGTACAACGATTCCAATGGCAATGGAAGCGGCCAATATGCTAGCACAGCAAGGTGTGGAGATAGAAGTAGTTAATGCTCGTTTCATTAAACCGATGGATGAGGATATGCTCCATCGTTTATTATCTAGTCGTAAACCAATATTAACGATTGAAGAAGCAGTTCTACAAGGTGGCTTTGGTAGCGGAGTATTAGAATTCGCCCATGACCATGGCTATTTAGGTGCACTGATCGATCGTATGGGTATCCCAGATCAATTTATTGAGCATGGCAATGTAGATCAGCTACTCGCTGAGATTCATATGACGGCTGAAGATACAGTGGCACGTATGCAAGTGTTACTTCAACAAAAACAGCAAGTAGGTTTGAATAAATAATGACAAAACATCCGAAAGAACGTGTAGACATTTTACTTGTAGAGCGTGGGCTATGTGAAACACGTGAAAAAGCAAAGCGCTCTATTATGGCAGGGCTTGTTTTTTCTAATGAAACTCGCATCGATAAAGCGGGGGAGAAAATAGCAATAGATGCACCACTGCAAGTAAAAGGTTCCGATATAAAATATGTTAGTCGTGGTGGCTTAAAGCTAGAAAAGGCACTACAAATTTTTGATATGTCTGTAGAAGGGAAGCTAATGCTCGATATTGGCTCCTCTACAGGCGGTTTTACAGACTGTGCTTTACAGCATGGCGCAAGACACTGCTATGCATTAGATGTTGGTTCCAACCAATTAGCTTGGAAAATTCGCTCTGATGAACGTGTAACCGTAATGGAAAAAACAAATTTCCGTTATACGACAGCGCCAGATTTAACAGAAGGCTTACCAGACTTTGCAACAATTGATGTCAGCTTTATTTCATTATCGCTGATTTTACCTGTCTTAAAAACGCTGTTAATGCCAGGTGGCGATGTAATGGCACTAGTAAAGCCTCAGTTTGAAGCTGGAAAAGAGAATGTCGGTAAAAAAGGTATTGTTCGCGATAAAAAAGTACATCTAGAAGTTTTAGAAAAAACAGCTGCAATGGCAACGGAGGTTGGCTTTGTCGTTAAGGATGCTTCGTTTTCTCCAATTACAGGAGGAGAGGGGAATATTGAATTTTTATTCCATTTAGTGAATCCTATTGATCATGAAGAAATTTCTGCATATACAGCTTTTAATGCACTCGTTGAAGAAGCGCATAGTGCACTAAAATAACACGTGCTCGTCTACAGAGCCGTGTTTTTTCTTGTGCTTTACTGTATAAAATGGTAGTGTGAATATACAAATAACTAACTATTTATAAGAGGTGACCAACATGAATAAAGGACAAAGACATATACGAATTCGGGATATTATTGCCAATCATGAAATTGAAACACAAGATGACTTAGTCGATTTTTTAAAGGATGCAGGATATAATGTGACACAAGCAACGGTATCACGAGATATAAAAGAACTTCATCTTGTGAAAGTGCCATTACAAGATGGACGCTATAAATATAGTTTGCCGGCAGATCAACGTTTCAATCCTGTACAAAAATTACATCGTGCGTTGGCTGATGCTTTTGTCAGTATTGATGGTGCATCTCACTTTTTAGTAATGAAGGCTCTTCCTGGTAATGCCAATGCTATTGCGTCACTGCTTGACCATTTAGATTGGCCAGAAATTTTAGGTACTATTTCTGGAGATGATACTATTTTAATTATTTGTCGTGATGAAAATGAGCGTGAAAATACAAAAAATCGCTTATTAGACATGCTATAAAATAGCAAGGTAATTTGATACAGAGGTGACATTTTGTGTTAAGAGAGCTTAGTATTCGAAACTTTGCCATTATTGAGGATTTAACAGTTAGCTTCTCAGGTGGTTTAACTGTTTTAACAGGTGAAACAGGTGCAGGAAAATCAATTATTATTGATGCAGTGCATTTACTTGCTGGCGGTCGAGGGAATTCTGAATTTATTCGTCATGGAGCTAAAAAGGCTGAATTAGGTGGTTTATTTCAAATTTCGAGTTCTGGGCATCCTGTTTATAAGAAACTTGAAGATGCAGGCATTGAAATTGAAGAAGATACCATTATTTTGCGCCGTGATTTAAATGATTCTGGAAAAAGTGTTTGTCGTGTAAACGGTAAGCTTGTGCCATTGTCTGTACTACGTGATATTGGAGCTAGCCTCATCGATATTCATGGACAACATGAAAATCAAGAACTAATGGATGAGAAACAGCATATCTATTTGCTTGACCACTTTGCCGAGGAACAACTTACACCAATTCAAGACTTGTACGGTTCCCAGTATGATGAATATCGTTCACTAAAAAAAGAATTAGCTTCGATTTCGATTGATGAACAGTTAATGGCGCAGCGTATTGATTTGTACCAATTCCAAATGAAAGAGCTAGAGGATGCCAAATTAAAGCTTGGCGAGGAAGATGAGCTTCTTGATGAACGTCGCCGTCTTATGAATTTCAATAAGATTTTCGAACGTTCAAATGCAGCATACGAAGCTATTCAAGGTGATTCAAAAGGCCTTGATTGGATTGGCAATGCAATGGGTGCCTTAGAAGATGCTGCAAACGTTGATGAGCAATTTAAAGAGGCTTCAGAATCTGTCACCACAGCATTTTATGCGTTACAGGATGCAGCTTACCAGGTTAAAAATGTGTTAGACGAATTAGAATTTGATCCTGCACGTTTAAATGAGGTGGAGCAACGTTTAGCCTTATTACAAAATTTGAAGCGCAAATATGGTTCAACAATCGAAGAGATATTAGCGTATTACGATAAAATTAAAACAGAGCTAAATGAGCTCTTAAATCGCGATGAAATTTTGCAAGTAAAAGAACAAAAATTACTAAAAATGGAAGCGGTACTAAATGAGCTTGCTGCAGAACTTTCGACTGTACGAAAAGCTGCTGCACATAATTTAAGTGAAGCTATTATGGCTGAACTACGTGAATTACATATGGAAAAAGCAAAATTTATTGTTAATTTTGATGAATTGCCTTATTTTGATGCGAATGGTAAAGACCAAGTAATTTTCTATATTTCAACGAATGTAGGAGAGCCACCAAAATCTTTACCGAAAATTGCTTCTGGTGGAGAGTTATCGCGTATGATGCTTGCACTAAAGACGATTTTCTCTTCCTCTAATGGCATAACGTCTATTATTTTTGATGAGGTAGATACAGGTGTAAGCGGTCGTGTAGCGCAAGCAATTGCAGAAAAAATTGCAGCAATATCCATCAACTCTCAAGTTTTGTGTATTTCGCATTTACCACAAGTGGCTGCGATGGCAGATCATCATTATTTTATTAAAAAAGAAGTCGAACATGATCGAACATTTACGTCATTGCTGGAAATAGATACGGATGCACGTATTGAAGAAGTAAGCCGGATGATATCTGGAGCAGAAATTACAGAGCTAACATTGCAGCACGCTACAGAGCTGTTAAATATGGCTAATGAACGAAAAAAACAAATGAGATAGCGAAGAAAATCAGAGACAGCTCCGTTGTTTCTGGTTTTTTTCTTTTTGCACAAATATTTACCGCTTATAAGAATGCCACAACAACACATAGTAACAAGACAAAAATGAAAAGGAGGTGTCGTATGTATCGTCGTTGGCGTCAATTTGTCATTTTGCCTATGCTCATCGTTTTATTGTTCATGCCCGTACAGGCTTTTGCCGCCAAAAAGCTAATTCCGATGGGCGAAGCAATTGGAATTCAACTTCAGTTATCACATGTTTTCGTAGCGCATGATGTGCTATTAGCTTCCAATCAATGGATGAAGGGAGGCGCTGTTATTGAAAAAATAAATGATATTTCTGTAAAAACACTTGCAGATGCCAAAAAAGCTGTTGCTCAGCAGGGACAACAGAAGTGGACGATAAAAAGTGAAGGAAAAGAAATAACGCTGGATTTACAGGAGAAAGAAGCAAAACATGTTATTTCATTTTTAAAAGATGAAACAGATGGAGTAGGAACATTGACATACATTGATCCAGAGACAAAAAATTACGGTGCATTAGGTCATCAAATTGTGGATTCAACCTTACAAGAAGCCCCTGTTTTTCATGCTGGTTCCATTTTCTTAGCTTCGATTCAACAAATTCGTAAAAGCATACCTGGTCAACCCGGCTATAAAATATCCTCCATTCAAAAACATCAGGAACGATTAGGGAGTATAGATAAAAATACAGTTTATGGAATTTTTGGCCGTTGGGAAGACGGTTATCAACAAAGTTTGCCTAAAGCAATTGAAATTATGCATGAAAAGGATATAAAGAAAGGGAAAGCTGAAATTTACACAGCGATAGAGGGCAGTAAGGTGGAAACTTTTACAATTGAAATAACAAAGGTCGAAAATGAACGCCTTGAATTCATAGTATCTGATGAAAAGCTCATTAAAAAAACAGGTGGTATTTTGCAGGGAATGAGTGGCAGTCCTATCATTCAAGACGGCCGTTTTGTAGGTGCAGTTACACATATGTTTGTGGAGGAACCTAAAAAAGGCGCAGCAATCACAGTAGCGGAAATGTTAAAAAAATCAACATGAAAGAATGGAGCTACCATATTATATGGCAGCTCCATTCTTTCATGAAAGTGCTATTTATTATTTCGTTCTCCATGTATTTCGTTTATTTATGAAGGGATTAGCGATTCTTTAAAAAAACTGTAGTTATATCTCAATTTTTTCACTAAAATAATTAGTAGTAGCAATCAACGATTTGTTAATATTTATCATAACTTGTCGATAAAAAAAGAAATTATCGGACTACATACTCATTTTTGGAAATCGAAAAGGTTTTTAAAACAAAAATGTCGAAACTTCCACAGTGTGCTAAAAAATGCATAAGGGGTAGTGTGACGCTTTGTGGTGATTCAAAGCAAAGTTCAGGAGGAGGAATTGAAATGACAAAAGTAAAAGTAGCGATTGCAGATGATAATCGTGAGTTATTAAAAACGATGGAGCAGTATTTTCAAGGACATCCCGAAATTGAAATAATTGCAACTGCTTCAAATGGTAAAGTTTGTTTGCAAATGTTGGAGGAATTTAAACCGGATATTTTGCTACTAGATATTATAATGCCGCATCTTGACGGGTTAGCTGTATTGGAGTCAATGTATCAAAATGAACAAATGTCATCTGTTCAAGTGATCATGTTAACTGCTTTTGGTCAAGAAGATGTCATGAAACAAGCTGTAGACTTAGGTGCGTCCTATTTTATGCTTAAGCCATTTGAATTTGATCAATTGGTTCAAAAGATTTTAAACTGTGCAGGACAGAAGGCAACACTTCCGAAAAAGACAAGTGTTTTACAACCGGCAGCACCTCAAAAATTAAATCAACATCAATTGGATAGCACGATCACAGCTATTATTAAGGAAATCGGCGTTCCTGCGCATATTAAAGGATACTCTTATTTGCGAGAGGCTATTCAGATGGTGTTCGAAGATATCGAGTTATTAGGCTCTGTGACGAAAATTTTATATCCAGAAATCGCTAAAAAATTCAATACAACTCCATCACGAGTTGAACGCGCGATTCGTCATGCCATTGAGGTCGCATGGAATCGTGGCAATTATGAATCGATTTCGTCGATGTTTGGTTATACAGTACATCATTTAAAGTCGAAGCCGACAAATAGTGAATTTATCGCCATGATTGCGGACAAGATTCGCATCGACATGATGGCTAGTTAAACCCGTTATATCAAGGTTTGTAGCGTGTGGCTTAGCGGAGAATGACCGGTAAATCTAAATTAGATAACGCTTATATAGCGATAATTATAACGCCTTTTTAGACAGTTTGCGCCGACTGTTTGAGGGGGCGTATTTTTTATGTCTATCAGTCCGTTTTTAATCGAAATTGACCGTTATATGCTGGATTGTTCCGCAAAAGGTCTTTCGCCGAAAACACTAAAATCATATGAACAAACGCTTAGACTCTTCGCAAGGTATCTCTTAGATAACTTCGAAATAGATGACGTTAAAAGCGTCAAGGCAGAGCATGTACGAGCTTATATCCGTTCAATTGAAGAAAGAGGAAAGTTCGAGGTAAGTGCTGATGAAACGCCTGTAAACTACCCAGAACGACGAGGCGATTTTGGTAAGCCAGTAAGTAAAACGACAATAGCGAATTATGTACGTAACATAAAAGCATTTTATTCACATTTATATTCGGAACAACTTATTCGCAGCAATCCTTTGAAGGATTTAAAGAATGTTAAACCGGAGCGAAAAATCAAAGTTATGCTCGAAGATAATGAACTAAAACAGTTTTTCCGCTCGTTCGACGTTACTAAATTCGATCAATACCGCGACTGGGTAATTGCGCGATTAATCTTTGATACTGGCGCTAGAATAGGAGAATTGTTGGAAGTTGTAGTGGCTGATATAGATTTGCGAGGTAATGCGTTGTTATTGAGAAAGACGAAAAACGGTAAGCAACGTTTTGTTTATTACTCAGAAAAGACGCGTAAACATCTTAGGTCATGGTTAGCGTACAAGGATCGTTATTCAGATAGCTCTTATGTCTTTCCGACGAATAGAGGAACAAAACTACGGATTGAGGGAGTCGAGCGTTCATTTAGACTCCGTAGTAAAGATATTGGCTTGCAAATTACTCCGCACTTACTTAGAAATAATTTTGCCAAAAGGTATTTAGTTAATGGCGGGGATTTAGCAACGTTATCTCGTTTGTTAGGACATGCCAACGTTGATATTACAGCTCAAATC